>Ga0182014_10000116_pt1 | contig 88899 bp, 76 predicted proteins | sample 612S2DmetaG_FD_120489 | JGI IMG/M metagenome (GOLD analysis project Ga0182014, IMG submission 120489) | Permafrost microbial communities from Stordalen Mire, Sweden - 612S2D metaG | ecosystem: Environmental > Terrestrial > Soil > Wetlands > Permafrost | place: Sweden: Stordalen | collected...
ATCTCGAGCATGGTCCAGGTGGACAGGGTCTCGCGAATGCTCAGATTGAAATATTCCTTGAACATCCAGAACCCGCTGTCGCTGAAATGCGAAAGCGATACGCTGCCCGCGCCGATGGCCAGGACCAGCAACTCGGGCCGCACGCCGCTGGATGGGACCATGGGAACCACGATGCCGGCCGCGGTGATGGCAGCGACGGTGGCCGAACCGGTGGCGCCGCGGAGCAGCACGGCCGTCGCCCAGGCCAGCACGATGGGCGAGAGGGACATGCCGGCGGTGAGGTGTTTCACGCTTTCGCCGGTTCCGGCATCGAGCAGCACCTGCTTCAGCGCGCCGCCGGCGGCGATGATGAACAGCACCACGGCTACCCCGGAAACGGCGGCGTCGGCGTCTTTCATGAGCGCTCCCACGGTGCGGCCGCGGCGCAGGCCCAGGGTGTAACAGCCAAGGGCCACGGCCAGGAAGAGGGCCACATTCGGGTCGCTGAGGAAGCGCATGGAGACTGTCAGGAGGTTATCGCGCCGCACCGCCAGGGCCACGATGGAGCCGGCGATCATGAGCGCCACCGGGAACAGAACGGTCGTCATGCTCACCAGGAAGCCCGGCAAGCTCCCGCTCTCAAATTTGCGTTCCACGTGCAAATTGGCGGGCGGCTTCGTCCGCAACCCGCGGAAGAACGTGGCCCACAGCGGCCCGGCGACGATCGCCCCGATAGCCGCGATGGGGAGGCCGTAGAGCAGCGTCCGGCCCGCATCGGCGTGGAACGCGACCGCGATGGCCGCCGGCCCGGGATGCGGTGGCAGCATGCCATGCACAATCGAGAGCGCGGCCGCCATGGGCATCCCCAGCCAGACCAGAGGCAGCCCGGTCTCGGTGGCCAGCGTGTAGATGAGCGGAATCAGAACCAGGAACGCGGCGTTGTAAAACATGGGCAGGCCGATCAGAAATGCGACGATCAGCACCGCCCACTGAATGCGGTTGCGCCCCATGGCGGCGATGAGCGCGCCGGTAATGGTGTGGGCCGCGCCGCTTTCTTCGATGAGCTTGCCCAGCATGGCCCCGAACAAAATCATCAGAGCCAGGCTGCCGAGCGTATCGCCGAACCCTTTGAGGATGGACTTCAACGCGGCGTCCGCGCTCATGCCGTTGAGGACCCCGGCGCAGAAGGCGGTCACCAATAGCGCCAGAAGCGGGTTCAGTTTGGCCCAGGTGATGAGCGCCAGCAGGATGGCGATGGAGATTGCGAGGACGATCAGCGCCATGGCGGCTCAGGTTTCGGGATGGAGGAGAACCTTCAAGGCCTGCTTCCGCTCGCACAGATCGAAGGCCTGGCGCCACTGGGAGATGGGTAGCCGGGCAGTGATCAGGTCGTTCAGGCGGATCCGGCCCTCGGCGAAGATTTTCATCACGCGATCCCAGGTGCGGGCCGTGTAGCACACCGTCCCGGTCAGGGTGAGCTGCTTATAGAAAATGAAATCGATGGGGAAGGGGATCTCGCGCCCGCAGATGGCCACCTGGGTGTAATGTCCCATGGGCCGCAGGGCCTCCAGGCAATTGCGCACGGAAACCGGATGGCCGGCGCATTCGAATGCGGCGTCCACGCCCGCGCCGCCGGTTTCCTCGCGTATGGCCTCCGTCAGGTTGCGCGAGCCGATGTCGATGGTTGCGGCCGCGCCCATCAGGCGGGCAGCCTCCAGGCGTTCGGCATCCGCGGCGGCGCCGGCTACGATGGTTTTGACGCCCTCGGCCACCAGCAGCTTGAGGCACAGCAGGCCAATGGGACCCGGCCCGGAGATCAGCACGGTATCGCCGATCCGCACCTGGGTCACTTCCGTGACGGCCTGGACCGCGGCCGCGAACGGCTCGCTGAGAGCCGCTTCCTCCAGAGGGAAGTCCTCCGGAACCCGGTAGACCTGATCCGGCCGGACCACCAGGTAGCGCGCGAAGGCGCCGTTCACGCCATGCCCCATGCCGCGCCGGTTGGCGCAAAACATGAAGTTGCCCGAGCGGCAATACCGGCACTGGCCGCACGTCACCGCCGTGGCGCCCAGAATGGTCACGCGGTCGCCGATCGAAACCCCGGCTGCCACGGCTCCCACTTCCACCACTTTGCCGGAGGCTTCGTGCCCCATGATCACCGGGGGGCAGCTGCGGAAGGTGTCGTGCAAAACGTGGAGGTCGGTGCCGCACACCCCGCAGAAAGCCACCTCCACTTTGACCTGGCCTGGGCCGCAGACGGGCTCTTCGACATCCAGGATCCCCACGTTGCCCTCTCCGCGGGCGAATTTGACCACCGCTTTCATAGAGACGCCTTGCGCCGCTCCCTGCCGGCCGGAGAACTCAGAATATCACCGATAGCCTGTCATGCAAATAACGGTTCCATCGACGGCAACCGCTCCCTTACGGTCGCGGTTGGTACAGTTATGGGGGAACGACGGGCCAGATCATTCCGCCTGGACAAGCTGTGCGTAGAACTTGGTGTGGTCGCCCCGGTGTTTCGCGACGAAGTACTCGAGAGGCGTGCCATCCGCGAGCAGGCCGATGCTTTTCAGCAGCAGGGCCGGGCCGCCTGTCTTGAACCGGAGCAGCCTGGCGTCGGCCCGGTCCAGCCCGATCGCCTCGATAGTGCGGAAACCGCGGGCGATTCTCAAGCCGTAATTGAGTGCCAGTATCTCGTGGAGCGACCGGCTGGCGAGGTCCTCGCGGGAGAGCGAGGCGCACAGTCTTTCCGGCAAATAGGAAACCACCAGCGCTTGCGGCTCGCCATCGAGGAATCTCAGGCGGTTCAGCATCAGGACGGGAGCGCCGGGCGCGATCTTCAGGGCCTCGGCGACTTCGACGTCCGCCGGCACGACCTCGAAATTCAGAACCTTGGTGGACGTCTTCCGCCCGTGTGCGGCAACGTCCTGTTGGAACCCCTGAAGGTTCTGCATCAGGCCGCCCTCGTACTTCGGCGACGCCACCTTGGTCCGCTTGCCGTTCTGCTTGACCACCAATCCCTTGCGCTCCAGGTCCACCAGCGCCTGCCGAACCACGGTGCGGCTGATGCCGAGTGTGCCGCACATCTCCTGCTCGCTCGGAAGGAACTGGCCTGGCCGCCAATCGCCGGATTTCACCCTGGCGGCAATGTAGGTGCTGAGCTGGAAATAGTACGGGACCGGGTCTCGCTGCTGGATCACTCCCGCGCCGTCGAATGACACGCTTGGAGCGCTTGCCGTTTCCCTTGCAGGCATCGCTTCCATTCTCGCCGCCCCCTTTGCGCCTGGAGTCCCGGGCCGCGTACCCCGCCGCATTGACAGGAGGATTCGCAGGCTGCTACCGTTTAATCCTGTGATTATAGCATTACAGGACGAACCTTGAACTTGCCATTTGCCTTCGACATCCTGCTGGAAGAAAGCCGCCTGTCGCGGTACGACCAGCACATCGAGCGGCGCCTTTCCTCGCTGCGCGGGCAGTATTCGGATTTCGACGCCTGCCGGCGCCTGATCGAATCCGGCGACCCAACTGTCTACGAGGTCTACGAGATCTCGCGGCCTGAGGTCGCCGGCGAGCTGCGGACCGGGCTCTCGGTGGTCCATCCGGGCCGTGTGGGTGGCGAGTATTTCATGACCAAAGGGCACTTCCATTCGGTCGTCGATACGGCGGAAACCTATTACTGCATCAAGGGATGCGGATTGCTCCTCATGGAGAATTTGCAAGGGGACTGGCGCATTGAGGAACTGCTTCCCGGCCGCGCCGTGTATGTGGCGCCCGGCTGGGCCCACCGTTCCATCAATACCGGCGATGAAGAGGATCTGGCGACGTTGTTCACTTACCCGGCCGAAGCCGGGCACGATTACGGCACCATCGAGCGTCAAGGCTTCCGCAAGCGGGTCGTGAGCGGGGATGCAGGATACCAGGTCATCGACAACATGAATTGGCTGCCGCCACCCGTCACCAAGACCAGGCCCACGATGTACTTTCTCGGCGTCACCACCGCCAAATCGTCCATCATGCAGGTATTTCCCCTGTGGATGAAGGAGCTCGGCCGTGAAGAGGTCGTCATTGAAGGCGTCGATTTAGAGCTCCACGACGACCCCCGGAACTACCGGCGCGCGGTGGCGCAGATCAAGTACGATCCCCTCTCGCTGGGCGCCCTCGTGACCACCCACAAGGTCATTCTGCTCGGAGCCGCCCGCGATATGTTCGACTACCTCGACCCCTTGGCGGCCACCTGCGCCGAGGTATCCAGCATATCCAAGGATGGAGCGTTGTTGGCCGGTCATGCCAAGGATCCGGTCACTGCCGGGCTGAGCCTCGACTCGCTGTTGGGCCAAGGCTATTTCGGGAGGACCGGCGCGCACGTGCTCTGCTTCGGAGCGGGAGGATCGACCACCGCAATCGCCTTGCATCTCGCCCAAAAGCGGGACCGCGCCGACCGGCCGCGGCGTATGATCGTCGTGAACCGCTCCGCGGGCCGGCTGGAGTGCCTCAAGCGGATGGTTGCCGGGCTGCACACGGATATCGAGTTCGAGTACCACTGCAACGTTCTCCCGGATGTCAACGACGAGTCGATGGGCCAATTGCCGCCGGCCTCGCTGGTGATCAACGCCACCGGGATGGGGAAGGATCTTCCAGGCTCGCCCATCACCGGCGGGGGGCTGTTTCCCATCGGTGGCGTCGCCTGGGAACTGAACTATCGCGGCGAACTTCAGTTTCTGCACCAGGCTCTGGCGCAGCGCGAAACCCGCCAAGTGCGAGTCGAGGACGGCTGGCTGTATTTCCTCCACGGCTGGACGCAGGGGATTGCCGAAGTGCTGAAAGTCCGGATCGACGAGCCGCTGTTTCAGCGCCTCGCCGTCGTCGCCGGCGCACTCTGCCAACCCGTGCTCCCGCCGTCTCAGATCGCAGGAGCGTCGAGTTGAGACTCGACGCGGCACGCAAGAGTGCGTGCGCCACGGCCCGGCTTCACTTTCATTCACCGCCTTGGCTTGACAACCCTGGAGACGGCCCATACAATCGGGTCTTAATGGTTTAATCCTATAATTACAGCATCACAGTATTACAGTCTGGCCCCTTTGGAGGTCCGTTCGCGTGATCACGACGCTGCGTGCTAGCGGCGCAATAATGGCACTGGCTTCAATGGCTCTTGGGGCCCAGCCCGCAGCCCCCGCGGCCGCCCCAAAATCCTGGGCTGTCGCCATTGCCGACAGCATCATGAGCCGCAACCCCGGCACGCCGCGGGACCGCCTGGCGCACTGGTCGTACGTGACCGGGTACACCCTGAACGGCATCGAGATGGTAGCGCGCTCGACCGGCGATCCCAAGTACTGGGATTTCATCAAGCGCGTAATGGACCAGTTCATAGATGAAAAGGGCAGGCTGAAGGGCGTCAGCCTCGAAAGCCTCGACAGCACCATGCCCGGCAATATCGTCGTGGGTCTCTGGGAGCGCACTCACGATGAGCGCTATCGCGCGGCCGCCGGCGAAGTCCGCCGGGCCTTCGATAAGTTTCCGCGAAATTCCGATGGCGGCTTCTGGCACAGCCGGACGCTGCCCGGGGAGATGTGGGTGGACGGAGTCTTCATGGGCCAGATGCCGCTGATCCGCTACGGACACTCCATCGGCGACGCCGAATACTGCTTCAACGAAGCGGCCAAACAGATCGTCTTATTTGCCCGCCACGGACTAAAGGGCACGAGCGGCCTTTACTACCACGCGTGGGCCGAGAAACCGGAGCTACCGGTGGTGATTGGAGATCACCGGCCGTCCCAGCCAACCCACTGGGCCGATCCCAAGACGGGTCTCTCAAGCGAGGTTTGGAGCGAGGGCCTTGGTTGGTACGCACTCGTCCTGGCCGAGACCCTTGCGGTGCTGCCGAAGGACCATCCCCAGCGGGGCGAAGTGCTCGACATTTACACCCGCCTGGCCGCCGGTCTCAAACGCACCCAGGATCCCAAGAGCGGCCGATGGTTCCAGGTGGTGGATAAAGGCGACCGCGCCGATAACTGGACGGACAACTCGGGCAGCGCCATGTTCACCTACTCGATTCAGCGCGGCATCGAACTGGGGCTGCTGAAACAGGCCGAGTATGGCGCAGTCGCCGCCAAAGGGTATAGGGGCATCGTCGAAAACGCCAAGATCGACGACCGGGGGCTGGTGGACATCTACAGCGCCTGCCAGGGGCTTTGCGTCCAGGCGAGCTACGCCGCCTACATCGACTATCCAAGAACAGTGAACGCCAACGAGGCTGTTGCCGGGTTTCTGTGGGCCACGGCCATCGTCGAAAAACCCGGGGCCAGGAGAACGAAGTGATCGCGGAGTGAATCGGAGAGCGGATTATGAGTAGAAAATCTATATTGGTTATGGCTGGATTTGCGGCCCTTGCGGCGGTGCTCGGCGGCTGCGGACGAAGCCCCGCGCCAAGCAGCGCCACCGGACTTCAGAAGGCCCAGTTGTTTGTCGAACTGCCGGATTTCGCGGTGACACCCGACGGCATGGCGATCGCGCCAGACGGCGATCTGCTTTTGGCCTGCCCCAACTTTGCCAGTTACGCCAAAGGTGCAACCAAGCCCGGCGTTCCCGCCCGCTTCGTCAAGATCGGCAAGGACCGTAAGGTCCGCGATCTGTTTGAATGCCCCATCCTGGCCGAGACCGGCAGGGCATGTCCCATGGGAGTGGAGTTCGGCCCTCAGGGTGATTTATTCGTGGTCGACAATCAGAACTGGGCGTCCGGGAACGGCCCCAACGGCGAGATCAACCAGGGCCGCATCCTGCGCCTGCGCCTCGATGGCGACAAGCTGGCCGAGACCATCGTGGTGGCCAAAGGGATCAGCCACCCCAACGGACTGCGGCTCCGCAACGGTCAGGTGTACGTTTCCGTATCCAAGCTGCCCAAGGTCAAGCGGCCCGACGGCCTCATGGTCAGCGCCGTCTATCGTTTTCCCATGGACGGCCGCGATATCCAGGTGAAGAACACCTTGGACGACCCCAACCTTCTGGCGACCTTCGTCACCGAGAACAAGTACGCGCAGTATGGCCTCGATGGCATCGTCTTCGATAGCAAGGGCAACCTGTTCGTGGGCAACTTCGGCGATGGCAAGATCCTCAAGCTGACCTTCGACGATAAGGGCAACGTCACCGGTAACACTCTCTTTGCCAGGACGGACCACGACTACTCGCTCGATCCCAAGCTGCCGGGTTTCCTCGCCAAGGCCACCGCCGCCAAGATGCGGAGCACGGATGGAATGTGCGTGGACAAAGCCGACAATATCTATGTGGCCGACTTTTCCAATAACGCCATCGCCAAGGTCACTCCCGGCGGCGTGATTTCCGTGCTGGCCCAGAACGGCGACTTAGGCGGCCGCAATGGCGCTCTGAACGAGCCCGGAGAACCGATCGTCTGGAATGGCATGCTGGTGGTGTCGAACTTCGATGCCGTGATCGAGCCCGACAAGGTCAACACCAAGACCGAATCTCCGGCGACTCTTTCGCTGTTGAGGCTGGAATGAGGCTTCTCTCGACGGCGGTGGGCGGCGCGATCTGCGGCGCGCTCGTTTTTGGCGTCTGGCCGGAGATGTGGAAGAGCTACGGCATTATGGGCGGTTGGCTGGCCGCCACAATTGTGATCGGCATCTGCTGGTACATGAACCACTGGATCGGGATCATCTGGAACGAGCCGGGCCGGATCTGGGTCGACCAGGGTTGGGCGGTCAGTTCCTCCGGCATCGTGTGGGCGGTGGTGCGCTTCCATTCCGAGTTTGCGCAGTGCCTGCCCACGCTGATCTGCTGCCTGATCGGCGGAGGGCTGGCCGGAGTGCTGGCGGCGAAGCTGAAGAAGCACCATCCGAGTTTCAACCGGAACGGCGCCGGCCTGCCGGCCGAATCGCGGGAGCCAGTATGTATGAAATGATGTCGCACTATGCGGGCTCGATCGGCATGCCGCCGGTCAGCATACTTACCACCGTCTTCGGAGCCTTCTGCGTCGCTTTCACCGTGATTATCTGCTGGGGCAGGCTGGTGGAAGACTTCGGCCCGATTGGGGGCATGATGGCGGCTGCATTCATCGTCGGCACCTTTTGGGTAATGAATCATAAGCTGCCGGGCTTTGGCATTAACCCCGAGTTGATTCCGCATCCGGAGGGAGGCTCCAAGCAATTCGGCTTGATCTATCAGGGCTTCCGCGGAGCGGCTCCATGGGTGGACATGGGTACGGCTATCGCCGCGGGCATGTGGGTATGTGGGTTGTGCGAAACCAGCCGCGGCGGCAGACGGCGGGCCGCGGCGGAATCCGGGCCGCGGGTTCTGGCGACAGTCCTCGGGGGCGCCATCGGCGGAGCGATGGTTGGGCTGATCGGTTGGACCGGCGCCAACCTGTTTGGCTATAAGTGACCAGCGGAGCCCGTCCAATGGCGAAATACCTTTTGGCGCACGACTTGGGCACCAGCGGCAACAAGGCGACGTTGTACACCACCGAGGGCAGTCTGGTCGCCAGCCGCACCTGCTCATACGACACCCGCTTCTTCAACGGAAACTGGGCCGAACAGGAGCCTCGGGACTGGTGGAGCGCGGTATGCCGCTCCACCCGGGAACTGCTCATCGAGGCCAAGGCCGATGCATCGGAGGTGGCCGTGGTGGCGCTCAGCGGGCAGATGATGGGCTGCACGCCGGTAGACCGAGATGGCAATCCACTGCGTCCCTCCATGCTCTACTGCGACCAAAGGGCCACCCGGCAAGCCGCGCAGGTGCTCTCCGGAATCGATCAAAAGAGCTTCTACGACATCGCCGGCCACCGCGTCAGCGCCTCCTACTCGCTGGAAAAGTTGATGTGGATCCGCGACAATGAGCCGGAAATCTACGCCCGCACTTATAAGACGCTGTGCGCCAAGGATTACATCAACTGCTGCCTGACCGGGCGCATGGCCACGGATTACTCGGATGCTACCGGAACCAATGCCTTCGACCTCAACACATTCCGCTGGTCGGAGAAAATCATCGGCTTGGCAGGGCTGGACGGAGAGAAATTTCCGGAGGCGCTGCCATCCACCGCCATCTTGGGAACGGTCGTGTCGCGCGCCGCCCGCGAGACCGGTTTGAAGCAAGGCACGCCGGTAGCGGTTGGGGGCGGAGACGGAAGTTGCGCGGGCGTGGGGGTGGGCTCGATCAGGCCCGGAACGGCCTATAATTACCTGGGCTCGTCATCCTGGGTGGGGCTGACTGTCGAAAAGCCGATCGTCGATAGCGAGATGCGTACCATGAACTGGGCCCACTGTGTGCCGGGCTATCTGCATCCCAGCGGCACCATGCAGACGGCCGGTTCCAGCCACAACTGGCTGAAGAACACTCTCTGCCAGGCGGAGGTGCGGCAGGCCGCCACGCGAGGCGTCAGCCCCTACCAGTTGATCGACGAAGCGGTGGCGAGCGTGCCCGCCGGGTCCAACGGAGTCTTGTTTCTGCCGTACATGTTGGGCGAGCGGACGCCGTGGTGGAATCCCAACGCGCGCGGAGCGTTTGTCGGGCTCAGCCTGGCAACGCGGCGCGAGGACATGCTTCGAGCCGTGATCGAAGGCATCACCATGAACCTCGGCATCATCGTGAACATCTTTCGCGGCCACGTGCCCATCGATACGATCACGGTCATCGGCGGCGGGGCGCGCAGCGAGGTGTGGAGGCAGATCATGGCGGACGTTTATGGATGCCCGGTGCAATCGCTCAACTTCCTGGAGGAAGCCACCTCCATGGGCGCGGCGGTGATCGGGGGGGTGGCGGCCGGCCTGTTCCCCGATTTCGACGTCATTCATCGGTTCGTCCGGGTGGACTGCAGCGCCACACCCAACGCGGAAAATCGAGAAATATACAGCAGGCTGATGCCTGTGTTCGAGAAGACCTATCGTTCGCTGGTGGAAGTCTACGACGATCTGGCGAAGTTGAACTGAGTCGACGCATTTCCGGGCAACCGCTCCCTGGCGGTCGCGGCTCGGAAACGCGCGAATTCGCCGACGCATTTCCGGGCAACCGCTCCCTGGCGGTCGCGGCTCGGAAACGCGCGAAACCGAGCCGCGACCGCCAGGGAGCGGTTGCTTGTTCCGAAATTGAGTGCCAAGCGAGAGGAGCTGTTTATGCGGGCAGTTGCCGTCACCAAACCGGGAAAAGTCGAGATCGTGGAGTTGGGCCGTCCCACGGCCGGGCCCTATCAGGCCCTGGTCCGGACCGAGGTCGCGTGTCTGTGCAACGCCACCGACGCCAAGCTGATCGCGGGTCATTTCCCCGGCGTGGAGAAGTACCCGCTCGTGCTGGGGCACGAATCCGTCGGAATTGTGGAGGCCGTCGGCGGCAAGGTCCGCAACTTTCGGATCGGCCAGCGAGCCGTGGGAGGGCTGGTCTTCGATTTTTCCGATCCCGCGTATTCCAGCGGCTGGGGCGGCTTCTGCGCATACACGCTGGCGAACGATCACGATGCCATGGTGGCTGACGGCGTAGCCAGCGCGGAGCACGGCTGGATCGAGAACTATGAGATTCAGCGCCCGGTGCCGATGGATATTCCCGTCGAGGCGGCGCTGCTGATGTGCACGTGGCGTGAAGTGTATGGCGGCTTCGGCGACTTCGGGCTGAGCGCCGGCGACGATATCGTCGTGTTCGGCGCGGGGCCGGTTGGTCTGAGCTTCGTGAAACTGGGGAAATTGCTCGGTCTCGGGTATATCGGCGTGGTGGATCCACTCGAAAGCAAGCGCCGCCAGGCCATCGAAATGGGAGCGGACGAAGCGTTCGAACCGGGCGGTCCCGCCTTAATCGGTCTCAAGGCACGGCGGGGCAGGCCTCTCGACGCGGTGATCGACGCGGTGGGCAAGGAATCCATCGCCAACGCCGCGCTGAGCCTCATCGGCATGGGTGGCTCCATCTGCATCTACGGCGTGCTTGCCGAGCCCAGCATTACCATCCACAAGCACAAAGGTCCTTATAACTTCAATCTCTTCGTTCACCAGTGGCCGACCCGTTCCCGCGAGCGGGCCGCTATGGAGCCTCTCTGCGACTGGGTCCGCCAGGGGAAACTGCGGGCGGCGGATTTCATCACCGGCGAATTTCCCGTGGAGCGGATCGCCGACGCCATCGAGGCAGTCCGCGGCGGCGAGACTCTCAAGGTTCTCCTGCGTTACTGACTGGCGCTATTTTTCCAGCTCCCGCTCGTTGCCGAGGTCGATGGTAACGGGCTGGTTGGGATTGGTATACATCAGTTTGCCTTCAATGACCTTGAGTTCGACGACATTGATGGCCGCGCCGCCGCGGGCGAGGCGGTTGCGCCAGGCGTGTCGCCGGGCTGAGGGGCCGGGACGACTGCCCAGTTAATGTTGGCATTGCGGCCGTATTGGCCGCCGAAGTAGAACCACCAGGCGCGATCCCCGTTGATGACGACGTCGCCGTGGTTGCCGATGAGCACGCCATCCTGCGCCTTCCAATGCGTGCAATCCTCGGACCACCAGACGCCCTGCCCCGACCAGGTGTCGGCAATCAGCCAATACTTGCCTTGCCAATGAATGCACTTCGGCCCTTCGCCATTGCGATCGGTGACGGCGTTCCCCTTGGCTTCCCACTTATACAGGTCGGGGCTGTCGGCATAGGAGAGGGCCATCGGCTTTTCTTCATCCTTGTAGAACATCCGCCAGTTCCCATCGGGCAGTTGGATCACGCAGGGATCGATGACCTTGCCCGACTTGAGATCGACTTTGCCTACGGTGTCCCATTTGATGCCGTCCTTACTGGTGAGGTGGACGATTTCGCGAGGGTGGTTCCAGTCATTGAAGATGCCCGGGACATAGGAGAGGTACATGTGGTACCTGTTCGCAACCCAGATGACTTCAGGGGCCCAGTAAGTGTAATCGTTAGGGTGCTGGTCCTGGCCATAGGTGATATCGGCGGTGCCGAGGTATTTCCAGGTGGCGCCATTGTCTTCGGAGGCGGCGATGCCGATCTTGGTGCCGTGGATCAGTGCGATGCCGCCGCCGCGGCGCTGGGTGTAGTACATGAACCATCTCCTGGATTCGGCATTGTAGGTGAGGACGGGGTCGGTGGGGTTGTCGAAGGTCGGGTCGCGATAGAGCGGACGCGCCGCGAGTTTGCCCTGAGAAGCAGCCGGCGGGGCGGCCGCCAGGGCAACGGCGAGAGTGAGCAGTCCGCCCACTGCGCCGGTAACGCCCCGGAGGCACAGAGTGCGGCCACCAATGCCACAAGTTCCCCGGATGAATGGACTTGAAGCAATTAAGAGCGCGTTCGATAGCTTATGGTATGTCATAAAGCGAACCCCGGCCTCCAACACCGATGATACGCGGTTTGAGTCGTGACACACATGGCCGCGCCGGCCGTGGCGGATTTCTTAACCGAACGTCACCCGGTATTCCGTGCCGCGAGCCAGGGTTACCTCCACCGACTCGTCGGTCTGCGGCTTGAGTGCCGCCGCTCCGGTCTTCGATCGGATTCCGGCGATCTTCTGTCCCCGCGGCGGCCGCACCCGCCACGTCGCGTCCACCGCCGGCCGGAATACCGCCGATACCGCTTGGCCGCCCTTCCAACTCAAGTCCACTTCCGTCCCTCCGCGCGCCCGCAAACCTTTCACCTCGCCCTCGGGCCAGGCGGATGGCATGGCGGGCATCAGGTGCAGGACGTACCGGTCCGCCGCCGAATCCGCCGGGTCGTCGAACATCAGGTGGCTTTGCAACAGCATCTCGGTGATGCCGGAGAGCGCACCGAAGTTGCCATCGATCTGGAACGGCGGATGCGCATCGAACAGGTTCAGATAGGTGCCCCCACCGCGCTGATAGTTGGTTTGGGTGCTATCCACGGCCGTGAGCTGCTCGCGCACCAGGCGGAAGGCGTGATCCCCATCGTGCAGCCGCGCCCAACAGTTGATCTTCCACGCTTTGCTCCAGCCGGTGCCTTCGTCTCCCCGCAGCTCCAGGCTCTGGCGCACCGCGCCGGCCAGTTCCGGCGTGCGGAGTGGTGAGATCTGGCGTCCCGGGTGCAGCGCGAAAAGGTGCGAAATATGGCGGTGGTTCGGCTCGGGAGCGTTCAGGTCCCAGTCCTGGCCCCACTCCATTAATTGACCGGCCTTGCCGATCTCGGGCGGCCGTATCTTCGCGCGGGCCGCTTCGATCTCCCCGCGGAACTCCTCGTCGACCCGCAGAATCCTCGACGCCACCGCGGTATTGTGGAACAGTTCCCAGATGATCTGCCGCTCCACCGCGGTGCCGGCACACACCCAGCCGCGAATACCCTCGTCCGTCTTGAAGCCGTTCTCGGGCGAGGTGGAAGGATTGGTGATCAGCTTGCCCTTTTCGTCTTCCACCAGCATGTGCAGACAGGCTTCACTGGCGCCCTTCATCACCGGATACGCGCGGCTCAGGTACTCCCGATCTCGTGTGAAGCTGTAGTGCTCCCACAGATGCTGGCAAACCCAGGCGCCGCCGCAGAAGAACGGTCCCCAGGGTCCGCTTCCGCCCGGAGCGGTCCAGCCCCAGACGTTGGTCGTATACGCCATCACCCAGCCAGGCGCGTCGAAGTAAGCTTTCGCGGTCTTGCGGCCGGGCTCCACCATGCCGGCGATCAGCCGCAGCATGGGCGTGTGGCACTCGCTGAGGTTGGCGGTCTCGGCGGGCCAGTAGTTCATCTCGAAGTTGATGTTCGATTTGTAATCGCAGCCCCACGGCAGCCGCAGGCCATCGCCCCAGATGCCCTGCGAGTTGGATGGCGCCGGGTTCTCCGGCCGGCTGGACGAGATGAGCAGATAACGGCCGAACTGGTAGAACAGCGCAACCAGGGCGGGATCGTCCTCGCCCGCCGAGAATCGCCGCAGCCGCTGATCCGTAGGCAACGACGCGTTGGCGGTGCGGCCCAGGCTCAACGATACACGGCGGAAGAAGCGCTGGTAGTCCTTGATGTGGTCCGCCTTCATGGCGGCGAAGGTACGGGCGGCGGCGCCGTTCAGTGTCCTGGTCACCGCCCGGTGCGGGTCCGGCCCCTTGTAGCTCTTGGCGTAGTCCGGGATGTAGTCGGTCCCCGCCGCGATCAGGATCACCGCTTCGCCTGCGCCCTTCACCGTGATCTTGTCGCCGGCCGCGGAAACCGAACCGCCTTTTGCCAGCACGCGCATCTGGGCTTCGTATCGCAGGTCGCCCGGTTGTCCCGTGCTGGTGCCGGTCATGGTCAGCGTGTCGGGGCCGGTCCGCTTCGTCTCGGCCCACTGAACCCGCGAGAGCCGCGCGTCGAACCCCACCGCGCCTTCGCGCGAACAGGCGATGCGCATGACAACCACCTGGCCAGGCGCCGAAGAGAATAGTTCGCGCGTCCACAGGTCATCGCCTGCTTTGAAGCTGACTCCCGCCACCGCTTCGTCGATGTCCAGCCAGCGGCGGTATGCGGTGGGCGTTCCGCCCAGCGGCGCGAACTCCAGGTTGAGGTCGCCGAGCGTCTGATAGGAGCCGTACGTGCCGGCCCCTGCCCTGCCCTCCTTGAGGCACGTGCGCTGCTCGTTCATTGCCTTGTCGGCTTCCGCGTATTTGCCTTCCTCGATCAGTTGCCGGATGCCGGGCAGGCCCTTGTAGGCGTCGGGCCGGTCCGCCTCCGGTTCCAACCGCCCAGACCAGATGGTGACCTCGTTGAGTTGCAGTCGCTCCTTCTCGACACCGCCGAAGATCATGGCGCCCAGGCGGCCGTTGCCGATCGCCAGCGCCTCTTCCCATTTGCTCGCCGGCTGTCGATACCAGATTGTAGTGGGGGAAGGCTCAGACCCGCCGTCCGCCGCCCGGCCGATGGCGGTGAGCCCCGCCGCGGCCGGCGCCATCCGCAGAAACGTTCGCCTCGACGTCTTAGGCACAAAAATTCCCGCTACTTTGCTTTGGCTGGCGCGATCTGGTAGAGCGCGGATGCGTGTTGAGCCACGGTGAAGGTCTGCCCGCCCGTCACACTGCCCAGGTTTTTCTTCTCCCAGAGGTCGCGAACCGAGCAGTCCTGCGTAAGGCCGAGTTCGGACCAGTCCACCTTGATCCGCTCCTCGCCGCCGTCGCCGATATTGAATACGGCCAGGTATTTCGCCGGCGAACCCGGCAGTTCCGCCACCCACGCCACCTGGTTGCCCCGGGTAAAGAGTTCCTTGCTGGCGCTCGCCTTCTGGTCGACTGCGAGGACTTCGCCATTGCCGATCAGGCTCAGGGTGAAATCGTCGTTATCCGGCAGGTGCCCGCCGAACATCAGGGGCGATCGGGCGATGGACCACAGGGTCATCAACGTCCTTTGCTCATCATGGGTCAGCAAGGACATGCGCGGGTCGCCGCGCTCCGCGCGGATGCCGATATGTCCTAGCGGCAGCATGTCGCCGTCCGGCCAGTTGCCCGGCTTGACGTAGGGGTTCCATTTGGTGAAATTGCGAAACTGGCGTTTGAGATCCTGCCAGCGGTCCCAGAAGTCGCCCGAGATGCGCCACATCTGCGCGTACTTGGAGATGACGTCCACATTCTTGGTATCGCGGTTGCCGGGAGAAAGGCTGAGCACGATCGGACGGCCGGTCTTGCGGAGGGCTTTGCTTAAGGCCTCGATTTCGCTGCTGTGATCGCCGTTGTTACCGAAGCCGAACATGTCGTCGGCCTTGATGAAATCGACACCCCACCGCGCGTACAGCGTGGCGATGGAATCATAGTAATCCTGCCCTCCCGGCCTGGTGAGGTCGACGCCGTACATGTCGGTGTTCCAGCCGCAGATCGACTGCTGATTGGCCACGTCGGCCGCCTTGAACCGGCTGCCGGCAATCGGCAGGTTCTGGTCCACCGCGCGGCGCGGGATCCCGCGCATGATGTGGATTCCGAACTTCAGGCCCTTGGAGTGGACGTAGCCGGCAAGCGCCGTGAATCCTTTGCCGTCCGCCGCGGAGGGGAATCGGTTCGGCGCCGGCGCCAGCCGTCCGTTTGTGTCCATCACCAGTTCGGCGTTGGGACGATAGCCGTGGGTCTTTGGGTTCGGTTCCGACCATTGGATATCCACCACAATGTACTGCCATCCAACCTTGGCAAGCTTGGAGGCCATGTAGTCGGCATTAGCCTTGACTTCGTCTTCGGTGACACTGGTACCGAACGAGTCCCAACTGTTCCAGCCCATCGGCGGCGTGGGAGCCAGCAGTGGCTGCGCCGGGGCGGCTCCGGCGAACAGCGCGAACAGGGCCAAGCCGGAAGCGAATCTGGAAACGGAAAACATCTTCGGATCTCCTTGGATCACTGCAGTTTCACGCGAAGAATCGTCAGCGAATGCTTGGGAAATGCGTAAGTGAAACCGTTATCCGCCAGCGAGAGAGTGACACTCCTGGTTGCCGGCCGCACCTTTTGGCCGCCGAAATCGTTCACTGCCTTCAGGTCGGCATTGTTCATTTCCCACACGGCCGCTGGCCCGGTGATCTGCCCGGCAATGTTGTCGATGCGCGCGCCGATGTCGTTTTTCTCGCTGCGGTTCAGCACGTTCAGATAAACGGCATGGTCGGCGGCATTGTAGGTCGAAGAGACATCGAGATACCCGAGCGGCTGGCGGTCGCCGATCCGATAGGTTGGGCCGGTGACCTGAACGTCCAGCGACGAGTTGCCCCGCTGCTTGCCGTATTCGAGCAGCGGGAAGTAGATGGTTTGCAGGTACAGCCCCTGCTTGTTTGTGAAGATGGGCGCGATCACATTCACGAGCTGCGCCAGGTTGGCGATCTTCACCACGTCGGCGTGGCGGATGAACGAGTTCAGAAACATGCCGGTGGCCAGGGCGTCCTCGAAGTTGTAGTGCTCCTCCAGCCCGCTCCTGGCGATCTCGAATTCCGTGTCGCCGCCACGCGCGCGATACCACGTGTTCCATTCGTCGAAGGCGATATAAATAGGATGCGGCTTGCTCTGGCTGTTGCGGGCGGCTTTGATCTGGCCTTCCACAATCGCGATACGTTCGTCCAGGTCCTGCGATATCGAGAGGTACTTCTCAAAATCGCTGTCCGGATTCCCGATATAGGTGTGGAGCGAGATGTAATCGATCTCGTCCTTGAGCGTGTCCAGAACCGTGCGGTTCCAGCCGACCCAGTCCGCATTGGGCCGGAAGTTCGAGGAGCCGCTCGCGATCAGCTTGATACCGTCATCCTCCCGCCGCATGGCCACCGCCGCCACCAGTGCAAACTTGGCATAGTCCTCCGCGCTCTTGTGGCCAAGTTGCCAAGGCCCGTCGATCTCGTTGCCAAGACCCCAGACCTTGACGTTCCACGGTTTCTCGCGGCCGTTCTTGGCCCGCTGTTTGGCCCAGTACGTCGGCCGGGTCTCGTTGCAGTACTCGACCCATTGGCGTGCCTGCTCCACCGAGCCCAAACCCGCGTTGATGCAGAGGTACGGTTCGGCCCCAATGCGCTCGCAATAGCGCAGGAACTCGTCGGTGCCGAAGCGATTGGTTTCGAGCGCGCCCCAAGCGTGATCGGGACGCGCGGGACGCTGGTCGCGCGGACCGATTCCATCGGTCCAGTTGTAACCGGAGGCGAAGTTCCCCCCGGGCCACCGAAGCAGGGAGACGCCGAGCGGTTTCACCGCCTCCAGAACGTCCTTGCGGTAGCCGTCGGCGTCGGAAAGCGGGCTGCCCTCCTCGAAGATTCCGCCGTAGATGCAGCGGCCCAGATGTTCCGCGAAGTTGCCGAAGAGGAACGGGTGCACCTCCCCGATCACGCGGTTCGTATCGATGCGAATATGCGCGGCCGGCGCCTGCGCAGCCAGCCACCCTGTGGATAGAACCCCGAGCAGGGCGGTGCGGAGAGCTCTTTTGGACGGCATGGTCACCTCGTTAGCGGCTAATCGAGAGCCGGAGTTGTAAGCGCATTCATCATGCTATTCCCGAGTCATCGTGCCTGTCAATGAAAAACGTTGACTCTTAGGTTTGCTGTCTCTTAGCGGCGGGCGCTGGACTCCCGCGCGACCAACCGCGGAGTCAGCAGGACGGTGGCTGGCTTCAAATGCGTTTTGGATTCGATCAGCTTGAGCGCGAGCGCGGCCGCGCGGTCGCCGATCTCCTCGCTCTGCTGGTCGATGGTCGACAGCGGCACGCGGAGGAATTTGGCGTAGCGCACGTTTCCCGATCCGATGAACGCCAGATCCCGCGGGATGCGGATGCCCTTCTCGATGGCTGCTTGCATCGCTCCCATGGCGGTCGGATCGTTGTAGCAGAACACGCCGTCCGGCGCCCGCTTCGCCGCCAGCAGCGCGTTCATGGCTTCGTAGCCGGTGGCGTCGCTGGCTTCGTCGGCGTGCTCGCGGCTGATGACGTACAGCGGATCGGCGCGAAGTCCGTGGCGCTCCAGTGCCCGCCGGTATCCTCGCAACCGGCCGACGGCAGTGCTGATTCCGGGCCCTCCGATGTGCGCGATTCTCCGGCAACCCATCTCAATCAGGTGCTCGGTGGCCATACGGCCGATCTGCTCGTCGTCCACGCCGACGAAGTTCACCTTCGCTCCTTCCGGCTTGCGGTCGATCAGGATGAACGGAGTCTTTTGCTTTTCGAGGTTACGGAAAAACCCCGCATCTTTCTGGGACGACGCCAGTATGAGCGCGTCCACGCGGCGCGCCAGCAGTTGATCGATAGCCCGGTTCTCCAACTCGAAGTCCTCGTCGGAAGATGAAATGATCAGGCTGTAGCCCTGCTTGCGAAGAAGCTTCGAAAGCCCGCCGGCTACCTCGCCGAAGAAGGGGTGAACCAGGTCGGGTACAACCAGACCGATGGAATGCGTGCGCCCGGTTACCAAGGCGCGCGCCGCCAGATTCGGACGGTAGTTCAGCTCCCGCATCCGCTGGCGCACACGCTCTCGCGTCTCCGGGCTGATATCGGGATGGTCGCGAAGGACCTTGGAAACCGTACCGATCGAGATCCCAAGCTCCTGGGCGATGTCCTTCATCGTCACGCTCATCGCCAAAATTATCGCACGTCGCATGAGAGTTATCGTAAAAGTTAACGAAATTCGCTATACTATCCGATCACATTCGAAACGATCGTTCCCACCCTGCGGCCGGCACGCGATCGGACGGCGTCCGGCTTGGGGGCCGCAAAGGAGTAAAGCCGATGACCACCAGACGAACTGCCCTTACCATACTGGCGGGAGGCGTTCCCGCGTGGAAGCTTGCCCGCGCCGCGGACGAGCTTCCCCAGATAGCGGCCGGCCCTTTCCAGGCCACCCGCGAGTCTCTCGCCGGGTACCGCGTCCCCAACTGGTTCCGCGACGCCAAGTTCGGCATTTGGGCCCATTGGGGACCCCAGTCCGCGGCCGAAGCCGGCGATTGGTACGCCCGCAACATGTACATTCAGGGCGAACGGCAGTACGACTATCACGTCAAGACCTATGGCCACCCGTCCAAGTTCGGGTTCAAGGACGTCATTGCCACCTGGAAAGCGGACAAATTCGATCCCGAACATTTGATCGAGCTCTATAAGAAGGCTGGAGCGAAATACTTCTGCAGCATGGGCGTGCATCACGACGGTTTCGATTTATGGAAGTCCACGTATCAGCCGCGCTGGAACGCGGTGGCCGCGGGACCGAAGAAGGACGTCGTCGGGCTCTTCAGAAACGCGGCACTCAAACAGGGGTTGAAGTTCGCGGTGAGCGAGCACCTGTCGAACAGCTATAACTGGTTCGCCACTTCTCACATGAGCGATAAGACCGGGCCTTACGCCGGAGTTCCGTACGACGGCGCCGACCCCGCCAACGCGGATCTGTACCACGATCTGCCGAAGGATTACCCGTTCGCCAACGTCTCGCGGACGGCCATGAGCCGCAACGCGCCGGATACCTGGAAGCAGCTCTATTTCAAGCGGATCAAAGAACTGGTGGACAACTACCAGCCCGACCTCCTCTACACCGACGGCGGGATTCCCTTCGAGGGCTATGGGCTGAGCCTGGTGGCGCATCTCTATAACTCGAACGCGAAACGGCATGGTGGAACGGTGGAGGCGGTCTACACCAGCAAGACGCGGCAGGATTGTCAGACAGGGACCTGCGTCCTGGACCTGGAGCGCGGCGTTGCCGGAGGCATCCCGGAGAACCCATGGCAGACCGACACGTGCATCGGCGAGTGGCACTATAACAAGACGGCCAAGTATAAGACTCCGAAGACGGTCATCGACATGCTGTGCGACATCGTCAGCCGCAACGGCAATTTGATGTTGAACTTCCCTTTGCCGAACAGCGGCGCCCTGGACGACCAGGAGCTGAAGATTCTCGACGAGATCACCCGCTGGATGGCGGTCAACAGCGAGGGGATCTACGCCACCCGGCCCTGGAAGATCTTCGGCGACGGCCCGGTAGCGACGGCTCCCGCTCCAACCGGCGGACGCGGCAGCGGCTTTAACGAGCGGACCCGCAGAGACTTCACCGCCGATGAGATCCGCTTCACCGCCAAAGGCAGCACGCTGTATGCATTCGTGATGGGGTGGCCGGAAAAGCAGGCCGTGATCAAGCCCCTGGCGGCTACGAGCAGCGTGGCGCAGTTCAAGGTCGGCAATGTCGAATTGCTGGGCTTCAAGGGCAAGCTGAAGTGGACCCAGGATGAGAACGGGCTGACCGTCGAAATGCCGCAACAGAAGCCCTGCGATCACGCCATCACGTTGAAGATCGCCGGAGCCTAGCCTGGTTGATCCAGGATGGGACAGACCATCGTTCTTCGTGGTCTGTCAGGCTCTCGCCAGGCGACCCGCGCCGATTCCACCTCAATACCTGAAACAGCCAGGTCATCTGGCAACCGTAACCGCCTTGCCGGAATAGGGCACAATCTTATCCGGCTGCGCGGCCGGCGCCACTCCGGCCCCGTGCCCCGGGCCTACAAACACCACGCGAAATGTGCGGGATTCGATCATGCCTGGGAAGGTGCCCTGCCGCTCGCCGATAGTGAGTTGCTTGCGGGCGTCGTCCCAGTGGATAGGGATGGTGGCGTAGGCGGCCTGCTGGTAGTTGTAATTATCGTTCTCGTCTTCGTAGAGGGTGAAGTCGCCGCCGGAGCCGGCGTAAACTCGCAGTTCGATCGGGTCCGCGGCCTTTTCCGTCGTGTATTCCACGTCCGGACCCATGGGAACGATGGACCCGGCGCGGACGTAGAGCGGGAGGCGATCGAGCGGCGCGGCGGCGTCCACCATCTTGCCACCGGCGAAGGAGCTGCCGGTCCAGAAGTCGTACCAGGCGGAAACGGGCAGGTAAAGATGACGGGTGGTAGCGCCCTGCTCGGTGACTGGATTGACCAGGATCGCAGGTCCGAACATGAACTGGTCCCCGATGTTCAGAACCCTGGCGTCCGCGCCGAAATCCATGACCAGCGCACGCATGGGAGTGTAGCTTGCGCTGGTGGTCTTCCAGGCCAAAGAGTAAATGTACGGCATGAGCCGGTAGCGCAGGCGATCGAAGGCGGTGAGGATCTTCTGCGCCTCCCGGCCGTAAGACCAGAGCTCGTTGTGGCTGGGAGCGCGCGTTCCTTTGGAATCCACCACGATGTTCACCGCTTCGCCGCCCCACGCCGACAGCTCCGCCGAATCGGTGGAACGGGTTCCATGCGTGCGGAAGATGGGGCAGAAGGTTCCGTATTGGAACCAGCGCACGAATAACTCGCGGTAGGCCGGATCGTCCGGGTTTCCGATATAGAATCCGCCGATGTCGGTGGTCCAGTAGGGAATTCCGGAAAGGGAGAAATTCAGCCCGGCCGGGATCTGGCGCTTGAAGGTGTCGAAGGTGGACGCGACATCGCCCGACCAGGCGGCCACGCCGTAGCGCTGAATGCCGGCAAAAGCCGAGCGGGAAAGAATGAAGACCCGCTTCCGGTCCGATTCCTTCCGCTGTCCCTCCGATACGCCGGCGGCATGCATCAGCGGGAAGATGTTGGCGTACCGCGCGCCGCTGCCGATGGCGGTCTGGTCCCGCGTGATGATATTCTCTTCGCGCCCCGATGTCTCAGGCTCGGTGGTATCCAGCCACCAGGCGTCCGCCCCGATCTTGAAAAGGGCGTTGTCCATCAGGCTCCAGAATGCAGCGCGGGCTTCCGGGTTCATGGCATCGTAGAGCGCCATGCCGGCCGGATGAACTCCGCCGACGACTTTGCGGTCGAGGAAAAACCCGCGCTTGTCCATGTCGTCGTAGGCCGCCGAGCCCGGATAGAAGTAAGGCCAGGCCGAGATCATCAGGTGAAAGTTGAGGCGATGAAGATCGTCGACCAAGCCCTTTGGATCGGGATAATCCTTGTTGAACTGGAACGAGCCCATGTTGTCCCACCAGAACCAGTCCTGCACGATGTTGTCCACCGGGATGTGCAGTTGCCGGTAATGGCGAGCCACGCTCAGCAGTTCCTGCTGGGAGCGGTAGCGGTTCTTGGATTGCCAGAAGCCGTAGGCCCACTTTCCGAACATGGGCGCCGCGCCGGTGAGGCAGCGGTAGGCGGCGATGATGTTGTCAAATTCCGGCCCGTAGAGGAAGTAGTAGTCGATGGCGTCCGCCACTTCCGAGCTCAGGTACAAGCCGTGCACGAAGCGGGCATTGAACCGGCTTCTCGAGGTGTTGTTCCAGAACAGGCCATAGCCGTTGGTCGATACCATGAGCGGCACGGCGATGGTCGTGTTTTCCTGCGAGAGGTCCACGGATTCGCCGCGATAGTTCCAGACGCCGGCCTGCTGCTGCCCGAGGCCATAAAACGCCTCTCTGGAACCGTAGATGCCGAAGGAAAGTTCCGCACGCCAGGTGTCCTCGCCGTTGACCCTGGCGGGGTACATGTTGCGCGTGCCTTCCTGCAGGAGGCGCTTGCCCGAGGCGTCGCGGTAGGCGACCGTACCGTCGGCGCGGTTGACCGTCACCCGCAGGCGCTGGGTAACCAGAGTGACGTCGCGGTCCGTGGATTCCATCTTCCAGGGGACGGCGGGCCAGGTCGTCTTAGTGACGACATAATCCGGTCGGCTGGGGAGGCTGGAAGTAGGAGAATACCGCGCGTGAACGATGGAAGGGGAGCAAACCTGGATCCGCAATACGCCCACCCGCATTGTGACCTCGACGCCATCGGCCTCCTGGTGGACGGCGACGACCGGATTCAGCGGATTCCACTGGGCACAGGCTGCGCCGGCGAACAGCGGGAGCAGAAGCCATGGCAGGCGAAGAAGGGCGCACTTTGGTGTCGAGCTGGGATACATGGTTTCCTGACTTTGCGTAGCTGGAACCGAAAACGGTATGCTAGTCCGATTCTTTTCGAAAGTCCACCCGAGCCGCGTGGAGACCGAGCGGAGGGTGTCAGGGAATAACGATTACAATCCGCGGCAACCGCTCCCTGGCGGTCGCGGCTCGGTAAGACTTACTGCTGAGGCGTTGCCCTTTGTTCCCGAGGCCGGGCCGTGGTTTAATTGGAGCCAGAGTAGCGCATGGAGGAACGGCAATGCCTGTGATACACGCTGTCGATCACCAGCGACATGAGATGTACACCACGGCAGATGGTCCGATCACGATAGACGACATTCGCAAACACCTCACTCAGGAGCATCGGGACAAAGGCCTGGCATATCGTGAGCTAATCGAAGCCTCCCGGGCGACGGTCGAGTTCTCGGCTTCCGACGTTCGTGCGACGGTCGAACTTCTTCGAGGGTACGGCCGGAAGGGAGTGCTTGGCCCAACCGCCATCGTAGTCGGGAACGATTTAACCTACGGCATGATTCGGATGCTCGGAATCCTGCTCGAAGGTATCTGCGAACTGCAGCCATTCCGAACGCGAGAAGAGGCTGCACGATGGCTTGCCGATGCCTCCGCCTCTCGAGGGGCGAGTGGGTCGTAGCAGCCTGTGCCAGAAGTGGCAGTGCGGCGGGTCGCAGGCGAAAGCGCCTACTCCACGAAGCAGCAGAGCCGCAACCAAAATTGTGGCATATGTCCTCCGCGAACGCGGGGGAGCATGCCAGGTTGTGCGAGACAGGCGCCGGGACGAGTCCCGACGTGGCAAACTGACAGTCCGCTCCACGGAGAAGTCGTCGTGACAGCAATGGCCCACCTATCTCATCAGCTCCGAGGACCTGCCGGCGAAGTCGAGGACCCAACCGGGGAAGATGCCGAGGAACAGCGTGCCTAGCGCGGGAAGAATCAACGCGGCGCCGAGGGTCGGCGACAGGGGTTCCAAGGCATCGGCGGCCGGGCCGGGCTCGTACATGTACATCATGACCAGAATGCGCAGGTAGTAATATGCCGCCACGGCGCTATTGAGCAAGCCCAGCACGGTCAGCCAGACGAGGTGCGATTCCAGAGCCGCTTTGAAGATGTAGAACTTGCCGAAGAAGCCGCCGGTGAGCGGCACGCCGATCAGCGAGAGCAGGAAAATCGTTAGCATGGCGGCGGTGAGCGGCTGCTTCTGGGCCAGGCCCTTGAAGTCTTCGATATCGGTGTACTTCTCGCCGCGGCCGGACAGGTGGCTCACCACCGCGAAGGCGCCGATGTTCATGAACGCGTAGGCCACCAGGTAGAACATGGCGGCCGCGGCGCCGACCTGGGAACGCGCCGCCAGCGCCACCAGCACGTAGCCGGCATGAGCGATCGAGCTGTAGGCCAACATGCGCTTGAAGTTGGTTTGGGTGAGCGCGGCGAAGTTGCCCACCGTCATGGACAGCAGCGATGCGCCCCATACCAGGGGCTCCCAGTGCGCTCCGATGGGCCCAAAGGCGGTGAGAAAGATGCGCAGGAAAATGGCAAACCCGGCGGCCTTGGGGCCGGCCGACAGAAACGCCGCCACCGGGGTGGGAGCACCCTGATAGACGTCCGGCGCCCACATCTGAAAGGGGGCGGCCGAAACCTTGAATCCGAGGCCGACGAACATCAGCGCCGCGGCCAGGAGGATCATGACCGGGTCTGCCGCGTTGGGCGACGCGATAGATCGCCGCACGGCATCCAGGTTGATGGTGCCGGTGGCGCCATAAATCAACGCCACGCCGTAGAGGAAGAACGCGGTGGCAAAGGAACCCAGCAGGAAATACTTGAGCGCCGCTTCGTTCGAACGCTTGTCGTCGCGGAAAAATCCCGCCAGCACGTAACTCGAGATGGAGGAAATTTCCAGACCAATGAAGATAATGATCAGGTCGCTGGCCGCGGCCATCAGGCATTGGCCGGCGATGGAAAACAGCAGCAGCGCGTGGAATGCCCCGGTCTCGCCATCCTGCCGGGCCAGGAAGCGGTAGGACGGCAAAACGATCAGAATGCCGACCCCCATCACCAGCACGCGGAAGAAGGTGGCGAAACCATCCACCATCAACATGCCGCCAAAGGCCGGGCCGGGGCTGGAGGCGCCGGCGACGGCAGCGGCGATTCCGGCAATCAGAGCCAGCAGGGTCAGATGGCCGAACAGCGGCGAAGAGCGCCGTTTCACCAGCGGATCGAGCACCATGATCAGCGTGCCGGCGACGATCAGCAAGATTTCCGGCAGAAAGCGCAGAATGTCGGTGGCGGAGGGCATGGGGCTAGCGGGCACGGCTCACCTCCACCGGACGGTGAAGCTCCACCCGGAAGGGCACGTTGATCTGAGTCTGGCTGAGCACGGTGGCGGTGGTTTTGCCGATCGGCGGGAGGAAGCTCTGGGAGTAGACGCCCATCCACACCATCATCACGGCCAGCGGAATCACGGCGGCCCATTCGCGCAGGTTCAGGTCGACAATGTGCTTCGAGACGTCGTGGCTCGGCGTGCCGTAGAAGACGCGCTGGTACATCCACAACATGTAACAGGCGGAGAGGATCACGCCGATGGCGGCCCACGCGGTCCAGGTGAAGTTGGCGAGCGCGGTTCCCTGCAGCACCAGGTACTCGCCCACGAAATTGTTGAGCATGGGCAGCCCGATGGAGGCCAGCGTGGCGAACAGAAAAGCGGTGGAAAGCCAGGGCGCGGCGGTTGCCACACCTCCGTAATCGGCGATCTCGAGCGAATGCCTGCGCTCATAGAGCAGCCCCACCAAGGCGAACAGAGCGCCGGTGGAAATGCCGTGGTTCAGCATCTGGTAGGCGGCGCCATCGAGGCCCTGCTGGGTGAACGAAAAAATTCCCAGCACCACGAAGCCGAGATGGCTGACCGACGAATACGCCACCAGCTTTTTCATATTCGGCTGCACCATCGCCACCAGCGCGCCGTAAATGATGCCGATGATGGCGAGGATTGCGATCCAACCGGAGCAGGCCCGCGCCGCCGCCGGGAACAACGGCAGGCAGAAGTGCAGAATTCCGTAGGTGCCCATTTTCAGCATGACCGAGGCCAGCATGATCGAACCGGCCGAGGGCGCCTCTACGTGCGCGTCCGGCAGCCAGGTGTGCAGCGGGAACAGCGGCACCTTGATGGCGAATGCCACGAAGAAGGCCAGAAACAGCAGCATCTGCTCCTCCGGCCGGAAACCGAGCTGGCCGCTGGCCAACAGGTCCAGAATCTTGGGATAGCTGAACGTGCCCGCTTTGAGATACAGGTAAATGATAGCCACCAGCATCAGCACCGAGCCGGTCATGGTGTAGAGGAAGAACTTCACGGCGGCGTAAATGCGGCGGTCGTGACCCCAGATTCCGATCAGGAAATACATCGGCACCAGGCTGACTTCCCAGAAAACATAAAACAGGAACAGGTCCTGCGCCAGAAACACCCCGATCAGGCCGAATTCCAGCAGCAACAGGAACGCGTAAAACTCTTTGACCCGGTTCTGAATGTTGCGCCACGAGATGAGCACGCAGATCGGCGTGAGGAAGGTAGTCAGCAACACCAGCCACAGGCTGACGCCGTTCAGCGAAACGAAGAAGTGGATTTCCGGCGATCGGATCCACGTCGTATCCACGGCGAACTGCTCGCCCGAAAGGCTACGGTCGAAGTAGAAGACCAGGCCGATGGAGCAGACGAGCGTGGCCAGCGAGAGAATCAGAGCCCATGCGCGCGAGCTGGCGGGGGAAGATCGTGGAACGAACAGGGCCGCGAGGAAGCCCGCCAGGGGCAGGAAGAGGACCAGGGTCAGCAGGTTCATCGGGCGCCTCCCGCCAGGCCGATGGCCACAATCATCAGCACGCCCCCGACGAGCACCCAGGTGGCGTAGCTGCGAATATTGCCGGATTGCCACAAGCGCAGCACCGAGCCAACGTTGCGGCAGCGCGCGCCGACTCCGTTGACGGCGCCATCGACCAAGCCGGCGTCCACGCCCTTCCACAGCACCGCGCGCGAGCCATCTATCACCGGCGTGACCACGGCAGCGTCGTAGATTTCATCCACGAAGTACTTGTTGTAGACCAGCCAATACAGCCCCTTCACGCTGCCGGCGAAGGAATCCGCCAGGGCCGGTTTGGCCACGTACATCAGGTAGGCGAGCGCGATACCGATCAATCCTGCCGCGGTGGAAATCGCCATCAGGCTGGCGTCTTCGGGCACTTCGTGCGCGGGGAAGAACGCGCTCAGAAACTGCGGCACCTGGAACAACCAGCCGCCGGCCAGCGAGAGCGCCGCCAGCGCCGCCAGCGGGGCCAGCATCACGGCCGGAGATTCGTGCGGGTGATGGTGGCCGCGGTACTGGCCAAAGAAGGCCAGAAACATGGCGCGAAAAACGTAGAAGGCGGTGAGACCGGCCGTGACCGTGCCCGCCCAGTACATCCACGGCGCGTGCGCATGGGCCGCCAGCAGAATCGCGTCTTTGCTCCAGAAACCGGCAAACGGCGGCACGCCGGCGATGGCCACGGCGGCGCACATCATGGTCCAGAACGTCCAAGGTATCTTGTGGCGGAGTCCGCCCATGTGGCGCAGGTCCTGTTCGCCGGAGAGAGCGTGAATCACCGCACCCGAGCCGAGGAACAACAGGGCCTTGAAAAAGGCGTGGGTCATGAGGTGATAGATGCCGGCCGAAAACGCGCCGCAGCCCACGCCCATAAACATGTAGCCTAACTGCGAAACGGTGGAATAGGCGAAAACCTTCTTAATATCGTTCTGCGCCAGGCCGATGGTGGCGGCAAAGAACGCCGTAGCCGTGCCGATGATGGCGATCATTTCCATGGCTTGCGGCGCGTGCACGTAAATGGGCCATGAGCGCGCCGTCATATACACGCCAGCGGTAACCATGGTGGCGGCGTGGATCAGCGCCGATACGGGAGTGGGGCCGGCCATGGCGTCCGGCAGCCAGACGTACAGCGGAATTTGCGCCGACTTGCCGCAAGCGCCCAGGAGCAGCAGCAGGCCGATCGCGGTCAAGGCGCCGGTGGGCGCGCCGGCCGCCTGCCCGGACACGGCCGCAAAATCGAGCGAGCCGAATTGCTTGAAAATCAGAAACGCAGCCAGCGAAAAGCCGAAGTCGCCGATGCGGTTGACGATGAATGCCTTGTTGCCGGCGTCGGTGGCGAACTTCTTATCGAAATAGAAACCGATCAGCAGATAGCTGCACAGCCCCACGCCCTCCCAGCCGACAAACAGCAGCAGGTAATTGGCCGCCAGCACCAGCGTCAGCATGAAGAACATGAACAGGTTCATGTAGGCGAAGAAGCGATAGTAGCCTCCTTCGTGCGCCATGTAGCCGATGGAATAAATGTGGATCAGCGAACCGATGCCCGTCACCACCAGCAGCATGACCGCCGTCAGGCGATCGATGGTCATGTCGAAGCCGATCGAAAGCGTGCCGCTCTGAATCCAGGTGAAGTAGTGCTCGGTAAGGGGCGCGTTGAGAGGGCCCGCGCCGGCGAGCGTCTTCAGCACCCACAGGAACGACAGGAGCACGCTGCCGATCGCCACCGCGTTGATCGACGCCTTCGGAAAGCGGCGCCCGAAGATGCCGTTGATGGCGAAACCCGCCAGCGGGAATAGAGGGATGAGCCAGAGTAGCATCAGTTTTTCATGGAGCTGATATCGTCGATATTCAGCGTCCCGCGGTTCTTGAACACGGTCAAAATGATCGCCAGTCCAACCGCCGCTTCCGCCGCCGCCACCACCATCACGAAGAACACGAACAGGTGGCCGCTGACGTCCTTATGCTGGTAAGCGAAGGTGACGAAGCTCAGGTTCACCGCGTTCAGCATCAGCTCGATCGACATGAACACGGTGATAATGTTGCGGCGGAACAGGAAACCGGCCACTCCGAGCGCGAACAGAAGCGCGCTCAGCACCAGAAACCAGGATAGAGGTACTTGCGACATGGCCCTTTCAGATCTCCTTCCGGGCTAGAACGATGGCCCCGATGATGGCGATCAGGATCAGCACGCTGGTGACCTCGAAGGGCAGCAGGTAAGTGGTGAAGAGCGCCCGGCCCACGGCTTGGGCCGACCCTCCGGTAAAGCCGCCGAAGTGCACGCCCGATTCCGGTTGCTGGTGGATGAAATACACCAGCAATAGCGCGAATACGACGAGGGCCGGCACGCCCAACAAGTGGGCGGTCTCGGACTTGCTTTGCCTGGCCTCGGTGCCCGCGTTGAGGAGCATGATGACGAACAGGAACAGCACCATCACCGCGCCGGCGTACACGATCACCTGGGCCGCCGCGATGAACTCCGCGCCCAGCAGCAGATACAGCACGGCGAGGGAGCCCATCACCCCGATCAGCGAGATGGCGCTCGAAATCGGGTGCGACTGCACCACCACGTTGACGGCGGCGACCAGCGCGATCGCCGCGAAGATCAGAAAGAGAATAACGTCCATTTCATCCGGCTCATTTCATCCAACCAGCGCCACCACCAGACCGGTGAGCAGCAGATTCACGACGGCGACGGGGAACAGGTACTTCCAGGCGAAACCCATCAACTGGTCGTAGCGAAAGCGGGGCAGAGTGCCGCGAACCCAGATGAAGGCGAACAGAATGGCGCCGGTCTTAGCGCAGAACCAGAACAGCGGCAGCAGCCAGCTTTGCGTAAAGGGGGCCAGAAACGCCGCCGCAATCATGAGAAAGATCACGCCGACGACGGGCAAACTGAAGCGGTCCATGCGGCGCGCCGGGTGCAATCCGTGATAGATCGCGACGAGTCCGGCCAGAGCGAAGACCGCGACCGGCACCAGCCCCGACCCGTATTCGGCCGGCCACGGCGCCACCCATCCGCCCAGAAACAGCAGCACCGCCATAGCGCTCACCGTAATCATGTTGGCGTACTCCGCCATGAAGAAAGCGGCGAATTTCATACTCGAATATTCGGTATGGAAACCCGCCACCAGCTCGTTTTCGGCCTCGGCAAGGTCGAAGGGTATGCGATTGGTCTCGGCAAACGCGGCAATCAGAAAAACGATGAAGCCGATCCACTGCCAGCCGTGGAACAGGTTCCAATCCCACAGCGTGCCGGCGTGCGCCGGGTTACCGCCCTGCGTCTCCACCAGCTTGCGCAGGCTCAGCGTGTTCGAAATCAGCAGCGGCGCGGCGATCGCCAGCGACAGCGGCAGCTCATAGCTGATCATCTGCGCCGAGCTCCGCAGGGCGCCCAGCAAAGCGTATTTATTATTCGACGACCAACCGGCCAGCGCCACCCCATACACGCCCACCGAGGAAACCGCCAGAACGAACAGCACCCCGATGTTGAGGTCGGTCAACTGCATGTAGGTGTGGTAGCCGAAGACGTCAATCTCGGGTCCGAAGGGAATCACCGAGATCGACAGCAGCGCCATGCTCACGGCGATAAACGGCGCGGCGAGGTAGAGCGGCTTGTTGACGTAGGGCGGCAGCAGGTCTTCCTTGGTGATGAGCTTGATCACATCCGCCAGCGGCTGCAGCAACCCGTGAGGACCCACGAAATACGGACCCGGCCTCACCTGGATGTGCGCGATGACCTTCCGCTCGACCCACTGCAAATAGGCCAGGGTGGTCATCAGAACGGCGAAGACCAGCAGGATCTTGATCAGGCTGATCACGTAAAACGCGGTAGACGGGTCCATTAGCGGCTCTGGCGACTCTCCACAACGGAATTCAGTACTTTAGAATAACGCCCCAGGGTACCAGAGGCGAACAGCCCGTTGTGGTCGGAATGGACCAGATCGGGCCGGGCATCCACCGCAATGCGTCCGTTGACCGGGGTGGTCTGCGCGGCGCCGCCGGTCGCCAGCACCGGCAGGGGTACGCCGTACCCGCGCACGTTCTTGCGAATCTCGTCGAAAACCGCCTCCGAAGTCCAGGGCCCCATCGCCGCCGCCGCGCCCATTTCGCGCGCGATGAAGCCGATGATTTCGAGGTCCGGCTTGGCGCCCATGGTATTGATGGCGCGCTGCAGCCGCTGCAGTTCTCCGGTGCCGCTGGTGACGGTGCCGTTCTTTTCGTAGGCAAACGCCGCCGGCAACACCACGTCCGCCTGGCTCGCGGTCTCGGTGAGGAACATATCCTGCACCACGAGGTACCCGGCCTTGCGGCTCGCGCCCCCCTTCAGCGGATTGGCGCCAATCACCCAAAGCGCGCTCAGACCGGCGGCCGGCATCTCATCGTAGTGAAGGCCGGCCTGGCCCGAAGGCTGGTAACCGGGGAGCAGCTCCGGCGTCAGCCCCAGATCCACCGCGCCGCGCGAATTGGAGCCGTCCAGCAGCGGCACATACTTCACCGGAATCCCCAGTTGCTCGCCGGCATCCACCAGCGCGCGGATGTCGTCGCCTTTGTAGGAATCGTCGAACAGGATCACCAGCTCTTGCTCGGCTTTGAGTTTGCCGGCCAGCGTTGCGTAATCGCGCCCGCGCACGACGGCCGCCGCGTACTTGTCCTCCCGCACCGGCTTGGGTGTGACCACGTAAATATGCGCCTGATGATGGCGATAATTGGCGCGGATCTGGAAGGAGAGCAGCGGATGCTCGAGCGCCAGGTCGGCGCCTAGAACCAGCACGGCCTTGGCGCTGTACAGGTCCAACACCGTCGCCAGCCGCGCGGGCTTTTCGCTAAGGGAATGGCCGCTCAGCGCGTCGAGGGTCGTCACCACGTCGCCGGTGCGGTGGTGATCGATATTGTTGGTGCCGAGCACCTGGCGGGCGAACTTCTGCAGGTAGTAGTTTTCTTCGTTGGTAGTGTGGTTGGAGCCGATGACGCCGAAACTGCCCTGTTCGGCCAGAACCTGCTCGAACTTCTTCGCCACCAGGCCCAGGGCCTCCGACCAGCTCACCTCTTCGAGCTTGCCGTCCTTGCGCACCAGCGGAGCCTGCAGGCGCTCGGGATGATCGTAGAAATCGAAACCGTAGCGGCCCTTGATGCAGAGGAATTCGCCGTTGATGCCGGAGCGGTCGCGGTTGTTGCCGCGGATGATGCGGTCGTTGCGCGTGCCGAGCGTGGTCTTGCAGCCGTCCGAGCAGTGGGTGCAGATGGTGCCCACGTGGGTCATTTCCCAGGGCCGGGTCTGGTAGCGGTAAGTGCCGCTGGTCAGCGCACCCACCGGGCAGATATCGATGCAGGCGCCGCACTCGTCGCATTCCAGGTGGTCGCCGTGGTTGGGAGCGATTTCCGAAACCACCCCGCGGTTCACCACGCCCAGCGCGTTCACACCCATCCCTTCGTTGCAGATGCGCACGCAGCGATAGCAGAGAATGCAGCGCGGCGCGTCGAAAAACACCACCGGGGAGTATTGTTTTTCCGGCGTATGGACCTTGGTCTCGGTGAAGCGGCTTTCGCCGGCGCCGTAGCGGAACGCCATGTCCTGCAGCTCGCACTCGCCGCCCTTATCGCACACCGGGCAATCCAGCGGGTGATTGGTCAGCAGGAACTCCAGCATGTACTTGCGCGCCGTGTGTACCTGGGCGGTGTTGGTGCGAACCACCATGCCTTCGGCCACCGGCAGCGTGCACGCCGTCATCAGCTTGGGCATCTTCTCCACTTCCACCAGGCACATGCGGCAGGCCGCCACCAGAGTCAGCCCTTCGTAATAACAGAACGACGGAATCTCGATGCCCGCTTTTTTGGCGGCGTCGATCACCGCCGTGCCGGGCGCGGCCGTTAGCGCCTTCCCGTCGATCGTAAATTTCACCGCATCCGCCATCAGACCGTCACCAGACGGCCCGAGGTTTCCTCGCGCCGCTTGCCCTTCAGGTAATCCACGAACTCGTCGCGAAATTTTTCCACCAGCGAAATCATGGGCAGGGCCGCCGCGTCGCCCAGCGGGCAGAACGTCCGGCCCAGCATATTTTTCGAGATGTCGCCAAGCAGGTCGATATCCGCCCGCGATCCCTGGCCGTCATAAAACCGGGTCATAATCTTGGTCAGCCAGGTGGTCCCTTCGCGACAGGGAATGCACCAGCCGCAGCTTTCGTCCGCGTAGAACTTCATGATGCGAAGCGCGACCTTCACCATGCACGTGTCTTCGTCCATCACGATCACCCCGCCCGAGCCCAGCATGCTCTTGCGCGCCGCCATCGAATCGTAATCCATGGTGGCGCCTTCGCATTCCGCCGCCGTCAGGATGGGGCACGACGAACCGCCCGGAATGAACGCCTTCAGCTTCTTTCCGTTCGGTATGCCGCCGCCTACTTCCTCGATCAACTGCCGGACCGGGAAGCCCAGCCGCAGTTCGTACACACCTGGCTTCGCGACGTGCCCGGAGAGCGCCGTCAGTTTGGTGCCGCCGGCCTTCGGTACGCCCAGGTCCGCAAACGCTTTCCCGCCGCCGGCGAGGATCCACGGAACCGCGCAGAACGTCTCCACGTTGTTCAGCACGGTGGGGCATTGAAAAGCGCCCGAAACCGCCGGAAACGGCGGCCGGATTCGCGGCACGCCGCGCTTCCCTTCGAGCGATTCCAGCAGCGCCGATTCTTCGCCGCACTCGTACGATCCCGCGCCGGTATGCGCGTAGAGGTCGAAATCGAAGCCCGTGCCCTGAATGTTCTTGCCCAGCCAGCCCTTGGCGTAGGCTTCCGCGATGGCCTTTTCCAGAATGTCGATGAGGTAGCGATATTCGCCGCGGATGTACACGTAACCGGCATGCGCATCCACCGCCAGGCCGGCGATGAGGCAGCCTTCGATCAGCGAGTGCGGGTCGTTTTCGAGCAGCACCCGGTCTTTGCAGGTGCCCGGTTCCCCTTCGTCGCCATTCACCACGATGTATTTCGGCTTGGGCGAGGTGCGGGGCACGAAACTCCACTTCATGCCGGTGGGGAAGCCGGCGCCGCCGCGCCCGCGCAGGTTGGAAGCTTTTACCTCGTCGATGATCTGGGCCGGCGTCATCTTCGACGCCTTCAGAAACGCCTGGTAGCCATCGGTGGCGAGATAGGTGCCGATCGACGCTGAATTCAACATGCCGAAGCGGCGCGTCAGCACCCTGGTTTCGAGCGGGCTCGGTTGGTTGTACAGCATGGCTTAATATTCGTGGAGTAGGCCTTCGGCCTGCATTTACCGTTTGTCCTTCAACTCGTCCAAAAGCTGGTCCAGCTTCTCCGGAGTAACCGCGTGGTGAAAATCGTAATTCACCTGCACCGCCGGCGCCCAGGAGCAGGCGCCCATGCACTCCACTTCCTCGATCGAAAACTGGCCGTCCGCGGTCACGCCGTGGTTGTCCAGCCCCAGCTTCCGGCAGGCGTGCTCGAACAGCCGGTCGGCGTCGCGCAGCAGGCAGCTCACGTTGGTGCACACCTGCACGTGGTACTTGCCCGCCGGCTTGCGCCGCAGCATGGTGTAGTACGAAATCACTTCGTTGACCTGCAGGGGCGTCACGCCGGTGCGGTCGGCCACGTCGGCAATCAATTCATCCGTCACCGAGCCCAACTCGTCCTGGGCATACAGCAGCATCGGGATCATGGCGCTCCGCTCGCGCCCGGGCGGATAGCTGGCCAGAAGCTTGGCAAACCTGGCCTCCAGTTGCGGTGAAAAAGTCATTAGCGGTCCGTGTCGCCCAAAACGAAATCCATGCTGCCGATGGCGGCGATCACATCGGCTATGAGAGTCCCCTGCACCATGGTCGCCGTGGCCTGCAGGTTGCCAAAGCTGGGCGTGCGCATGTGAACCCGCAAAGGCTTGGTGGTGCCGTCGCTCACCACGTAATAGCCCAGTTCCCCGCGCGGCGATTCGATCACCTGGAAGACCTCGCCCTCCGGCACGCGGAATCCCTCGGTCACGATCTTGAAGTGATAGATCAGCGCCTCCATCTGGGTCTTCATCTTTTCCCGGTCGGGCAGCACCACGTGCGGCGCGTTCGCCTTCCAGTCCCCGGCAGGCATGCCTTCGAGCGCCTGCCGCACGATGCGCGACGACTGGCGCATTTCCTCGACGCGCACCTGGTAGCGGGCAAACACGTCGTTTTCAGTCCGCGTGGGGACTTCAAAATCGAATTTCTCGTAGCTCGAATACGGCTGGTCCTTGCGAATATCCAGCTTCAAACCGGCGGCGCGCAGCATTGGCCCGGTCACTCCCAGGTCGAGCATATCCTCCAGCGAAATCTTCCCTACCCCGCGCGTGCGGCCGATCCAGATGCGGTTATTGGTAAGCAGACTCTCGTATTCGTCGATCCGGCTGGGGAAAATGTCGATGAACTTCTTGACCCGCTGCTGCCAGCCCCGCGGCGGTTCGAGAGCCAGCCCGCCGATGCGGAAATAGCTGGTCATCATGCGCTGGCCGGAAAACATTTCGAAAATGCGAAGGATATCCTCCCGCTCGCGGAAGCAATAGAGGAACACCGACATGGCGCCGATGTCGATGGCGTGCGTGCCCAGCCACACCAGGTGGCTGTTCAGCCGCGTCAGCTCCGTCAGCATCACCCGCATCCATTGCGCCTGGGGCGGAATCTCCAGGCCCAGCAGCTTTTCCACCGCCAGGCACCAGCCCAGGTTGTTCGATAGCGGCGCCAGGTAATCGACGCGATCGGTCAGGGTCACCGACTGCTGGTAGTTCTTGACTTCGAATTCTTTCTCGATGCCGGTGTGCAGGTAGCCGATATCCGGCATGCACTTGGCGATGTTCTCGCCGTCCAGCTCCAGCAACAGGCGCAGCACCCCGTGCGTGGACGGGTGCTGCGGCCCCATGTTGAGGACCATGGTGCGAAGGCCCGTGCCCGCTTCTTCCCGGTCAATGGCGGCCGTGACTGGAGAACCGTACGTAAGATCCGATTGGCTCATCTCGTTAGCCCCATCCGGTTAGACCCGCGACCCGGTAACCGGAACGTCCCGGCGCAGCGGATGGCCTTCCCAATCGTCCGGGAGCATGATGCGGCGCAAATCCGGGTGACCGACGAAACGGATGCCGAAAAGATCGAATACTTCCCGCTCGTACCAGTTGGCGCCGCGCCACACCGAAGTAACCGAATCGATCGCCGGATCGGCGCCCGCCACCCGGCACTTCAAACGCACCCGCTGGTTCCGCTCCACCGAGTGCAGATGATACACCACCTCGAAGCGCGGCTCGGCCGGATAGCGGTCCACCGCCGTCACCGTGCTCAACCGCACGAATTTCTGATCGTATTTCAGGAAGCCGCACACGCTCACGATCCTGCCCCGCCCGATCTCGAGCGTCAGCTCGCCCCGGTCGAACGTTCCGCCTTCAATCGCATCGCCATCGAAGGCCTGGACGGCAGCCGCCAGTTCCTGGTTTTCGAGAGTTTCGGGTAGCATGTTCGAAGGTCAGCGTTTGCGCTCGGCTACATCCGAGGTAGCCCAATCGAGAGCGCCCTTCTTCCAGATGTAGAAGAACCCGGCCAGAATCAGGATTACAAAAACCGCCATCTCGATAAACGGAAACATCTTCATCTGTCTGTTCAGCTCGCGGTACACCACCACCCACGGATACAGAAAAATCGCTTCCATATCGAACAGGATGAAGAGCATCGCCACCAGATAGAACTTCACGCTGAAACGGTGGCGCGCATCCCCCGTGGGCACGATGCCCGATTCGTAAGGCATGTCCTTGACCCGGTTCCGTATCCTCTTTCCCAGCAGGAACGAAACCGTAAGCAGGCCCCCCGCCGTCGCCATGGCGATGAGCGCCTGCACCAGGACGGGAAAATACACGTCTGTGTAGGAATTCGGCATCGTTTCAAAATTAACCTAGAATCTACTTTCGACTATACTGGGTGCAACGGAAAAGTTCAACCAAGCCATGTCCATCGAGATCGTTGTGAACGGCCGGACACACGCCACTTCTCCCCATCAGACCGTGCTCGGACTACTCCAGGAACTGGGCCTCGACCCCGCGCGCGTGGCCGTGGAACTGGACCGCTCGATCCTCAAGCAGGCGCGCTGGGCGGATACGGCGCTCGACGCCGGCGCCCGGTTGGAGGTTGTCCAGTTCGTGGGCGGAGGTTAAGCTAAAGGGACAGGCCTTGCGGCCTGTCCCATGGCAGGCAAAAGCGCCTGCTTCACATATAAGGCACCGGCGACAGGATCGCCGGCGCTACGCGAAGCTCCGCACCGCAGCCGCTTCGTCGTCATGCACGTCGAAAACCGTATACAACTTGGTAATCTGGAGCAGGTCCTTCACCCGCTTGCTCAGATTCAGCAACTTCAACTGGCCGCCGGCGTTGGTCACCGTCGTAAAGCCGGAAACCAGCTCGCCAATCCCCGAGCTGTCGATGTAGCTCACGTCGCCCAGGTTGAGCAGAATCTTCTTCTGGTCCTTTTTCACCAGCTCGCGTAGCGCATCGCGAAGCGCACTCGATCCCTCGCCCAGAGTAATGCGCCCCGTCACGTCTATCACAATCACATCCCCGACCTGCCGCGTATTCAACTTTACACTCACGTTTGTCTGCCTCCTCGTTCCGAAACCGCGAATTCTATTTCGCCGCCTGGTACTTCACCAGGGTCAATTCGATCCCGCCCCCCTCCAGCCGCCGGATCTGAAACTCGTCCATGAAGGACCGGATCAGAAAGATGCCGCGCCCTGAGGAACGCAGCAGATTGTCCGGCGCCAGCGGGTCGGGCAATCGATCGATATCGAACCCTTCCCCTTCATCGGCAATCTTCACCGTCAGGCGTCCATCACCGCCGGACACCGCAAACCGCACTTTCTTGTGGGCGTTGTACCGGTTGCCGTGCACCACTGCATTGACCATGGACTCGCGCACGGCCATGCCGATTTTCAACAGATCTTCGTCATTGAAACCGGCCCGCCCGGCCAGGCCCGACGCCAGATCTTCGGCGCTATCCACGCTCTCCAGCGTCGAGTCCAAGGACCGCTCCACCGTCTCCCGTACTGAGCGCGAATTCTCCGCCATAAAAGGATCTGCCGCAATCCCGGTCAAACGAACCGCCAGAATATATGAGCCGCAACGGGAATGTCAAGGTTGCGGCGCGCGACGCCCCTCCGCCCCGGGTCAAATCATCTCGTTCAATAACTCCGGCCGCGGCCGCGGAATCACCACTTTATTCACCAACATTCCCTTCTGGCCCACCACCTGCGCCCCTGCCTCAATCGCGCTTTCCACTGCCGCAACGTTGCCCGTCAGGGTCACGAAGGCTTTCCCACCCAAAGCCATGGCCAGCCGGATTTCGATAAGCTGCACGTTGGCCGCTTTCACCGCCGCATCGGCGCCCTCGATCAGCGCCGCGACCGAAAACGATTCCAGAATGCCCAGCGCGTCCATTTCCTCCACCTTGGCGGCTCCGCTCAGCGCCGGGAACACGGATTCGTGCAGGTTGGGAATCACGAACGAATCGATCACCGAAAATCGTCCGTCCGACACCCCCGCCGACACGCTGGCGCTCACCGCGCCCACTTCCCCGCGCACCATCACCATGTACTTGCCCGAGCAGATCGACCGCGAAAGGAGCAACTCCACCCCCGCCGCCTTCAACATCGTGTCGCACACCTGGAAGCCCGCGGCGATACTGGTCAGCTCAATCAGTCCAATCGAATCGTTCGCCATCTCTATGCCACAATCTCCACCGCCTCGGCCGTAACCGCCTTCACCTTGCCGTCGATGCTGGCGTGTACCGCCGCGCCCAGCTTACCCTCTTCCACGCGCCCCACCACCTGACCCTTTTTCACCTTCTGGCCTTCCTTCACCGCCGCCGCCGCCGGCTGCCCGGCGTGCTGCTTCAGCTTGATCCGCACCGCCGCCGGCCGCAGATCCACCTTCTCGAAGGGCGCTTCCCGTTCGTATTCCTCGATCTGCAGCCGCTTCCGCAACTGCGCCAGCGGAATACGCCGGTACTCCTTCATAGGGTGCACTTCCACCGGCTTCTGCTGTACGAATTTCAACCCCGCGGCCCGCCGGTCTTGCTTGCCCATGTCGCAGGCTTCCTTGGGATACAAATCCTCCGGACACGCGTATAGGGTGCAAATGCCGCAGGAGCAGCACAGCTCCGACCATTGGTTCCAGATATCGCCCCCGGTCAAAGTGAAGCCCAGGCTGCGCATCACCTTGTGCGGCATCACCTCGTAACCCAGCAGGTAGCGCGGGCAAAACTCGGTGCAGTAGCTGCACTGGTCGCAGGCCGATTTGCCGATCTGGTTCATCTCCTGCTGCGAACGCGTCTTGCGCGTGAACAGGTAATGGTCGCGCGGCAGCACGATGATGCCGCCGGTGGTCTTGGTCACCACATCGTCCACATCGAACGTGGTCGAGCCCATCATAATGCCGCTGACGAAGATTCCGAACTCGGGCACCGTCGCGCCGCCGGCCTGCGCCAGCAGGTCCCGGAACGCGGTCCCCACCGGCGCCCAGAAGGACTTGGATTGCCCGACCGCGCCGCACACCGATAGAAACTTCTCCGTTACCGGTTTTCCCTGGCCCGCAAGTTGAACGTTGTACAACGTCTCCACGTTGCTCACTACGCAGCCCACCTGGAGCGGAATCCCCGCCGGCGGAATCAGCCGGCCGGTAGCCGTATACACCAGCTCGTATTCGTCGCCGGAAGGGTAAAAATCGCCCAGCAGCACGAACTCGATGCGGTCGTTGCGGTTGGCATGGCGCAGCGCCTCGATCGCTTCGGCGTTCTTGGTCTTCACCCCGAACTTCCCCGATTGCGCCTGGGTCGCTTCCATCAATGCGGTCATTCCGGCCAGGATCTCCTGGGGATAATGCTTCATGATTTCGGCGTCTTTATGGATCAGCGGCTCGCACTCCGCGCCGTTGGCGATCAGGAATTCCACTTGCGCCTGCGCTTTCACGTAGGTCGGAAATCCCGCGCCCCCCGCGCCCACCACCCCCGCTTCGCGCAACTTCTCGCTGAGCATATGCTTCAGCATATCGCAGGTGGAGTTGGTGAGTTCGACAGGCTAAAGCCTGTGCCACCATTGTGCCGGCAACAGGTGGCACAGACTTTAGTCTGTGATTCAGGGGGCTGATGTTCACTGGGTGCCCTTGTCCGCCACGCTCTTTTCCACCTCCCGCACGAATGCCTGCAGCGCGCCGCGCTCGGCCGCCTGCCACTTCACCACCACAAAATAAGGTCCGCGGCTGAAAAATACCGTGTCCGCGGAAGGCTGCCAGCGTTGCGAAAGCTCCACGCCCACCACGCCCGAACCGAGCACGTACAACCGCGCTTCCAGTTTCCCCGGGCCTTCGTAGCTGGCCGTCAGCAGGTTTTCGATCTCGTTGCGCGGCACCGGGTCCGGCGCCTCCGAAGCGCTCAACTGGCGCCGCCCGGTGCGCCGCCATCCGCCGGCCGCGTTCTCCGGAAAGACATTCCGCGGCAAGGCGGCCGGCTTGCGGCATCCCGGCGTCCCACTCAAGGCGGCTACCAAAGCGGCCGCCGCCAACCAACTCCGTCGTCTCATGTTTCCTTCCGATTCTGCCATGCGGCGCCAAATTACGGATGCTACCATCCGAGTTATGCCAAAATTCAAGCCGGCGCGCGGCAAGAAGAAAGCTTCGCCAACGCCGCCGGGCGGCTTGGCCTGCGTGATCCTGGTGATCGCCGGCATCGCCTTGGTAATGTTGTTCCTCTACTACGCAATGACCCATGCGAACGGATAATCGACTCCCCAGCCAGATGCGGCCGGTAGAAATCAAAACCGGCGTGCTCGCGACCGCCGAAGGCTCCGCCCTGATCCACGTCGGCAACACGCAGGTGCTCTGCGCCGCCAGCGTCGAAGACGGCGTCCCCGCCTTCCTGCGCAATAGAGGGAAAGGCTGGGTCACCGCCGAATATTCCATGTTGCCTCGGGCCACCGCCAAACGCACGCCGCGCGAGGTCACCAAGGGCCGCGCTTCCGGCCGTACACACGAGATCCAGCGCCTCATCGGCCGGTCCCTGCGTGCGGTGGTCGACATGTCCGCCCTGGGGGAGCGAACCGTGATTGTCGATTGCGACGTCCTCCAGGCCGACGGTGGCACCCGCACCGCTTCCATCACCGGCGGCTTCGTCGCCCTCGCCCTGGCCCTCCGCCAGTTGGTGGATTTCGGCGCCATCAAAACCATGCCGGTGCGCGATTGCCTGGCCGCCATCAGCGTCGGCCTGGTGCGCGGCGTCCCCATGCTCGATCTCTGTTATGAAGAAGACTCCCAGGCCGACGTCGACATGAACGTGGTCATGACCGGCGCCGGCCGCTTCGTCGAAGTTCAGGCCACCGCCGAACACGGCTCCTTCGACGACGCTCAAATGGCCGAGTTCGTCAGCCTCGGCCGCCGCGGCATCGCCGACCTGGTCGAACTGCAGAAGAAGGCGGTGCGTATTTGACGCAGATTTACTGCGCCACCTCCAACCCCGGCAAGCTGGCCGAATTCCGTCTCGCCGCCGAAGCCGTACCGGACGCACCGCCGGTCTTGATCGACCTGCTGCCCGGCTTCGCCGCCATTCCGCCCTGCGTCGAAGACGGCGCCACTTTCGAGGAAAACGCCCTCATCAAGGCGCGCCACTACGGCCGTCACACCGCCGGCCTGCTGTTCGCCGACGATTCCGGCCTGGTCGTCGACGCCCTCCATGGCGCGCCCGGAGTCCACTCCGCCCGCTTCTCCGGCCCCGGCGCCACCAACCGCTCCAACAACGGCCTGCTGCTCGAAAAGCTGCGCGGAATTGAGCACCGCACCGCTGCTTTCGTGTGCGCCATCGCGCTGGTAAAAGCCACTGAGCCGGTCGGCGTCTTCACCGGCCGCGTGGAAGGCGTAATCCTCGACGAGCCCCGCGGCGCCAACGGCTTCGGCTACGATCCGCTCTTCTTCTACCCACCCTTCGGCTGCACCTTCGGCGAAGCCGGCGAAACCGCCAAGTTCGCCGTCAGCCACCGCGGCCAGGCCCTCCGCGAGATGCTGCGGTGCCTTTCCCTCTCCCCTGCACCCCCGCGGCATAAACCTTGACGGTTCCGCGAGTCCGACCCCCGCCCCATTTTCGGTTATATTCGGGTTATCTCAATGAACAAAGCCTGCTTCCTGCTTTTCGCTGGCGTGCTTTTCGGCTCGGGCGCCTGGGGCCAATCCCGCTTCGAGTTCTGGCCCGGCGCGGTCTACGATCCGGCGGTGCCCACCGCGCAGAAGGTGCTGGGCTACGACTTCGGCGAACGCATCGCCAGTCATGCCGATATCGTGAAATACTTCAACGCGCTGGCTGCGGCCGAGCCTGCCCGGGTCAAAATCTTCGAGTACGGAAAGACGTGGGAAGGCAGGCAGTTAATCTACGCCGTGATCGGCTCGGAAGCCAACCTGCGCCGCCTGCCCGAGATTCGATCTGGGATGCAAAAGCTCCACGATCCTCGCAAGACTTCGGCAGCCGAGGCGCAAAAGCTCATCCAGGGCCTTCCCTCCATCCTCTGGCTGGCCTACGGCGTCCACGGCAATGAGATTTCCTCCCCCGACGCCGCCATGGTAACGGCTTACCATCTGCTGGCGGCGCGCAACGACAAAATGGTGGCGAACGTCCTCGCCAATACCTTGACCATCGTCAACCCCTTGCAAAATCCCGACGGCCGCAATCGGTTCCTGCACGATTTCGAAGTCAACCTCGGCCTGGAGCCCGACGCCAATCCCCTCGCCGCCGAGCATTCCGAGGGATGGCCCGGCGGGCGCACCAATCACTATTCGTTCGATCTCAACCGCGATTGGATCGGTATCACCCAGCCCGAAACCATCGGCCACGTCAAAGCTCTGCAGGAATGGTATCCACAGGTCTGCATCGATCTGCACGAGATGGGCACCGACGCTACCTATTACTTCACTCCCGAAGCCGACCCGTATAACCCCTTTCTCACCAGCGAACAGCACGACGATCTCTACTGGTTCGGCAAGAACAACGCCAAATACTTCGACCTGTTCGGCTTCCGCTATTTCACCCGCGAGGAATACGACGCCTTCTACCCCGGCTATGGCGCCAGTTGGCCGTTTTACCTGGGCGGCCTGGCCATGACTTACGAAAACGGCTCGACCCGCGGCCTGGTGGTCCGCCGCGCCGACGATACCACCATCACCTTTCGCGAAACCGTCCGCCGCCACTTCGTCACTTCCGTGGCAAGTTGCGAGGTAGCCGCCAATAACCGCCAGAAGCTGCTCGACATGTTCTATCGCTACCAGGCTTCGGCGCTGGAAGAAGCCGGCAAACGCCCCATCCGCGAATACATTCTCCCGCGCCGCGGCGACACCTCGGCGGTGGACAAGCTGGCCCAGTTGCTGGTTCTGCAGGGAGTCGAAGTCAGCCGCGCCGTGGCTGCGTTTTCGGTGGATGGCAAGCCGTACCCGGCAGGCTCGTACGTCGTCCCGCTGGCGCAGCCGGAGCTGCGCCTGGTCGAAGATCTGCTGGTGCCGCAAGTCTCCATGGACGACAAGTTTCTGAGCGAGGAAGAGCGCCGCCGCAAACTGCGGCAGCGGAGCGAAATCTACGATGTGACGGCGTGGTCTGTGCCGCTCCAGTTCAACGTGGAATGCGTGGCGTCGAACACCCGCGCCGAAAGCGGGCTGGAGGCTGTAAAACCGGGCGCGGTGCCGGCCGGCAAAGTGGAGGGTAAAGCCTCGGTGGCATACCTGGCGCCCTGGGGAACGGCAGCCTCGGCGCGCCTGCTGGCCGGTGCGCTGCGGGACGGATTGCGGGTGCTCTCGACTGACAAGAAATTTACCCAGAACGGGCGCGTCTACCCGGATGGAACGCTCATCGTCATGGTGAAAGACAACCCGCCCAACCTGCACGAAACCCTGCAGACGCTGACGGCCGCGACGGGCGCGGAGGTGGTGGCTACCGACACCAGTTGGGTGGATGACGGGCCCAACTTCGGCAGTTCCCGCGTGGTTTACATGAAACCGCCGGCCATTGCGATTGCGTGGGACCGCCCGGTGAGCGCTTCCTCCGCCGGCGAAACCCGGTTCGTATTGGAGCGGCAGTTTGGTTATCCGGCGACCGCGATCCGCATACAGCAGCTTGCCGCCGCCGACCTCGGCAGGTTTCAGGTGATCGTCCTGCCCGAAGCCGCGGGTGAAGGCTACGCCGCCGTGTTGGGAGCCAACGGCGCGCGCCGCCTGCATGATTGGGTCGAGGGCGGCGGCACGCTGATCGGCATCGGCAGCGCGCTTTCGTATCTGGGCGGCAACGGGTTTCTCGCCATCTCGCGGGAAAACACACCCGCTCCGCAGGCGGCCGCAAACGCAGGCGGCGGACGCGGTGCAAGGGGCGGCACCGCGGCCGGTGGCGAAGCTTCGGCGCCGGCGGAAGGCCGCGGCGGTGGCGCGGCCGCGGTGCCCGGGCAACTGTTCGCCACCGAGAGCGACATGGAAAAAGCCACTCAGCCCGACGCGCAGGCGCCCTGGCCGGCGCATGGATTCCTGGCCAAAGCCAAGGTGATTCCGGATCATTGGATCACCGCCGGAGTCCCGGACACTGTATACACTCTCGTGAGCGGTTCCAGCATCTATACGCCCATGAAAGTGAACCAGGGCGTCAACGCGGCCTACTTCGCCGCCGCCGATCAGGTGATGGCCAGCGGATACTCCTGGGAGGAGTTCCGCAAGCAACTGGCCTTCAAACCGCTGGTAGTAGTGGAGCGCACCGGCCGGGGAAATGTCGTCGGCTTTACCGCCGACCCGAATTACCGCGCATCCCTCGACGGCATGAACCTGCTGTTCCTCAACGCCATCTTCCGCGGCGCGGCCCACGCCGGCGGCGGCGGGCGCGGCGGCCGGGAGGAGCGGTAACCTGATTGCCATGCCAGTTAATTCCGAAATTGCCAACGTACTGACTCAAGCCCTGGGCTTGGCTCAGCCACCGATCGCGGTTTGCTTCACCGATAGCGCGCCCGCCGGAGTCGCTCTGTGGTCGGGCCAAAGCCCGGCAGGCTGCCGCTTCTGGCAGGAGGCCGCGACCCGCGTTTTTGCCACTACCGCCGCCGATCACGGCCTCTGCTCCATCGGCCTCTATACTCACAACCTGGGCCTGTCCCCGGCGGCTGAAACCGACCTCAACGACGCCCTCAAGGTTTTCGCCGGCCTGACCTACGTCCGCCCGGAGGACGTAGCGGCCATACCGGTTCTGAAATTTCAACCGAAATATGTCGTCTATGGCCCACTGGCGGACGTGCCCCTCGATCCGGATGTGGTGCTGCTGTTCGTCCAGGCCAGCCAGACGCTGATTCTTTCCGAGGCATCGCAGCAACTGGAAGGCGGCCTGCCGCCCGCCATGGGACGCCCGGCCTGCGCCGTCATTCCCCAAGCCGCCAATTCCGGCCGCTCCGCTCTCAGCCTGGGCTGCTGCGGCGCCCGCGCTTACCTGGACACGCTCACTGACGATGTAGCTCTCTACGCCGTCCCCGGCTCCGCCATTGCCGCTTTCGCCGAACGCATTGAAGCTCTATCGAAAGCCAACCGGATCCTCCAGAAATTCCATCAGATCCGCCGCAAAGACGTGGAAGCCGGTAAAACGCCAACCGTTCAGGAGTCGCTGGCGGCGTTGCGGGCGGCGGGGTAGGGCTGCCAAACCGGCCTTCCCTACCGGCCGCGGGCTCGTTTTGCCTCTGCGGCTTGGCTGGCGACAATTGCCTCGTTGATGTAGTCAACGGGCACAACCTCTGCCAACCCAGAGTTCTCCTGGGACACCATGCGCGCCTGACCGGTCTGTTGGCTGACGGCAACATCTGTGAACGGCAGGTAACTCCGCACGACACCAATGAGGTAGGCACGGTCTTGGCTCTTTGTCCCCTGAATTGCGTTGAGGTTCACCCCACTCACGACGGGCCCACCGCTGTTGCCGGGGAACACCAGGGCGTCGATGAGGAACGTAGACCACTTGTCTAGGCCTTTTTCGTCCTTGAGGACGACTGCGAGTTCCCGAAGCGGGTCGGGCAGGCAGGAGCACAGGGCGAGAAGACACCAGCGCGTCACGTGCCGGGTGGGAGCAACGAGGGTTCGGAGAGATATCATTGGAGATCCTCCCTTCATAAAACATTTTACCACTATTCTGCTTTATTCGGTTTACAAACCACTATTCTCTTGTCGCCGACACCGCCCGACGGACAACACCCATTTGTTATCGTGGGCTGGTGCTGCCCCAACTTACCGGCGAAGGTGAATTGCCTCCTGGGGTGCACGTAGCCGGCTGGCAGGAGTTCCATGCTCGGTTCGGCGGTTCCTCACCGCGGCGCGTATGGCTAACAAGCCGGCTTCGGGCGCTCCTGGAACTCGCCGCTGCAAGCGGGAAATTGCGGCGTGTCTTTATCTGGGGCAGCTTTGTCACCGCGAAGCCGAGTCCGAGAGATCTCGATATCCTCCTCGTCATGGACCAGGAATTTGAAGCCGATGAGGTGGCCCCCGCGGCGCAAGCCGTTTTCGATTCCGCGCGGGCCAAGCTGCTGTTCGAGGCCGACGTGTTCTGGGCGCGAGCCTCCATCGGGCCCGAATTGCTCGATCTTTGGCTCGACACCTATCAGACCTCCAGGAGCTTTCGAAAACGCGGTATCGTGGAACTGGAGCTGCCGTGATTCAAACCGACGAAGAGATGCTGCTCGCCCAACAGTGCGTTGGCAATCTACGGAGAATCCTCCTGGAGGCGCGCAAGGTCCATTCGCGGCAGGACTACGCCCGCATGTCGGCGCCGATCCTGCTCGAAGTCCAGCAGCGCGAGCAGGAGATTCTCGAGTATTTGAGCCGAGACCTGGAACAACCCGTAGCGAGCTGACACCCTAATGTCGCTCAGCTTTCCCCCAGTGCCGCTTTCTGCGTTAGTTGTGGGGCGGGCAATCTTGCCTGCCGCCGCCTTTCAGGTGGCTCTTTCGGGGCCTGGCGAGCCTTCCCTGCCGGACGAGCGCCGGCTGAAAGCCGGCGGCAGACCGGTGGGTCTGCCCCACAAGGCACACGCTACTTCCAGTCGCCAGCGGCCCGCGCCACGTCACCGGCTCACGAGCCGAAGGTCCGGGCGGGCAGGATGACGCGCGATACCGAACCGGCGTCCTGGTCGCTATCTTCGTCGCTTTCGCAGCACATGTGGTAGTAATACGATGCCGCGCCGCAAGCGATCAGCAGGGCCAGCAGCAGGCCCAGCCATCGAAGCGCCGGCCCCCTCCACGCCGAGGGCTGGTTTACGGCTGCCTGGGTGGCTTTGACCACCGCCAACGCGGCTCCCCCGCCCAAGAGAACCTTCCAGTACCAGGGCATCAGGTCGAGATGGCCTTGCCCCCCAATCTCGCTCCAGAGGAAGAAAATTGCGATCAGAGCGATCAGAAACTGGGTTGCATAAGCTAGACGAAGAAGTGGCATCGGCGGCAGACGCATTTTCATCTTACGTTATCCTGAAAGAAGATGTCCCAATCCGGAACGGGAATTACAAGAACCTGGTACCACTTCCCTAACGCGTTTCGACTGGCGATGGATTCCATTCGCGGGCACAAACTGCGCAGCTTCCTGACGCTGCTGGGGGTGATTATCGGCGTGGCCAGCGTGGTGATGGTGGGTGCGGCCATCGAGGGGCTGGGTGTGTACGCCGAGCAAAGCACGGCCAAAGCTTTCGGGTCGGAGTCGTTCCTGGTGGCGCAGATCGCCGCCACCGGGCGGCTGAGCCGGCGTCAGTACTTCGACAAGATCCGCCACAACAAACCGATTCGCCGCGATGAATACCGCTTTCTGGAAGCCTTCAACGGCAGCGACGTGATGTACAGCCCTTATCGCAACCACACTTCGGACGTGAAGCGGGAAAATCTGATATCCGAAGACGCCACCGTGATCGGAGTTTCCGCGGATATGGCCGACATTCGCGACATCGGGGTAGTGGAGGGCCGCTTTTTCACTGCCCAGGAGGATCGCACGCGAGGGTTTGTGGCGGTGATCGGGGAGACGGTCAAGGAGACTTTGTTCCCTGGGGTTTCGCCGATCGGCAAAATCGTGCGCATCGAGGGCGTGGAATTCACGGTGGTGGGAGTGCAGGAGAAGCTGGGGTCGGCTTTCGGCCGCGACCAGGACAATTCCATGTATATCCCGAATTCCGCATTTGAACGCCTGTACGGACCCGGGACGGGCTTCGCCCTATTCGCGCGGCCGCGCCCGGGCAACGGACTGTCGCTCGAGGCGGCGCTCGACGAGACACGGGTCGCCCTGCGCGACCGTTTCCACGACCGGCCGGGCGAAATCGATAGCTTCGATACGCTCACGCCGGACGCCATCCGGGGGTTCATCGACCAGTTGCTAAGCATGGTGGCGGCGGTGGTGGTGCCGGTCACGTGCATTTCGCTGCTGGTGGGCGGCATCGTGATCATGAACATCATGCTGGTGAGCGTGACCGAGCGGACGCATGAAATCGGAATCAGAAAATCGCTGGGCGCGCGCCACTCCGATATCATGCTGCAGATTCTGATGGAAGCCGTGGCGCTGGCGGTGGCGGGGGGCGCCATGGGGGTTGGGCTGGGCGCCGTGGCGACCATGATTCTGGGCAGGATTTTCGAGCTGACGCTGCACATTACGCTGGGCTACGTGGCGCTGGCGCTGGCGGTCTCCACCATCGTGGGGGTGGCTTCGGGCTGGTATCCGGCGTCGCGGGCGGCCAAGCTCGATCCGGTGGTGGCGCTGCGTGCGGAGTAAGACGTGAACATCAGCGTAAGCGAAAACATGCACCTGGCGATGGAGTCGGTCTGGAGCCACCGCTTCCGCTCGCTGCTGACGATTCTGGGCATCGTCATCGGCATCACCACGGTGGTGACGGTGGCGTCGCTGCTCACCGGGTTGCGCCAGGGCGTGGTTACCTTCTTCCAGGAGATGGGCCCGGATAACGTGTTTCTATACCGTTCGTCGGGCGACCCCAACATGCCGGATCAGCAATTGCCTCCCAAAGAGCGTAAGCGGCGCCATCTGCGGCCGGAGTATGCCGATTACATCCGCCGGATTTGCCCTTCGGTGTTGGAGGTAGGCCTGGAGCTGATGATACCGGCCTCGGTGGATGGCAACCCCATCACGGCGCGCGTACCCGGATACGAATCCGACACCATCAACGTGTCCGGCCTTTCGCCCAACATGAATTCCATTTCGCCACGCGACCTCGCGGGCGGCAGGTACTTCACTGCCGAGGAGGACCAGCGCGGCGCTCACGTCACCATCATTGGCGCCAGCGCAGCCGATGCGCTGTTCCCGGCGGGCGACGCCATCGGACGGTCGCTGATGATGGACGGCGCCGAATATACCGTGATCGGCGTGTACGCCAAAGCCAAGGGCGGATTCTTCGGCGAGAACGGCCAGGACGATGCGCTGGACATTCCCCTGCACACCGCCATGAGCCGTTATCCGCAGATCGAGCGTTTCATGATCGTGGCCAAGGCGCGCCCCGGCAAGCGCCAGGATGCCTACGACGAAGCGGAGGGCGCGCTGCGCCGTCTGCGCCGCTTGAAGACCGGCCAGGCGGACGATTTTGCCATCTCGACGCCCGACCAGATCATCCAGCAATTCGACCGCATCACCGGCCTGATCGGCCTGGTAGCCATTGCCATTTCCGGCCTGGGCCTGCTGGTGGGCGGGATCGGCGTCATGAACATCATGCTGGTGAGCGTGACCGAGCGGACCAAGGAGATCGGGGTGCGCAAAGCGCTGGGCGCGCGGCGGCGGGATATCATCGGCCAGTTCCTGGTGGAGGCGATGACACTCACCGGCGCCGGCGGCCTGCTGGGGATCGCGATTGCGGTCCTGATCACCATGCTGGTGGGCGCGCTGGTGCCGTCGCTGCCTTCGGCGGTGCCCACCTGGGCGCTGGTCACGGGCTTTTCCGTTTCGGTGGCCGTGGGGGTGTTTTTCGGGGTGTGGCCGGCGGTGAAGGCGGCGCAGCTCGATCCGGTGGAAGCGCTGCGGTATGAGTAGGACGACAGCAGGACAGGAGTGCCGGCCCGTGAAAATTCAAATTCCAGCCACAGATAAACACCGATGAACACGGTTAAATCCCTTTGGTTTGTCATCTGTGTCTTTCCGTGTTCCTCTGTGGCTATATCTCTTCGCATTTGTTCCTTGCCTGTGCTTACGTGTGCCGGGTGCTTTGATCCGCCCTGGACAGACCAGGAGGTCCCTCCCGCTTAGCCATGCCCATTCTGTTGAGCTGCACCAATCTGCACAAAAGCTTCGGCTCTCGACAGTTGTTCCGGGGGATTTCGCTCGGCATTTCCGAAGGCGAGCGGCTGGGCTTGATCGGCGCCAATGGCTGCGGCAAGTCGACCCTGCTGCGGATACTCGCCGGGCGCCTGGAAGCCGACTCCGGCGAGATCGCCACCCGCGGCAATACTCGCGTGGGCTACGTGCCGCAGGACGCCGAGTTTCCCGAGGGCGGCACGGTGGGACAGGTGATCGGCGCGGCCATTGCCGGCGATCGGCTCGAAGACGCCGAGCGTGCCGCGCGTTTTAACCTCGCGCTGGGCCGGGCCGGATTCGCCGACGGCGCGGCGGAGGTGGATTCGCTCTCGGGCGGATGGAAGCGGCGCCTGGCGATCGCCCGCGAACTGGCACGCCAGCCGGACCTGCTGTTTTTGGACGAGCCCACCAACCATCTCGACCTGGAAGGCATTCTATGGTTGGAGAAGCTGCTCGGCTCGGCGGCCTTTGCCAGCGTGGTGGTGAGCCACGACCGCTACTTTCTGGACAACGTGGTGAACGATATGGCCGAGATCGGCCGCGCTTATCCGGAGGGCATTTTTCGGGTGGAGGGAAGTTACAGCCACTTCCTGGAAAAGAAGGAAGAGTTTCTGAGCGCGCAATCCAGCCGCCAGGAATCGCTGGCCAATAAGGTGCGGCGCGAGGTGGAATGGCTGCGGCGTGGGCCCAAGGCGCGCACCGGCAAGTCGCGGGCGCGGATCGACGAGGCGGGCCGCCTGATGGGCGAGTTGCAAGACCTGGAATCGCGCGGCGCCGGAGGGGTGGCGCGCATCGACTTCAGCGCCAGCGACCGGCGCACCAAACGGTTGGTCGCGGTGGAATCCGCGAGCCGGAGCATGGGCGGCCGGGTGCTGTTCCGCGACCTCGGTTTCGTGCTGGGTCCGGGTACGCGGCTTGGGCTGCTGGGCCTGAACGGATCGGGCAAGACCACCCTGCTGCGCTTGCTGGCCGGCGAGTTGGCTCCCGATGCGGGAACGATCGAACGCGCGGCCGGCCTGCGCGTGGTCTATTTCGATCAGGCGCGCGAGCAGCTCGACCAAACCGAAACCCTGCGGCAGGGACTGGGCGGGCGCGGCGATATGGTGATGTTCCGCGGGCGGCCGATTCACGTGGCCGGCTGGGCCAAGCGCTTCCTGTTCGACGCCGGGCAGCTCGATCGGCCGATTTCGAGCCTCTCGGGCGGCGAACAGGCGCGCGTGCTGCTGGCGCGGCTGATGCTGGAACCCGCCGACCTGCTGCTGATGGACGAGCCCACCAACGATCTCGACATCCCCACCCTGGAGGTGCTGGAGGACAACCTCACCGAATTCCCTGGCGCGCTGGTGCTGGTCACCCACGATCGCTACCTGCTCGACCGCGTCTCGACCTCGATTCTGGCGCTCGATGGGGAAGGCGGCGCCGAATTCTTCGCCGACTACTGGCAATGGGAACAGGCGCAGGCGGATCGCAAGAAGGCCAAGCCGCCCGCCGCCGACAAGCGGGAGAACGCTTCCGCCGCGCGCCCTTCGGCGGCCAAAAAGAAACTCTCGTACATGGAAGCGCGCGAATGGGTACAGATGGAAGCGCGCATTCTCGAAGCCGAGGAAAAGGTGGGCGCACTGCGCGCCGGATTGCAATCGGCCGAAGTTTTCTCCGACGGCGCCCGGCTGCGGCGGCATCACCAGGAGCTGGAAGCGGCCGAGCGGGAGGTCGCGGACCTTTACGCCCGCTGGGCCGAACTGGAAGCCAAGCAAGCCTGAGCGGCACTTCGAGGCATGTTATTCTGGCAGAAGCAGTCGCATTCCGCGACCTCCGCACCAAGACCCGGAGAGATGGCCGAGCGGTTGAAGGCGCACGCTTGGAAAGCGTGTATAGGGGAAACTCTATCGAGGGTTCGAATCCCTCTCTCTCCGCCATAGTATAATCAATAAGTTACAAGGAATTATCAAGGCCCGTACACATGTCTACACCTGGGTCCCCGAATGGTTGCAGAACCGGATCCGCGAACGAGCACGCGAATTTGGACCCAACATTTTTGGTGAACACCAGACCACGGACATGAATGTGGTCACCGACGTTTGGCGCCGGAAACTGAATAAACTGTGGACGCTTTGCGGCCCGTGGAAGGAAAAGCCCACGCCCCATCGCTTCCGGCATACCTTCGCGCGTATCCTGCTCCAGCGACCCGGCGTCACAGTTCGCGACGTTGCCGAACTATTGGGCAACTCCGAACAGATGGTCCGAAAGCACTATGCCGCTTGGATTCCGGAGCGGCAAGAACGGTTGACCGCCGTGCTCAAGGACGCCTTTAGGGAAAAACCAAAGCCGAACGTCATCGAAATACCCAAGTCCGGAGCCAAATAATTCATGCAGAACGGCGGGCCCGACTAACAAGTATCCTACCGGAAGCATTCACCGACTTAAACGAAGGGTCCCGGCTTTGACGGGCTCAACTGGCTGGGTTGAACAGCTTCGTATGAACCCGTTGTGCGACCGACTCCGGTACACTGTAGCGAGTCATCGACTTGCGTAAACCCATCCTGATCTTCAACACGCCAGGTTCGTCTCTTACCAATAATCGGACAGTCTCCCGCCCCAGCCGCCACTTCCTATAGCTATAGCTAGCCTATGTGTGGAGTACCGGCGGCTCCAGCCGGTCCGGTTCAGCTGAAAGTTCGCCGCGGGTCGCTGAAAGCTCGTTAGAGCGCCAACTCTCTGGCGGCAGACGCAAGTTGGAGCGGCGGCGCGCGTAGGGGAAGGCAATCGGCCGCCAGCAATTCGTACACGCGGGAAATCTCCACCGCTTTGGAATACCAAAACCCCTGGCCGTAACGGCAGCCCAACTGCCGCAGCAAATCGGCCTGCTCGGCAGTTTCGATACCTTCAGCCACCACGTTGCGGCCCAGCGACTGGGCCAGTTGTATGATCGATTGGACGATAGCCGCGCTCTCGACGCTGGCGCCGAGGCGGGCCACAAACGAACGGTCGATCTTGATGGTCTCAAACGGGAAGCGTTCCAGATAGGACAGCGAGGAGTAGCCGGACCCGAAATCGTCCAATTTGAGCCCCACCCCCATTTGCCGAAATCCCTCCAGCAACTCGAACGAGCAATTGGGATCGCTCATCACCGCGGTTTCGGTAATTTCCAGGCGCAGCGCGTCGGCAGCGAGGGCGGCGCGCTCCAACGCCTCGCGAACCACCGCCAGCAGGTCCGTGGAAGAGAACTGGCGGCCGGAGACATTCACGCTGACGGCGAGCGACGGGTAGGTGCGGCGCAGTTGGGCCGCGTCGCTGCACGCCTGAAAGAGCACCCACTCGCCCATTGGCGTAACCAGACCGGTGCGCTCCGCCAGGGGTATGAAATCTCCCGGCATGACCAAACCGAAACCCGGGCGCCGCCAGCGCACCAACGCTTCCAGGCTCCGAATGCGGCCGGTTTCCAGATCGACGATGGGCTGGTAGTGGACCGCGAACTCATGGCGCTCGAGCGCGGCGCGCAGGTCGGTTTCCAGGCGCAGTTCTTCCATTTCCTGGTCGACCATTTTTTTGTCGAAAACGTCGCTGCGGGCCTGTCCCTGGCCGCGGGCGTGGCGCAGCGCCGCGCGGGCCTCGCTCACCAAGTCGTGCTCCTGGCCATCCGGGGAAAAAATGGCAATCCCGATGCTAGCGGTGACGTACACGATTTGCTGTTCGAGCAGGAAGGGTTGAAGGAGCGCCTTGAGCAACCGCACGGCGATGTGCTGGGCGGTGGCGAGACAGTCCGGGCCGCGCAACAGAACCGCAAACTGGTGCTTGTCCGCGCGGGCCAGGGCGGCCATGATGGCCTCCGGCGTGGAGCCGACGAGATCGTTGAGGCGCTGCGCTACCGATTTGAGCAGCCTCCCGGCGCGGCCGTCGGCGAGGTTGTAGGCGACACGCTCGAAACCGTCCAGCTCGAGCACCAGCAACGCGGCCGGCAAGGCCTGGGTCCGCGCCGCGCGCAACTCCTCCTCGACCCAGTTCAAATTCGGCAGCGAGGTGTCGAAATCGATGGTCCGGCGGACGGTGATGTCGGTTTGACTGCCGGTGAGGCGGACCGGTTTGCCCCGCTCGTCCCGCGCCAGACCGCCCCGGCTCTCCATCCACCGGTAGCGTCCATCCTTATGGAGAATCCGGTACTCGCACTGGATCGAGTTGCGGCCATTTTCGAGCAGGGTGCGAATCTGTTCCCACAGCCGGCCCTCATCCTCGGGATGCAGGCGGCCGAACCACTCTTCGGTGCGGGTCGAGATCTCGTCTTCGGCAAAGCCCAGCATGGCTTTCCAGCGCGGCGAATACTGAATCTCGCGGCTGTCGAAATCCCAGTCCCAGAGACCGTCGTCGGGCGAGCAGGCGTCGCGGAGGTACATTTCGCTGGCGCGGCGCAACCCGCTATGAGCCAGGGCCATTGCCAGGCAGGTTTCGATGCGGGCCTCGACCACCGGAAAGTCCAGCGGCTTGGTGATGTAGTCGTTGGCGCCCAGGCGCAACGCCTTCACGGTGGTTTCCCGATCGTGCTCGGCGGTCATGATGAGGATGGGCAGATCGGCGGCGCGGTGACGCTGGCGCAGCCGTTCCAGCACGGCCAGACCGCCGATGTCCGCTATGCCGGCGTCGAGCAGGACGGCGTCGAAAGGCTGCGCGGCGGCTAAGTCCAGCGCCTCGGCGCCGCCGGAGGTCGACGCCACCTCGAAACCGCCGCGCGTCAACCGGCGCGCCAACCAATCGCGGTTGTTCTCATCGCCGTCCACCACCAGAAGCTTGGCTGCTTGTTTCATGGCTGTTCTCTCCCCGGGCAGGCGGCCGGCACCGGGCCTCAAGCGTCTTATCGGCAGGGAGCGGGAAATTATGTAGGGCGGAGCTTTCCGTTGTCAGCGGTCAGATGTCAACTACATCGGCGCGGCTGATTGCCGATCGCCGCTCGCTGCGAACTTCCCGGCTAAGCCGAAGAGCGCAACTTATCCAGGAAGTGGAACAGGGCCAGGCCTACCACCGCATTGAGGCCTCCCTGCACCAGCCAGCTTTGCATTTCAAAAGGCGGTTGATGGCCAAGCAGGGCGCGTTCCATCACCCAGTACAGGCACTGATGAAAAAGGTAGAAGAAGAAGCACAGCATGCCGCGAATGATACTGTGCTCGACGTCGAAACGGACGCTGACGGAGGCGGCAAAATAACCTACCAGGGTCTTGACAATGCCGTACATCCCCAGCGGCTTGATGGTGAGCGAATCCTGGGCGATGCCGACCAGGGCTCCCAGGAACAGCCCTCCCAGTTGGCTGCGGCGCATGAGGGCGAAGTAGACCACCACCAGCATGGGCAGCTCCAGGAAGTGCAGAAACTCGAAAAACTGGGGGACGTAGACCTGAAACAGGATGGCGGCCAGGGGGACGAGGATGAGGACCCGCGGGCTGTAATGCGTGGACTGCCCCTCACGCTGGCTGCTGAGGAGGACCCGGCCGCCGGAGTAATCCATCAGTGGCCGCTCGTTCCGGATTGGGCGCCGGCGGCCTGATTGGCCAGCCGCTCGTTAGGGACGGTCTTCGGGGCGGGCGGAGTGGCAGGCGCCGCGCCCGGTGCGGCGGGCGAAGGCGAGGCTGGCGTCGCATTGGCGACAGGAGCGGCAGGGGCCGGAGTGCTGCCAGGAGCCGGCAGTTTCAGTAGATCGGGCGCTTTGTAGCCCTCGCCATAGCGGTGTCCTTGGGCCTCGCCGGCGGCCTTATAGACCGCCCGCAGCTTATCGGCCTCGGTGGGAGTGGAGCCGGCCTCGGCAGCGGCCGCCTCCCGCACGGCGGCGGCATCGGGCGGGGGTGGCGCAATATATACCGGCTGATTGGCGGTTTCGACGGGCGGGATCTCGCGGTGCACGCCTTCGACGACGATTAAGACTTCATCCAGGCCGTGCTCAATGCCGCTGGGCTCGACCAGGACTTCCTGAAACGGCGAGCCGGGACGCACGGACTTCACCACACCCACCGGAAATCCGCGCGGAAAAATACGATCGTCGCCGGAGGTATAGAACCACTCGCCCGTTTCCACCTTCTCGGAGCTGGAGACGTAATCCACCTTACCCATCGGAGACCCCTGTCCCTTGAAGGTCCCGCGCACGCCACCCTTCTGGGAAATGACACCGGCGGCGAAATCCGCATCGGTCATCAGCAGAACCTGGGATGCGGTGGGATAGACGGCCACCACCTTGCCTACGATGCCGTCCGGCGTGACCACGGCCATCCCGCGCTCGACCCCGGAGACCGAACCGCGGTCGACGAACACCACCTTGGAATTAACGCCGGCGCCGGAGGCGATCACGATGGCGGCGAGGGTTTTCGACTGGGTGTGCTGCTGAAACAGCGCCAGCGCGCGGGCCCGTTCGGCGGTATTGAGCTGGTCGCGCAGGAAGATGTTGTCCATCTTAAGGCGGCCGACCTGGTCGCGGAGGCGGCGGTTTTCGGCGTCGGCATTGTGCAGGAAAATGTAGTTGCGGAAAAAACCGGTTCCACCGCCGCGGACGGCCTCGAGCACGCGCGCAAAGGGGGTGATGGCGGTGACGGTCCAAACCCGGATCACCGGCACATTGCGATCGCTCTTGACCTGGACGGCCAGCAATAGCAGTTGGCCGAAGATGACCAGGAGTAAGACCGTGATATTGCGGTAGCGGTTAAGAAAAGACTCCATAAACCCGCGTCTTCAAAACCCTGGCCGGGCAAGCCATGCCCGCCTGTTTCTAGTCTATCGAAATCTTGCGCAGGAGCCGGAAATCGCTCAGCATGCGGCCGGTGCCGAGCACCACCGAAGCGAGCGGGTCGTCGGCAATCGAGACGGGAAGGCCGGTTTCCTCGCGGATCCGTTTGTCGAGGTTCTTGAGCAGGCCGCCGCCGCCGGTGAGGACGATGCCGCGGTCGCTGATATCGGCGCTGAGCTCGGGCGGCGTGCGTTCCAGGGCGACGCGGATGGCGTTGATAATGGTGGCCACGCATTCCCCGAGAGCCTCGCGGATTTCGGTGTCGTCTATGGTGATGGTGCGAGGGACGCCTTCGATCAGATTGCGGCCCTTGATTTCCATGGTGAGGGGCTTATCGAGGGGGTAGGCCGATCCGACTTCCATCTTGATGGCTTCGGCGGTGCGCTCGCCGATCAGAAGATTGTACTTGCGTTTGAGGTACTGCATCACGGCATCGTCCATTTCGTTGCCGGCCACCCGGACCGAGCGGGAATAGACAATGCCGGACAGGGAGATGACGGCGACGTCGGTGGTGCCCCCGCCGATATCGACGATCATGTTGCCGGACGGCTCGGTGATAGGCAGGCCGGCGCCGATGGCGGCCACCATGGCTTGTTCCACCAAGTGCACTTCGCTGGCTTTGGCGCGGTAAGCGGAATCCATCACCGCGCGCTTTTCCACTTGGGTGATTTCGCTGGGCACGCCGATGACGATGCGGGGATGAACCAGGACTTTGCGGCCGTGCGCTTTCTGAATGAAATAATTCAGCATGCGCTCGGTGACTTTGAAATCGGCGATGACGCCGTCTTTCATCGGCTTGATGGCGACGATATTGCCGGGCGTGCGGCCCAGCATCTCCTTGGCTTCCTTGCCGACGGCTTCCACTTCGCCGGTGTTCTTATTGATGGCCACAATAGAGGGTTCGTTGACCACGATGCCCTTGCCCTTGGCGAAAACCAAGGTATTGGCCGTGCCCAGATCAATCGCAAGATCCGAGGAGAATAAGCTGATGATTGAACGTAAACTCATGAATTCCGGTGATTCTGCCGATTCAGAGAAGGGACGCGGTTCGGAGGCCGCCGCCAAGTCCAACAAAATGGTAACACACGGCGAAATGCGGGAAATCACGGAGGGTATTCATAGTGACATAACCATTTTTGTTTCAATATTTTAATGTCTGTTAAAGAAACCGAAACTTTAACACAAAAAGTCGGCGGCACTGACCTGTGCCGACCAAAAGCCCCGTGTGGGGCAGGTTGCCAACCGGTTGGTAACCTTCGGATCGATTGCGGGGGGCCGGGTCCAGCCGGGCGCCAGCCCGGCCGCACTCTGACAAGCCCGAAATCTGGCTCAATCCAAATTCCACGACATCGGGACTTCCGAGTCTCGGCGCTGCGGCTGAGAGTCTGCGCCACGGCAAGGTCCGCTGCTATAGTTGGAACATTGTGATTGACGCGAGTTCAGTGCGTCAGGCGGGACGATCGCTCGCGGACGTACACTCCAGCGTAGGCACCTCGCAGGTATCGTTCTGGCGGCGGCTGTTTGCGTTTGCGGGGCCGGCCTACCTGGTGAGCGTGGGTTACATGGACCCGGGCAACTGGGCCACGGACCTGGAGGGCGGCGCGCGCTTCGGCTACCGGCTGTTGTGGGTGCTGGTCATGTCGAACGCCATGGCCATCCTGCTGCAGACTCTGAGCGCGCGGCTGGGCATCGCTTCCGGGCGGGACCTGGCGCAAGCCTGCCGGGAAACCTATCCGCGGGGCGTCAACCTGGGACTTTGGGTGCTGTGCGAAATCGCCATTGCGGCCTGCGACCTGGCGGAGGTATTGGGCGCGGCGATCGGCCTCAACTTACTGTTCCATATCCCGCTGCTGGCGGGAGTATTGCTGACGGCCGCCGATACGCTGCTGCTGCTCTGGTTTCAGAGCTTCGGAATCCGCACCATTGAAGCCTTTATCCTGGCGCTGATCACGATCATTGCCGGCTGTTTCCTGATCGAGGTCTGGTGGGCCAAGCCGGTGGCTGCGGAAGTGATCGCGGGGCTGGTGCCGCGTCTGAATGGCCAAACCCTGTATCTGGCCATCACCATTCTGGGCGCGACGGTGATGCCTCACAACATGTACCTGCACTCGGCGCTGGTGCAGACGCGGCGCATCGGCGCCGACGACAAGGCGCGGCGCGCGGCGTGCCGCTACAACCTGATCGATTCGGTGGTGGCGCTGAACGGGGCGATGTTTGTGAACATCGCCATCCTGGTGCTGGCGGCGGCGGTATTTTTCAAGCATGGGGTGATAGTGACCGAAATCCAGCAGGCGCACGTCCTGCTGGTGCCGCTGCTCGGTACCAGCGCGGCCGGGATGATTTTTGCGATAGCGCTGCTGTGCTCGGGACAGTCTTCCACCCTCACCGGAACGCTGGCGGGGCAAGTCGTCATGGAAGGGTATCTGAACTTCCGCATGCGCCCGTGGCTGCGGCGGCTGCTGACGCGCACTTTGGCCATTATTCCGGCGGCGCTCACGATTTATTTCGCGGGCGGCCAGGCGACCTTGGGACTGCTGTTGCTCAGCCAGGCGATTCTCAGTATGCAATTGCCGTTTGCGATCATTCCCCTAATTCATTTCACCAGCGACCGCACGCGCATGGGCCCATTGGTCAACCCGCGCTGGGTCAACATTCTGGCCTGGATCACGGCGGCGGCGATCGTGGGGCTGAACCTGCGGCTTGGCTTTCAGCAGATTGGCGACTGGCTCGCGAACGCGGGCCGCTGGCACACCTTGATATGGCTGGCGACGGTGCCCACCTCGGCGGCGCTGATGCTCTTAATGGCGTGGGTGACGGCGGAACCGTGGATCACGCGGCGGCGTTTGGGCCGCGCACCGGTCGTCCTTCCCGAAACCGCCGGCGCCGAAACCGCTCCGGTCCCCACTTACGAACGGATTCTGGTGCCGCTCGATCACAGCGCGCTGGACCGGCTGGCGGTAAGCCATGCGGCCGCCATGGCGCGGCAGTACGGGGCCACGCTCTTCCTGTTTCATGTGGAGGAAGGCGTTACCAGCCAGATCTACGGGCGGGACGCCTCCACCGCCGAGGTGGAAGCGGGCCTGGAGTACCTGGACGGAATCGCGGAATCGTTGCGGCATCAGGGAATTGCGGTGGAGACGGAAGTTTCGCACTCGTCTTCGCCCAAGCGGGAGATTGTGGAATACGCCCGCAAGGTGCGGCCGGACCTGGTGATTATGGGCGCGCACGGCCACGGAGGCCTCAAGGATCTGATCTTCGGCGACACTATCAACCCGGTGCGCCACCACCTGGAAATCCCCATGCTGATCGTGCGCCCAGGCAAGCGGAAGTGAGCGGCGAAAGTATCCGGGGCCACCGCCGAACATCCACGTGCCCGCTGCCCGACGGGCATGGCCCATTTTCAGGGACCGGCGTCTCACGGGAGTAGAGACCTGAACATCCAGACAGCGTTCGCGGGCAGGTTGCCAACCAGCTGACACCCCGCCACTTCTTCACGCCCCTTCCCCCGTTCGGAAAAACGTTACACTGATCTAAAATCTCCCACGCCATTCGGGGCGGTGAAAGCGAGAAGTCATAAATGAAAGCGACGCGATGGGCGCCTTCCCTTTTAGTGGTCCTCAGTGCGATTGTTCCGGCTCCGGCGCAGCAGCGCGGTGCGCCCGACAAGGAACTGATCGCCAAACGGAACAGCACCGAAGCCGAGCTGGAATCGGTGGCCACCGTCGAGCGCAAGGTGATGGTTCCCATGCGCGACGGCAAACGCATGGCTACCGATATCTACCGCCCCAAGGATACCTCGAAAAAATACCCCGTCATCTTCGTGCGCACGCCTTATAACTTCAACTTCTGGGACGTCCGCCTGGGCGCGCCGCGCGACATGGCGGCGGAGCTGGCCGCGGTTAAGCGCGGCTATGCGTATGTCGAAATGAACGAGCGCGGGCACTTCTTCTCGGAAGGCATTTACGACATCCTGGGCGCGCCGCTCACGGACGGCACCGACGCCATTTCGTGGATGTCCTCGCAGCCCTGGGCGAATGGAAAAGTCGGCGCCATCGGCTGCTCGTCCACCGCCGAATGGCAGCTCGGCGTGGCCGCCCAGGGCAACCCGGCCTTTGCCGCCATGATCCCGCAAGGCTTCGGCGCGGGGGTGGGCCGGGTGGGCCCTTACTACGAGCAGGGAAACTGGTATCGCGGCGGGGCGGTGCAGATGCTGTTCATCGCCTGGCTCTACGGCGAACAGAACCAGGTGCGCCCCATGTTTCCGGCGAATGCTTCCCGGGAAGAGTTGATCCAGGCTTCCAAAATGTTCGACCTGGCGCCGCAAATGCCGCCCGTGGATTGGTCGCAGGCCCTCACCCACCTGCCGGTTGCGGACATCATGAAAGCCGTGGACGGCCCCCAGGGAATTTTCGCGGATCGCGCCGAGGTTTCCACCGGCGGTGCCATGATCAAACGCGCTCCCGGCGATCCGGCCTGGTACCGCGGGGGCCTCTGGCACGACGACATGAAGATCGACGTGCCGGGCTTCTGGTTCATGTCCTGGTACGACGTTTCCATCGGACCGAACCTGGCGGCCTATAACCAGGTGCGGAAGACCGCCCGGCCCGAAATCGCCCGTGAACAATACGCCGTGATCGCCCCGACCCTGCACTGCCAATACAAGCGCGCCACCGAAAATACCATCGTGGGCGAGCGCAGCATGGGCGACGCGCGGCTGGATTACGACGAGCTCACCTACGGCTGGTTCGATCATTTTCTGAAAAGCGAAAATAACGGGGTCCTGGAGAAAATGCCGCGCGTGCGCTACTTCACCATGGGGTTGAACAAGTGGCAGTCGTCCGACACCTGGCCGCCGGAGGGCGCGCAGCCCATGACGCTCTATCTTTCGAGCGCCGGCAAGGCCAACACCCTCGCCGGCGATGGCGCGCTCAGCCCAACCGCGCCCGCCGCCGATGCTCCCGACAATTTCACTTACGACCCCATGAACCCCGTATCCTCGTACGGCGGCAACGTGTGCTGCACCGGCAATGCCGTCACCGGCGGCGCTTTCGACCAGCGCAAGATGGAAACGCGGCCGGACATTCTGGTGTATACCTCCGAGCCTTTGCGCGAGGGAACGGAAGTGAGCGGCCCGATCGGCGTGACGCTGTTCGTATCGTCGGACGCCAAAGACACCGATTTCACCGTTAAGGCGATCGACGTCTACCCGGATGGCACGGCTTACAACCTGGACGAAACCATCCAGCGCGTGCGCTACCGCGAGGGCTACGATAAGCCGCCGGTGTGGATGGAACCCGGCAAAGTGTACCGCGTTGTCCTGCAGCCCATGACCACCAGCAACTACTTTCCGGCCGGGCACCGGATTCGCATCGAAGTGTCGAGTAGCAATTTTCCGCGCTTCGACCGCAACCTGAATACCGGCGGCAATAACTACGATGAGTCCAAAGGCGTGGTGGCGCATAACGCCGTGCATCACTCGCGGCAATATGCGTCGCAGGTGACGCTGACTGTGGTCAAGCGGTAAGGACATGTACGACAGTTCAGGCTCAAAATCGCACCTGGCGCGGGCACTCGTGCCTGCCGTGTCGAGATTCGTCTCGACACTTCTTCGAGGCTGTGACACGCTCTCAGAGGCATGCGAGATACAGAAATGCATTGGTGGGGTAGCCGATTCGCCTGCCCATCACAGGCTAAAGCCCGTGCCACCTTGTGTGCCAACAGGTGGCACAGACCTCAGTCTGTGGCTTGGTGCGCTCCTGCTACTCGCCGCCGCTGTTGCCGCATTCGCATTCCAAACGGCGCCCACCGGCCGCGTCGCCGATGCCTTTGCCCTGGGATGGCTGCTGGAAGATACCAACGGGGACGGCATTGCCGACATCCTGAACGGCAGAATCGTCGTGCCGGCCAGCCCTTCGGCGGCGCAGAATACCGCCGCGGCGAACCTGGCCGCGCGCGCGGCATACGGCACCACGGGGCTGACGCCGCCGGTAGTAATCGCCGCGGACGAAGACTCGGGCGGCGGGCCGCGCATCTGGGTGGGGAAGGAAGCCGTGCCCTCATCCACCGCCGCCGGGCTGGCAGCCTTCTCCCTTGCCGCCGATGAGGGCGGAGTTTTCGCCATTGCCGGCAACCTGGCGCTGATCGGCTCGAGCGACGCGGGCTTGCTGGCTGCAGCCGACGCGTATTCCGCCCGCGCCCCGTACCTCTGGCGTCCCTCCGGCGAAAAGCTGGCTGCCATTACCGAAGTCCTGCGCGAAGTTGCTCCTGGCGCCAGCGTGGAACTGGCGGGCGTGTGCTATCTCCACGGCAAGACTGGCGTGCATCGGGCCTTCCTGCGCGCCATCGGCATCACCGCCGACACGCTGAAACGCGCGCTGGCATCGCCTCGCCTCGCGGCGGTGCACGGCCTCGCGGTCCTGGGCGGCGAATCCGCGGAAAGCACCGGGCCGGAACCGGCTGCGCCCGCGCCAAACGCCTCAGCGGGACAAGATGCCGCCGCTGCCGAGGCCGGACCCGGCGCCGAAGCAGGCGGTGCGGCCGCTGGCCCAACCCGCCTCGACCTGGCCACGCTTTATACCAGCCGCGGTCTTTTCGGTGCCGCCGGGCGCATCCCCCTCCCGGCTTCCAGCAACGCCCGCCTGTACGTGCCAGGCGGACGCGAAGGAATCGCCATGGCCAACCTGGCCGCCCGCATGGGCCTCGAAACCACCGGTATCACCTTGCCCATCGCCGCTCCTGCCGATTCTTCCATGCCACGCGAGGTTCGCGCCCACGCCATCCTGGCCGGTAACTCCCCGCTGGCGCGCGAAGCCGAGCGCAAAATGCGCACCCAGGACACTGCCGCCGGCGAGTCTGAAACGCCGCTCGCGCCCAGCGAGGGCGAGGTGCGCGTTGTCGACGACGCTTTTGGCCGCCGTTCGGCCGTGCTGGCGTTGGGCGACGGCCGCGGCCAGACAGCCGCTATCGGCGTGCTCGCCGACCGCTTCCCCAACCTCTGGGAACAGGGCAAGCAGTTTCTCTCCATCGAAGAAATCCGCTACGACCTGCACCGGTTCTTTTCCCTGCACTCCAGTTCCGGCCAGGCTGCCGCCGCGCTCTATCACCTGGATCGCTGGATGAAAGCCGCCGGCTCCGCAGCCGGGATACGCGACGTGAAGGCCGAGGTTTACGCCGACCTCGCCGATCCCCGCCTGGCCGAATTCATCCGCCGCCGGATCGATCGGCAATGGCACCTCGCCGCCGACGTGAAGACCGCCAGCCTGCGCGCCGGCACCGCCTGCTGCGCCAAAGACCCGAGCCTGCATTTCGAATCGCCCGGCTACCCGTTTCATCAGGCCACGCCCACCTTCACCGAAGACATCCCGATTCCGTGGGAAGGCCGGCGCCTGCTCGATACCGTGCGCGGCGCGGCAGCTAGAATCTCTGCCGGCCAGGAAGTAACCCTCGCGGCGCGGCTGAGCGAAGGGCCCGGCCAGCGCCGCAAACTCGAAGCCCAGCTCCGCGACATCCTCGCCAAAGCCGGCGCCGATCCCCGCAAGCTCTCGGTGGAAGTGCTGTGCGCCTACAAACAAGGCTATAGCTGGCTGATGGACGAAATCGCGCCCGCGCTATCCGCCAAACCTGTCGCTGCCGTCAAAATCGATTTCGCCAAGGATGTCGACCCCACCAACATGCGCGCCATGCACACCGACGCGCGCTGGGTGCAGGAACTTTATCCGGTGGATGAAATGCTGGCGCGCAAGCTGAACCTTCCCCTCGACCGCATTTCTCTCAACCGGATCGAGCCGCCGGCCGATGGCGCCACCTATCGCGTCCACGCCTTCGATGCCGCCGGCAAAGAAGTTCTGGCGCGCTCCTTCCGCGTGGCAACCGTCGTCGAGCCTTACAACGGTGTGCTGCCGCGGTATGAAGACGTGCAAGTGGAAACCGGCTGGGTGCGGCTGGATGCTGCCGGGAAATCGCTGCTCAACCAGCGTGTGAAAACCGATATCGAAGAGTTTTGGGAGCATTACCAGAACCAGACCCTGCCGCGGATTTATCGCCTTATCATGTCGCAGGCGCGCGGCGAGATCCGCGCCGAGTACCTGCCGCCGTTCGACACCCTCACGCTCGACATCCACATGAGCGAGCCCGATTACAACCTCGATCTGGACAAGGAACGCATCTCGACCCTGGAGGCGTTGCAGGAGGACACGTTCTATTCCACCGCCAACTTCATCAGCATGGTGGGCGATCTCGAGACCGGCCGGCCCATCGCCTACACCGGCCGCATCATCCCCATCGTGCACTCCTCCGAGGATGGCAAGGACGGCCGCGTGCACATCGAATTCTACGCCAAACCGGCCGCCAACCCGCTGGTGCGGCTGGCCTGGACCGATGCCAAAGGCGAGCGCCATGTCGAGGAGCGCAACCTGCCGCCCATGACCGGCGAATTTCAGCCGCGCCTGATCCAAGCCCGGGTCAAAGACGGCGCCGAAGGCATCGAGCGGCTCACCTTTCTTATGCCCGCCGATTTCCTCGAAGATCGCTACGACAACTGGCTCAAGCTGGAAGGCCAGGACCAGGTCGACCGCACCATCTTCCCCGCCGAGCGCGCCCGTGGCATGCTCGACTGGCTCGCCCGCATGCACGCCGCCGGAATCTATCCCGACGAGTTGGCTTACCCGCGCTTGCACCGGATCGCCGTCGAGTTCGAGTTGCCGCGGGAGGCCCGCGCCGCCTTCGATAGTCCGGCGCCCCGCGTCTTCGCCAGCTTTCCCGTCGTCCCGCCCGCAACCCCGCGGCCCATGATCGGCGATTTTCAGGCGGCTTCCTCCAACCCGATCGTGCAGTGGAACGAGCCGATTTCACCCGGCGAGAATACCGCCATCCTCGCCCGCCTCGCCCGGTATCCCGGCGTCAACGTGTACTCGATGGGCCGCAGCTATCTGGGCCGCAACATTTGGGCCGCGGACATCACCTTGCCCTCCCCTGCCCTGCTGCGGTCCTGGCCCAAGGAAACCACCCTCAAAGCTTCGATTGTGTACTCCGGGCGCCAGCACGCCAATGAAGTCTCCAGCACCAGCCATATCGATAAGCTGGCCGAGCAGCTCGTAACCGATGCCGGCCGCCGCGAGTTGCTGAAAAAGGTCAACGTGGTGCTGCACCCCATCGACAATCCCGACGGAGCCCAGCTTTCGGTGGACCTGGCCGCCATTACTCCCGACAACCTGCTGCATGCCGGCTATCACGGAGCGCTCTCCGCCGATGTTTCTAGCGAGGCTACCGCCGCCGACCCGATGTACCCGGAGTCGCGCACCCGCAAGCAGTTGATCGACGGCTGGCTGCCGGATGCCTTCCTGAATCCGCACGGCTACCCGTCGCACGAATGGGTGCAGCCGTTTTCCGAGTACACCGGTTGGGTGCAAAACCGCCAGGGCGCCAATACCGGACGCGCCTGGTGGATTCCGCGCGGTTGGTTTACCAGCATGGGTTATCTCCGCGACGAGCAACACCCGTACAGCAAGACCGTGGCGTTCGCCATTCAGGATCGGATTGTCGAAGCCGAGCGCGCCGTTCCCGGCCTGTTGGCGCTCGAAGACCGTATGAACAGCCGCTACCAACGATTCGGCCAGCGCTGGCAGCCTAAGGATATGTTCCAGCCGATCGTCGACGGCATCCGCATTTATATGTCGCTCAAGGGCGCGGCCGGCGGCGGACGCGGTGGCGCGCCCGGCGGCGAGGCCGGCGCTGCCGCCGCTGCAGCCACCTCCGGCAGCGGCGGCGTCATGGGATTATCCCCGGATGTTACCTGGGACGCGGCTTACACCGAAGCCCCCGACGAAACCGCCCACGGCGATTATATGAAGCTCATGGCCGCCGCCGGCCTGGCCTTCGACTACGTTCACCTGAATTATCTCGCCCAAGGCGATCTCCGCGTGACCCGCACCGGTCGCGAAACCAACGGTGCCGTCCAGTGGCGCCTGGACCGCCCCCGCCCCATCCTGCCCGCAGGCGTGAAGCCCGTCCCGACGGCCGGCGAGGGGCAGTAAGTGGCGTGCGAGGTCCGCCCTCCATGGCTTAATGGAAATGCCCACGCCTTCCGGCGCCGGCCTTCTTCCGTATAGGGATCGCCGGCCGGATCCGGCAAATCGATCCGGAAAAACCGCGTCGATGACGGCATTCTGTGATATACCTTGGTATATATCACATGCAAGGAAACTGCCATGCCGCGCACTGCCAAACTCTTTCTTAACGGCCGGAGCCAGGCGGTTCGCCTGCCTTCCGAGTTTCGCTTTGAAGGCAGCGAGGTCTTTGTCCGGCGGGACCCGGCCACCGGAGACGTGATTCTGTCGCGGCGGCCGGAGTCCTGGGATAGCTTCTTCAAGCTCAGACGGGAAGCGAATGTGCCGGACGACTTTCTGCCGGATCGCCAGGATGAACCCCCGCAGAAGCGCGAGCTGTTCTGATGGAGAGCCGGTACCTGCTCGACACCAATATCGCCAGCTATATCATCAAAGGGAACAATCCTGCCGTGGACCGTCGTGTAGTGAAAGTCCCGGTCGAACAGCTCGCCATATCGGCCGTGACGGAAGGCGAGTTGCGTTTTGGGGCCGCGCGGCTTCCCCACGCCACCCGCTTGCACGCCCTTGTCGAGGATTTCTTTTTGCGGGTGGCGGTTCTCGCTTGGGATTCGGACGCGGCGCGGCATTACGGACAGCTTCGGGCCACGCTCGAACGCCAGGGCCAGCCCATGGGAAACCTCGACATGATGATCGGCGCGCATGCCCTTGCGCTAGGGCTGGTGCTGGTAACCAGCGATCGCGCGTTCGCAAGGATCAAAAAGCTGAAACTCGAAGACTGGTCGAAACTGCCGCGGCAATGAGTTTCCACCACCCACATCCTCGCTGAGCGGCGTGCCGGCCGGTTCCGGACGCGCAAGTCTTCTATGGCGCCGGCAACAACGCCAAGCTGGATTCATTTGCGCTTAACGAGGGTAAAAAGCTCACCCTGCATCTGGCTGTCCGCGTCGAACAGGGCCACGGCGAGAACGTGATCGGAATTCTCGAAGGCAGCGACCCGGTCCTCAAGAACGAATACCTCGTCATGAGCGCACACCTCGATCACATCGGCCTGAGCGCTCCGCTGCCCGCCGGCCACAACGTCAACAACGGCGCCGATGACGACGGCTCCGGTTCCACCGGTTTGCTTGCCATCGCCCGCGCCTACGCCGAGGGCGCGGCCAAAGCTATGCGCCCCCGCCGCACCATCCTCTTCCTCTGGGACGGCGCCGAAGAAAAAGGCCTCTGGGGCTCGCAGTATTTCACCGAGTTCCCGCCCATCGATCTTTCCAGCGTAGTGGCGGACCTCAACATGGATATGATCGGCCGCACCAGGAATGCCGATTCCGCCGACCCCAATGCCGCCCACGTCCTGGTCAACCCCGGCGAGGTGCTGGTCGTCGGGCCGAACGTCTCGAGCGACCAGTTGGGACAGACCATCGAAACCGTCAACGGCAATTACCGGAAACTCACCCTCAACCACTTCTACGACACCACCGCGCCCGATGCCACCCACGACAGCCTGGGGCCGCAACCCAACGGGCAGCGCATCTTCTATCGCAGCGACCATTACAATTTCGCCAAAATGGGGATTCCCATCGCGTTCTTCACCACCGGCCTGCACGCCGACTATCACCGGCCCACCGACACGCCCGACAAAATCGACTTCAAGGAAATGCTCGAAATCTCCAGGACCGTCGCCGCCGTGGGTTGGGAATTGTCCAACCAGAACGGCCGCCCGAAGTTGAAAACCAATCTGCCGGAGCAGTTGGTCAAGGATATGAAGGCCGTCGAGAAGCAGGGTTGGGGAAAACTAACCCCGATTCTTCCGCCTTTGCCCGGCGAGCCCTATTAACCCCCCCCCGACTGAAAATACCGTGGGGGATGCATGGGAATTCGCCGCCGATTCACCCAAGCCATTGGTTTCGTTTGCAATCGGCTTCGTCTGTTTGATACCATCGTTCTGGCAGATCGGATTCCCCCCTTGAAGTCCGCCATTCCAACCAACGGAGTCAAAATACTAACTGAATGAGCTTTACCGTATTTCTTGGCAACCTTCCTACGTGGGTCACCGCCGATGACATCAAACAATGGCTCGCCGCAGAAGATCTTGTGGCCGATGCCGTAAAGGTGATCCGCAACCACGAAACGCAAGAGTCCAAGGGTTTCGCGTTCGTCGAAGCGCCTACCGCCGATGAGATGCAGTCCATCATCCGCCGCTTCGATCGCGCCCCTCTGGAAGACCGCTTGCTGCGCGCCAATCCCGCGCAGCCGCCTAAGGGTAAGGATGCACCGCGTGGCGCCCCGACAGCCGCCGCTCCGGCCAACTCACCTCGCCCCATGCAGCGCGACCGCAGAAAGCGCGGCGGCAGGGACCGCGAACAGACGCCCCGCAGCGCATTTGCGACCGAGTTGGCAAAGGTACTGTAACTGCCTTTTGGCCCGCTTCGATGCCCGCCGGGGCCGCTCAGTGGATTTCTACACCTGTGAACGAACGTCACATCATCGACGCAGGTATTTCTTTTATTTACAAGCACTTATAACTGGCAACCGGCGTGCATCCTGCCCGCGCATGAAATCTGTGTGGCTTGGCGGCCTCATATGTGCCAGCCTGCTGGCAGCCGGGACGACCGACTCGGAAACCAATATTAATACCCGTTATACGGTGGAGGACGTCCTGGTCTCGACTGGCACTTGGACGGCCCGCGTCGCTTCCGAGAAACAAAATAAACTCAGCTCCAGCCTTCGCAAAGACATCCTTTCGTTGATCGGCGAAAAATTCAATCCCGTCGCCTTGGACGATCTCGCCCACCGCCTCCGCCGTGAGCTCCATGCCCGCGCCGTGGATCACCGTATCCTGCGCGGCAAGACGCCCGAATACGTCCAGGTGGTCTTCGACGTCCGCCTTAACCCCACCCGCTTCGACGTCTCCGTACCCAAGTTTCTGTATCAGGAGGAGCAGGGGTGGAGCGGCACCGTGGAAGGCACGGCCACCGTCAAACAGCAAGGATTTACGCTGGGGTTGGTGAGCGATGGCGATGTCCTGGCCGAGCGCTACACTGGAATGGAAGGCCATTACGAAGACGCCCATCTGGGCACCGATCGTCTGCACTTCGACCTGGAGGTGGATAGCTATCACGAAAAGTGGAACGACGCCACTCTGGCCGCGGCGCCGCCGGACGAAATTTACCGCGCCCGCCAGAACATCCAGCCCATGCTGACATTCATTCCTTCCCGCCAGCTTTCCTTCAGCGTGGGAACCAGCTTTGAACAATTGGAAGAAATCGAGCCCGTCGCCCATACCCTGGCCGCCAACTCGCTGGCTGCCGGAGCGCGCTATCAGCACGGCTTTGAGGGTTCGGAGTTCTTACAGGACGTGGAAGGCGATTACAGCCTGCGCGCCGGTACGCGGTCGCTGGGTAGCGATTTTGCGTACTCCCGCCAGCGCTGGCACCTGCGCTACAGCTTGACGCGCGGCAAACATACGGTTGGCGACGACCTGAACGGCGGCGTTCTGATCGGAAACGCACCCTTGTTTGAACGGTTCGTACTAGGAGATAGCTGGTCTTTGCGCGGCTGGAACAAGTACGACGTCGATCCGATCGGCGGAAACCGCATGGTGAATAATTCCGTCGAATATCGGTACGGAGCATTGCAAGTGTTTTACGACACGGGCGCCGTCTGGAACAGCGGCGTCGGCGCCATCGTCCGAAACTCGCTCGGGGCCGGTCTCCGGGAGGGCTTGTTTTCGTTGGCAGTGGCCTTTCCCGTAAGAGAAGGCAGAATGGATCCGGTCTTCATGTTAGGCATGAACTATTGATGGCCCCGCCCGCGCGGAAAACTGGGATCAGCCGAAGAAGCTGGCTGCTGGCCGGCTTGGCTACCCCTTTATTCCGGCTGCGGGCAGATGGTCAATCGAGCGCCCTCGCCACCATCTTCGACGGAGATACCCTCCGCCCGGCCACCCCCGGCTTCCACTTCCTCACCGGTAAGCAATTGGATCGTTTGCGTTACGGGCACACCGTGGTTTTCCTTTCCAAGCTCACCCTGTTCGAAGACGATCACGCCACCGTGTTTCGGCAGAGCGCGCAGCGGTTCTATGTGAGCTGCGATCTGTGGGACGACGAGCATTTCCGGGTCACCATTCCGGGTGCCAACCCGGAGGCCATGAACGGCCTCACCGCCGGTCGCGCCGAGGCCTGGTGCCTGGACAATATCTCCATCAGCGCTCTGGGGATGGCGCCGGACAGGCCATTCTGGCTCCGCTTCGACCTGCGCACGGCCGATCCCAAAGAGCTTTCCAGTGTGGTCGGCGATACGGGCATCAGCCTGAGCAGCCTGATTGAATTTTTCAGCCGCAGACCCGGCCCCGGCCAGCCCCAATGGGGTTTCGAGACGCGCCTGCGTCTGGCCGATCTGCACCGCTCGCCTGCCCGAGGAATGCGGAACGAGTGAACCGGCTTCGCAACAAACTGATTCTCATCTTTGTGGCGGCAACCCTGGCCCCGCTGGCGGCAACCGCCTGGCTCACCACTTCCCTGCTCCGCCGCAGCGTGGATTTTTCGTCCACGTCCGAGTTGGATCTAATCTCCCGGTCCTTGCAGCAAACCGGCAAGGAGTTGTATCGCAATGCCTGCGACGATCTCCGCCTGCGCGCCGAGTCCGGCCACGCCAAGCCGCGGGAATTCCCGCTTTCCGAACAGGCGAATTGGCCCGAGGCGGTGAAAAATTTTGCCGCCGGCCAGGACGCCGACCGCTTCGTTCTGGCTGGCGACCGCGGCAACCGCCTGGACTATCTGACCCGCCGCAACGGCGCCATCCGCGTCTATTCCGAAAGCCTGGGCGCCGTGGCCCTGGACCGCGTCGCCAGGCAAATCGTCGATGCTCGCGACGCCGTCGAATGGGCCCGCGGGCACGATCTCCGCCGCGGCCTGGCGTTGGTCTACTTTCTCTTGGCCGCCGTCTTCTGGCTGGGCTCGATGGCGCTCATGGTCTACCTCGCCCATCGCATCAGCCAGCCCATTCAACAGTTGACCGCCGGCTTGAGCCAATTGGCCGCCGGCGATCTCAACGCCCGCGTGCCGGTTTCCGGCGACGATGAAACCGGTACCGCCATTCGCGCCTTCAACCACATGGCCGGCCGGCTGCGGGAAAGCACCGAGCGCCTGGTCTACCTGCGCCAGCTTGCCGGTTGGCAGCGCCTGGCCCAGAAGACCGCCCACGAGATCAAGAACTCCCTCACCCCCATCCGCCTCACCGTGGAAGAAATGGTGGCGCGGCATGCCGACGCCGACCCCGCCTTTCTGGAGCAGGCCGCGCAGATCGTGGTGGAGGAAGTGGAATCGCTCGAGCGCCGCGTGCGGGCGTTCTCGCAATTCGCCGCCGAGCCGCCCGTCTCTCCCAAGCCGGTGGACGTCAATTCCCTGCTCCAGGAACGCATCGCGTTTCTGAAATCCGCCCATCCCGAGGTGGCCTACGACACCCGGCTGGCGGACCACCCGCCGGAGGTCGTCGCCGATCAGGACCTGCTACGCGGCATTCTCACCAACCTGCTGGAAAACGCCGCGGAAGCGGCCGGTGAAGGCGGCCGCATTCTGGGCGTCACCGCGGCCGAAAGCGGCCGTGTCGCCATCGAAGTGCACGATTCCGGTCCGGGCTTGAGCCGCGACGCGCGCGCCTCGCTGTTTCAACCCACCATTTCCTTCAAGAAAAGGGGCATGGGGCTGGGCCTTTCCATCGCGCGCAAAAGCGCGCTGCTGTCGGGCGGGGACATTGTGGTAACGAAAGGAGAGCTGGGCGGCGCCGGTTTCCGCGTGCTGCTGCCAGTCGCAACCAATGGTATCCAAGCGCCTTCTGATCGTGGATGATGAAGAGAATATCGGCCGTTCCCTGCGTTTGATCCTGGAGCGGGAAGGCTACGCCGTGAATATCTGCCGCTCGGTAGCGGACTTCAACCGCCATCCCGACGGCGGCCGCGCCGACGCCTATCTCTTCGATATGAAGCTGCCAGACGGCAACGGCATCGATTTGCTGCGGACCGTGCGGCAGAACGCGGCGGCCTCGCCGGTGATTATGATTTCCGGCCACGGCACCATCGCCGATGCGGTGGAAGCTACCCGCGCCGGCGCCTTCGATTTTCTCGAAAAACCGCTCAGCCGCGACCGCGTGCTGGTGGCCATCAAGAACGCCCTCGACCGCTCTAATCTGGAGCATGAAAACGAGCGGCTGCGCGAGCTGGTGAAATCCGACGCGCCTAAGATGATCGGCTCGTCGCCCGCCTGGCAACGCGCCGTCGAACAGGCGACCATGGCCGCCCGCTCCGATGCCCGCGTCCTGTTAATCGGCGAATCCGGTACCGGCAAAGAGCTCCTGGCCGCCCACATCCATAATTCCAGCCCGTTCGCCGGCGGCCCGTTCGTCAAAGTGAACTGCGCCGCCATTCCCACCGAACTGCTCGAAACCGAATTGTTCGGCCACGAGAAAGGATCCTTCACCGGCGCCACCGCTACCCGCCGCGGCAAGTTCGAGATGGCCGACGGCGGCACCATCTTCCTCGACGAAGTCGGAGACTTGCACGCCGCTTCCCAAGCCAAGCTGCTGCGCGTCCTGCAGGAGGGCGAATTTCATCGCGTGGGCGGCGAGCAGATTATCCGCGTCAGCGTGCGCGTCCTCTCCGCCACCAACCGCGACCTGGCCTCCCTGGTCTCGCAGGAACGTTTCCGCGAAGACCTCTACTACCGGCTCAGCGTAGTGCCCATCCGCGTCCCCGCCTTGCGCGAGCGTCCCCACGATGTCCGCGTGCTGGCGGAATATTTTCTGGAGGATTTCTGCGCCCGCAACAACTTCCGCGCCAAGAAACTGGACGACACCGTCTTTCCCGTACTCGAAACCTATCCCTGGCCCGGCAATGCCCGTGAGCTGCGCAACGTCGTCGAGCGCATGGCCATCCTCACCCAAGGCGACCGCCTCACCCGCGACGCCATCCCCGTCGAAATTCGCGTCCAGCGCGAAGCCGGCCCCAAATCGACCATCCAGGAAGCCAGAGAATCCGCCGAACGCGAGCACATCCTCCGCGCCCTGGAAGAATCCAGTTGGAACGTCTCCGGCGCCGCCCGAGCCCTGGGCATGGAACGCACCAACCTGCATAAACGCATCCGCGCCCTGGGGTTGAGCCGAGCGAGATAGATCCGGCCACCTGAACGCGCTAAACTGTTTGCTTCCATGATCGAATCCCTCCACATTTCCGGATTCAGGGTCTTCGGCCATATCACGCTACCCAGGCTGGGCCGGATGAACCTGTTTGTGGGAGAGAACAATTCGGGAAAGAGTTGTTTGCTGGAGGCCGTCAATCTGTATGCCGGGATGGCCCCGGTTACGGACATCCTTCAAACTGCTGCGGGCCGATCGGCAGACAGGCCGAGATCCTGGGACCCGGTAAGCCTGACGGAAGAGGGAACGTCACTGAGGCATCCCGTTTTCGACCTGTTCCACCGGGCCGGCCCCCTCGGTCCCAAGGGACCGATCCTTATCGGAACCACCGAAGACCCGAAACCCCTCCGTGTAGAACTCCGACTTCATCGCACGGTCGTGGACGAGGAGGGGCGTGAGCGGTATATCCCAGCGCTCCTAGGAGACGTGACCTCCGAGCCCGCCGAATTGGCGCTCCCTGTGTACCGCGGAGATAGACAGGTTGGGCTGGTCACCCGCTACTCGCGGCCCCTGCGTGGCTATACACCGGACTTGGGGAAAATGTTGAGCGAGGATGCTCGGACCGTCGCGTTCCTCCCCGCGTCGGGCTTCGCGGATGAAGAGGCCGCCTCGATGTGGGACGCCCTTGTGCAGGGCCCCGGCCAGAAACTGGTCCTTGATTGGTTGCGTATGCTGGATCCTCGAGTCGAGGATTTGGACTACGTCGCGGGCAGACTTCGCGCTCGCCTCGCCCTGCTGAAGGTCGAGGGCGAGGGGCGCCTGCCTTTGCGATCGATGGGAGACGGCCTGACGAAACTCTTCCACATCGCCTTGGCCGCCGCTTCTGCCCCCCAAGGGGTACTCCTCATCGACGAATTCGAAAACGGCCTGCACTGGAGCGTCCAGGAGAAGCTCTGGAAGGCTCTCGCCAGGGCGGCACGCGATTTCAACGTGCAGGTCTTCAGCACGACGCACAGCCGCGACTGCATCGAGAGCTTCGCCGCAGCCGCTAAAGACGCCGGACCCGACGGTGCCTCGATCTATCGGCTCGAACGCAAAGGCGACGATGTCATCGCCACGGACTTGCCGCTCCTCAACGTCGACGCCGCGATGCGGGAACACCAGGAAGTCCGCTGACCCATGCCCGAGTATCGGAAGGTTAACTCGAAGTCGGAAAGCGAGTTGCTCCTTCTTGTCGAGGGCATTAACGATTGCCATGCGGTTCTCCAACTGATGTGGCTAATCTACAAGGCCGACCCGGTCTTCGGCATTTACGAGTGCGGCAGCGACGACAAAGTTCTCGACAGCCTTGCTGCCCGGATCATCAGCGTGAACCCACGACAGAAAGTATTGGGGCTAATCCTGGACTCCGATATCGAGGGCGTCGGCGCCGATCAGGTCATCAAAAGTCGCCTCGACCAACTTACAGCGAGCGTGGGAACATACTATCCAATGCCGGATGCGTTCCCGGAAGAGGGACTGATCCTCAATCCACTTGCCAGCAGGCCCGAGGCCGATCGGCTGCCCAGGCTGGGCGTCTGGTTGATGCCGAACAACAGAGTCTACGGAATGTTTGAGGATCTGTTGATGAGCTCGCTATCGGATCAGGTCGCCGACTACACCACCAGGGTCGTGACGCAATCCAGGGCAGACGGTATCGCCACGTATAAAGACGCCCACCTGTCGAAGGCCGTCATACGCACATACATGGCATGGCAGGACCCGCCCGATGTACAGTATCTCGGCCTGGCGATCAAGCGGGGCGTATTCGAAAACATCGAGGCTGAGTGCAAGCAGTTCGTCCAATGGCTTGATCGGCTTTTTGGCTCGCCCGCTGTGTAACCGGCCGCAGCCTGCCGCCGCCGCCCATTCCACCCCGGGTCACAGACTTTGAAAATATTTCTTAACCTCTCTCCCCCAATGCTTTAGCCCTAATCGCCAGCTTCCCCGCTTCCCCTGTTTTCCCCGCTCGCCCGCTATCGTATAGCCGAAAGCGATCCCCATGCCTTACCTGTCTCCCCAACAGCTCCAGGTCGTCGACGCCTTGTCCAACGGCGCTACCATGACCGACGCCGCCGCCCAAGCCGGCATCCATCGAAACACCATCGCCAACTGGCGCCTTAACTCGCCCGATTTCCGCGAGGCATTAACCACTGCCCACCACGACCGCGCCGCCCTCTACCGCGACCGCGCCGTCGATTGGCCGATCTCGCCTTTGAAGCCCTCCGCAACGTCCTCACCAATCCGCAATCCTCACCCTCAGCCCTCCTTCGCGCCGCCATCTTCATCATCGACAAGGTCGCTACCCCGCCCAAATTCGAAAAAGAAAAGCCCGCCAGCATGGCCGAACTGTTCGCTGCCATGGCGGAATCCGACCGCATACACTTCTCCCGGCAGCAGACCGCCGAACCGTCGCCCGATGCACAAGAATGCACAACCGCGCACAACGAAGCCGTCTTCTACGTGCACAATCCTGCACAAAAGCCGGAAACCTTTCGCCGCCCCGGACCCAAAACCGGCCGTAACGACCCTTGCCCGTGTGGCAGCGGCAAGAAATACAAACATTGCTGCCTCGGCAAGTCCTCAGCCGCCGCCGCCTGACCCGTGGCTGTCGTGGCGCACGCACTCGTGCGTGCCGCGTCGAGACTCATCTCGACGCCCGCGCTCCACCTGGAAGATCACGCGCTTGGGTTGCGGCTATGCTGCCAAAAGATTTGGTGGCGCAGTCGGTTCCGCCTGCCGGCGTTGCGCCCCTACCGGTCCGCGTGCCCCCGCGGCCATCCCCTCCATCCCAGCGCGAATCGCGTTACAACCGAAGAGGAAGGAGTGGCTCTCGGATGAACAACGATCTTACCCGCAGGACTTTTCTGGGATGTACGGCTGCCACACTTGGCGCCCTGGCAGCCGCGCCGCGGCTTGAAGACCCGGCGAAGAACCGGCCCCCGCTCGCGGCCAGCGCCTTCTACCGGCTGCCGCTGACATCGGTGAAGCCGGCCGGTTGGCTGAAGGACCAACTCCGCATCCAGGCCGAGGGCATCACCGGCCACTTGGGCGAATTCTGGCCCGACGTCGGCTCCAACTCCGCCTGGCTCGGCGGCTCCGGCGAAGGATGGGAACGCGGACCGTATTATCTCGACGGCCTGCTCCCTCTCGCCTACCTCCTCGACGACCCGAAACTGATCGCCAAAGTGAAACCGTGGGTCGATTGGACGCTGGATGGGCAGCGGCCCAACGGATCCATCGGTCCGGAAAAGAACAAGGACTGGTGGCCCATCATGATCATGCTGAAGGTGCTCACCCAGTACCAGGAGGCGACCGGAGACGCGCGGGTGATCCCGGTCATGGAAAAGTATTTCGCCTACCAGTCGCGGATGCTGGCCACCGAACCGCTGAAGAGCTGGGCGATCTATCGCTGGCAGGACGAGCTGGCCAGCCTCCTCTGGCTCTACAATCGGACCGGCGATGCCAAGCTGCTCGAACTGGCCCGGCAACTGAAGGCTCAGGGCTTCGACTGGCGAAAGTTCTACGAAAATTTCCCGTTCACCGGCCGCATCGCCCCCGGGCAGGACAAGCACGAAAGCCATGGCGTCAACAATGCCATGGGCTTGAAAACCGCCGCGCTTTGGTACCTCGTCTCTCACGACCCCGCGGATCGATCGGGCACCCAACTGATGCTCAATATGCTCGATAAGTTTGAAGGTCTGCCCAATGGAATCTTCAGCGCCGACGAACACTTCGCCGGCCGCAACCCATCGCAAGGAATCGAGCTGTGCGCCGTGGTGGAAATGATGTTCTCTCTGGAGCTGGACCTGGCCGTCCTCGGCGACTCCCGGCTGGGAGACCGGCTGGAGAAGATCGCGTTCAATCCCCTGCCCGGCGCACAGACAGCGGATCAGTGGAGTCATCAGTACGACCAGCAGCCGAACCAGCCCCTGGTTTCGCTCGGGCGCCGCGACTGGACTACCAACGGCCCTGAATCGAACCTGTTCGGCCTGGCGCCGAACTTCGGTTGCTGCACCGCCAACCTTCATCAAGGCTGGCCGAAATTCGCGGCGTCTCTATGGATGGCCTCCGCCGACGACGGTTTGGCGGTGGCCGCTTATGCCCCAAGCGAAGTTCACACCAAGATCAAAGGCGTGGACGTTTTGGTGGAGGAAAACACTGAGTATCCCTTTCGCGACAAGATCAGCCTGACTGTGTCTCCCGCATCGCCGGTCCGATTTCCGCTGTACCTGCGCATCCCTGAATGGGCCGGCGATCCCGTGGTTGTGGCCGGCGGGCAAAACGTGGAGGGGCTGCAGCCGGGAACCTATCGCCGCATCGAGCGCGAATGGCGCAAGGGCGAGCGGGTGGAGATCTCCCTGCCCATGCCCGTCCGGGCGATAGCGGGATTCAACGGCTCCGTTTCGGTGGAGCGCGGACCGCTTGTCTACTCTCTTCGTATCGGAGAAGCCTGGAGCAAACTTAGACAGACTGGCCCGGTGACCGATTGGGAAGTGTATCCAACGTCGCCGTGGAACTACGGTCTCAGAGTCGATCTGACAAATCCTTCCACGTCATTTCAGGTACGTGAAAAGCCCGTAACCCGGCAGCCATTCAACAACAGTTCACCGCCCGTCACTCTGGAGGCGAAAGCGCGCAGGCTGCCGCAGTGGGTCGTCGAGGAAAATAGCGCGGCTCCTCCGCCTCAAGGTCCGCTAACCAGCCGGTTGCAAGACGAACCCGTAACCCTGGTCCCTTACGCCGCCGCGCGTCTGCGCATTACCTCTTTTCCGGTGCTCGGGCCGGACCAGCCGCTCGTCAGGGAACCGCAATAGAGGGGATCGATACTAATGAATCGTCGTAAGTTCCTCGCGAACAGTCTTCTAAGTGCCGGTACTCTGGCTGCCCGTTCCGCCCTCACCGCTTCCACGGAGCAACCGGTGCTCGTAACCATACGCACAGAACAGCCGTTAGGTGAAATCGCACCCGATTTCATGGGTTTGGGATATGAGATCTCGTCGGTGGCCAGACCAGGTCTGCTGAGCGGCGCCAACGGCGTTTATGTCCAATTGGTGCGCACGTTGGGTGCGCGCGGCGCGGTCCGGATTGGCGGCAATACCGCGGACTTCGCTAGTTATTCCCCCTCCGCTCCCGCCGTTTCCACTTCCTTCGGGACCGTGGTGAACGATGCCGTGCTGCGGGATCTTGGCAGCTTTCTCGAAGCGACCGGATGGAAACTGATTTGGGCGCTCGATCTCGGCAAGGGTTCGGAAGCTGACGCTATCTCCGAGGCGAAGGCCGTGCTGCGCATTGCCGGGGAACGACTGCTGGCATTCGAGATCGGCAACGAGCCGGACCTGTTTGGCCGCGCGAAGCACCGGAAGCCGGAATACGACTATGCGGACTGGCTCGAAGAATACCGCCGTTACAAGACCGCACTGCGCGCGCAATTTCCACGGATCCCATTTGCCGGGCCGGACGCCGCGGGAAAGACCGATTGGGTAACTCGATTTGCCGGCGATGAAGGCAAAGACGCCGCACTTCTTACCCATCACTACTACCGTGAAGGGCAGAACCCGGCCAGCACCATCGAAAAGTTACTGGGCGCCGATCCAAAGCTGCAGCCGCGGCTCGATCAGTTGCGCGCCGCCTCGACGAGCTGCGGCGTCCCGTATCGCATTTGCGAGGTGAACTCCTTCTCCGGCGGCGGACGGCCCGGCGTGAGCGATACCATGGCAGCCGCGCTGTGGGTGCTCGACTATATGTTTACACTCGCGGCCAACGGCTGCTCCGGCGTCAACATGGAAACCGGCGTGAATCAACTCGACTTCATCAGTTCCTACTCTCCCATCGGTGATGACGAGCTGGGCCATTACTCGGCCAGGCCGGAGTATTATGGCATGCTGGCCTTCGCGCTGGCCGCCAAAGGCCAACTCCTGAAGGCGGAAATCGATGCGGGCTCGACTGGGTTGAAGGCGTATGCCACTCGACCAAACAAAGGGCCGCTAACTCTAACATTGATTAATAAAGGCGCGGTGACGTCCTTATTAACTGTCCATATCGATGGTCGCGTTCCTGCAAGGCAGGCTTCCGTGATCCGGCTACGCGGTCCGGCTGTCGACGCGAAGACAGGCGTTACCCTGGGCGGTGCGGAGGTTTCGCCGCCAGGGTCCTGGAGGCCGGCGAAGCCGGAAACCCTGCCACTCGGCAATGCGCACCTCAAAATCGAGCTGGCCGCGGCCAGTGCGGCGATCGTGCGGATTGCTTGAGAAGCATTGCACCCGAGCCCAGCGCCTCATCGGTCAAGACCTTGAGAAAAAACCGCTCATGACTCCGGCAGCGAGAACAAATAGGATATGAGGTTGTCGAGCTCTTTAGCCGAGAACCTGTAAGGTGGCATCGACGTTCCGGGCGATAGTTTTTGCGGGTTGGCGAAGTGTTCGATCACCCAACTGCGCGTCTGCAGTCTTGCCAGGCCATTGAGCGCCGGGCCGACCGTCATGCCCACGCCATTCACCCGGTGGCAAGCGCTGCATTGATGGGACTGATACACAAGCGCGCCCTGGGTGGCGAATTCCGGCGCGTCCGCCAGAGCGGTAGCATTGTCCGGATTCAACCTGAGCAGAAACGCGGCGAGCGAATTCAATTGCGCGTCGCTGAGACCGGCGGCCGGCATCGAACTCCCGGGCCGCATGCCGGCCGGATCCTTGAAGTGCCGGATCATCCACGCCGCGTCCCGGTGAATCGAGCCGCGGCTGAGATCCGGACCGTCCGAAACGCGGCCGAACGCATGACAGCTCACGCAGTTTTCCTGGCGAAAATAGGCGACGCCGGCCAGTTCCTCGGGCGAAAGCTGGATCCAGGCCGTAGGCCCCGAATAATCCACCTGCGCCGTGAGCGCTTCGGTGGGAGTGCTCTTCACGGCGGCGGCCGTCAGCCCGCTCCAGCCGATTGCAGCCAGCACCACAACCGCAAGCGCTACGGTGCGGCGCGTCACTTTCACCATCTTTCCGCGATCGATGAACGGAACCAGAATCAGCGTCAGTACCGCCAGGCCCGGCAGCACCGCGCTACCCACCACTTCCAGCGGTCCGTTAAAGAGCTTCAGGGTCTGAAACAGGAACAGAAAATACCACTCCGGCCGCGGAATATAGGACGTGTCCCCCGGATCGGCGAGCTGCTCGAGCGGCACACGCACCGCCACCGCGAGAAGGAACAAGATCGCAAATGCGAAGAAGATCGCCGCCGTATCTTTGAAAACCTGCCCCGGAAAGAACGGCTTTTTCGGTACATTTTCATCTCCCAGCATGGGCGCCACGCCGTGCTTGCGCACCAGGAATACGTGCAGCCCGATGAGCAGCATGGTTGCCGGCGGCAGCAACAGCACGTGCAGTCCGTAGAACCGGGCGAACGTCACCACCCCGACCGCGCCTTCTCCACCGAGCAGCCGGGCCATCAGCGGACCCACCAGCGGGAGCTGCGCGGCGATGTTGGTGGCCACCACGGTTCCCCAATAGGCCCGGTTGTCCCAAGGCAGAAGGTACCCGGTCAGCCCGTACGTCAGCGTGAGGAGCAGCAACACAACGCCTACGATCCATGTGCTCTCCCGCGGTTTCTTGTAGGCGCCCCACAGGAAAACCTGCACCATGTGCAGCACCACCACCACCATCAGCATGCTGGCGCCCCAGTGGTGCAGTCCCCGAATCAGGCGTCCACCGGTGACCTCGGTCAAAATGTAGCGCAGGCTGTTGTAGGCCTCGCCCGGCGTGGGAGCGTAATTGAATGCTAGTAGGATGCCGGTGAAGGCCTGGGTAAGAACCAGAAACAGAGCCACACTGCCGAACACCTGGTGCCATCCGCTGGAGGCTGGAATCCGCTCTTCAAAAAAACCGCGAGCCGCCGAATAAAGCCCGGTTCGCTCGTCGATCCACGCGGCAACCCGATCGAGGGTGGCTTTCATGCCTGTGTCTCCGCGGACTGGCGCAGCCGCCCGATGAACAGTTTCCCGGTCTCGACCTTAGTGTCGTATCGGTCTAAAGGCCGTGGCGCGGGGCCGCTGATGACCTTGCCGTCGATCGAAAACAGCGAAGTGTGACAAGGGCACAGAAATCCGTTCCCAGTCTCGGTCCAATGGTAAGCGCATCCCAGGTGGGTGCATTGCGGGCCAAAAGCCGTGATGGCGTTGTCGGCATGCTTGACCACCCAGGCCGTCGTCTTTTCGCTGACGACCTTCCACCCATCCACGCGTTTGCGGTGAAACGCAATCTCAACCGGCGCGTTGGGCGCAATGGCAGTGATGTCGCCGGCTTCGGTCCATTCCGGCTGCTTACGAGACTTCGGTGAAAAGAACAGATAAATCAGCGCCGGCAAACCGAGCGCCGTCGTGATCGCGGCTCCCATGCCGAAGATCGCGCCCAGCAGCAAATTCCGGCGCAATGGTTTCTGCGCTTCCGGCGCAACGGCCTTTTCGTCATCCATCTTTACGAGCGCCTCCCGTTGCCCCAGCGGAGGATAGCGGCATTCATCCGAATCGGTTCCAATAGTCGCACGCCGAAGCTGAGGCCGAAGAATCTTTACTGATATTACCCTAAATTGGCGTCCTCCGCGCTGCCCGTAAGGGTCATCGCCCCCCGCCCATCCGTTGTTAACCGCGAATCGTATCCAGTTCCAGCTACGGTGGCCGGAATCCCAACGCCTCGCCGCCGGGTGAGGAAAACAAGACGGCTGGAGCCGGAAGAGGTGGCCGGAGGGGTGGTCGGCAACGTTTGCCGGAATCTCTATGCTAAGAAAACGATTGTTGTTGTTTGGACTAATATCGGTGTGAGCACACTATGGCGCGTCGAAGAAACCTTGAGGTCTAACGGATCGACATTCTGCTGGCCACTCACTTTCACGGCGATCGCATCGGGGCCATGCCGGCGCCCGCCAAGACGACCCGATCGTGATGTACATGGACCATGGCCCGCCGGTAGAGCCCGACCGGGCCAGCGTGGCGGCTGGGCCGGAACTCAAACCGGGCCGCCAAGACTTAACGCAAGCCCTAATACCACCGGCCACGGCCGTAATAACCGCCGCCGCCGAATAACAGAACAACCAGCACGATGATTAACAGAATGTACATTATACGATCTCCTTATTCTCTGTTACATTATCGGCGCCGCAGAACCCGGCCGATTGGAAAAACCACATGCCGACAGCGCCGTCCGCCGGCATGTGGAGTTTGTCATTGGTAAAGGCCGCTGCTTGAAAACCGCGGCCTGCACCGCTTCGATCTACTCAGCCCCGGCGTCAGGACGCGGTGTTCTTGCTTCTGCCACCCGCTTCTAGCGCCAGTGGCCGTCGACTAAGACCCAGCCGTCCCTACGGTGAGTCCAGCGATGCGCTACCCAGCGGGCGTGCCGCCGCGGCGGCTGTTGCCACATTCCCGGGTTCCATGCGTAAGCGTTGCCATCCCAACGATGGTATCCGGAAATCCACACATAGTCACGGCCGGGCGGTGGCAGCCGCCTCTCGATTACAACCCGAGGTGGCCTGATGTGGACCACCACTTCGGCCGTGGCGCTGAAGAACAGCGCACTCGCAAAGACTAATCCGATCAATCGCTTAACCATAACCTGCTTCCTTTTCTTTCTTGGTGTCAAAGTCCGAACTACCAAGCTCTTCTCCGTCGGAAAGCGTGATACAGAACCAGCAAAACGACTGAGCCGATGACAGCCACCAAGAGACTGTAAAGGTTAAGTCCGCTAACGCCAGAGGCTCCAAATATACGAAACAGCCAGCCACCGGCAAAAGCGCCGACAACTCCCAACAGGATATCGACCAGAATTCCCTCGCCTCTTCTATTTACAAGGTGGCTGGCGATGAACCCTGCAATCAGGCCGAGAACCAGCCACGCCAAAAATGACATAGTGTCTCCCCTCTGTCCCGTCAAGGAACGGAACGAAGAGAAGGACCGGCCGAAGGCGCTAACTATCGACAAAGAATAGAGCACGATCGCCAGTAAGCCACGACGTGTCTGTCCCGGTTGGATCATACTTTTAGACCTTTCGAACGTTACCAATGCACGTGGGTGGCCGCATGCAAGTACCTAACACGCTCATAAAGCAGGTATGTGGCATCGGCAAAAACTGCACTTAAGTGCATTACTTTACCCTGGCGGCTCGACGGCAACAACCTCGGAAAAGCCGATAAAGACACGGCGGTGGCATTCGCCTCAACGCCGGAGCGTCGCAGGCCCTCCGCGTGGCCTCCTTTTCGTTTGCGGAACCACAAGTGCTAGAGAAAGGGTGTGCCTTCCGTTCGAATTTGCGCGGCTTGCCTGGTGTGCTTTCTTGCCCGGGCTGCCTATGGTCAGGATATGATTCTTCCCGGAGATGCGAATCCCCGCGATGCGGCTCCTACGCGCATCTTCGGAATCATTCCTAACTACCGCACCGCGCCAAGTCTGGCTCATTACCATCCGCTCACGGCAAAGAAAAAGTTCGACATCGCGTACGCAGACTCCTCCGACCGCGGCGCCTTCGTTCTGGCGGCGGCCATGGCGGGCGATGAACAGATTACCAAGGCCACACCGTCGTTCGGCAACGGAGTTGCCGGCTACTCGCGATATTTGGGCGCAGCCTATGGCGACTTGGCGATCGGAAACTTCATGACGGAAGCGATCTACCCCAGTCTTCTGCACCAGGATCCGCGCTATTTCCGGCACGGCGCGGGCAGCGTACGGTCGCGCCTGTTCTACGCGATAGGCCAGATCTTCTGGACCCACACCGACCGCGGAGGCACGCAGTTCAATTTTTCCGAAGTGCTCGGCAATTCCACCGCGGTGGCGATTTCCAATGCGTATTATCCGGATCACCGCACCGCGGCCAATGCCGTCTCCAAGCTGGGAATCCAATTGGCCCTCGATACTGCCGGCAACGTCATGAAGGAGTTCTGGCCCGACATAAACCGCAAGCTCAGCCGCAAGCACCGCGAGGCGGCTTTACCCAACTAGACCGCGATGGCGCCGTGCGGAAGAAATTGTGGCCGTGAACTCCGCCGGTAGCTGAGGCTGAAACCGCCTGCGTTCCGGGACGGGGGGTATTGCTCTATTTGCGCTGGAAAACGAGGGTGATCGGCTTCGACTCCGGCCTGACGACGCTGACCATCATGGTGCCATCCGCGGCAAGGGCATAGCTTTCCAGCGTAATGGCGCCGGATTGTGTGGTGGTCACCTTCAGGACGCCGTGATCCCACCTGGTCTTGCTCTTGATGTCTTTGCCGGTGTGAATCGTGGCGTTGTTCTCGGCGTCGGTGACGTCGCGGTAGAAGAAAGTGTCGGTGGCGCCTTCATACACGAAGTTGCGAGAGACGATGATGACGCCCTCTTTATCGTCGATCGTCACGGTGCCGGTTTGAACGACGGCCTGGCCGGCAAAATCGCTCTTGGCGGGCACCAGCGTCCAGGTGCCGTTCAGAGCGCTGTGGTTGCGCGCGCCGGCGGAAAACGCGAAGAGCAGGGTCGTCAAGACCGCTCCGGTAATTATAGTAGCTGAATATGTTCTCATGATTTCCTTGCGGAGCCACCGGTTTTCAACGGAATCGTATGTAGCATTGGAAATGCCGGGCAGCAGCGAGCGAAAGAATCATGGGCCTCCGGTTTGCGGAATTACCGGAAGCCCACGCCCTAACCTAAACGCCGCTGTGGGAATACGCAGCCTTGTGTTCGTCTTCGTGGAGCCAATATGGAGGCCGGCCGTAGTGGAAATAGAGCCGGTTTTCATACTCTCGAGTGATCGGTGTGGACTCGACATACTCCGGGCCGTTCTGGATGGCTTCCCGGGAGAGGCCGACGCACACTTTGGAATCCGTCCAACTCACCCGTTCAATCCATGCCGGGGAAACCAGCACCTTTTTGCCCGGCCACCAATTCCGCGTTGCTACCTCGACATAGCGGATCGCCCAGGTTTCATCGTCCACCACAAACCCGTCCAGATGGCCAATTTCACCATCAGTTGCCTCAATGTTATAACCAATGACGGCTTCGCTGCTGCGCAGATGCGAATCCGTCGACTCTCTGCGAATCCTGTCCGCCATCGCATCCGCCGCGGCACTTGTTGCATTAGCAAAGCCGGCCGGATAGAACGCCGGTCCCCACAGATAAGGGCCGCCCCAATAATAGGGATAGCCGTAATAGCCGAGGTACGCGACCTCGTGCTGCCGGGAGACGGGCTGGTGCGTGTCGATGTCGGGACTGTGCTCGACCTGGTTTTTCGTCAACTCCACATCCAGCCGCCCGGCCAACAAGTCCGCATGAATTATGGAGAATGGCGAGATGAGCACTTGCCGGCCGGCAAGCCAGCCGCCAGTCTCGACCACGAGATAGCGAATGGCCCATGTCTCATCGTCGAAATAGAACTGAGCCACGGTTCCAAGCTCGCCATCCGTCGCTCGGATTGCAAGACCTTTCAAATGCGTTGCGTTCGTTAACATTATCTTCGCCCTCCCGGGCAGGTGTTGACTCCATTTTCGCTACCGCGCGTCGAAGTCCCAGCACAGCGCGTAATGCACGCGCACCACCAATCTTTTGTCGAGGAAAACTCCGTCGTGCCGCCGGCGCACAGGTGCAGAATTTGCCGTGGCGAGTGCAAAGTCCGCACCGGGAGGCTGGCCGTCAAAACGGCCTCCGGAACTCCGGCGGCCTCGACCCGGAAAAAGGCCGGCGACCACGGCTTTATCAACGCCACCAGCGGCCTATATTCGGCGGCCCTTCAGCGGGTGCTCTGGCCATTCCTCCAGTGCGATTCGCGGCGCCCTGAGAATCGGCCATCGGATTGCACATTTGTCAAAATTACGGCGATCCAGGGCCATTCCGGGAGAGACATCTCCGATGCGGAAGAAATTGGGCCACCTCGTGCAGAGACGAGAATTGCCTACGCTTCCACGGGAGGAAACACCATGCACGAGGAACACCGGAAAGCCGCCGAGCAGCACGCTCTTGCGGCAAAGGCCCATCGTACTGCCGCCGAACATAACGAAAAAGGGGATCACGCAGCGGCAGTCTGGCACTCGGAGCGAGCGCTGGAGTACTCGGATCACGCTTACAAGCTGGCAAAGGAAACCCAAAACAAGTCGGGGCAGGTAGGGAGGCTCTAAATGGCTACTCGCTTTAACCACGGGTCACGTTACGAAAATCACCAGCGCGCCGCCGAGCTGCACGATAGTGCCGCCCATGCTCATCGCAGTGCGGCGGAAGCCCATGAGAAACAAGATCATCAAACCGGGCAAGAGCTCTCCAGGCGGGCTCTTGAGCACTCCCAACAGGCTCACCAGCAGACCGAGCAGGCGCACCGGGACGCTGTGATGGAACACGGCATCGGGAACTTTGGGCACGAGGACATCGCAGCGCTGGCGTACGCCCTTTGGCAAGCCAGAGGCTGTCCGGAGGGATCGCCCGAGGATGACTGGTTCCATGCCGCGCAAGAACTGCGCGTCCGCAGAGAAGGTCGCCAGAAATGATCGCGCGCCCGAGAGGATCGGAATCCATGAAACGCTCTTATTTATCGTTTTCCCCAATGCGGGCCGTTTTCTGTGCCGCGCTGCTGCTTGCATCGGGGGGCGAGGCGCCGGCTGCCCAACAGCCTCCGCAACTCCCGCCTCCCGGTCAGGCACTGGCGCCCGATCAACTCGACGATTTGGTGGCGCCGATAGCACTATACCCGGATCCGCTGATAAGCCAGATCCTGGTGGCGTCAACCTATCCGCTCGAACTCGTCCAAGCCTCCCAGTGGCTGCAAAGAAACCCGGGCTACACGGGCGCTGCCTTGACCCAGGCGGCACAGCAGCAAAACTGGGACCCAAGCATACAGGCCTTAGTGGTTTTTCCGGACCTTGTCAAACGGTTGAACCAAGACATCACGTGGACCACAAATCTTGGAAACTCGTTTCTGAGTCAACAAGGCGACGTGATGGACGCCGTACAGCGAATGCGGGCCAAGGCGCAGCAGGCGGGGAAATTGTCCTCGACGAGCCAGCAAACTGTCACCACCACGAACGACTCCGGGCAACCCGTCATCGCGATCGAGCCGGCTAATCCGCAAATGATGTACCTGCCGGAATACGATCCTGCATTTATCTGGGGGCCTTCCTTGTACTATCCATATGCAAGTTGGTATTACCCTGGCGCTTACTTCGGCTTTGGCATCGGCATCCCGATGGGAATATATTTTGGCGGCGGATGGGGTGGATGGGGCGGATGGGGTTGGCAGCCCGGCTGGGGCGGCCATAATATCATGGTCAATAACAGCTTCATCCACCGGTACAATTTCAATTCTCGAGGCGCCGGCAGCCTGAATGGAAGAAGCGCATGGTCCCACGATGCCTCGCATCGCCAGGGTGTACCGTATTCAAACGCTGCCATGGCCAACCGTTATCGAGGCAACGTACGCCAGAACTTGCAATCGCGCGGATCGGCCGGACAGGCACAGGATCGAGGCGCCAGGTCCCAATCCGGCGCCCAGCGAATGGGTAATCGGCAGGTTTCGTCAAGCGCACCCAGCAAGAACCGTAGCGCTTTCGGGGGTGTTCGGGAAGGCCGCGCGGCGCGGACGCAGAGCGACCATGGATATTCGAGTCTAGGGCCGGCCCGG
>Ga0182014_10000118_pt1 | contig 88777 bp, 102 predicted proteins | sample 612S2DmetaG_FD_120489 | JGI IMG/M metagenome (GOLD analysis project Ga0182014, IMG submission 120489) | Permafrost microbial communities from Stordalen Mire, Sweden - 612S2D metaG | ecosystem: Environmental > Terrestrial > Soil > Wetlands > Permafrost | place: Sweden: Stordalen | collected...
CCGGCGGACATCTTCAGAGTTGACACACCCACCGAGAGCGGCCTAGACGCTTCGCGGGCCCTCGTCTCCGACGTCATAGGTATGCTCGAGCAGGCCTACGGGAAGGGGAGCCTCTCCCACGTCCTCGGGTATGAGCAGAAGTTCGCCTGCGTGAGCGGGATGGAGAGGTACATGGACACGAGCGCATGGTTCGCGGCCAACTGGAACACAAGGAAGTACGCGCTCATCCTAGCGACCGATGTCGCGAAGTACAACCTGAACAGCGGCGAGGAGCCGACCCAGGGAGCGGCCGCGGCGGCGCTCTTGATCGGGAACGACGCCAGGGTCCTTGAGGTCGTCCCCGGACAGATAGGGTCGGCGCTCAGGCACGAGAAGCGGGACTTCAAGAAGCCGGGGGCCAGGACAATAGCGATGGTGGACGGGGCCGTATCCTACGCCTCTTACCTGACCGAGATGAAGGAGGCGTGGCTGAACTACCAGTCTGCGATAGCAAAGGCAGGGATGATACGACCGAAGCCTGAGCAGTCGACGCTGGACTTCATCGACAGGGCGATCTATCACAACCCGCACAAGAAGATGGTGATCTCCGCGTACGCATCGCTCCTCATCCACGAATGGAGGAACCTCCCCAGATGGAAGAAGCTCGAGGAGGAGATAGGGCCCGAGCCGTCGCGCGCCGGGATGGACGACCTGGCCTACTACATGAGCGAGGGTTACAAGGACTACAGACGGAAGTTCATGAAATCGCCACAGTTCGCGAGCGACTTCGAGGCGCACATCGGGAGCTCCCTAATCGCTCCGGACCTGATCGGCAACTCATACTCAGTCTCGGTCTTCGTCGGGGTCGACAGCCTCCTAGAGAACGACAAGGAGGACCTGACGGGCAAGACCGTCGTCCTCTGCGGGTACGGGAGCGGGAGCCACGCGGTCATCCTCGGAAACAGGGTCCCCGAGGGCTACAAGGAGATTTCCAAGAAGCTCGACCTCATGCCCAGGCTCCTCGCAAGGAGGAAGCTCAGCATCGAGGAGTACGAGAGGATCCACCGGGGAGAGATCCAGCCCGAGGAATGGAAGCCCGGGGCAGGAAAGAAGTTCATCCTGAACAGCATCGGGAAGAAGGAGACGCCCTCAGAGGGCGACCGAGACTACAGCCTGGTCACCTGATCCTTTCCTGAGAACGAAGGCCCGGCGAGAGTCAACCTAGCGCGAGGAATCGTGCCCGGGAATGCAGGCGTCGTCCTAGCCTAGGGCAAGCTCAGCACTGGAGGCGGAGGCGGCGGTATCACCATCGGCCTTGGCGGGGGCTCCAGCGACGTGTCGTCCGGCATCGAGAAGAACGCGACCACCATAAGAAGATCTGCGACGAAGAGGACCACAAACCCGATTGCGACGATCGTAAGGCCGGCGCCGACGAGGTAGAGGAGTGCGGCGGTGGCGAACATCTTCACATTCAGCCGGGAGGCAATCTTCGAGAAACTTCTCCTCAGGAAGACGGCGGAGGGGAGGAGGAAGACCCAGATTAGGACCAGGCCGATCACCGCGCCCACGACGAGGCCTCCCAGGCCCGTGACGTGACCCGAGGTGAACGACGTGCTGTTGAGGTTCCGAAGAGAGCCGAGGCCCGAAGACGTGATCCACCCGTTCAGCTTGGCGAAGTGCAGCACGCTCGAGAGGAGGACCAGCACCCCGACAGCTATCCCCACGATCGCGAGGACCACTGCGATCATCGCGTTCCTGAGGATCGACCTGTCGCCGACGACGTCGGCTATGTTGTTTACGGCTATCAGGACGAGGACCCAGCCCACTATCGCAAGCAGAGTCCCCCAGGGCTGGAGGACGAAGAGGAGGATCATGATTGAGCCGATGCCGCCGAATGTCCGAGCCGTCGACAGCGAACCCAAGTCAGGAACACCTTTCAGTCGTCTGCTAATAAGTGCGGCGTGCGTCCTCGAGGGTGCGAGAGGCGTCCAGGCTCCGTCAGAGGCGTCTCTCGATCTTCCCGTCGGTAATAACGTAGAGGTGGTCGGCGAGACTGGCATCCGACTCTTCCTGGGTTGAGAAGATCACGTCTATTCCTGAGGTGGTCGCGAGTCTTCGGTAGGCCGCGATGAAGGCCTGTCTATCATGGATGTTTGAGAAGGCCTCGTCGACCAAGATGGCCCTGGGTGACGCGAGTAGCGCGGTGGCCAGCGATACCCGCTCCCTCATCCCCAAGCTCAGCAATCTGACCCTTCCGCCAAAGTCGATTCCCAGGTCGGCCTTGACCTGAGAGAGGCGTCCTTCGTCCAGTGGGATCTTGCGAAGCCCTGCCCCCCAGCGGAGGTGGGCGTCGACCCCAAGATGCGGGATAGACGATCCCGGGGTCACCAATACCACGCCTCTCTTCTCGACCGGCAGACGGGTGATGTCCCTTCCGCCGACCTTGACGTACCCCTGGTCGATGGGGAGCTGCCCTGCTATCGCCTTGAGGAAGCAGGTCTTCCCCGATCCGTTCTTCCCCGTCAGGCAGACGAATCCTCCGTCAGAGAAATCAGCGGCCAGAGTGAAACCCCCCAGCTTCCGCCTCACGCTCGCCTCTATCACGTGCGGCGTTCCCTCCGTCTTACGAAGTGACCGGCCAGGGCGATTGGGAGAGCTACGAGTATCATGGCCGCTGAAGCGGTAACCGCCGCGTAGAGGCCTCCTGCCATCGCGCCGTTATAGAGCTCGAATATCGTCACCGACGCGGAGCTCACGCCGTAGAACGGGTACTGGAGCACATAGAAGGCGATAATCGAGATGGAGCCGAACTCGCTCAGAGCCCTGCTCATCGAGATCAGGGAGGCGCTCGTTAGACCGTCGAACGAGTCCGGGAGGACCACTGAATAGAGAGTGCGGAGCCGGCCCGCGCCAAGCCCCATCGCGAAGTCCTCTGCGGCGGCGTCCCTAGACTCGAAGTAGGGCTGCATGGCCTTCACGTAGATCGGGGCCGACATTATCACGAGGGCAGTGACCAGACCAAGTATCGTGTTGTAGAAGTTGATGTGGAGACCGAGGAGGAACTTTCCGGAGGGAGTGATCGGGCTGTCGAGGATGAGTAGCGCCACGCCGATGATCGGGTGGGGGACGCTGATTGGGATGTCGACCAGCGACTCCGCGAGGCGATCCTTCCCCCTCGCAAGGTAGTAGGCGAGGGGCGTGAAGAGCAGGATGTCAACGGCCACCGCGACTGCAGAGGAGAAGAGGGAGAGCTCGATCGAGCGAAAGACGGCGACGCTGTAGCCGGCCGGGTTCCGGAAAGGACCGAGGCCGTAGTAGAGCAGAACGACGATGGGGATTAGGAGGAGGGCCAGTGCCGCGATGGAGATGGCCCTTAGCCAGTTCATCTATCTGCGCCGGGGCCTCATTGCTGGCCCCGGCTATATAGGCCCGGCCGCTACAAGCGTTCCTTGCGTGAGAAGGGCCTGGATTGCGGGTGGCAGTGTCTGTGGAGCGGCGACACTGTTGTACAGAAGGAGTTGGGTAGGGATTACGAGCCCGTAGGACGAGAGGGTCGCGGCGTTCTTCACCACGTACTGGACGAACTGGATGGCTTCTGCCGTGTTGACGCTGCTCAGAGGCACCGTGATGCAGAGGACTATAGGGGCCCCTGCGGTCTTCCCGGCCGAGTCGGTGTAGGAGAACTGCGAGTAGTAGGTGGCCAGGCTGGCGGTCGACAGGTTCACGTGCGAGTTCAGCGTCAGATAGCCTAGGCTGGCACCTATCGCAGCTGACCTGTAGATGAAGAGGAACTGGACCTGCCCGGACTGGAGAGGCGCCTCGAGGGCAGCCGCGCTTGCCGCAGTGACGTTGCCTCCCGACTTCAGGAGAGGCGAGGCGTACGCCTGCTGGTTACCGCCTGCGTAGAGATAACCTGCCGCCTCGAGGACCAGCCACCCCCTCAAACCTGCAGGGTCTGCTACGGGGGATGAGATTCCGATTTTGACGCTCCCTGAGGTCAGGGAGGTGAAGAACGTGTTCCAGTCAGAGGTCGCGTTGGACTTGAGCGCCGTCTGAGCCTGGGTTATCATCGCGGATGCCGCGGAGTTGGCGAGGGTCGCGTTCGAGTAGGCAAGGACCATCTGGTCAGCCGCGAACCCGATCGCCCAGTTGGAGGAGAGGCTCCCAAGGTGGGCCGGTGCGGTCGCGGAGAGCGACGCAGAGATGAATATGTCGTCCGGGGCGCCTGCCTCTATCGAACTTGCGTCGGCGTTCGAGCCTCCCGATATGACCGGGGCGACCGGGATCCCGGTTGCCTTTGAGAAGCCGGCCAGGAGAGCCGTGGTCTCCGTCGCATAGGCGTCGGCGGAGTATGAGAGCACAGGAGAGAGAACAACCGATGTGGATGTCGTCGTGACTGTCGAGGTGGAGACGGAAGTCGGTCCTGTCACCGTAGCCGTGGTAGTCGTAACTGGTCCAGCAACAGTCGATATTGAAGTCGTTGGACTGAATACAGTGGCCGTAGTTGTCGAGGATGATACCGTGATAACTTCATAGGCAGCGACAATCAGTACGATAGCAACCACAACCGCCGCAATGCCTACGGCCGTGGATATTGCACTTCTCTGGTGTCTGAGAATCATGAGCGCTATGCATGCTCTTGCATAACGCTATTTATGTCTTTAGAACCTTTCCTCTTGAGCTACGTCCATCTGATTAAGGAGAACAGATCGTCTCGGTCTGAAGAAGATAACCAAAACCCTCCGCCAGAGGGCGCAGGCCAAAGATCTGCCTTTTCGCAGCCTTGCGAGAGAAAGTGTGTTATCGCCCTTAGACTCGAAGAGGAGGATCTCGGATGAGTTCGGCTCAATCTTTGGCGATTATGACTTCCGTGGACTTCACAATGACGGAGACCTTGTCACCCTTCTTCAGCTTGAGATCGTCCACGGCCTCCTTTGTGATCATCGAGGTTATTGTGAACGGCTCCTTGACCTCCACCTTGACCACTGACGCGACGGCCCCTTTCTCGACGGAAGCGACGGTTCCAGTAATCTTGTTTCTGGCGCTGATCTTCATTATGCAATGCGTTGCATAGCGCAGTATTAAACCATATAGATTTTCAAGTCGACATATCCACAGCCGCGCTTGAGGGCCGTCGTCGAACGCCGCAGTCGAAAGAGCGGTTTGTGGGTGCGAGCTCACGAATGGATCCCTGAGAAGGCCTCAGCTCCGCGTCATTTCCTCTGCTCAAGACTTAAAGTCAAGCATTCCTCCGAACTGCGTCGGATTGGATTGACTCGCAAGATGAACCTGCAGCCTGCCTTCCACCTATCTCTGGCTGAGGGCAAACAGGTTGTGCTGGACCAGACTGACGCTCTCTTACTCAGGCGGATATCCGAGACCTCTTCGCTCACCGAAGCCGCAAAGCTCACCGGTATTTCGTACAGGAACGCCTGGGACCGGATACAGTCATTCGAGAAGAGCCTCGGCACGAAGATCGTCGAGACTAAGGTCGGAGGAGCGACGGGAGGGGGCGCGACTCTGACACCGGAGGGCGACTCCCTTCTCCACGATTTTCGGAAGGTCCGGAAGTACCTCTTTGAGGCCCTCGGTGAGCCGGAGAACATGGGCCACGCGAGCTTCAAACTGAGCGCAAGAAACAGGCTCAGAGTTCGGATAACCAACGTTCACAAGGGTGAGGTGACTGCCGCAATCAAGATGAAGGTGACTGTGCCCGCCGAGCTCACATCGATAATATCAAGAGAGGCCGTGGACGATCTAGACCTCAAAGAGGGCGACGAGGTTGTAGCCATAGTGAAGTCGACGGAAGTGCTCATAGCTAAGGAGCAAGCGGCGCGAAAGCGAACGGATTGATTCAGTCAGGATGCAGCTAGAGAGGACTCAGGTCATTTCAGAGCAGCGTCAATCCTCTGCTTGTACATAGCCGAGGGTCCAGCGCCCACCGTCGTAGAAGCCACCTCTCCGTTCTTGAAGACCATTATTGTCGGTATGCTCATGATGTTGTACCTCTGGGCTATCTCAGGGCTCTCGTCGGTGTTGATCTTGGCGAACTTCACCCTCCCCTCGTACTCCTTCGAGAGCGCCTCGATTATCGGTGAGACCATCCTGCAGGGGCCGCACCAATCTGCGTAGAAGTCCACTACGGCTGGCATCTCAGAGTGCAGAATCTCCTTCTCGAAGTCGGCACTTTGGAGGTGCAACATTGTCTTGCTTTCCAACTGACTCAGCTGAAAATCGGGTTCCACCCACATATTTGAGGCTTTTCGTCGTCGCAGGAAGATTAGAGCCCGAACTTGGGTGATGCTTCCTTGTCCTGCTTCTTGAGCTCGGCGAGGACGGTCTCCTTGTCGGCTTCCGAGGTGACCTGCTTGTAGAGGAGGCCCTTCACCTCCCCGCCCTCCCTGAAGGTGTCGATATACCACCCGCAGACGAGCCAGTCGTGCTTGCTCTTCTTGTTCCGAAGTATCGTAATCGCGTTGTGGGGGTTAGGATGATAAACGTGGAACGGGACAATCTCGTACTGTTCCTTGACGCTGGTGGGGATAAGCTGCGCCCCCTCCGGGATGGACCCCAGCCCTCCGGACCGGAAGCTCCTCTTCGGCGGACGGACCCCGTAGGCGTGGCTCATTTGCTATCTGTGGGAGGCGAAAGGCGGAAGATTGTAAACTTTCCCCCTCACCCCTTGAAGCCGAGCTTCCCGCAGATCTGGTCGAAGACGTCCAGGTGCGCCTCGAACCAGGGGTTGAGTGAGTAGACGTTCCCGTACTTCTCCCCCGACGAGTTGAGGAGGGAGTTGTTCATGAGGATCCTGACGTGGTGCTGGATGGCCTTGTACTGGAGCCCCAGGTCCCCGGCGAGCTGGTTCATGTTGCTGGGTTTGTCACGCAGCCGCCGGATAATCCTCGCCCGGTTCTCACCTCCGCGGCTACCTCCCAGTAGGAAGAGGAGCAGCCTGCGAAAATCCGGGTCGTCGGACATTCATGTTCAACTACACCGGACGGTATTTATCGGTTGAGAACTCGCAATTGGAAAAAGAGTTAAACAAGCGAGACTCTCAACCGTGACAAGTCATGGAGCTTCTGATTCTGGTCGCTACGCTTTTCGCGACTTTCAACGTGATCCTGCTCCTTGGCCTAATCTACCTCTACGCGAGGATTGTGACGAAGACTCGGGCCGGTTACTCTGCGGGGCTGCTGATCTTCGCGGTGCTCCTGCTCTTCCACAACGTCGTCACCCTCTTCGGCTATACCGTGATGGGCGGCCTCTTCAACGACCAGCTCTATCCGGTCCTCGTCGCGGTAACGGTCTGCGAGTTCGGCGCGCTCCTCGCCCTGCTCAAGGTCACTGTTTAGATATCCGGAGGAGGCGAGCCTCAGCCATGAAGGGCCAAAGAGTTTTTGGCGTATTCCTGCTCCTGATCGGGCTGCTCGCCGTCTCGTTCTTCAAGGACGCTATCTCGAGCCTCCTCCTAGTGGGCATCTGGGGAGGGATGGTCCTTCTTGTCCTAGTCTTCGTGGTCGGCGGGACCATACTCGTCGCGATTCGCGGCGAGGACTAACCAAAGCCTGCGGACGCATCCGACGGCAGAACACGCTCAGAACTAACGGGAGTTCACTGGATGAGAATCCTGCGGAGTTCCCGGCCGTAAGTCTCTACGTTTCCGGCGCCAAAGTCCCATGGCAAGCCTGCCCGATTGAATAGTTCCGGCAGCGGCCTGGAGCCTCCAAGCGCCATCGCATCTCTGTAGGCCCTGACTGTGGCTTTCGGATCTCGTAGGTACCTCGACCAGATTCCGAGGGCGCCAAGCTGGGCAATCCCGTACTCAATGTAGTAGAAGGGCGACTGAAAGATGTGTATCTGCCTCTGCCAGAAGGAACGCTTCTCCGCATCCAGCCCGTCCCAGTCCACGCCCGGGCCGAACCTGTCGTAGGTCTTCACCCACGCGTCCCTCCGGGCATCCCTCGAGTGCCCTGGATTTGTGTAGAGCCAGTGCTGGAAGGCGTCTATGGTGGCAATCCAGGGGAGGAGACTCGCTATCGAGAGGAAGTGGTCGTTCCTCGACCTGACGGCATCAGCCTCGTCGTAGAAGGACCCGACCAGGTGCTCGCCCCCTAGGAGCTCCATGCTCATCGAAGCTACCTCCGCGATCTCGGTGGGGGTATTGTCGCTCCTGTAGAGGTAGTGGAGTCTGCGGTCCCTCATCTCGAAGACGTGGAAGGCGTGGCCGGACTCGTGAAGGAGCGTCCAGACGTCCTGGTCCCTTCCCACAGAGTTCATGAAGATGAACGGGAGTCTGACATCCAGGAACTCTGTGTTGTACCCTCCGGGAGCCTTTCCGGGCCGGCTCTCGAGGTCGAGCAGGCCCAGTCGAGCCATCGTCCGGAACCGCTCGGCGAAGGCGGGATCCACCTTCTCGAACACCAGCTCGCACCCTCGCACGAGCTCCGGCGTAGTCTTGAAGGGACGCAGCGGGACCCTCCCGCGGGTGTCTACGAGGAGGTCCCAAGGTCTAATCGAGTCGAGGTCCATCTCCTTCTTTCTAATCTGGTGGACCTCTCTCACGAGCGGCACTATCGTCTTCTCGACCGCATCGTGGAAGCGGAAGCAGTCCTCAGGTCCGTAGTCGAAACGCTCGTGTGCGACGAAGCTGTAGTCCCGATAGTTCTCGAAGCCCGCGTTGCGCGCGATGCTGTCCCGCAATTTGAGCATCCCGTCGAAGATCTCGTCCATCTGGTCACGGTCCCTCGCCATCCGTCCCTGGGTGAGCCTCCATGACTCCTCTCTCTTGGCGCGGTCTGGGAGCTCAAGGTACTTCGACATCTCTGGCATCGTCCTCTCCCGGCCCTCATAGGAGACCGTCATGGAGCCGGCGATGGACTGCTGCCGCTGCGCCAGCTTCCTCTCCTCCTTCTCGAGCTCGACGTTCTCGCCGCGGAAGAGCCTCACGCTGTTCTCTATCTTCCTCTCGAGCACCGAATAATCCCCAGGGGGCAGGGATTTTCGGAACTGCGACTCTACGAACTTGCGATTGAGGTAGAACTGGGCCACTTTCACCTTGGACTCGATATTCTCCACGAATGCAAGGTAGGCGGCGCGGTAATCGTCCCTGTCGGTCTGCTCTGTCATCCTCACGTATCGAATCGAAGCTGCCTCGGACATCGCGACGAACACCTCCGAGTAGTCGTCGAGCCATCCCTTGAGGTCTTGAACCGAGCCGGGCTCGCGAAGTCGAAGCTCGTCGAAATACTTCCCGATCTGGTTCCAGTCCGTCAGGTCTACCGTCACAGGGAGGTACCTTCGCGGATAGTCGCGCGGGAGCGCCTCGTAATCGAGGGACATCTCAGGCGGCCACAAGTCTTGATGACCCCAAAAGGTTATGCCGGTCCGGCGACGTCAGGATGTTAAAGATGACCAAGGACCCTTCTCAGGGAATCTATGGCGAAGGAAGAAGGGCAGACCAACGAAGCGCTCCTAGGCGGGCTCGGGAGTTCGAACAGGGAGATTGTGGAGAGGATGAGGGGTATCGTGAAGAAGGCCCTGCCGCAGGCGGTCGAGCCGGTGAAGTGGCGGCAGCCAGTCTACTCTTTCAACGGGAGGAACATCATCTGCTTCATGCTCTTCGATGACTATGTGAACTTCGGCCTCTTCATTGGCGCCCGGCTCAAGTCGAAGAGGCTTGAGGGAACGGGGAAGGGTTTGGGACACGTCAAGTTGTACGAGGTGAGGGATGTGGACGAGAAGGAGTTTGCAAGGCTCGCGAAAGAAGTGGCGGCACTGGACTAGCGCCGATCCTGACGAGGCGGCCTCAGAAGAATTATATCGAGAGCGATCGCCGCGCGAAACGTTGGAAGCCTCCACCGACGGCACGAAGGTCAAGCAGGTCAAGGAGACCATGCACGGCATCTACCGGGCGTTTGAGAAGCTAGACGCAAGGGCGCTCGACGAGAACTTCTCCCATTCGGACGACCTCCTCGCCTTCGGGACGGACTGGGACGAGAAGTTCGCGGGATGGAAGATGTACAAGGACGTCCACACGGTCCAGTTCGCCGCCCTGAAGAAGTTCCGGTTCAAGAGCAAGGAGCTGGAGGCGCACGTCTTCGGGTCCGTGGCATGGGCCGCCGACAGGGCCCACTGGCAGATCGAGACCAAGGCGGGGGAGAAGGTCGAGAGCGACGTCAGGATCACCGCGGTGCTCGGCTGGGACCCGCTGGCGAAGCGATGGCTCGTCAGGCAGTGGCACGTCTCTTCGGGCCTGAAGGAAAGGTTGCACGAATACTGACCTTAGGACGCTCGGCAACACTTATCACGAATCAATTCAAGGTGGTCCATGACCAATGAAGATAGATCACGTCTCGATTGGATGGTCCGACCTCGGCGCGCTGCAGAACCTCTTTGCGAACTCGGGGATGGCGACCGAGTACGGCGGCCCGCACTCGAGCGGGAACACGCACATGTCCCTTCTGGGGTTCAGGGACGGCTCCTACATCGAGCTAATCTCCACCGTAAGGCCCGATGCCGTTGCATCGAGCTGGAGGAGACAGATCGAAAAGGACGGCGGCCCGTGCGCGTGGTGCGTCGAGCAGACTAACATCGCTCAGGAAGTGGACAAGGCAAAGCGGCTGGGCATACCTGCTACCGGACCCATCGATTACACCAGGAAGAGGCCCGACGGGGTACTCGTGGAGTGGGAGCTCGGTTTCCTCGGGGACGGTGAGGCGGGTTCCACTCTCCCCTTCATGATCAAGGACAAGACTCCGAGAGACTTCCGCGTCGGACCGTCGGCGAGCGTCTCGGGCGCCGGGGCGCCCCTGAGAGGGGTAGGGACTGTGGTGCTCGGGGTCCAGGACCTTGCTTCCTCCACGGCCCTGTTCCGGAAGCTGTATGGGTGGGAGGAACCGGAGACGAACGCCGAGCACCTCGAAGGAGCGACGCTCGCACGCTTCGAGGGTACACCCGTCACGCTCGCGGCGCCCCGCGGCCAGGGCTGGCTGAGCGAGAGGCTTGCCGCGTTCGGGCCCTCCCCGTGCGCCTTCCTCCTAGATGCCGTAGACCTCGATTCGGCCAGCAGGAGCCACCCGCTGGGCCCGAGACAGCCATGGTTCGACGGGAAGAGGTTGAGCTGGGTGCAGCCCTTGAGGGACAGGGGGATAATGCTCGGCGTGCTCGGCCCCTAGTGCTGCAGGACGCTGGCTCGCTTTTTATCCCCGCGACCTGATGCAAGAGCCATGGGACGCGTCAAGATCGGAGTCCTCGTGCCGACCCGCGGCGAGCTGATCCGCTCTCCGGAACATCCAAGCTTCGACAACATCCTGAGGATGGCCGAGGCCATAGAGGGGGAGGGATACCACTCGATCTGGGTCGGAGACAGCGTCACCGCCAAACCGCGGTTCGAGGCTCTGACGACCCTCGGCGCGATCGCAGCGCGCACAAGGAGGGCGATGCTCGGGACCTCCGTCCTGCTCTCCGGACTGAGGAACCCGGTAGTCCTCGGCCACCAGGTGGCGACGCTCGACGTGATATCGAAAGGGAGGATCATCCTCGGCGTGGGTGTGGGAGGGGGCGAGGCCAAGAACCTCATCACCGAGTTCCCGGCGTCGGGCGTAGACTACGCCAAGAGGGCGGAGATCTTCGAGCTCGGGCTCGAGACGATGAAGAAAGTCTGGACCAAAGACAACATCTCCATGAAGACGCCTTACTTCGAGCTCGACGGGATATCCGTGGAACCGAAGCCGGTGCAGAAGCCCCACCCTCCGATCTGGATAGCGGGCGCGCACTTCGGCCAGGCCGGCGAGAAGCAGCTCGCTAGGATCGTTCGACTGGGAGACGGCTTCGTCTCGACGCTCATCACGCCCGAGGAGTACGGCAAGACTTTGGGGAGGATCAGGGAAATGGCGAAGGGTATGGGGAGGAAGCCCTCCGCGATCCGCGCCTGCCTCTACATGTCCGTGAACCTGAACGCCAGCCAGGCGGCCGCGTCCAAGGAGGGCAACAAGTTCCTGGCCGAGTACTATGGATACACCTTCTGGGGAGACCGGTGGGGACCGTTCGGGCCCGCCTCCGGACTAGTGGACTACCTCCAGCGCTTCGCCGACGTCGGCGTGGACACATTCGTCGTCAGGTTCGCGTCTAGGGACCAGGACGGACAGCTGAGCCAGTTCACCCGCGAGGTCTTCCCGAGTTTCAAATGAATGCTGGGCTGGAATCGATTTATAATCGTGGCAGCGGTATTTCTGCCTATGACGTCTGACAAGAGAAAGCCAGGCGAGTTCACGGCTGACTACCAGCTCCAGAAGGCGCGCCGGGACTACGAGACGGGCCGCGCAACCATCAAGATCGACCCGAGGAAGTCTGCGCTCATCGTCGTGGACATGATCGAGGAGTTCACGAAGCCGAACTTTGCTCCCGTCTGGGTGCCGGATGCGACGAAGATCATCCCCAAGGTGAAGGAGCTGATCGAGGCCTTCAGAAAGGAGGGTGCGCCCGTAATCTACACCTACTACACGTTCAACTCTACCTACACCGACATGAATCCCTGGTTCAGGGAGGCCTGGGCCCCGATCGACAAGACCGAAGACTACGACGGGCCGCCCCTCTTCAGCAGGGAGAGCGTCGACCCGGCGATAAAGCCGGACTACACTAAAGACATCATGATCGCTAAGCCGAGCTACGGCGCATTCACGAACACCTCGCTCGACTACATCCTGAAGAACCTCGGCATGGACACGGTGGTGGTCTGCGGGACCATGACCAACTACTGCTGCGGCACGACGGCCCGGGAGGCTCACGCCAGGGGATACAAGGTGGTGTTCGGGTCGGATTGCAACGCCACTGACGACGCCACGATTCAGGAGGCCGAACTGAAGACGCTGCGGCGGGGCTTCTCCTTGGTGATCTCGACCGATGAGATCGTCGAGGCAATCAGCGGCATCGGGGAGTTTGCCGCCGCGAAGTTAGCGGGGGTCGACTGAATGGCAGCCTCTCACGCGACTCCGTAAACCGTCGATGCGACTTTGGACTTACAGCGGCAAGGTCTATTCGAACGAGTCTCTGCTGACGAGTCTGCCGAGCATCCATACGGAGACGATATCTCGCGTATCCTTGATGCGCTCGGTCGGATTCCCTCGTACCATCAGCATGTCGGCGCGAGCGCCGGGAAGTATTCTGCCACGATCATTGAGACCGAACGACACCGCCGGGACGGAGGTGGCCGAGGCGAGAGCCTCAGTGGGTTGCATACCTGCTCCCACGAGCAGCTCCAGCTCCCGGTGCATGCTCGCCCCATAGGTCGTCCCGGGGTTCGGCGAGTCCGTGCCCGCCAGGATGGGAACGCCGCTCTCAAGCAGAAGGGGGACGGTAGAACGGGGCACCTCATAGTCGGGTAGCACGCCTTTGCGCGACCGGAAAGACCTTCGCAGGTTCACGATGGAGGATTCGGGAAGATTGCGCCCGAAACCACTCTCCTCGAGCAGGGCAGCGCCGCCGGATACGCCGCACACACTCTCGAGCACGGTGAGGGTCGGTATGACAAAGGCGCGGGCGCCCGAGAGCCGACGCTCGAGTTCGGGCGTCGGAGGAGCGTCGATGAAGAGGTGCACGAGCCCGTCGGCACCGCACTCCAGGGCGCCGAGAGCGAACTTCAAGGAGAGCGCATGCACGACTGCTAGCTTCCCCCGGCGGTGGGCGGCCTCGATCACGGCGCACATGGTCGCTCTGTCGATGGTGGGGAACGGTCGCCCGTACGCGCTTCCATCGTCATAGACGATCTTGATGAACTGCGAACCCTCCGATATCCTTGCGTCGACGAAGGCGGCTGCTTCCTCAGGGGTGGAGATCGTTGGGATGGTCAGGCCGTACTCTGTCCCGTGCCCGTTGGGCGCGGTCACCAGCGTCCCAGCGGTCAGGAAATCGGCGACGGTTTGATCGGCGTTTGCTGTGAGCTTCCGGAGTTCGGCTACCTCCCTACTGTCGCAGAACATGTCGAGGACTGTGGTCACTCCGAAAGTCAGGGACTGTCTAAGCGACGCCTCTCCTTCGATGTGGACGTGGGAGTCGATCAGGCCGGGGAGGAGGGTGCAGCCGGTACCTTCGATCTCCGGGATGTCAGATCTCGACCCTCCTGCCTGTCCAACCCCGGTGATGGTCCCGTCGGTAACGGTCACGGATCGATCTCTGGAGAAGCTCGAGCCGTCGAATAGGTCGACGTGGCTAACCGTGAACGAAACCAAGCCGAGCGGGAAAAAGACACTATCCGTTATAGGGATTGGCCTGAGAGGTTCTGTCAACTCTCCGTCGGGCGTGGTGATTAAAAGCAAACCTTGATTTTAAGGAGGTGCGCGCCCTCAAGTCCGTCAAACAGCGCTACCAACCGACGCCTATCCTGACGGAGATGATGGAGGACTTTCGCCTGATGACAAACGACTGCATAAGGATAGGCTTAGAGTTCGAGCGCACTCAGGATAAAAAAGCCGGGACTCTGTCGATGAGGAAGCTGTCTCTCTTATGCTACAGACAACTCAAGAGGTACGGACGCTACTCTGGGTACAGGCTGTGCGCCATCTCGAAGGCCGCTGGAATCCTGTCTGCCAGAAGGAAGTCGATCAGGCGTGGCTTTCTCACCAGGAGTCCTTACGCGCGCAAGCCTGTTCTCTCGTCGTGCTATGGATTCCGAGTCGAGAAGGGAAAGCTCAACATCCACATCGACTCCAGAGCATTCGAATCGATCCCGCTCAACTCTCATACCCTGAAGATCCTTTCCGACCCAGAGGTCAGCGTCCGTTCCTTCACCCTCACCAAGGATTCCCTGTCGCTGTGCTTGAGCAAGGAGGTAAAGGCCATAGAGACAAAAAGCGCCACGGGAATAGACAGGAACCTAGGGAACCTCACCGTCGGCAATACCCAGCAGGTCGCATACTACGATATGACTTCTGTGGTGAAATTCGCAGAGAACACGAGAAGTGTCATCAGATCATTTAGGCGCGACGACGTCAGGGCAAGGCAGGGGATAGCCTCGAAGTACGGCAGGAGGAGGGGTGAGCGCGTGCGGCAGCTCCTTCACCACGTCTCGAAGGACATAGTCGCGAGCGCCAAGGCCAACCAACAGGTAATCGTCTTCGAGGAAATCAGGGGGATCCGCAATCTGTACGGGAAGGGCAACGGCCAGGGTAGTGCCTACAGGAGTAAGATGAACTCGTGGCCGTTCGGAGAGATCAAGAGGCAGATAGAGTACAAGGCGCCCTGGGAGGGTATCCCTGTAATCACCCTCTCGAGGAGCGAGACGAAGGGGACCACGATGGACTGTCCACGATGCGGGGAGAGACTCCAAGTGCCAGTCCGAGGCGATGCGGGACACTATCGCCAGCTGTGGTGTATCAGATGCAGAAAATGGAGGGACCGGGACCTGGTCGCCGTCCTGAACATCTCCAGACGGGGGTGGGTGAGGTTCGCCCATTCAATGCGGGAGGAACAAGGCGGGGCAGGTGAAGCTGTGAAGGGGAACGCGGAACACGAAGGGGAGCCGCTAATCCTCCGAGTCGATGCCTCGAAGCCAGGTCGTAATTCGTATCCGACGAAGACCTGACAGAACCGCCTGAGACAAACGATATATCGACCGAGGGAGGGGCCGGCTAGGTGCGAAAGACCACTTTCGGTATAGTTCTTCCCACCAGGGGCGTCCTCTTCTCAGGCGCCGACCCAAGGAAGGACGTCATTGAGCTGAGCAAGCTATCGGAGGAGTACGGTTACGACGGCGTCTGGGCTGGAGACAGCATACTAGCCAAGCCGCGCCTGGACTCGATAACGGTCCTCGCTGCGGTGGCAGGCGCTACCGAGAAACTGAAGCTGGGCACCTCCTGCTTCGCCAGCTTCCCCATAAGGCACCCGATCATAATGGCGTACCAGTGGGCTACGCTGGACCAGCTCTCAGGAGGGAGGACGATACTGGTCGTCTGCCAGGGGACCCCGACGACCCACGGCAAGATCTACAGGAACGAGTACGACGCCTTCGGGATTCCTCCTATCGACAAGGTTGAGAGGGTGAACGAAGGGATCGAGATATTGAGGAAGCTCTGGAAGGGGGACAACGTCTCATACGACGGGAAGATATTCAAGTTCAAGGACGTCACCGTGCAACCAAAGCCCGTCCAGAAGGACTGCCCTATCTGGATCGCCTCCAACCCGAGGTCGACGGGAGAGCTCGAGGGCGCGCCCGGGAACATCGAGGGGAACTTCGAGAGGGTTGGGAAGTACGCCGACGGGTGGATGACGACCATGGTGACTCCGGAGGAGTACGACGAGGACCTTGCCAAGGTCCTGAGCTACGCGAAGAAGTACGGCAAGAGCAAGTCGAAGTTCAAGGCCTCTCTTTACTACAACGTGAACATGGGAGAGAAGGACAAGGCAGGCGCCGAAGCGGTTGACTTCCTCACGAAATACTACAGGGAGGACGCGTCTCACGTGCTCGACAAGTGGGTCGCTTTCGGGTCGAAGGCCGACGTGATGAAGAAGCTGGAGGCGTTCGTCGACGCGGGTGTTGGGGACTTCAACATCCGGTTCGTGGCATGGGACCAGATCAAGCAACTGAAGAAGTTCAGCAAGGAGATACTTCCCTCCTTCTCCTAGCGCCCTACCAGTGAACCTTCGCGTACGGGGTCAGTGACTCGACCCCGTCGGCGGTTATCAGGAGGCAGTCCTCGATGACGGCGGTCCCGAAGTCGAGGATGTGCGCCATCGGCTCGAAGGCGAACGACATGTTCTTCATGAGCCTGGTGTCTGGAAGCCCCAGAGACGGTATCTCGAAGAAGGACGTGGCGATCGCGTGATGGACCATCAATCCGAGGTAGATTCTCCCTCGGTACTTCTCCTTCAGCCCCGACCCGTCGGCGAGCTCTTCGGCCCTCATGACGAGGCTCGATGTTCGCACGCCGGGCTTCATCATACCCGTGAGCGTGTCGAAGGCGGTCTCGATCACGTCGAGGACCTGCCTCTGCTCGGTGTTCGCGCCCCCTAGGACCACCGTCCTCGACATGTCGCTCTGGTAGCCGAACTTTACGGCGCCCATATCGAGGTAGACCATTTCCCCGCGGCGTATCTTCCTCTTGGTCGGGTAGCTGTGCTTCAGGCCGGACTTGGGGCCGGAGTTGACGATGGTGGGAAAGCCCCCTCCGTGGCCGCCCTCGCTCGCGATCGTGTAGTTCGCGATGGCCGCTATCTCGCTCTCCGTCTTTCCGGCCGATATCGCCTCCACGGCGGCCTGCATTGCGTGGGCGGTGATCTTCCCCACATCCCTGAGGAGGGCGACTTCCCTCGGGCTCCTTATGCTCTTGACGGAGGTGTACTCGAACCAGAAATCGACGCACATCGCCTTGACCCGGGGCGCGAGCGCTTCCCAGATGGACATTGGGAGCTTGTCCCGTCCGACGAGGCCGACCTTCCTTGCACCGAGCTTCAGAATCGAGCGCGAAATGGCCTCTGCGAACTCCTCGGCCGAGTGATGGACCGCCGTGAACTCCTGGACCCAGGTCATCCACGCGTAGGAGTTGATGGGCTCACCGTGCAGCACCGCGTCGGTGATAATCTGGGGGGCCTCTTGCAGGGGAACGAGCACCGCGGCCCTGCCGAACGGGAGGAAGTTTGTGAGATAGAGGATGTCTCCCGGATCTCCGGCGTCCCCAAAGATTAGGAGTGCTCCAACTCCCTTCTCATCCATCGCCTTCCTGACCTTGCGTAACCTACTGTCGTATTCCGTCTGCGGGAAGGGGAGATCAAGGTACCTACTCCTGGTCTTCCAGTCATAGGGGACCTGTGAAGAGTAGCCCGCCGTCATGGGCGACACGGTCTCCCCGGGGTCCGCCGAGAGAATACGCGTTCGATTCTTGGCGGCATGAGGTGTCGCTACCGGCCCTTCGGGACGATCGGGAGCACGACACGGGAGGGGCGCTCAAGGTCGTGGAAGACGGTCTGCTCCGCGACGAGGAGGTCGGAATCCTGTCCGAAGGGGTGTCCGGTGTTGGGGTTCCGGTCGTACTTCGGGAAGGAGCTGCTCGAGACGTCCAGTCGGATCCGGTGTCCCTTCATGAACAGGTTGCTGATCACCCAGAGGTCGATTTTGAACTCGTAGACCCTCCCCGGCTTGAGGAGCTCCTCCCTCGCCAGGCTCCTGTTGTAGCGTCCGCGGATGATCCCCTCGGTGAGGTGCATCGAATAGCCGCTCGGATACACATCCACGAGCTGGGCCCAGAAGTCAGTGTCCCTGGCTGAGGTCGAGGCGAAGAGGCTGACGGTCACGGGCCCACTGACCTCGACCTCCCTGGCGAGAGGCGGCGTCGAGTAGACAAGGACATCGTCCCTCCTCTCGACCGGCCTCTGGTCGAACGGGCCCTCTGCGCCCTGACCCATGTCGTCGATGTTCGGGACTGGATATGCCGGGTCGTAGCGGTACGAGTCGCTGCTGCTGCTCTTGAGGGGCTTCCTTGAGGCTAGGAGCCCGTCGCCGAATGAGCCGTTTGCCTTCCCCTTGCTGTGCAGGTAGTGTGGGGTCTGAACCATCTCCTTGGGTGGCCAGTGGTCCTGGCTCTTCCACTTGTTCGAGCCCAGCGTGAAGAGGTCGACCTTCGGCTCCCTCTCGATCCCGTTCGCGACCCCCTTCAGCCAGCGGTCGAACCATCTGAGCTTCACGGTCCGGAGGTCGATGAGAGCCGACTCGCCGAAATCGATCTCGCCGATCTTCCTGGTCGAGTTCACATGGTGAGGCCAGGGCCCGATTATCAGCTTCTGGCTCTTCCTGGTGCTTCTCGACCTTCGTGAAGAGGTCATCCCTAGATAGTTCAGGTGGGTCCCTATCACATCGTCGTCGTACCAACCAGAGATGTGCAGGACCGGCAGGTTGACGCGCGACAGCTTGTCTTCGTAGAAGGCGCGTCGCCAGTACTCGTCGGCAGAGGGGTGCTGGACCCACTCCTGCCAGATCCGTGACCGCCTCCCGAACTCTTCGTCCATCGTCTTGAGGGGGAGGTGCCGGAAGAGCTTCTCGGTGTCGTAGAGCGAGGTCGTCGTGTTCCTCTTTCCCTCTATCAGGGCCATCCACTGGGCCATCCAGAGGACGAGTGCACCGTTCTGGTATGGGACGTTGAGGACGGGGTCGGGGAGCGAGACGGTGCAGATCATCGCCTTCAGCCCGGGTGGCTTCAGCGTCGCGGCGGTCCACTGGTTCCACGCCGAGTAGGAGGCGCCGATGGTCCCCAGGCTCCCGTTCGACCAATCTTGGGTTGCGCACCAAGCCAGGGTGTCGTATCCGTCCCGCGCATCGTCGTCTTGAAAGGGTCGGTAGGTGCCTTCTGAGTCGTTCTTCCCCCTGCAGTCCTGGATGACGTACGCGTAGCCGTGCTTGGCGAAGAAGAGGGCTTCGTCGTTCTGTATCTTCTGGTAACCGTCGACAGTCCGGTACGGCGTCCTCATGAGGATGACGGGGAACTTTCCCTTGGAATCTGGCCTGGATATGTCGGAGGAGAGCCTCTTCCCGTCCCTCATCCGCTGCCTTACGCCGAGCTCAAGCCTGACCGGATGTTCCTGGCCACGCATCGAGCGTCTACCAGCTCCCGCTACTCTGGCGGAATCTCTTGGGAGATGAGGTTCAGGTTGATGCCCTGGCCGCGCCTCGCCACGAAGGCGATCACGTAGATCACAATCCCAAGGACGAATGTCGGGATGACACCCTCCTCGAGCACGCTAGTGCCGGTCGGACCACCAATGGCCGGGGCCAGGAGGGCGTAGACCACGTAGACAGAAACGATGAGGCTCAGCACACCCAGGATCGTTATCAGAGGCACGCCTCCGTACTTCTTCTTAGCCCCCTCGTCTGAGGCGCTCTCGAAGAGGTCCTTGCGTCTGTAAGGATAGACGATCGCCGCCACGGCCACGAAGATGAACGCCAGGAAAGTCCCCGCAGTCCCGTATGAGAAGAGCACGCTGAGGTAGCTGGTCTGGAATATCGAGATGTACAGGTAGGCCAGCGAGGCCACGACCATTACCACCACCGCGTTGACGGGGGTCCTCGTCCGCGAGTTGACCGACGCGAACGCTCCCGGAAGCACCCTATCGAACGACCAAGCGAAGATGTTGCGGCTCAGAACGAAGAGCTCCGAGACGAACATCACTATGATAGTCCCTGCGAACGCGAGGTTGAAGAGGACGATGAGCGCCGCGTTATGTGTCCAGAAGATCGAGAGCCCTGACGAGAGCGGAATGGTCAGGTACGGATTGGCCGAGGAGCCAATCAGCCATAGACCAGCGATGGCGTTCACGAAGGCAGGACCTTCACCGAAATACTCGACTGCGAATATGATCGTGACGAAGACCATGAAGATCACGCTTCCGCCGACCTGCGCGAGTAGCTGGCTCCTCCTGTTCTGCTTCACCTCGCCCGCGAAGTACGCAGGATAGTAGAACCCAAGGTAACCGAGAAGACCCAGCGCGCCCGCAGCAAGCGTCGTTGTCGACAGGACCGGCGGGACCCCGTTATAGGACCCGTATTGACTCTGTCCGGCCGCGATCACAGCGTTGTACGCGGAGGTTCCGTTCACGGACGGGTACTGGGCGTTGAAGTTCGCCTGGAACGTCGAGTTGCCCGCGGAGAGCACCGTCGCGACGAAGATTAATCCGATGATTATGGCTATCACCGTCCAGTACTTTACGACCGCACCCGACAGCTTCGTGCTGGCAGCGACTATGAGACCCGTCCCGACCACGGCAACTGCGGCAATCCAGAAGGTCGCGCTCGTCCCAAGCAGCGTGTTCGCGAGACTGATGTACGACTGGTTGTGCTGGAGAATCCCAAGGTCGTAGAACATGGGCGCGAAGGACCACTGGGAGAGCCACGGGCTTACGGACCCAATCACCGAGAGAGCGAGAAGCGTCAATGAGAAGTTGACCACGAAACCCGTCCCGGAGTTGAGGACCCTGCTGGTCCAGACGTAGTCGCCTCCGGTTCTCGGCATGGCGATGGAGAAGAGCGCGTACATCCCGGCCACGGGGAGGATAAGGAGGAGCCCGATCAGAGGACCGACGAGCGGGTTCGCATCGGGATAGAACGCCGGCGTGAAGACGCTCGCGTTGAAGACGTAGAGCAACCCCATCCCCGAGAGCGCCATCCCGAGCGCCTCGATACCCGAAATCTGCTTGGTTAGACCGGTAGCTTCCCTCACAAAGGTTGCCGGCGACTTCGCCATCGTTGAGCCGTAGAAGGAAGCAATATTTCAATTGCGCGAATTAAAGATTATTCATAAAATAATTGCCGTCTCGGGTCTTCGGGGCGGTCTCCTCGCAGTACTTTCCCCGTGACGTCACGGGTAAACCCACCTAGAGATGACCGTGAGCCACGAGAGTCGCCCCGGCGACGGAGAGGGAGGCTCTGTTCGTCGTGAAGTTCACGCCGAGCACTCTTATTCCGACGACTCCCGCCGAGTTCGCGTTGAGGCCGTAGCCATATCCTAGGAGAGGGTTCAGGCCGACGAGAAGGGCAGTGGCCCTCCTCGACTTCTCTGCGGCTGCTGCGGTGATCTTTCCGAGGGCGGCCGAGGAAGACTTGCTTCTCCAGGCGACTAGTTGGCCGTCCCTGAATTCAAGCGTTCCGTCCTTGATCAGTCCGAATCGTGTGATGGTGGGAGAGAACGTGAACGAGCCGGAGACAGACTCGGGGTCGATCTCGGAGTAGACGTAGCCGGGCGGGATGTAGCAGATGTTGTTCTCGCTCCCCACGTCTCCTTCGTCGACGATGCCGTCCTCGACTTCGATCTTCCCTGCAAGCTGGAAGGTGAGTTTCGAGCCGGGCGTCTTGACCGTCCCTCGGGAGCCGTCCGCCAATTCGGATGACAGCTTCTTTGCAGTCTTACGTATGCTCTTGTAGTCCGCTAGGGCGGCCTTCAGCTGGTGCGTGGCCACCACTTCGACCGACTTTCCCAGGATCGCCTGTGTCTCCTCGCCGAGGTAGCCGAAGGCCATTCGGACTCCCCGAAGCCTCGCCTTGGACGCGGCCTTGTACCACGATTCGCCGTAGGCGGTAGAATCGAGCTGCTCTCCGCGGGCGAGCCTGTGCGAGAAATTCCCCAGGACAGGTCCGGGTATGAAGACGTAGGCATCGGTGCCCGAAAGAAGCTTGTATTCCTGCTTCCCCATCTTCCCGAGGACGTCCTTGGGCGTCTTGTGAACGCCTTCGACGTAAGTGTCCTCATCCTCAAAAATCGTCAGGGGGATGGCTCCCATCTTCCTCGCCTCCAGAACCACCTGGCGGGCGAACGGCAGGCCGTTGTTCCACGTCTCGACTGTGACGGATTCGCCCTTCTTCACCGAAAGCGATTCGACCAAGATCTTCCTTGCTACTTTTCTGTAGAGGTCGTCGGCCGAGGATCTGGAGCTCATTGATCTTTCAAGGGTCCCCGCTCGATACTTAACCATTTGAGGACGGAGTCAGGTCGGACGGGAGGACCGATAAGCGTTATAACCGAGGTCGGGCCTTTTTCTGGAAGATATGGTGAGGAAAACCCTCAGGGGAGTTTTCCCCCTGATGCCCTTCGTACTGAAGAAGAATCAAGAGATCGACCTGGCCGGATTGGAGGAGAACGTCCGCGCCTATGAGGAAGCGGGGTTCGACGGATTCGTCTCCTTCGGTTGCATGGGCGAGTTCTACGCCTCGAATTTCGAGGAGTTCAAGAAAGTCGTGGACGTAGCCGTCGGAGCCTCGCGCAAGATAAGCTGTGTCTTCGGGACCACGTTCCATAACACGCGCGACTGCGTCGAGCGGACGAAGTACGCGCAGGATGCGGGGGCTGACGGGGTGATGATCGGCCTCCCCTATCTGATTCCCTGCACAGCAGAGGCAGCGTTCGAGCACTTCCGGATAGTGAACGAGATCGCGAACGAAGTGCAGATCATGATCTACAACAATCCGTCCTCCTTCCGGTTCAACATTGACGTGGGACTGTGGGACAGACTCATGCAGCTCGACCGAGTGAAGGCCGTGAAGGAGTCGAATGGTGATGTCACGCACAGGACCAGGGTCGTGAGCCACATCTCCAAACGAATCAACGTCTTCTCCGGAGGAGAGAACTGGCTCCTGGGCGATTCCCTAGTCGGAGCGAACAGCCTCGTAGGAGTCGTCGCCCCAGGAGCTCCCCAGGCGGCGATCCAGTTCTTCGAGGCCTGCATGAGGAGAGACCTCGCCCGCGCGGTACCCTACCACATCAAGTTCACGCAGGTCTACGACGATTTGACGGCCCAGAACGAGGTCGCCTGGGAGAAGGCCTGCGCGGAGCTCGGGGGATTCAAGGCCGGGCCGCCGAGGGAGCCGTACCTCCCCCTCGAAGGCGCGCCGAGGTCCAGGTTGGCATCGGGTCTAGGGACCCTGAGGCGCATGGCAACAAGCCACACCGGTGCGCGGCGCACATAATCAGGTCTCTGGTAGAAGGCGCGGAACCGGCAGGGGGTGCCATGGAGGCTCTCCGAGCCCGCAAGGTTCGCGTGATTCCCGGCCATCTTTTTAAGCCGAAGACGGCGAACGTTTCTCCGGATGCCCCAAGCAAGAGACCCGGGGATATTCGACCTTCACGCTGACCTCCCGGCAGACGTGATAAAGTATCGCGACCAGGGAGAGCGGTCTGTCCTAGAGAGGAGACACCTAGCAAAGCTGCGCAAGGGCGGGGTGACCGGGCTGGTCGCGCCTATCTGGGTCGAGGGCCGGTTCAAGCCGAAGAAAGCGGTTGCAAGAGGACGAGTAATCGCCGACGCATTCCTCGCGGATTTCTCGGAGTCGACCAGCTTCATCCTAGTGAAGAACGTCCGTGAACTGAAAGCCGCAGAGAGGCGGGGCAAGATCGGGGTCGTGCTGGGGTGTGAGGGTGGAGAGCTCATCGGGAACGATATCGGGGCGCTCCGAGACTACCATGACCTGGGCCTACGCTCCTTCGGGCTCGTCTGGAACCAGCGTAATGCGCTCGCCGACGGCATGTACCATCCAAACGACGATCAGGGCCTGACCAAGCTCGGGAGAGAAGTCGTGGAGGAGCTCGACGACCTCCGGATTCTCATTGACCTGGCCCACATCGCCCCCAAGAGCTTCTGGGGAGTCATAGAGACAGCCAAGAGGCCGGTGATGGTCTCGCACGGCGCGACGGCCGCTCACAAGTCCCTCAGAAACTCGACCGACGATCAGCTGCGAGCCGTTGCCGAGAGCGGCGGAGTCTTCGGCATCTTTGCCGTGAACGCCGGCGACACCCACGACCTGAGGGCGTACGTCGACCACGTGATGCACGCGGTCAGGGTGGCGGGCGTGGAGCACGTGGGCCTCGGTCCGGACTTCTGCGACTACCTCCGGGACGAGCTGAAGGCCCAGGGCGACCAGCTGAAGGACATGGTCGGGCTGGAAGACACCACCAAGCTAGGGGCCGTCGTCCCTGAGCTCTCGAAGCGGGGCCTCTCCGAGGAGGAGATCCGGCTGATTACGAGGGAGAACTTCCTGCGAGTCTTCAAAGACGTCGTGGGCTAGGAAGCCTCTCTCAATACCGAGAATCGGGACGCCCCTCCAGCGTCCGGGAACCTCAGAAGGGGTGGAAGAAGGAGGGCATCGAGACCCCGAAGAGGGCCACCAAGATCACGCTCAATGCGAAGACCACGACCGCCGCTAGTATTGCGATGCCGATTGCTCCGAGCCACCCGACCTCGAAGACCGAACGGTAGAAGGCCAGCCACGCGATGAACGCGAGCAGGACCGCGAAGGGTCCTGCGGAGTGGCCGATCACCGCGCCCAGGAAGAAGTAGACCGCGACGACAACTACCACGTAGACTATCGCGCCTCCCAGGGTCGCCCACATCGCCTGTCCAAATTTCGCCTTGCCCGAGGTGACCACCCTGGCGGCTATGTAGACCGGGAGCGAGACGATTACCCAGATGATTACGAGCGCGACCAGAACGACGATCAGGTCGATGAGGCCGGCCATGGAAGGGAAGACGGGCTGCGTAGATTTAAGACTAGCCTGTCGATTTCACGCTTGCAGAGATAAATAGGATTCCAGGGGGAAACTGCCCATGCAAGTCCCATCACAGATGCTCATCGATGGAAAGTGGGTGGACGCCGAGAGCTTGGCGACATCGACTGTCCTTAACCCGGCCAACCAGGAGGTCCTAGCGACGCTCCCGAGGGGCGGGAGAGAGGACGCTCGCGCAGCCATCGACGCGGCCTCCGAGGCGCTCAGGAGGGCGGAGTCCATGTCCGCCTTCGAGAGGTCCAAGATCCTATTGAAGGCCGCCAGTCTCCTCGAGCAGAACGCCCAGGAGATGGCCACTATCATCACGAAGAACGTCGGGAAGCCCATCACCGACTCGGAGGCCGAGACGGCCCGGGGTGTGCTCACGCTGACATTCGCTGCCGAAGAGGCGAAGCGGCTGTACGGCCAGACCATACCGCTCGACACTAGCCCGTTCCCGCCCGGCAACATGAACAGGCTCGGGTTCACGATACGCGAGCCGATCGGGGTCGTCGGGGCAATCTCGCCGTTCAACTTTCCGCTCAACCTGCTCCTGCACAAGGTTGCCCCGGCGCTCGCCGCAGGGAACACGGTCGTGGTGAAGCCCCCGACCGACGGTCCGCTGCCCGCGCTGCTCGTGGCCAAGATCTTCGAGGAGGCGGGGCTCCCCAGGGGGATGCTCAACGTCGTGCTCGGGTCCGGCGGCGAGGTGGGAGACGAGATAGTCACGAACGAGAAGGTGAACGCGATCAGCTTCACCGGCGATACCGAGACAGGTAGGATGATAGCAGAGAGGGCGGCCAGGACGAACAAGAAGCTCCTGCTGGAACTCGGCGGGCACAACCCGCTGATAATCTTGGACGACGCCAAAGTCGTAAACGCTGTCAACTCCGCGGTCGCCGGGACGTTCTCGTATGCGGGGCAGGTCTGCACCGCCACCAGGCGGATAATCCTGAGCGAGCGGGTGAAGGAGAGGTTCCTGACCCAGTTCGAGCAGGCCGTCGGGACCCTGAAGGTCGGTGACCCGATGGACAGGACCACGAGCGTCGGGCCAGTGATAAACGTCCGGGCCCTCGAGAAGATAGACGGCCTGGTCCGCGACGCCTCGGACAAGGGAGCCAAGGTGAGGATGGGAGGGTCGCGCCTGGGCTACGGAGAGCTCGCGCAGGGCAACTACTACTCGCCAACGATCCTCGACGGAGTCGTCGGCGGGATGGAGATCTCGCAGAAGGAGATCTTCGGGCCCGTCGCGGCGATAATGGAAGCGTCGAGCGACGAAGAGGCGATCGAGCTTGCCAACAACACGATCTACGGTCTGCAGGCCTCGATCTACACCTCCGACCTGGCGCGGGGCATCAGGATGGCCAAGAGGATCAAGGCCGGGGCCGTCATGATAAACGACAGGACGAATCTCCGCTGGGACAATGCCCCGTTCGGCGGGATCAAGCGCAGCGGAATGGGGAGGGAGGGCGTCAGCCTCGCAATCGGGGAGCTCACCGAGCTGAAGTTCGTGGTCGCGAACCTGGCAGAGTAGGCAGTTCGCTACTCGAAATCGTTCCTGATGAGCTCGAGCTGGTTCTGCGACCCGAGCTTGCTTACCCTGAGGTAGCCGAGCTGCTCGAGCCTCTTAGCCTGCCGCCACGCGGTCGTCCTTGGCACGCTGAACCGCTCCCTTATCTCGGCCTCGACCACCTTCCCTCCCCTGTCCTTGATGAAGCGGAGCATCTCGATGTCGCCTGGCCTCAGGGCGGACGGATCCGCTCCCGATGGCCTTCTTCTCAGGACCAAGAAGGCCGCAGCCCCGGCCAGCACAATTACCGCAAGAATCACAGCGACTAGCTCAGGAGTTACCATCGGGGACGGCCCTGAGGAAGAAGTCGTGCTCGAGGATGCAGACGAGGACGCGCCGGACGTGGATTCGGTGGACGAGCTCGAAACCGTCGTGCCTGTCTTCGTGGAGCTCGAAGTCTGGCTCTGTGAGGTTTCTATCGGTAGGCCATAGCTCACCTCCCAGGCGCCGGGACCGAGGAGGAGGACCGGCACCACGTTCTGGCTGGTCACCGAGATAGGCGCGCTGGAGAGGGAGAGTATTGTGGATTGCGCGGGAAGCTCCACCGTGGAGTTGGCGGCCCAAGTGAAGTCGACGGTCCAGACGGAGCCCTGCTTGGTGGTCAGCGCGCTCGTGAAGTAGGACAGGTCGATGGAGGTGGCGCCGAGCGTGTAGATCGTGATGTTCGTGCCGGATATCTCGTAGGAGGCGGGCGCGCCTGTCTGGTCGACCGATAGTATGTCCCCTACTTGAGCCGAGAGTAGTGGGATCGTGATTGAGGTCGTGTTCTGCGGCATGAGGAGGGTCTGATTGATCGCCGCGTCGCCGTCAGCGGACACGGCGATGGATGTAGACTGCACATACGGCACCTGTGCGGTGGACCCTGCCGCGAGATTCAGGCTCGTCCCTGTCATCAGCAGGATCAGGAGGAGACCCGCGGCCGTCAGTGTGACAGAATGAGACAAGGGGACAGCGGGCTCGTGCTATCTGAGGGCGGTCAATAACGTTGCTAAGGGGATTCAGGAATTAGAACGGAGGAACCAGGGGGTTTCTTGGCCCCCCGGTATCCTGTCCACGGTTGTCGATGGACTATCAGTGCCCGCTGTCGTGGGCAATCTCCCGCGCTGCCTGGGTCAACAGCTGGGTGGCCTGGTTGGTCTGCTGCAGGCCAGTGCTGAAGTTCCCGGACTGGAACGACGCGATGGCTGTGCCCAAGAGACTCTGAGCCTGCCCGAGCTGGCCCTGTATCTGTGTGCGCTGGGAGGACGTGATGTTTGCCTTCAGTGCCTGTTGCTGGAGCTGTGCAGCCCTTGGGTCCAGCACTGTCTGGATGAACTGGATGGCCTTGTCGTCTCTCAATGCGTTTGCCAGTTGGTTGATGTCGGTAGCGACCTGCTTGAGGTGGCTGGTCGCGTCAGTCAGGAGGCTGGCGATTGCCGTGGTCTGTGCCTCGGTCGAGCTGGCTGTGATCGAACCTAGGAGCGTTGAGGCCTGGCTCGTATCTGAGGACGCCTGTCCCAGATTTGTCTTCGCATCACTGCAGATCGCCGCTGATGCGTTCTTGGAGCTGCAGAGGGTGTTGACCGTTGCCTGGAGCTGGCCTGTCCTGTTATCGATTCTTACGATTTCGCTCTGGAGATACTGGACTTGGTTCCCGATCTTCACCGACACAACGATCTCGGATTGAAGGGACTGCGCCGCGCTCCTGAAATCCTTCATGGCACCAAGGGCATCTTTCGCCGCGAGGGTGGCGTTCGTGCTGACTGCGGATTGGGCCTGAGTTAGCAATCCGGCACCCTCATTGATAAGCGACTGCGCCGCGGTGACGCTGACCCCCTGCTTCTGGGCAACGGCGAGTACCTGCCCAGCGTAACTCTGGGCCGCCTGCGCCAGCTGGATCAAGGTGTTGGCGGAGTTGGTCTTGGAGTTTGAGGTAGACGAGGTAGAAATGGAGCTTGAACTGGTAGAGCTTGAACTCGGGTTAACCTGTGCAACGACGGGGGCTATCCCCATCAATAGAAAGGCTAGGACCACTGCGCTTGCAATGAGCGTCTTCGGTTTCGACTTCATGGTAGATGTCTCCTCGGGTTAGATGTAAAAGGGACAGCCAGTGGGACGTGGAACGGTCGTTCCACATGAGCTATGAGGGTAACCTTTCGCTGTCTGTCGAATTGCTCTTCGCCTATGGACGGCTCACCTAATGGAATGCGCCCCGGTGTTCCGGACCCAAAGCAGAGAGAGCTCCTTGATCAGCCGCTGTCTTCCTTTAATAGCCCACGATTGTTTGCAGCCGATGAAATGACAGAGGCAAAGCAAGACGAGCAGACGAGGATCGATTTCTATGGCAACAAGGCCGTCGCCAAGTTCGTCATGGCCGAGGGCATCCCTAGGACGACGGGAGCATTCAAAAGGATGGTAGCGTCTGGCAGCACCGAGAAGCTTGACAACAAGAAGGGCATTGCCCTTATCGCATGTCTGGGGAACGTGATGTTCACGAAGCATCCACAGCAGATTACTGTCATGGATAAGGTCACCGGAAAGACAATCGCGACGTTCGCGTAAAATAGGTTCGTCCGGGCCTGCACCTGCAGGCCCGAGCCGATACTCCCGCCTTGATAGTGGAACAGAGAGCCTCCCGACTAGCTGAGCGCGCTCTGCCAGAGGCCTATGGTGTTCCCTTCACTGTCCTTGAAGTAGGCGGTGAAACCCATCTCACCGATCGACTGCTTCTTGCCCACTGCCTTACCGCCGAGCTTCTCGATGGTCGCAATCGACTTGTCGATGTCCTTCACCGCGATCGTAACGACTGGGGCCTTGAGTGGGCCGCCCCTCGCGCCCATCCCGCCGTTTATGGCGCCCGGGTTCTTCGGCATCCTCTCGGCGTCGACCTCGGTCGTGGTCAAACCCCAGTACTCCATGTCACCCATCTGCTGGATGTCCCAGCCGAAGGCCTTCTTGTAAAATGCAGAGGCCCGCTTCACGTCGTCCGCTGGTATCTCGAAGTGCACTACTGAATCCATGTGACTCTACTGGTTGCAGAGCTATTTAATGGCCATAGGAAGGAAAAGTATATCGTCCCGGCGGAGCCCTCGTTTACACGGCGCAAACGGAGCGGAAATCAGACGACTAATGGGAAGGTGAAGAGCTTCGAGAGCACTCGTCCGGTCCCCGTCGCTGCGAACACTCCGATCTTGTACTTGCCCTTCTGGAGGGTCGCAAAGCAGAACACGACGTCGCCGGTGGAGTGAGGCTGGAGTCCAGCGCCGGAGGACGTTATCCGGATAGGCTGGCCGGCGGCGTTGTAGATAATCGCGTAGACCACCGGGAGGAACGTAATCGCCGAGTTGTTTCTGAACGGGATGGAGATGCGCACCGGGCAGTTCAGGCCTCCAGACGACCTTACGGGCTTTCCGGCCGTGAGCGACTTGTAGGAGAATCCCAGGATGCCGACCGGAGAGGTCTTCTCGAGGGCGCGGTAGACCTCTCTCCTGTTCAGGAGGTCCAGCTGGAAACGGCCGCCCCCGACGTAATCTGGCACCACTATGAGGGTAGTGCCCGAACCCTTGGCGTCTGTGTCCATGAGACCGGCAGCGTAGGGGATGTAACCCGGCGAGATCAGGGTAATCTGGTAGTTCTCGTTGGGCAGAAGACCATTGCCGTGCACGGTAACCTGGTCCCCGAGGTAGGCCGTTGGAGCCTCGGACGACACCGAGGCCTTTAACTCGAACTCGGCGGTTCCGCGGGCGTCCGTCTTCGTGCTCGAGACCGCCTCGATCTGCACCTTGGTGCCTAGCTCTCCCTTGGACCCGGTGGTCGCGACCTCCGGGACGGTGAGCTTCGTGCCCATGGGAATAGAACCTGTGGACGTGGTCTTGAACGTGGCCACCTTTGAGCCGCCGAAGAGGAGGTCGTAGCTCTTGCTCTTGGCGAGCCCTTTGCCGCGGACAGCTACCGTATCGCCGACATTACCGGTCTTTGGCTTCAGATCAAGGGTTGACACGGAACGGCCCCGGCGAAGGGAGAGTGCCTTATCAGCTTTCCTCGACGGGAGAGCGAAATCCTGACCGATGATGGAGCTTTGTTGAGCGCGGGGCTGAAATGCTGCGGTCCCGAATCTGAAGCATGGAGTCGGACCTTCATCGGTCGATGAAGAAGATCGTGCGCGGAGAGCTGGAGCTCGACCGCTACACGGTCATCGAGGAACCGATATTCCCTCCGACCCGCAGGATATCGTGGGAGGCGTACAGGCCCGACCTCCTCGGTTTCCGCTCAGATTCACTGACCGAGGAGATCGCCGTCGTGGAGTGCGAGACCCATCCGAGCATGCCTCGCTTCACTTCCAAGAATCACTCCAGCCTCTGGTTCCAGCCATCCGTTCTCCGTGATGGATCCATAAGGAGAATCCTCGCGGTGCCTCGTGGGAAGCTCCACGCCGTCAATCTCGGGTTGAGGCAGAACTGGGAGATTTGGGTGCTTGGTTCGACCCATCCTCTCGAGAAGATCACTGCTATCAACTAGGGTGCCAGCGGAAAGTCGTCCGCGGATGTCCACTATGTTCTCCGTGTTTTAGGTAAACCATATGGGTGATGCATATGAATCTAGGTCGCTCAGAGTTTCTTCGCAGTCAGGATCCGGCAGCTCAAAGACTCCCGGACGAGGGGAAAGAGGATGAAGGCCGAAGAGGGCGACACTTCTGGAACTTAAGGTTCCTAGCGACCTGCTTGCTACCGGCCCCGTTTAGGTCGCCCGAAGAAGGCCCGACTCCCCCAGTTTTACTCAGATGGTCTCGCGTTGAACGTTGGTTATCCGTTGTCTTGAGTGCCTCGCGGAGATAGTCGCGAGAGCGGCGACCGCGACGAGAGCGAACACGGACCCGAGAAAAGAGACAGGCAAGGACGAAGCATTGCCAGAAGAGCTGGTCTGCGTAGTGGTCGATGTCTGAGTCGTGTTGACTGTCAGGAACGAGGTGACAGTCGTACCCGCTATGGGCAATGAGTACGTGCCGGTCGTGCTACCCAGGTAGACATAGTCGGGATTGCCGAGAGAGAGAGTAGAGATGCCGTTTCCGGTGTAGGTCACCTGTAGGTTGTCAGTAGCTTCCCCGGTGTTTCCCCCGAACGTGTAATCGGTCGGGTAGGCCGTCTGCACGCCGGTCGTGGAGTTCCCGTAGTAGAGGCCGAGAGCGGCGCTCAGCGCCGTGAAGCCGGTCGCCTCACCGTTCCCCTCCCCTCCGAAGACCAGCTCAGACTCATAGAACAGCCCGTCAGGGACGGTGGCGTTCCCGGAGACCTCGAAGTAGGCGCTCTGGACGGAGGGGTCGTGTATCGTTGCGTTGTCGAACCAGTCGATGGCCTGCGCATTCGCTGAACCGTTGCCCATTACTTGGGCACCGATCTGGACCTGGACGCCCGTTCCAGGAACGGTGGTCTCGCTCATTATGAGGGCGAGCAGGAAGGGGAAACTGTACGATGAGTTAGAGGACTGGAATGAGTAGTAGTATCCGGGATTGGCGGGATACGCGTATCCCCCGTCAGTCGACGAGACAGTACTGTTGCTCAGGAAGCCCGAGACGCTCCCGTTCCAGATGTTATCTGCCCACGAGACCACCGAGGCGCTCGTGACGAAGTCGGGGGTGTCCTGGGTCCAGTAGTCCTGCTGGTTACCGCCAAGTTCGTTGACAACGAGGATGGAATTCAGCTGGAGCGTCACGCCCGAGAGAGTGTCGTTGTAGAACGAGGCGGACGCGTTGTAGGCCTGCATCGAGGCGATGTCCGCTATCCCTATGACGTCAGTGCTCTTGATTGTATAGGGTGTCACAACCCCCGAGACGTTGTTCAGGCCGTACGATGCGACGCCCGTGGGTTCAGGGGGAGTGAGCGGGTAGCTGAAGTAGGGGCTGATCGGGAACGTCTGAAGGTTGTAGGTCACGTTGGCGCTGTACCCGTAGGTGTAGAAGACGAGGTAGTACAGTCCTTCCGAGACCTTCAGGGAGTGCGTGACCGCGCTGCTGTTCTGAAGGAACAGCGACGCGGAGATGTCGCTCGCGCCGTTGTTGAAGTTGTTGTACTGCGTAGTTGTCATTATGGCCGTTGAGAGCGTCGTGTTGCTGCTCATAGCGATGGAGATCGTCGTGGGAGTCGACGGAGCGTCGATCTGGTAGGGTTGGTAGTAGCCAGAGAGGAGGACTAGTTGATACGGAAGAGGAGTCGTAGTAGCGCTGTGAGAGGCCATCATGGGTGATGAGATAATCAGGAGCCCAATCAGCAAAGCACTCGGAGCGGTAAATGATTGCAACGACAACCGCATAATTTCCCACCCTATATAGACGCTACACGATTCTACGAGATAAGAACAAGACTGGAGGCGCACAGGAGTTGACTCTGCGCCGGACCGAAGTTAGTCGGCTGAGTTGAACGGGTCAGCTCTTCCGGTTCGAGGCGGCCCGCTCCTTCACCGGGGGGTTCGCCTCGATGTCGGCGGCTTCCGCTCCGCTCTGCTTAGTTCCTATGTCCCAGAACTGTTCCACGTTGGTGACGAAGATCTTCCCATCTCCCGAGGCACCGGTCGTTGCACTGCTGAGGATGGTATTGACCACCTTGGTCACTTGGTCGTCCTTCGAGATTATCTCGAGTTTCGTGTGTCGGATATACTCGTCTTCCTGCGTCCAGGTCCCCCTCATGTGGACGGTCGTGATGACCCGGGTCCGGCCCCTTCCCTTGACTTCCTCGAGTGTGAGGCCGCCGACTCCGATATTCTTTAGCGCCTCATCTACGGCCTCAAACTTCTCTCGTCGAATGACCGCTTCTATCTTCTTCATGGGGGTCTAGCCTTCTCGGACGCGCCGAGATACTTAAGATTTGTCCGGGGATTTTACAGAGTTGTGCCACTATACACGACTCAGGTACATCCCGGGTGTTTGGGATTCTGCAGAGGGTGAATCAGCTCTCATCCGTACTCTGGACGACCCCTTCCATTGCAAAGCACGAGAAACTGGGAATCCAGGGTTTAGATGCCAAAAAACCCGAGGACATAACGGAATTATAGTGAAGAAACACACCCTATGAGTTAGTGTGATTCCCAGACACTTCTTCCTAACAAACGGAGTCGGAAGGCACAAGGAGCGCCTTCAATCCTTTGAACTGGCGTTGAGGGATGCAGGGATACAGCATTGCAACCTTGTCGGCGTCTCCAGCATAATACCTGCCGGGTGCAGGCTCATCCCGAGGGAAAAGGGGCGGAAGATGCTCACTCCAGGAGAGATTACCTTCGTGGTCCTCGCAAGGAACGAGACCAACGAAGCGCACAGGTTGATCGTCTCCTCCGTTGGCCTAGCGATTCCTTCGAAGAAGGCTCAGTATGGTTACATCTCCGAGCACCACACGTTCGGACAGACCGAAGAAGCGGCCGGGGACTACGTGGAAGACCTCGCGGCGACCATGCTAGCCACCACCATGGGCATAGAGTTCAACCCAGAGACGGCGTGGCGGGAGCGGGAGCAGCTGTTCAAGTCGAGCGGGATGATAATCAAGACGACCCACATAACCCAGTCCGCAGCCGGCGACAAGAACGGCCTCTGGACCTCCGCGGTGGCAGCCGCGGTCTTCGTCCCCTAGTCTGACTGATCGAACCTAGCGCGATAACGGAGAGCGCGCTCGACTGAAGATTCTCGGCCGCACAGTTCTCCGGGCCGGCACTAGTCGATGAACCGGTTCAGGAATTTGTCGTCCGAGACCCTGTACCTGTACTTGCCGACTGTGACCTCCTTTCCCTTCCTCACCGCTTCCACGAACTGCGGAGCGGAGTCCAGCCACTCCACTATGTTGCCCTGTCTGTCCTTCAGGAAGGCCCATTCGCCGTCCTTCTTCTTGAATCCCGTCCACTCGAGAAGGTTTAGCGTCTTCTCCAGCGCCTTGTCGGAGACCGGAGAGGGGGGAGGGACCAATTCAGCAGGGCTGGGTGCGCCGGACCTGAGCGTCCGCTTCTCTTCGACGAGCGCCCGCTTCTTCTTCTGAAGCTCCTCAATCGCAAGGTCGGCCGACTTCAGCTCGGCCTCAATCTGCTTCTCTCGATCGTCAGCGGCGGCCATGTCTGGCATAGCCGGTAGAACGAATATTTAGGCTTCTGACCGGCAGCGGTCCACCCGACCGAGCACCTCAGTTCCCGCTGGCCTGGTCTCAACTTGTGCTGACAGAGGTCTGGATTGCGGCCGGTAACCAGATTTGGGCAGGTCTTCCGGAAAAAATGGGGGAGCCGAGTATGGTCTATTCCTAAACGCTGCCGTTCAGGAGGACCAAGTACTCGGTGGAACCCGACTTCAGGTCCAGCGACACTGACGCGGTCGAACCCACGAAGCTACCTCTGGACGTTCCCTGCAGGATGAACGCGCCGTTGGCGCTCGTAGTTCCTTGCCCGGAGATGGTGCTTGCGGATGGACTCATCACGCCAGAGCCGGATGTGACTGCGTATGTTGTCGGACCTACGACGACACTCCCGGTGATGGAGAGCGTGTACCCTGCCGTCAGGTTGCCGGAGACGGTGAAGACCAGGGAGCCTGATGCTGTCCCGTTCGTACTCGTGCTTCCGACGACCGCGTACTGGCCGGAGGTGCTCGTGAAGGTTATTGCCTGTCCTACGGAGACCGCAACCCTGCCCTGAGGGGCGCCGAAACCTGGACCGCCCATTCCCGGACCGCCCGTTCCTCGGTTACCGCCTTGGCCGTTGGGGAAGCCAAAGCCGTTGCCCCAAGGTGGAGTGATCAAGGTGGTCGAGCCGGCTGTCGTGGATGAAGAAGTCGTCGATGTCTGTGCGCTTGCTGTCGATAATGCCGGGTATGCCAGCAGTACCGCTATGATGCCGATTGTCGCTGCCATGACTGTCGCTGTTTTCGCGAACTTGGTTGTCATTTTCAGAGACCGAACCCCGCTGCGGATATTTACGGAGATTCCGAAATCGTTCCATAATTGCTAGTGAATCCGTGCAAGATGCGCCCTCCGGGCCTTGCGGGCGCCCCCGTGCGGTTGCCGGCTGCTCCGCTGCGTTCGCAGAGGTCTCAGAAGGCCGAATGTCAGGGAGTGCTCTTTCGACATGAAATTGGGAGAACCTAACAGTAAAAATAGGGCAGGAATGTGACAGCGGTCGCATTTGGCTAAGCAACTCGACGAAGTAGACACGCCGGCCCTCATTCTAGACCTTGACAGGATGGAACAGAACATCAAGAGGATGGCGAAGTTCGCGAGAGAGTGCGGGGTCTCTTTGCGGCCGCACGTCAAGACTCACAAATCTCCAGAGATAGCCAAGATTCAGCTCGCCGCTGGTTCGAAGGGCGTCTGCCTGCAGAAGGTGAGCGAAGTCGAGGTCTTCGCGGCCGCGGGAATCGGAGACATCTTCCTTACCAACGAGGTGATAGTACCCGCGAAGCTCGAGAGACTGGCGCGGGTGGCAGATACTGCGCACATTGGGCTGGCAGCGGATGACGTCAATGTCGTCAAGACAATAGGGAGAATATTCAAGGATGCAGGCTCGGCGCTCGACGTCTACGTAGACGTGGACACCGGGATGGGCAGGTGCGGAGTCCAGCCGAAGGACGCCGCCAAGGTGGCAGAGGAGATCTCAAGGCAGGACGCTCTCGTCTTCAAGGGGATTATGGGGTATGAAGGAAACGTGAACGGCGCCAAGACCAAGCAAGAGCAGGTCAGGCTCTCCAACGCCGCCATGGACAAGATCGTCGCAGCGAAGAAAGGAATGGAGCGGGCCGGACTGGGTATAGAGGTCGTCAGCGTCGGCTCGTCGGTCAGTAGCAGGATAAACGCAAAGCACCCGGCGACCACCGAGATTCAGCCTGGCATGTACGCCCTCAACGACCACGTCCTGGTCAGCCGCGGGGTGGCGACGATGAAGCAGTGCGCCCTGACGGTAATCGCGACCGTGATGAGCAAGCCCGCCAGCGACAGAGCGGTCGTGGACGCCGGCTCCAAGGCTTTCAATTTCGACACCGGGCTCTTCCCGATCCCGCTGGACAGGAAGGGAGTCGTGATGGAGCACTTCTCGGAGGAGCACGGATGGCTGCATCTCACCGGGAGGGGAAGGGAGGTCAAGATAGGGGACCGGATCCGCTTCGTCCCTGCCCACTGCTGCACGGCCGTCAACCAGCACGAGCAGTTCGTCGGAATCAGGGGCGACAGAGTGGAGAGAATGATTCCGGTTCTCGCCCGCGGGAAGATGCTCTGAGCTAATCCCTTTCTTCAGACTATTCTGGTGGGATTTCCCTGAACCTGAGCATCAGATCGACGCCCTTGCTCTTCTGGTAGTAGTAGGAAACCGCGTAGATAGCCAGCCCGCCGATGAAGACACTGGCCAGCCCCGTTACGTAGTAGGGATTGACAGACGCGCCCGTGTACGCCGGGCTCGCCGCCGCTATCGCAACGAAGAGTCCGACCAGGAAGGTGACAAGCCCGAGTATCGCAATCGCAGGAATGCCGGCGACCTTCCTCTGGACTGTCGCTGGCGTACTCAAGAAGAGCGCCTTCTTCCTGTAGGGGAACAGCAGGCCGCTGAGGCCCACGAATGATATCGAGAGGTACAGCCCAGACGTCGTGTAGGCGAGGAAGGTTAGGACGTTCGCCTCAAAGATCGAGATCAGTATGTAGACCAGTCCGATTACGGCGATGAGGGCGAGCGCGAAGTTCGGCGAACCACCCCTGCGGCTGAGCTGAGAGAGTTTGGTGGGCATGATGCCGTCGAAGCTCCATGCGAAGACGATGCGGACTGTCGCCAAGACAATCGTCTCCAGGGAGCCAAGGACCGACGCGATTATCGCAAGAGGGACGAGCACGGCAACGATCACGCTGGGGTTGGCGAAGATCACAAGGTACGAACTCACTGGCTGAGACGGCAGGGTGTACGCCGCGTTCCCGCTGGAGGCCAGAAGGGCTGCTGAATTGATGAACTGTCCACCCATGATGGCGAACGGTGCCTCGAAGACCAGGAAGACGATCAAGGCGAAGACGAAGACCGAACCGATGACTCCGATCAGCTGAGACCTCTGGCTCTGCTTCACTTCCCCGCCCACGTAGGTCGAGAAGTTGTAGCCGAGGTAGTTGAGGAAGCTGTAGAACGTCCCCAACGTGATGCCGGCAAAGGTGAAGACAGTTACGTAACCGGCCTTGCTGGCCGCGTTGATTATCCCCTGGTAGCTCGCCCCGGACATCGCGTTGAAGTTGCTCTGGAAGGTCGTCGGAGAGGAGGTGGCGAGCGCGGCAAGGAAGACCGTCAGGCCTACCGCGACGACGATGAACGTCACCCACGTGTACCTGAATGTGTTCTTGATTCCCACAGCCGCCGCGAGCACGACTATCGCGAGGACCATCAGGCTGCCGAGCAGTATCGAGTTCTGCTGCGTGACTTCGGTCGCCATCGTGAGGTAGTGCGGGTTGCCCGTAGCCACGGCCAGGTTGTAGAACATGGTTCCGAGGCCGTACGACATGAGCCACCCAGAGACAGGCCCTATGAAAGAAAGGAAGAAGACCACGACCCCGAAGCTCTCCATGAAACCGACCGCAGGATGTATGATGCGGCTCACCCAGACGTAGTCCCCTCCGGTCCTTGGGAAGGCGGTGGTCATCTGGTAGTACAGCATCGCAATCAAGAGGTTGGGGGCGAGCGCAATCAGGACGGTCAGCGGGGTGTCGATGCCCTGGTAGGCGGCTCCTGCGAAGAAGATGTACAAGAGGGGCCACGGCAGGCCCATGTTTAGGAGGTTGAACATCAGAACGTCCTTGGCGGAAAGGTACCGTACGAGCCCCGTTGCCTCCCTCACGAAGACGTTCGACTTGGTAGACGCCAAGTAACGCCTCCCAAAGCATCTGCCATTATTTATGTCTTGATTTGTAGCGGATTTCTCTCGATTCTTTCCGATTAGATGAACATCAGGGGAGGTTTCACTCCACTTGTGTGATGTAGAACAGGTATGGCTGAGTCTGTGTCGGATAGGAGTCGGCAGCGACGAAGTTGATTCTGCAGACCACGAAGCCGTCGATGGGTGAGGAAATCGTCTCCAGCACCTCGCCTTCGAAGTTCCATATCTCCCCAAGGGTCTGCCCCTTCTTGACGCTCTCGCCGTACCCCACCTTCGGGATGAACAGGCCGGCGGATCTGTTTGCCACGAGGACCGGGTTCTTGAGGATCTTGACGCCCTTCTTGTACTCCGCCTTCCCTGAGAGTATCCCCAGATGCTTCATCACGTTTATGAGGCCGTCGTAGTGGATAGACACGGTCTCCTCTTCTAGCTTCCCCTCCTTCCCGGCCTCGACCATCGTGGCAGGGATGCCCCTCGTGGCTGATTCCCAGTAGAGGGTGCCGTCGGCGGTCACGGCGTACGTCGTCCCGACAGGGGGCACGCTGGTGCTCTTCGACGCTGGCAGGGCGTTAAGGTGATAGAGTACGGGGAAGCAGGACGCCAGTTCGGACGAGCGTCTGTCGATGTCCTTCCGGCCGGTTATCGGGACGTAGTTGAACGGGACGAGCGCCTCGTTGTAATCGGCTCCGTGCAGGTGGACCAGGGCATCCCCTTTGAGAGCGATCTCGTGGAGGATCTTGTGGGCAATCTGGAATGTGACGGTCGCGCCGGGAGAACCCGGGTAGGCTCCATAGGGGTTGACCTGGTCGATGGGGTTCACGAAGAGGTACCTCGCGTCGAAGGCCGTCGGATTTGCCAAGGGCACGATTATCACCGCCCCTGAAAGCTCCGAGGCCTTGAGGTCGCGCGCCAGCTTCACGGCGGCCACAATCCCGGAGTACTCGCACCCGTGCTCCCCGGCTACCACGACAAGCGTGGGACCCGGCTTCCGGCTTTGGATGATCGATATCGGCAGCTCGATGGTGCTCGCCGCCCTCTCGGCGACCCTGTACTTTCCGTGAACGCTTTTGCCGGGGACGCTCGTCACTTCTCCAATCTTGATCGAAGAGACCATGGACGCCCCGGGATGGAATCCAGCTGTTTTAAACGGCGAGGTGCCCGCTAGACGCGCTGCGCTCTCTGGGTTTCGGAGATGGCATCCTCCATGATGTCGAGGCCGGCTCTCGCGAGCTCCCTGGTGATGTTCAGCGCAGGAGTGATCCGGAATACGTTCCCGTAGAGGCCGTCATATGCTGTGAGCAGTCCTTTTTCGAAGGCGTCCAGGCAGGTCCTTCTCGTCTCCTCTAATCCCGGCTTCTTTGCCTTCTTGGAGACGACCATCTCGACCCCTATCAGGAGACCCACCCCTCTGACATCGCCCACGATGTCGTAACCCCTCTGCATCTTCAGGTATCGGTCCTTCATGTAGCGGCCGACGTTCGCGGCGTTCTCCCAGATTCTCTCCCGCTCCAGCAGGTTCATCATGGTGAGCGCTCCGGCGCACCCCAGGAGGTGTCCGGCGCCGGTTATCACGTGGGAGCCATGGGGCCAGTCCATCACTTCGCTTCTTGTGACGCAGGCGCTCACAGGGGTTCCTCCGCCCAGTGGTTTTCCGAGGAGCAAGATGTCCGGCTCAATCTTCCAGTGCTCCGACGCGAACATCTTGCCGGTCCTGCCGAAGCCCGTCTGGACCTCGTCTACGATGAAGAGGATTCCGTGCCTCCTGCAAATCTCCTGCAACCCCTCGAGGAAACCCTTGGGCGGCATCAGAACTCCCCCGTCTCCCTGTATGGGCTCGACGAAGAGGCCCGCCACCTCGTCGGGGGGCACCGTTGTCCGGAATACCTGATCCTCCAGGTAGTTCAGCACCCACTCGCCCGGCTCCTTCCCCCCATCCCAGCGATAGGGATACGGAAACGGTATGTGTGTGACCTCCGGGACAAGGGGGGAGAAGCCCCTTACCGTGCCCGCGCTGTAACCGGATATGGAGAGGGCGCCGTACGTCCCGAGCCCGTGGTTCGAACCTGCGAACGAGATGAACCGCTTGCGCTTGGTATGCCACCTTGCCAGCTTCATTGCGGTATCGGTCGCGTCGGCTCCGGAGAGGCCCAACGAGACCTTCTTCTCGTACTTACCGGGGGTGACCTTGGCCAGCTTCTCGCAGAGGTCGACCACCATCTCGTTGTAGAAGTAGCCCGGGATCGGCTGGTAGGTCGCAAGAGAATCCGCCTGCTTCTTGAGGGCGTCCACGATTTCAGGATGGTCGATACCCAGTGCCTGGGTCGCCGCTCCAGAGTTGAAGTCCAGAAACACATTGCCGTCCACGTCCTCGATGAAGGAGCCACTGCCGCCCTTTATGACGAGAGGCAGGTACCTCCAGTTCGACTGAGAGACCACCCTCTCATCGCGAGATATGATAGCTCTGGCGCGGGGACCGGGGGGCTTGACCTTCACCGAGGGTCTGGAGTACTTCAAACCGGTCAGTCGGGAGCAGGGCCCTGTTCCCGATAAAAAGGTTGAAATGCGTTACGGGAAAAGGCGGGTGAGAGACAAATGGGCGACTCAAAGATCATTACGCCTCCTCCGGGACCTAAGGCAAGAAAGCTAATCGAGAGGGAGTTGAAGTTGCTCCACCAACCCTCGATCGACCGGGTGTATCCAATCTTCACCAAGAGGATCGATGGGGCGGTCGTCGAAGATGTGGACGGGAACCGCTACCTGGACTTCGCCATCGGCTCTGGCAGCATGTCGCTGGGCGGTGCCCCCAAGGGCCTCGTGGAGACTATTACCGGAAGGGCCGAGGAGCTCGCGCACGGATCCTACCCTTACCTTAATCCCGCGGTCATCGAGTTCGCCGAGAAGCTCGTCTCGATAGCGCCCGGCAAGACCAAGAAGATGGTCGCCATGCTTTCTACCGGGAGCGAGGCCGCAGACTTTGCGTTCCGGGTGGGAAGAGGATTCCAGAGAAAGCCTCAGTTCATCAGCTTCATCGGCGGTCATCACGGCTTCTCGCTGGGGGCGCTCGCCCTCTCTGGCCACTACGCAGCGATGTTCAGAAACCACCCCCACCTGGTTCCGGGGGTAACGCACACTCCGTATGCATACTGCTACAGGTGCCCATTCAAGCTAGAATACCCAAGCTGCGGGTTGGCATGCGCCGACTACATCGAGGAGACGCTGCTCACCACGATATCGCCCCCCGAGAACACCGCCGGGCTGATAGTGGAACCAATCCAGGGCCCGGCTGGAATTATCCCTCCTCCGGAAGGGTGGCTCGAGCGAGTCTACGAGATTTGCAGGAAGAACGGCATCCTCTACATCGACGACGAGGTCTTCACCGGACTAGGGAGGACGGGGAAGATGTTCGCCATAGAGAACCACCCTAAGATCGAGCCCGACATGATGATACTTGGAAAGACCCTCGGGGGCGGAATCCTCCCGGTCAGCGCCGTCATCATGAAGGAGCAGATTGCCATGAGCATCGAGCCCGGCGCGACCTCGAGCACCCTCCACGGTTACCCGCTCGGGTCTGCCGTGGCCACAAAGGTCATAGACATCATCCAAACCGAATCTCTCCTCGCAAGCAACACAAAACACGGGAAACACTTGATGAAGAGGTGCCTGGAGCTTCAGCAAAAACACAAGTGGATTGGTGATGTCAGGGGAAGAGGTCTGATGGTGGGACTTGAGTTCGTAAAGGACAGGAAGACAAAGGAGCCGCTCCGGAAGGAGGTAAAAGACATTGCGTGGCGGTCAGTCCAGAAGGGACTGATCTTCGAATGGTTCGGCCTGAAGGGGAACGTGATCAAACTCTATCCCAACTACTTCGTCACACGCGAACAGATAGACGAGGGTCTCGACATCCTCGACGCGGCCATAACAGACGTCGAGAAGGGCAGAGTCTCTCCGACGAACTTCGATTCTGCTTACGTGGTCTCAGCCGGCTGGATGTGAGAAAGGAGGAGGGGGGGCCCCGCAAGGGCGCCCCTATGCCTCTTCGCTACGCTCGGGAATCGGGTCTCCGGCTGTCGCTCAGGACTTGATGTTCTGCGCCACGCCAGACCCTATGGTCGTCGACACTGGAGCCTCCGTCTCGTTTGACGATTCGCAATCGCACTTGCCTTCGTTCTCGCAATCGCACGAATTGTCGCAGCTGCAATCGCATCCGCACTTGCTGTCGCAGCTACAACCGAAGCCGCAGCCGCTTCCAGCGGTCGTCCGTGCGGAAAGCGAGCTGAGGAACTCGGTGTAAGATAGGAACGCGAGGTTCGAGAGGTATGCGAGGTACTGGGTCAGGTCGGCCGGAGCGGCGGGCGGGACGATCGAAGAGCCAGCGGGGACGCTGACGGTCTGACCCTCTGCTCCGCTAATTGCTTTACCAATGTTGTTTACTGACATGAAGTAAAACCTGTGGTTCACCCTATAAGAGCGTTTGGAGGAAATGGGTTGTGCCCGCAGCCGGGGGGCTCGCCGAGCGGAGGATTAGAGCGTCTTCCCGCAGTTCCGGCAGAACCTCGCCGCGTCATCGACGAGACTGCCGCAGCTGGGGCAGTACCGCTGCAAAGTCCGGGAAACGTGTACCGCCGTCGCAGGTCCTGGTGACGGCGGGACGCCCCGCGGTTTGAAAGACTGGACCGTCTGATCGCCGGTGTACTGCTCGCGCATGGAGAAGAAGGCGATCGCCTGGAAGATGTACGCGACGAAGATCAGGATGAACCCGACGAGGATTATGACGAGGGCCGACCCGATAAGGAAGAGCAATCCTGCCGTCCCGAACTGTGAGACTCCCAGTTTCGAGGCCATGGTGGTGTAGCTCTTCCGGAGGAAGTAGGCCGTCATGACGAAACATATCCAAACGACGGACAGGCCCCCGACTATCCCTTCGGCGGCAGACATCCCAGCGGTCAGCACCCCCGAAGCGATCCCGGCGAAGATTATGAAAAGCCCGACCGCGACTCCGGCAATCTGAAGGACGACCGCGATCATCGCGTTTGTGAAGACCGAGCGGTCCTGGACCCCCTCGGCGATGTCATTTATCGAGACAAGAATCAGTATGTATCCGATTATGTTCAAGACAGGGATGAAGACCAGAATCGAACCGACCTGTCCGAGTGTCTTTGCCTGCGAGAGGCTCAAGTCAGTCCCAACACGCGAGCCGCTTCGACTAATGAGCCATCGTCTGGGATTCACCCACCGGGTCGTCACCCTCCCAATGGTTAATCTTAGAAAGAGGGACTTTCCACAAGGAGATATTACCCTCCGCTTCCGAGAGCAAGTGAGGGGAGATTCAAGAAATGAAGCCTAACGCGGGATCCAGAACGAAGGGCGGCCCAACTCGAAAAATCGCCGTGAAGGAAGCGAACAAAGCACCGGCCACGCACGGTCTCGGCGGAGTCCGCGACCGTCCGGATGCGCGCGACCACATCTATGTCCCGCCTGCTGGAATCTTGAAGAATCTGCCCCCGGGCGCCGACCTGAGAAAGCACTTCCCTCCCGTCTACAACCAGGAACAGATCAACAGCTGCCATGACGAAGAGACCGAAGTTCTCACGGCCAGCGGGTTCAAACTCTTCTCGGAGCTTAGAGGCGAAGAGCTTCTCGCGACAGTCAATCCTACCAACTCCGAACTATCGTTTGAGAAACCCTCACGTGTGATAAGAGTTCGTTACCAAGGACCAGTGTTCTGCGCAGAGAACTGGAGCCTGAGTTTCAGGGTCACTCCCGAACACAGAATGCTGATCAGAAAGTGGGATGAGGCGAGGCGCGCGCTCGCAAACGAATACGCGTTTGTAGAGGTGAGCAAGCTCGGCTGGTATTGCGGACTGATGAATCGCATCAGCTGGTCGGGAGACTCGGCCGCATCAGAAATGTTCACGTTGCCAGGGGTGCTTCACAAGCATAAACCGCAGAGAGAGGCTCTGACCGTGCCTATGGGCGCTTGGCTCAGGTTTCTGGGTATCTACTTGGCCGAAGGAACTGTCTTGGAGGAAGATGGGCGCTACAAGATTCAACTAGCTGCGAGCAAGACAAGAGAGAAGCAGTTCATACGCGACGTTCTCGCAGGTATTGGACAACACTACCTCGAACTCGATGATCGATTCACTTTTGACAATCGGCGGCTCTACGAGACAATGGAAGGTCTCGGACTGAGGGGCGTACACGCTCCTCAGAAGTTCGTCCCAGAGTTTGTTTTCCACCAGAGCGCCGAGAACATCAGAGAGTTTCTCCTCGGCCACTGGATGGGAGACGGTGGAGGGGAGGACCATAGGCGAGCACATTACACCAGCTCTGTGAAGCTCGCGAACGATCTACAACGCCTCGTTTTGCTCTCTGGGGAGGCGACTGTGTGGACATCAAGAGCCCAACAGATGTCGGTGATGACCGATGGGCGCGTGGTTGAACCCGGCTTCGACATGCAACGGGTCTCAGTTAGGACGCAGAGGAGCACCTCAATTGATCGAAAAGAGCAGGTATTCACGGACGAGTACGACGGACACGTCTACTGCGCGGAAGTTCCCACTCACCACACCCTCGTCACGCGAAGACACGGGAAGATACTCATCTCAGGGAACTGCACGGCAAACGCGATCGCAGGCGCGATGGAGTTTGACGCAAAGAAGCAGGGCATGGAGGAGGTCTTTACCCCCTCTCGCCTTTTCCTCTACTACAACGAGAGGCTGATGGAGGGTACCGAGGGGAAGGACGTGGGCGCAGCCATAAGAGATGGAATCAAGAGCATCGTGAAACAGGGAGACTGTCCGGAGCACCACTGGCCGTACGATAGCAAGCTCGTGACCCAGAAGCCCCACGGCGGGTGCTACTCCCAGGCGCGGAGCTTCAAGGCAATCGAGTACCAGAAGATCGGCCGCGACCTCGACCACATGAGGGCCTGCCTCGCGTCCGGCTACCCCTTCGTCTTCGGAATCAGGGTCTTCACGAGCTTCCAGGGAAACGCCGTCCGCGATTCCGGCCACCTGAAGATGCCGCGAAAGGGAGAGAAGACCATCGGGCTCCATGCCGTCGTCGCCTGCGGGTACGACGACAAGAACCGCTGGTTCATAGTCAGGAATTCGTGGGGCAGCGGTTGGGGGATGAAGGGCTACTACACCATGCCGTACGAGTACCTCATGGACTCGAAAATCTCCCACGACTTCTGGACCATACGCGTCGTAAGGTAGGCCGGTACCCGGGCCAGACGGCGCGAGCAAACAAGCCAGTCCCGAGGTAGGGGTCGACTCGCGCTCGACCCGCTGTACAAATCCCTTGTATGGTGGCCGAACACCTGCGAGAATCGCAGGATGGTTGTTCTGGTGCGTAGGACTAAGTACCCCAGAGCACATTGACCGGTCGACAGATCATGAGAACGATGCTGACCGTGCTCGCCTTGGCGGCCACCATGGCCTTCCTCGTGGTGGGCACTGTGCTCGTGGTTGGCATGCCAGGTTCGCAGACCGGGTCGTCCACGCAATCTTCGAGCGATAGCTACTCCTCGAGCAGTGTCACTTCTTCGAGCAGTGTCTCCACCTCGAGCACGACCAGCCAACTTGCGAACACAATAGCGGCCGAAGATACGAATGACAACCTGCAGCTCCGGCTCTCTCTCAACGCCACTATCGTTGCTCCGGGCCACGCGTTCGCCATATCGATCAGCGAGTTCAACACGCTCACGACTACAAACAACGTCACATCGGCAAACTACTGGGCCCTGGACGGCCTCGAGCTAGGTCCGTGCGGTCACAGTTATGGTCCGACCCAAGGTCCACTGGGTGTTGAGGTCTTCTCGGGACGGTATACTGCCGCCAACGTCTCCCAGGCGCAGCCTCTCGGCATCTACCCCTCTCCGGTGGCGTGCCCGCAGTTCATCAGGGTGATCACAGGGTTCTACTTTCAGCCTCTTAGCGACATCGCATTCTGGCTCCCGAGCTTTGGCGGGAACGGGACCGCGGTGGCCGGCAGCGTCACTGTGGGCAGCGGATACCCTGACTATTCGTCGGCAGGGCAGCCCCTCAGCCCCGGAACTTACACTGTGGTTGGAGGAGACGAGTGGGGCAACCTCCTGTTCGTGTACGTCCAGGTAACCTGAGCACGTGGCACGGTCACATCCTCTGGGCGAGTCAGAACCTGAGGACTTCTCGACGAGGCTAGGGTTTAAGACCCGGCAGGGCCAATCTATCTCGGTGTATTTCTCCTAATGTCAGCTGGCCTCGCTAATCCGTACGACGCTTTCCACTTCACCGTGGCAATCGAGGGAATTCCTGTGGCGGCGTTCACAGAATGCGTCCTCCCCGCGGTCTCGATCGATGTGATAGAGTACAGAGAGGGGGCAGACCTCCAGAACAACGTCCACAAGTTACCAGGTCTCGTGAAGTATGACAACCTGATCCTGAGAAACGGTCTTACCTCCTCTAACGCGCTCTGGGGGTGGTTCAGCTCATTCGTCCAGGGAACCGGGACAACCAAGTCTATCACGGTATCCCTTCTCGACGGGCAGAAGAACCAAGTTTACCAGTGGGGCTTCGCAAACGCGTGGCCCGTCAAATTCCAATCCCCCGTCCTCGACGGTAAGAGGAGCGCGCTTGCGATCGAGACCCTCGAGATCGCAGTGGAAGGAATGACCGTCCTGAACCTCGGACAAGGCAACTAGAATCGAAGGTAAGGACCACGACATTAGCATCCGCAGAGGGAGGAACCCCCAACCAAGGCAGGCCGAAGGTCATCCTCGACGCGGTGCTGGACAGGGGATTCTTCTTCCTGGTCCTCAAGAACATCGGAGAGCAGCCCGCGACCAAAGTCGTCACGAAGATAGGGGAGAAGATTATGGGCCCAGACGGGAAGTCCGACCTGAACGGACTGAACCTCTTCAGGGTGCTCGAGTTCTTCGCTCCCGGGAGGGAGTTCCGCATCCTTGTTGGGAGCGCGACGGCATATTTCGCGAGCGAGCAGCCGACGAAGTTCACCGCCGTTATCACCTATTCTGACCAGGAAAGGAACAACTACACCGAGACGATCACGCACGACCTGACCGTATACAAGGACCTCCCGTACGAGGTCGTCCGCAAATAGGCCCGGTTCCCAGGAGAGCTACGCTTCCACGGCGGAGCCTTTCGTGCGACCGCCTAGGGTTTGGAGATTGGGGCGTGTTTAGCAGCGCTCTTCGGCGATGCTAGTTCTCGCCTCTTGCGCAGGAAGGAAAGGAAGGCGGCATAGTCCTTTGCCTTGATCCTGGTAGAGACGATGGCCGTCGAGAGGTCCGCCGTCAGCGGCTCGAGCTTCCTGAGTACCTCCTCCCTCAGTGTCTGGAGGTCTCGGTCGAGGACGACTAAGAAGTACTCGTCAGAGCCGAGGGTGGAATAGGCCTCGATTACCCGCGGTTCGTTCCTTATGAACTCGTAGAGCTTCGCCACATCTTCGTCGCCCAGGGCCGTCATGGTCCCCACGAAAGCAAACGCATTGACCCCGATGAGCGACCAGTCTATCTCGGCCGTGATCCTGACCGCGCCGTTCCGCTTGAGAGCCTCGAGGTGCTTGGAGACAGTCCTCTTGTCGACTTTCAGCTTCTCAGCGAGCTGCTTGTAACTGAGGCTTCCGTCCTCCGCCAGGAGCTCCATCACTCTCAGGTCCAGAGCGTCTGCGGTGAAGGACGCCCTCCCACGGCGGTTAATTCTGTCATTTGATATCATGGCAATTCGAGATGTATGTCTGAATCGAGCAAGAACAATTAAGTCTTTGTCTCGGCCCTGCAACACGAACGGTGTTAGGGGTGCATTGGACAACTCGGGCCTCGCGGCGGGCTTTCTGACCATCGTAGGGACGATATTCGTCGCGGAGCTCACCGACAAGGACGCGCTCCTCCTCCTCTCGCTCGCAACCAGGATGAGGCGGCTGTACGCGTTCGCGGCCGGCGCGATTGCGTTCACGGCGTCCTCGGCTGTAATCGTCCTGGTAGGTTCGGCGCTCGTCCGCTATGTCCCGATCTTCTGGGTCAAGATCGCTGGCGGTGCGATAATGCTCGGCTACGCCGTGCTCGAGTACGTTCGCGGCCTCAGGATGGAGAAGGGCATCCAGAGCAGGGAGGAGAGGCTCTTCAAAAATTTCGGCAAGAAGGAGGCCTACGCCTTCCTCGGCATTGTCGCTTCGCTCATGGTCCTCGATCTGGCGGGAGATGCTACCGAACTCCTGACCGTGATCTTCGTGGCGCAGTTCAGGGACCTGCTGTTTGTCTTTGCGGGGGTGGTTGTGGCTCTGGTGGGAGCCAGCGCCGTGGAGACCGCGCTCGGGAGCCAGATCGGCAAAGTGCTCTCCGCCAATAGGCTCAGGAATCTCTCGGTGGTCGTGTTCCTGATCATCGGGTCACTGATCATACTTACGAGCGGAATCTTGACCTAGCGGAATAGACCGGGGGGTCGCGCCCTCCGGTCAAGATTGGGGACGTCTCAGAAGCCTATGCATTCCCGAATCAGGACGACGGTCGAGCGGGTCGCCGGCCAATCGCCGTTCAGTATCAGAATCTTCAGTAGACCGCTGGGCATGTTGTATTTCTCCCGCATCCTGGTGTCCTCCTTTGGGTAGCTGTAGCTCTTTATCCGCCTCAGCGCAGTCTCGAGGTCAGGAACGACCTTTTGGGATCCGACAACGAATATGGCCTTCCTGGCGCCCGAGGCGTACGGTCCGAACTGGCTGCCACCCGCCGAAGCCACAACCAGCCTTCCGTCCTCGGTGACGGCGTGAACGCTCCCGACGACCACGTCGGGGGTGGCGCTGAGCCGCTTCATCTCGGGCATCTGGGTGTTGCGGTCCATCTTCGCGAGCTGCTGGCGGATTGAGATGTACTCGCCGGAGTTGTTAATGTCCTCATCCAACCCCGAGAGCCTCACCGTCTCGCTGGCGGCGGTGAAGACGGTCTTGCCTTTCGGGAGAATCGACTTTACGAAGGCCCGGGCGTCTGCGGCCGTGTTCACGACCTCAACCTCGAAGTTGTGCTTCCGGAGCGCTTCCGCCGCCCTCTGGATCATCTCCTCCGAGGCTGCCTTCGAGAAGGCGTAGTCAATCGGGATTCCGGACGGCGTCTTGGTTACCTCTGAAGTGTCTGTACTTCCGTCTTCACTCGCGCTTAAGGTTGACATGTGTATCGGTTACCCAATATTGGAGACCCGATATAAAGGCATTGGATATCCAACTTCAACTCGAAGAAGGCTGCTTCAAGCCTGGGGAATTGCACGCCAGGCCCGGAGCGTCTCGTACCAGAAGATGCCGCAAGCGACGGCGATTAAGGCGGTGAACCACTTCGCGAGAGGCAGACCGGAGTAGTCGACCTGGGTGATCCAGCCCATGTAGGCGGCTAGTATCGTGAAGAAGACGGCGTAGAAGACGAATCGGGGGATCAGCGATGTACCGATCCTGAGGAAGTCGCGCATAACGTCGACCTTCACCTCGTTCATCACCTCATACTCGCCGTTCTCCTCGCGAACCAGACCGAGGTCCTTCAACTTGCCGAGGTGGTACTGGGCGAGCGAGGCGTTGGAGAACCCTAGGGCACGCTGCACTTCCCTCACGCCGACCCGATTCTTCTTCAGGGCGTAGACGTATACCCTGAGTGTGTTCCCCTTCAGTTCTGCGTCCACCTTTCCCTTCTCGGTCAAGACTCGGGCCAAGCTAGCGACAACTCCGGACTCTATTAAGCCAAGTGAGCATGAAGAAACAAGGTTGGGATAGCGGCGGCTACGAGGCCGTCACTATCATGCTTGCGGATGCTTGCTCGCCGATCACGGTCACGAGGTACTGGTGGCCCTTGAGGATGATTCCCACAGGGGTCTCTATTGCCATTCCCGTGAAGCCGAGAAGGATTGTGCCGTGGGGGTGTGTGAGGCTGGCAGTCGAGCCGGGCGGGAGCTTCAATCCCGGCTGAGCGAAGAGCGATGCGGAGATTGCGCTTGCGCTCGTGCTGCCCATCATCGAGTTCATGAAGACCTGCACCTGGACCAGCGTACCGTTGCTGAGGACGACGAAGATGGCCGCCTGACCAAGTGCCGTCGGGAGCACTCCCTGGCTACCTGCAGCCGTGGCGTTGAGGACGGGAGTGATCGTGACTAGGTGGAGCACGGTGGAGCCGCCTCCGGTGTTGGTGACCTTGAGGTTGAGGTACGTGGAGTTGAGCGCTGCCGAACCGATGGACAGATGGGCCGTGGTCTGCGACGCGATGGCCTGCCACCAGCTCATGGTACTCAGGTTCATCTGAGAACCTGTCTGCTCCTGCTGCACCGTCACAGCGGTGGATGGGACGGGGTAGGCCGAGGCGACTGAGGTTATGATGAACTCCGGACTTGACTGGGTTCCGGTGTTGATTACGGTAGGGGAGAAGTCGATTATGGTCGCGCAGGGCGTCGAGGCGGTGACACCGACTCCGCCAACTATGGGCATCGTAAGCTCAGTGGTCTGCACGAAGGCGGTGTAGTTCTGGCCGTAGTAGGTCACCTCTGCCGCCGTCACATTGAATCTGATCAGGTTGTAGGTGCCGGCCTCGATCTTGACTGAGGAGATGGTCTTGCTGACGTTGACGGTTCCCAGAAGCTCGATGGAACCCGACGCCTGCACCGTCGTCCAACCGCTGCTGTTGGCCACACCGGAGACATGCACCGCGAGGTTGGCGTAGCTGATGTAGACCTTGGTCACGCCCACAGGGACCGTGGGCGGGTCGGTCAGAAGTATCGAGAGGGTTCCCTGCTGGGAGGAGATTTGGGTGCTCGACTGGGTCGAGGATTCGGTTGAAGACTGCTTTGAAGACTGGGTCGACGCCTGAGTCGAAGACTGCTGCGATGTCGTGGCCACGCTGGTGCTGGTCGTAGCTAGTACAACGGTACCAATCTGACTGCTTGTGGTCGTCGGTAAGATTCCTGAGAACATCGCCGCCGTTATGAGCGCAAGGGCTGCCGCTACTGCAATCGTAGCTGCGAGCGCCGCTGACTTCTTCGTGTTCATGGGCATACCATGGAGGGGCGGGGCACTTGAACCAGCATCTTTGAACAGGCCCCACATCCCAAGAGGGTCTGCCAGCCGGGTGTTCACCTTTGTTGTACGCGGCAGCCTTGAGCAAGGGGACGTGGTTCGCACGGTCGGCCCAACGCTTAGAACGGCGGAGCTTCAGGGCGGCGAGACAGTAAACATTGGACCTGTTCTTGGTACGACTCCTCCTCTCGTTCCTGATAGGAGGGACCTGGGTCACCATCATTACCGAGTCGACGGTAAAGTACGGGCCCAGGGCCGGTGGCCTACTGGCCGGCTTCCCCTCGACCGTTGCATTCTCGCTCGCCTTCATCGGATGGACCCAGTCTGCGGGAACGGCCGTGGAGGCCACCACGGCTCTGCCCCTGGCGCTCGCTTTCACAGCTGCTTTCCCGCTGGTCTATGCCTTTCTTGCGAAAGGAGGGAGGTTCCGGTTCGCACTAGCGGGGTCCCTGGTCTTCTGGGGACTGCCTCGTTCGTCCTCTCAGCCGTATCCATCACGCTCGGGGCCGACTACTGGGTCTCGCTGGTGGGGTTCTACGCCATATCGGCAGCGTTCTACATCACGCTGGCGAAAAAGCAGAGGCCGAGGGTGGCGGGCAGAACGGTCAGACTCACCCCGTTCGAGTGGGTCTGGCGGTTCGTCCTTGCCGGAGGGATCGTCGTCTGCGCAGTCCTGTTCAGCTCGACCCTCGGGCCCCTCGTCGGGGGCGTCTTCGCATCCTTCCCCGCGATCATAACGTCCACGATCTACATCGTCAAGCTGGTCGAAGGGGTGGAGGCGTCGCGTGGTATAGCAGTCCCGGTCATGATCTCGACCTTGTTCACCATCGTCCCCTACACAGCGGTGGTCCGGTTCTCATTCCCCATCCTTGGCGTCCTCTTCGGAACCATTGCCGCATATGCTGTGGCGATACCTCTGTCCTTCGTCGCCTATTACTTCACAGGATGGATAGCGGGCAGCCGGGCGTCAGATGGGTTCCATCCTCAGGATCCAAGTCACTCGGGCACCCTCGCACCACAGGCTCCGCAGAACACTGCGCCGTCGCGGAGCCTCGACCCGCACTTGATGCAGTAGTTCAGCGGTCCTCGACCTGCCTCCGAGGGTGCGCCCGCAGATGGATTCGAGGGCGACTGAGGTCCTAGAGTGACCGAGCCGACCGGTCCGAACCCGACCGTGAAGTTGGACCTCGCCGCCTTGTAGGTCAGTCCCATGTAACACCCAATCGCCGCGAGGATGAATCCGATGAGGAGGCCACCCAGCGCAGGCAGAGCCCCGAGGATCAACATCACAATCGCGAGTATGCTGCCGGCCTTCCTCCGGTTTGGTTGCTCAGCGCCCATCAGGACGCCTCCCGCGATTATCAGGATACCAGCCACAATGCCAAAACCCCCGACTGCATACACAACGTCATTGAGTCCGGAGGTGCTGAGCGCGGGTGTGGTAGTTGGCGCCACCAAGCCCCCGTAATTGCCGAAAAGATCTCCTAAATTACCGAAACTCGAGAGTGCGCCCGCGAGCGAGAACACGAGTGCGCCTCCAATTACATAGAATACGCCCCCCACAACTGTCAGGTAGACGGCGGTCGAGTTTCGCAATTTCGGCTGTCTTTTCTCTGGGCAGACCCTTGTTATTTAAGGGATAGAACGAGGGCAAGCGAAACATCGGTAGTTCGGATGGGGACTCGTGAGGCTCCGTTGGGCCTTGGGGGCGCGAGAGAGCATATTAGTTCCGGTGTGTCACTTTCGCTCAATGAAATCCGCCTCCCCGGCTGAGAAGGAGAGACAAAAAGTGGAGAGGAATCTCGAGTTGATGAAGACCTTGGACGACGCCTGGAATGGTCAGGACTGGAAGGTCTTCAGGAAACGTCACGCAGCTGACACAGCGGTCTTCTGGCCTGGCCAGCCTAACCCGACCCGCGGACGGGACAACCACGAGGCAGAGGCAAAGGAGTTTTTCATGACTTTCCCGGACAACCACCTGATCAACAACCCATACAAGATTCTATTCGGCCAGGGGGACATGACGTGCACGGTGGCGGACTTCTTCGGCACCATGAAGGGCCGGATGGAAGTAGCTGGCGGGAAGACCATACCTCCGACGAACAAGAAGTTCCAAGTCGAGTTCTGTACGGTCGCCCACTGGAGCGAGAGCGGTGAGATCCTCGAGGAGAGGCTGTTCTATGACTTGGTGGGGCTGATGAGGCAAATCGGCCTGATGTAAGTCCGAAGACCTGAGCGCCGGGCTGCGGCGGAACGAATCAGTTTCTACTGAACATCTCTGTTTATTAGCTGGGGGGCACTAGACCGATTGGTTGTCCGTAAGGATCCACCTCACCGGGCATCTTGGAACCTACACCGAGAGTAAGTTGGACATTGAGATTCCCCAAGCGGGGGATATCCTCGATCTTCTGATGAAGCTTTTTGTTATCTTCCCGGCAGTGCGAGACAGGATTCTCGACGAGCACGACAAGACGAGGCCGTACGTCAACATCTTCTTGAACGAGGAGAACATCAGGGACCTTCAGAGCGAGAAGACGAAGGTCAAGGACGGAGACGAGGTCTACATCCTTCCCTCCGTCGCCGGGGGATAAGAGAGATTACGATGAACTCGAGAAACCTCTTGATGGTAGGGACGAAGAAGGGGGCCTTCGTCTTCGAATCCAAGGACGGGAGGAGGACGTGGAAGTCGACCGGCCCCCACTTCAAGGGTACGCAAATCTACCATCTGGCCTACGACCCCCGGAACAAGCTGGTTCTGGCCGCGGTCGACAGCTCCGTCTGGGGACCGACCATCGCCAGGAGCGCCGACTACGGAAAGACGTGGAAGCAGAGCGCGAAGCCGCCGAAGTTCCCCAAGAAGAGCGACCTGACCGTCGCAAGGGTATGGCACATCCAGCCTGCCAACGAAGACGAGCCGAGCGTGACCTACTGTGGCGTGGATCCGGCAGCACTGTTCAGGAGCGACGACGCAGGTGATACCTGGGCGCTCAACCGGGGCCTATCCAACCACGAGACCAGATCGAAATGGAATCCTGGGCAAGGCGGCCTCTGCCTGCACACGATACTCGTCGACCCGAGGGACCCCGACACAATAGTCGTGGCCTCGTCCTCGGTAGGGGTCATGAAGACCACCGACGGTGGCAAGACCTGGGGCTTCCGCAACAAGGACACGCTCGCCGACTTCTTCCCGCCCAAGCACCAGTACCCGGTCTTCGGCCAGTGCCCTCACCACCTCGTCCGCCACCCCCAGCGTTCTGAACTGATCTACCAGCAGAACCATTGCGGGGTGTATCGGAGCGACGATGGGGCGCAGAACTGGGTCGATATCAGCAAGGGCCTTCCCGCACGCTTCGGTTTCGCCATTGCGACAGATGCCAATGACCCCAAGAGGGTCTTCGTGGCCCCTGAGGAGTCTGGGGATGCGCGGCTTCCTCCGAACGGTAGATTCCTCGTCTGGGGGTCTGACGACTCCGGGAAGAGTTGGACGCCGTTGGGCTCCGGCCTCCCGAGGCGCTCGTACTACAATGTCCTCAGAGATGGTATGTCCTCGGACATGGAGGACCCGTGCGGCATCTACTTCGGGACCACCACCGGCCAGCTGTACGGAAGCAGGAATGGCGGAAAGAGATGGGAGCTCATTGCCGACGGGCTGCCGCCGATCTACTCGGTCAGCACGGGCTGAATCAGTCAATAAATAGCCGGTGCGTTCAGGCTGATCCCATGTCTGAGCTGGAAATCCGCAAGGCGGTAAAGGAGAGGTACTCCAAGATTGCCGTGTCCTCGGCATCGGACTGCTGTGGCGCGGGCGGCTGTGATGGGGACTCCGGCGTCATTTCTTTGGACGGCTCCGTCCCACCAGAGGCCTCTTCGGTCAACGCCGGGTGCGGGTCACCTTTGCAGCTCGTCACCCCCACCGAGGGTGCCGTGGTTCTCGACCTGGGGAGCGGTGGTGGAATTGACATCTTCAGGGCTTCGCAGATTGTGGGAGCCACCGGCAAGGCCATCGGCGTTGATGCCACTCCAGAGATGGTCTGGAGGGCGCGGGAGACGAAGGCGAAGTACGGGAGCAAGTACGACAACGCCGAGTTCAGGCTGGGCGAGATCGAACACCTCCCTATCCAGTCGAGCAGCGTGGACTACATCATATCGAACTGTGTGATAAATCTCTCGCCAGACAAGCCCGCGGTCTTCAGGGAGTCCTTTCGCGCGCTGAAGGAGGGCGGCGTGTTTGCCGTCGCGGACATCACGCTCCAGAACGAGATCCCCGAGAGCGCGAGGGCGGACATGGACGCATGGTCGGCGTGCCTCGCAGGGGCCCTGACTGACTCGGACTACAGGGACAAGCTGCTCAGCGTCGGATTCACCGACGTCGAGATCGAGCACATCTCCGACTCCAACATAGGGGAGTACCCCTTCAAGTACTACAGCTCGCACATCAAGGCGAAGAAGCCGGTCCCCGCGTCTCCGATAGCTCAGTGACCCGCCTCTCTATCTCGTCTCTGATCGTCCGCACCTCCTCGATCGGCTTGCCCTTAGGGTCGGGTAGGTTCCAGTCCACGAGCTTCTTCTGCATCTGAGCCAGCATGGGCCTCGGGCACGCCTCCTCCACGGAACAGCCCATGGTTACGACTAGGCTTGCTTGACTTATCATCTCGGTCGTCAGCATCCTGGGGAGTTTCGACCCAATCTCTATTCCCTTCTCCTTCATGGCCTGGACCACGATTGGGTTCACCTTCGACGACGGGACGGTCCCGGCGCTTGAGGCGTTCATCCCTTGTTTCCTCGCAAAGGCCTCGGCCATCTGGCTCCTCCCCGCGTTCTCCACGCAGACAAACAGAATCGAGGTTCTAGCTTCCGTTGCCATGTGGTCTCTTCAGTCTCCTGAATATTAAACCAGCGCAGGCTCCGCCGAGGGCGGGCCCGATGTAGTAGATGGCCTGGTTGTCAAAGTAGCCCGAGAAGAGGGAGGGCCCGAGGCTCCGAGCAGGATTGAGCGACGCCCCCGTGAGCGGCCCTATGAAGAGTATGAGGACGAAGAGCGTCCCGCCCACAAGGAGGGCCTGCCTCAGGGAACTCTTCAGAAAGGAACCCGCCGAGAGCGCTGAGACGACGAGGATGAATGTCCCCACGATCTCGAGCGCTACACCCTCGGTCGGCGAGACGCCGGCGGCTAGCTTGGTTGAGCCGAGGCTGGTCGCTGAGCCCTGAGACCCAAAGACGAGCGCGAGGCTGAGACCCGCGAGCAGCGCGCCGGCGACCTGGAAGAGGACATACGGAAGCAACAGGTCGCTCTTGGAGATTCCGGCCAGCGTGCTCCCGAGGGTGACCGCGGGATTGATGTTCGCCCCCGAAGTCCAGCCGAGCAACCTAATCATCCCGGCGACCGTCCCCCCAAAGACCGCGGCCACGAACACGAGAGAGTCGGTCGGCGCCATGCCGAGAAGGGAGGCGGCGACAACCGAGCCGGGACCGAGGAAGACGAGCATGTAGGTCCCAAACAGCTCCGAAAGGCATTGCTTCTTGCTCCCAGGACTTGGAAATAATCGCAAAATCTCCCGCGCGACCCTTGCAGAAAACTCCACGCCAGGGGGTACTTATTGACTAACCTGCTGACCGAGTATATATCAAGGGGCCGGAGCAGGTTGGTCAATAATAACCCAAACCCGGGTTGTTCGGGATGCCATGCCCTCACTCGAAGACGGCCGCAGGAGGCCCATACTGTTCGTTTGCATCGAGAATTCCAGCCGCAGCGTGATGGCGGAGGCGTTCGCGAAGAACCTCGGTCTGGAAGCCTCCAGCGCAGGCACGTTTCCTTCAACGCACGTCAATCCGCTCGTCCTGTCCGCGATGGGGGAGGTCGGAATCGACGTTTCTCGGAACATCCCGAAAGAGCTCACGGCCGAGATGATAGAGAGCGCAGGCCTTGTCGTCCTGACCGACTCGACCCTTGAGAAGTCCCTCCCAGGCAATCTACGCAAGAAGATGAGCAAGAAGCTCGTCGAGTGGAGCATCCCCGATCCTCAAGGAAAGTCGATCGAGGAGATACGGTACATCAGGGACGTGATCGAACGGGTGGTGAAGGTCCTGGCGAAGGAATCCTCGCCGAGAGCCCGTTAGGGATCGGAGACTGGCGCCCTGCAATCGCCTTCGTACTTGCCGTCTACCTTCTGGACCAGACCGTGCACGTCCAGCCTGTGAAGGATGCGCGACAGGATCTCCTGGTGGAGGTTGGTAGACTCCTTCAGCTGGGTGAATGAGACTGGCTCATGGGAACTGCAGACGACATCGCAGACGGACAGCTCCCTGGTCGTAAGTTCGACGCACTCGTCTGGGTCGCAGGTCCCTGAAGCACAGACGATAGGCATGGGGATGAAGCGGAGGCTGTGCTATTTATTGACTTGCTTGTGCTCTCGATCGCGACGCTAGCCAGGACCAAGATATTGTTTCTGAATCGAGCTTACGGACCCAGCCTAGGTGGTCACGAGGACGCCTTCGCTGATAGCTGTTCCTTCTGCTGGCACATGCCGATCTCACCACCGCCGGGAACCTTGATCGAGGTCACATAACCGAGGCTTGTCTCTGAGATCGGTTTAGTGAATTCGACCCCCTTGGTTCCGAGCTCCTTGACGGTCGTCTCCAGGTTGTCGGAGATGAGATAGAGCTCATTGGCGTTCTTCCCTCCCTTAAGGGGGACACCCACCTCCGCGCTGGTCAGGACAGGGATGAGCCAGAAATCGCCGTCCATGAACGGGTATTCCATGACGTCGATCAGAAAATCGCGAACCTCATTCACGTCTTTCTTGTCGAACATCGTGTGGAGATCCGCTATCATCGCTTCGTCGCCATGGCCGAATTCATTGGCCGGCCGAACCCATCTTCGAGATAAACCTTCATGAGGCGGAGCGGACAGAAGGCTTTTACCGACTTTTTAGGAGATTCGCAGAGGATGCATTCCGCAGGACCGTCCGAGGTCACCATAGCGCCCCTTAGAAAGGAGGAGCTGTCTGAGGCCGACCACATCCTGCGCCTCGCGTTCGGAACCTTCCTCGGAGTCCCTGAACCGGCCAGGATTTTTGGAGACAGGCAGATCATCGCAAACAGGTGGCGGATGAACCCGTTGTGGATACTCGGCGCCCGTCTGGACGGGGAGCTCGTCGGGTCGAACGTGCTGACGAAGTGGGGAGCGTTTGGCTGGTTCGGGCCGCTCACCGTCAGGCCAGACCTGTGGGACAGGGGAATCGCTGGTAAGCTCATGGGACCCACCATGGAACTGTTCTCGAGCTGGAAGACGACCCACGAGGGGCTGATGACCTTCGCCAACAGCCCCAAGCATCTCGGGCTCTACCAGAAGTTCGGCTTCCACCCGAGGTTCCTGACCGCGATAATGCAGAAGAAGGTGGAGGCTCCATCCACGAAGCGCAATCGGGTGACGTTCGATACCTTCTCTGGCCTGCGCGGAGACAAGGAGAGGAGGGCCGTCTTGAAGGAATGCCAGGAACTGACGGACAGCATCCTGGCGGGCCTTGACGTCTCTGAAGAGATCAAGGCTGTGCAGGAGCTCAAGCTCGGGGACACCGTCTTGGTCAGGGACGGTTCTCAGACCGTCGGCTTCGCGGTTTGCCACGTCGGGCCGAACACCGAGGCCGGAAGCGGTACATGCTACATCAAGTTCGGACTTGCCGGAGGAAGAGCCGGGGCCGGCGCGAGGTTCCGAGACCTGCTGGCGGCCTGCGAGTCAGTCGGATCTCAGAACGGGGCAGAGACGCTGGAGGCAGGCGTCAACCTCGCCCGGACCGAGGCCTACGCCGAGATGCGAGCGTGTGGTTTTCTGACCGAGTTCCAGGGTGTCTCGATGCAGAGGCCGAACGAACCCGGATACAACCGCCCGGGTGTCTTTGCAATCGACGATCTGAGATAGAAACTCGATATCGCGGCCCGCCCAAACCAGGGTCGTCGCCCTCGGGGTCTGCCGAAGGCGCTAGGCATCCCATAGCAACCGCTTTGTAGGCGATGTTCAGGCCGGAGGTCTGGGTCCGACCATGGCTGTGCCGTTCCTGGACGAGTTACTGAAGGCCACGGTAGCACTCTTGGTTGTGGTCGATCCTGCCGGCCTCGTCCCCGTCGTCCTGGCGCTCACGAAGGGCATGAAGAAGGAGGAGCGCAGGGGAACGTTCAGGGTGGCGATGCTGGTCGCTATAGTCCTCCTCGTCATCTTCGCGGTGGCAGGTCAGGAGCTCTTGAACCTGTTCGGCATAACGGTCGACAGCTTCATGATCGCAGGTGGCATCCTCCTCATGATCCTCGCCATGCAGATGATCTTCCGTGGAGGGTTCGTTGGTTCCTCGTCGATTTCTGCGGACGAAGTGGGAGTAGTCCCAATCGCCTTCCCCCTGCTCGTGGGACCCGGGGCTATAACGACCACCATAGTCTCGTTGCAGACCTATGGAATCCTAGTCACGCTCCTCTCAATCGTCATAGTGATGTCGGTGGCCTGGCTCGTGCTGAGGTACCTCGACAGGATCGACTCTCTGCTCGGAAAGAGAGGTACCGCCGTGCTCTCCACCCTCATGGCAGTGTTCATAGCCGCCATCGCGGTCCAGTTCATCCTGACCGGGATTCAGTTCTACTACCCACCGGGCTAGCCGAGCGAGTCAGACCCGCTAGCGAATGCAGTCCGCTATGGGATGGGGCTTCCTTGGACCAAGTACAGGAGCAGGACCCACAAGGCGACCGCGAGTACGACCGGCGGCCAGAACGACCCCTTCGAAGTCTTGTGGTGGAAGGTAACTGCTCCGACGATTATCCCGAGGAACCCGCCGATGAGCGCGGCGATCCATAGCGACCTCTCGCTGATCCTGTCACCCCAATTGAATCGCGCCAGCGCCTTATCGATCCCCATCCCGGCGAACCCCACAGAGCCCATGATGAGGAGCCAGAGGAGGATGTTAGGAACGGACAACAGCGCAATCGGGGACATGTCTATGCAACAGACGGCGGCATATCACCACCCATGGCAGGGGATGGAGCGGCCGAAAAGCTGCAGCGCCCTCTCGACTCGTCTTCAGTAGCTGAACTATGGGGCCTCAACGTTCGAGGGTCCCTTCGAGGTTCTGGATCTCCTCCTGGCCTACTCTCATGGTGGTCTCCTTCAGGAAGACGAACCCGTATCTCGCATAGAAGGAGAGACCCTTCTCATTCCCCTTCGCCACGTCCAGGATGAAGCTCCTTGCACTTGCAAAGTGAGAGACAGAATAGTCCATCAGCTTTGTCCCGATCCCTTGTCGCTGGCTGGCTGGGAGGACGTATAGCTGGAAGATTCGCGCTGTCTTGTCGTCAATCATCGCCGCTCGGGCCATCCCAAGCAGTTTCCGGTCTTCCTTGTACCCCGCGAAGAGGATGTCCCTGTTCTTCATCTGTCGCCGCAGGGTCTCGGCGCTGTGCCAGACAGAGCTCGCGGTCCCGATGACCGAGTCGGACAGGAGGCCGCGATATGTGTCCGCCCAAGTTACCTGCAGCAGTTCGTGGACATCCTCGGCATCGTTCTCGTCCAGCCTTGCGACCTCGGCCAACTCTAACCCACGCCCTGTCCGGTGCCACCTACATATCAACTGGTGGAGTTGGGTCAAGCGTGAGGGTCGACCGGGCCAGCGCGCCGATGGTACAGTTCCCCCTGCCGGGACTTTACGGTCTTAGACGCCCGAGCATCCGTTCGTGCAGATGTACCAGGCATCGACGCTCGTGCCCACGATCACAGCCAGTGGCCTCGTAGTGCTGCTGATGTTGTCTCCCCAGTAGGAGAACAGGACATCATGGGTAGAACCGTGACAGTTGTCGCAATCGGATGGATAGACGTAGTACGTAGCGCCGGGATTGAGGCCCGTGAACGTGTAGCCGTTCTCGTTGGCAAATCCTGTCTGCACGACGCTACCAGAGGAGCTGTAGAGCACGACCCACATGGCGGCTCCTGGGCCGGTTCCCAGGGCGCAGGTCGTCGCGAAGCAGGGAGCCCAATATGACGCGGGTACTCTGTCTGCATAGACAGTTATCCCGTCGGCAGGCGCGGGCTTTGACACAGTTAGCGGCAGAGTTATCGAGTTAGACACGTTGCCGCCGACTGCTGTTACCGTCAGTGGGTAAGTTCCAAGGGTGGCGTTCGCCGCCACGGTTATCGTCATTGTCGCCGTTGCTGTCCCGAGGGCGCCCAGCTTCAGCGATGAGGGTGCGAATGACGCTCTGATGCTGACCGACGAATTCGTTGCGGCGCGGAGGGACAGCGCCGAGCTGAACCCGTTGACCGATGCGAACGTCAGTCCTGACACTGCAGTCGCTCCGGCCGCGAGAGTGATCGTGGCGGGAGACGACGCCATGGCGAAGTTAGGGGCAGTTGATGGTGACGTGAAATAGAGAGCCGTGAGCGAAATCGTGTTCGTGGTGGTGATCGTCACAGTCTGGACCCTGCTGGTGACGCTATCGTTCCATCGGTCGAAGAAGTAACCCCCGTAGTCTGAGACCGCAACCTGATACTGGCCCGGAGACAGCGTGAAGGATGCGGGGGAGTATCCTCTCTGCAATACCAGGCCGTCCTCGCTTACGGTCGTGTAGTAGCCGGGGAGCGGGTTTCCAATGACGTTCGTCGTGAAGATCGACAGGTTCGGAGTCGCCGCGCGGGCGGCTTGTGGCGCTGCCGCCGTCTGAGCAATCGGCAGAAGGAAGAGCGTCATCAAGGCGACCGAGGACGCCAGAACCCAAATCGCGCTCGCAGGTCGACTCATGTGCTACGGTACACCTGCGGGGAGATGTACTAAGTGACTGATTCGAGAAGAAGAATGCTATGTACTCCGGTCTGTGCTCGGAGCCGGAAGCCCGGACTCCGACGCATCCCGCGGACGGTCGAGGCGAGACCGTCTAGGAGTTGATGACTACCGTTCTTTCCACTACCGTTCTGGTTGGTTCTTCGTCGCCCATCGATGCGATGCCACCAATCATCACGCCAAAGCCGATGATGGCGATTGCCCCGAACATGATCTCCGCGCCCAATGTTGTAAGGTAGACACTCAGGACGCTTAGATTGATAGGTAATACGATCCTTCCGTCGATCGCCATAAACCCGACAGCACCCAGTAGCAGCACTATTGCTCCGGCCACGACGTCTCCTGCGCTCATTTATTATCAGAACCACATTGGGACAGGCCTTTTTATAGAGAAACGGGGTTTTTACGGGCAGATACTACGGGAAGATTGCTCTAGTCCCAATCGGCACTGCAATGTTTGATTCTGTGTCACTTCCCGGGAGCAGGAGGCCCCCGGGAGGAACGTTGTAGAGGGCCAATCCGCCGTTCGCGTGGCCCCCATGTGGCATCGTAACCGGTTAAGAAAAAAGTGCCTACTGCCACTTCGGCATGTAGGCGAAGAGCGTCTCGCTGGCCCATACGCCATCGACGTCGTCGATCTTCGAGACCTGAGAGAGAACTTCCTCTTGGTTCTTTCCGTACACGGTCGCTAGGATGTCGATTTCGCCGGGGACGACATAGGCGTTGCGGACTTGTGGGTATTGCTCCATGGATTGTAGCACCCTTAGCGCCTGAGTCTGCTCGTTGACGCGGAGCAGTACAAGTGCAAGTGCGTCGGTTGGCTGAATGTTCTTGCCGTTAGCAAAGCCCTCGAATGGGGTGTAGGTTCTTGTCGAGGTGACTCCAGTTATGGAGCGTACCTGCTTGATCACTTCATAGACCTGCTTCGGATCGGCTGCCTTCAGCTCGATGGCGAAGTCGAATCTACCGGTGAGTGGTGAGGAGTAGGTGATCCCTTGAATCTTCCTCAACTGCTCAGCCACCTGGCTGCGCATTTTTGGATGAATGGTTGCGATGATGGTCGTCGGATTCATTGTTGATGTTATCATTTGTCTTCGAGAATGTAATACCTGTCACACTATATAGGTTGATTGGCATGTCGTGACATAACTATTACAAGGTTCCTTTGGGCAGCCCGCCTCTTCCAAACCTCACCATCTTCCCTCAAAACAGCCTCTATCCAGGAACTCGCTGCAATCCGACGGAGAATTCTAGAGTTTTAAGTCTTAAATAATGAATTCTCGAAGTATCCTCGATGTTTTGTAGCAACTGCGGTGCCCCGAACCCGGATGGCGTCTCGTTCTGCGCTAAATGCGGCACGGCGTTAGGTCAGGAAGTTAGCGCCCCAGTCCAGGCGTCTCAGGGCGGAAGCATGGCTCCAGCTCCAACGATGGCTGGAGCGAAGAATCGTTTCGTCGCCGCGATCCTGAATCTATTCTGGGGAATCGGCTATCTCTATCTCGGATACAAGAAGATCTTCGGTCTGCAAACAATCCTCTTTGTCATCGTGGTCTTCATCATCGACATCGTGCTATCAATCTTCGGGTTAGGAATAGTCTCCCTGATCCTCGTGCTCGTCCTAGCATACGACGGGTACGTCAAGGCAAAGGGAAAGAAGGGATTCATCTCCGCCGAGCCGGCGATGGTCTACCAGCCCTAGTTTGACCGTCTGAAGAGGAAGTCCGCCAGTCGACCGAACGCGAGGCATCAGACAGGTTTAGAACGGTCTGGTACTTCTTCCCGACCGTCGTGCCGAGAACTTTGGTCTGTGGCAGGTGCGGGAAGACGTTTGAGTGTGACGGCACGACCGACTGCTGGTGCGCTTCTGTTGTGGTCGGGTCGCAGCGTCTCGGCGAGATTGGAGAGGAAAGCAATGACTGTCTCTGCAAAAACTGTCTCAAAAAACAGGATTGATTTCGTGGACCTTGAGCCCACCTTACTTGAGCTCAGCCAGCTCGGGAGAAGAACCACGACCGAGCGGCATGCACGCTGACGACTAGAAGCTTGCGAAGGGAGGTTTCTTCTTCTTCGGGACCATGACGCAGAATTGAAGAGCGTCTCGATTTAAACTTGGCTCCGTAAGGACTGCTCTTGCTTGTTGCGAGTCGCTATCGGCCATCAAGCTCCCAGTTTGAACTCCCAGCCCCACTCCGCGCCCCCGTCCTTGGCGCCGATGATGTATTGCACCAGGTATGCGACGAGCAGATCCCTAGGAATCTCTTCCCCGTCGTCGTTGACGAAGGTGGTGCCACGTGGATGGACACCATAGCTGCCCTCCAGGTCGGGCGCGGTCACGGAGCAGAGCTTGATGCTTGCGGTCCCAGAGGGATGGGAGACAGCGAGGTTCGCCCCGGTCGGGTCACTGAAGACGTCGATCGAGCCCCCTTTCTGGACCGTCAACATCACAGCGACGAGTTTGTCCAGGTTTGCACCGATGATCTGCCAGGCCTTTTGGCTTTCCATGGCAGTTCATGGTGTGGTGGCGGATATTTACGGATATTTCGCGTCGCTGGCATGTCGTCTGGAGGAGCTTCGATCGTTCGTCCATCATCGTTGCGAAGCTGCCGCCACGTCGTTCGCGGATATATCTGGACGGACGGCCCTCCCGACCCAGTAGAATATCAGCGGCAGGTACCAGATGTACAGTCTGAGTGGTGTACCGAACAACGTCCATTGCCAGAAGATCGGCGCCACCGAGACCAGCATCAGGAGCGCGCAGATTACCATCATGTTCCTTCCGATTCGGAAAGCTCTGGCGACGACAGGCGCCACGAGCTTCTTCTCCTCCATGCTGATTACGTGGGCGAAGAGCGCCAGAATCACCTGGACACCTGTCAGGTCGATTGCAAAGAGCGTGGAGGCGTAGTCCCTCAGGGCGGAGGACGCCGCGGGGGTCAGCGAGGCATCGACGAGCTCCACATTGTTCAGCAGATAGGGGACGAGGGCAACAAGCAGCAGGAGCGCCACGTTGAGGTACGTCGCAGCTCTCGACTCCAATGGGAGCACGGACATCTGGGTAGTGTAGATCATCCACGCCGTGATCAGGATAAGGAAAGAGAAGATGAAGGCGAGGATGTGGCTGTTGATCTCACCCGAGTTCGAAGGGGAGTTCGCGATTAGGGCGATGGACCCTATGGAAAGGGAGAGGCCGAAGATCAGATCCGCGAGCGTCTCCATCCGTGGACGCGGCCGCCCGTCGCCGGTCTGTCTCAGCATCTGGACGATATCCACTGAATCTCGGTATTTGGTCTTTTGTCAGTCCTTCAGACTCTGCGGTAGTCGTCCTCTAGCCTCACGATGTCGTCCTCGCTGAACTCGCCCTGCACGATCTCCAGGACCATTGCACCTAGGGGGCCGGCCCCGAGGCGATGCTTCGCCGCTACCGGGACCATGACCTCCTGATCGACGCGGAGGGCACGCTTTCTGCCGTTGATCTCCACGGTCGCCTCGCCTTCGAGGCAGATCCACCTCTCGCTGCGCTTGGAGTGGTACTGGAGGCTCAGGCGCTGGCCGGGGTTGATCACTATCGTCTTCACCGTGACGCCGTTGGCGTTGGAGATGTAGGTCGTGAAGTGGCCCCACGGCCTCTTAGATACTGCTCCTCGCTTCAATGCACGAACCATCAAGGCTCAATGTGGAGGTTCTTCTTCTTTGTCCTCCAGACCATGCGCGCCAGCATGCGGTCGAACCAGGTTCAGCCATCGACCTATTTTTTCTGCGCTTTCCAGGCCTTCCAACGGGGGCTGTCTGTGAATGGAGCCGTCACGTGGGTTGCTTCGATCTTGATGAGAACGCGTCTTACTCCGGGCCTCCGCATCTGATACTTGTCCTGCCCCGTGTACTTCTTCGCCATCTTGTCTATGTGCTCCTCCGCTCCATCGAATGTCACTTCCTTTACGCGTCCTCGGATGACGGCCATGTTGTACGGGCTGGTCGGGTCGCAGATGTCGAGCGCGATCTTGGGGTTCCTTACGGCGTTTCTGTGCTTTTGGCTCCCTTCAAAGGTATTGATCAGGATGAGGTCGCCTTCGTGGTCGACCCACGTCTGAGTAACGTGGGGAGAGCCGTCCGGCATCAGCGTGGCGACGTTCGCGTAAGTCTTTGCCTCGATTAGCGCCTTGACAGCATCTGGAAGAGGTTTCATTTAGATCCAATCGACAGATTTGGGTTTGTGATATAACTAGATAGTGGTTCGTCTGTCGGAGAGCAGCCCCCGTCCTTCCGGACTATGCGAGTCTACGTCAAGACTTATCTTGGTTTGAAGTTTGGCGACCCCAGGCATCCACATTGAACCCGAGCGGCGTCCTGAAGAATAGGAACTTCGCGCGTCTTTTCTTCGCGGGCGCCGCGTCTATAGCAGGTTTCTCCATAGGGCAGGTAGCACTCAGCTACCTCGTCTACACCAGCACGCACTCGTCGGTCGACATTGCATTCACGGGAGTCGCCTTCACGGTAGCCCTGGTGAGCTTCAGCCTGTTCGGGGGGACCATGGCGGACAGACAGGACCGGCGAATCCTGATGATAGTGTCTGACGGAGTTCGGGCCGTCTCGCTCGCGCTCGTCGCGATAGCCCTCATCGTCCTGGGGTTCAACCTCTGGCTCGTCCTCGCGGCGAGCTTCATCCTGGGGGCCTTCAGCGCGGTCTTTCAGCCCGCAGAGCGCGCCATGATCCCGTCGATCCTCGAGAAGGAACAGCTCGCCGATGCAAACGGCCTGATCCAGCTCACATCCTCCCTCGCGCAGGCTCTCTCTAACGCCCTTGGAGGGGCTCTGGTCGTAGCCGTGGGTGCGATCCTGGCGATCGGTCTCAATTCGGTGACATTCCTGGTCTCCGGTCTGCTCATCGCGACGCTCGCGACCCGGAAACCACATACGACAGAGGAGGCGGCCAAGAATCCTGAGAAGCCGAAGGTGGGCTTCATGGAGGACACCCGCGAAGGGCTGCGGTATCTTGTCGCCAACCGGCCTCTCCTCCTGCTCACGATCTCGGCGGGCGTCTTCAATTTCTTCTTCGGGATGATCCTCCCGTTCTTCGTGATCTATACGGAGGAGCTGCTGCACGGCGACGCGACGACCTACGGGATATTCCTCGGCCTCTTCTCGCTCGGAGCCGCCCCTGGCTCGCTCTTGGTCGCGAGGATCGGGGCCGTGAGGCGTGCCGGGCTCACCTGGACGATAGCGGGCGTAGTCGGAGGGATTCTCCTCCTGGTACTAGTACTCGTCCCGGACACGTTGGTGGCCTTCTCTGCGATCTTCATCTTTGGGGTGTTCATGGGCTTCGCCGCCACGACGTGGGTGTCGATCGTGCAGATCATCGTCCCAAACGAGATGCAGGGCCGCTACTTCGGGATCGACCAGCTTGGAAGCTTCGCTGTCATCCCGGTCGGGCAGATAGTAGGAGGCCTCGCCATCGCGGCCCTCGGCCTATCGTGGAGCTATGGGATTGCGAGCGGAGGAATCCTGATCAGCTCGCTGGCGTTCTGGGGGTTTGCCGACCTCCGGAAGCTAGGTTTCACTGCTGATCCCAAGGAACCTCAAGCAGCTTCAGTGATATCGCGTCTTTGAGGGTGTTTTCGTATCTTGACGAAGGCGACCCGATGATGTTATAGCCGCTGTATCGCAATCCTACCGAAGCGCAAGATAAAGTGGCGGCACCTGACGTAATCAAACTGCGGGCAGAGTTCAAGGCACCTCACGAGCTCGTGAAGACCTCCGACGGCAAGACCATCTTCCTTCGGCACTGGGAGGGCGCCAGACCCGACCTCGCGGTCCTCATCCTCCACGGGATAACGGCGCACAGCGGACCATACGGGAAGCTCCTCGCGGAGGAGGTCGCGAGAGCCGGCTTCAACGTGTTCGGGATGGACCTGAGGGGTCACGGGCTATCCGACGGGACGAGAGGTGACTACCCGAGCCGGGAGAGGCTCTCGAATGATCTGTGCGAGACGATAGCGTTCCTCAAAGGGAAGTTCGCTAAGGTCGTCGTGCTGGGACACAGTCTGGGCGTTCTCTCCGCCGTCGCCGCGGTGAATAGCTGCGGGAACAATGTCGACGGGCTAATCCTCCTTAGCGCGGGGAGGAAGATTAGACCGGGCGTCTACAGCAAACCATCAGCGGGAGCCGCGCTGAAGACCCTGCTCGGAATCGCATTCTTACCGGGAAGCCGGCTGATAGAGTACAAGAGGAGAGGGATGGGCGGTCTTGACGATCCCCTGTTCAATTTCCACTACTCGGCCAGGTTCTATTCGACGATGTATGGGACGAGCGCCATGTCGGTAGTCAGGATGGCCGGGAAGAATCTTATCGAATCTCCGAACCTCATTATCTCAGGGAGGCCAGACATCCCCGTGTTGGTAGGTGTCGGCGACCAGGATGAGCTCTTCCCCGCGGATTCCGCAAGAGAGTTGATGGATAGCATTGGATCGCCCAGGAAGGAGTTTATCGTCATACCAGGCGGCCGGCACGCTGCGTTTCCTGAGGGATCATGGGGCCCCCTAGTAGCGTGGCTAAACAAGAACTATCCCGGCCCCGGAAGCAAGTAGTCGATTAACAGCTTGCCCGGCGATAGGGTCGCCACTATCTAGGGGGATCCGGGTATCCGCTTCTCTATCTCCTCTTCTTTGGCTCTCGCCTGCTAGACCTGCCTGCCCAGCCTTGTCGAGAAGAGGTAGTTGACCGCGCCGACGTAGAGCCATGCGAGAGTGAGTATGATGATCAACTCCCTCGGGGCCGCGCAGGTCGAGCTGACCAGGCCACAGCTCAGGGCGATAGTGAGGACCTATGGCTAACCAGATGGTCGACTACGACTCCGAGGAGTTCCGGAGGCTCGGCGCGGTCCTTGCCGCCCTCGTGGCCATCCGGGAAGAGGAGATCGTCTCCTGCATCTGCGAGGTGGTCGATGCCGCGTTCGCTGACTTGCCGGGAAGGCTCGTGCTGGAGATCCTCTGTGGTTCCGTCGAGCCGCTGTCTCTGAAGGCTATCGCCGCGAGGTGTGGCTGCGGCAGGAGGTCGGTCTTGCCAGAGGGGAGAGTAAGGATCGTCGTGGAGAGACTCTCAGGAGCAGGTATCGTCGTGAACCGCGGCACGCCGGAGAAGCCGAGGTACTCCCTTGATGCAGGAGACAAGCGCGTCCAGATTCTTGAGAAGATCTACGGCCCAATCCGCTTCGTGAGTCAGTCCGGAACGCTCTAGGCGGCTTAACTATCGCTCGCACCGCTGGATTGAGAGTCTCGCGAGGCGAACTGGCTCCATATCTTCAGCCTCGAGATGGTATAGGCAAACAGGAAGCCGACCGCTACCGCAATGATGTACGCTATCGAGTAGAAGATCAGCGTCGAGAGCAGGAGGGTGAGGACGTACTGGATGATCGTGGCAGCCGAACCGTTGAGGAAGTACTTGGAGAAACGGTGGCTGGACAGTAGCGGGCTGCGGAAGACGACCTCGCACTTCCAAGTGTAGTCCGTGAAGATTGAGGTCACCACGGCGATGAGGGTCGAGATCGGGAGAGCGAGATGCGCGTCGTGCGTGAGGAGGTAGAGCCACCCGTCGATCATGAGGGCGTTCACAGCCCCGGTCCCGGCGTAGACGATGGAGAGCCGGTTGACGTAGAACTTGAAGACCCTCCCGAACGTCGATGTCATCTCGTCACCGGCTCCTCGCAGGCGTCAGGTTGAGGTGGTATGTTTGCTTCTAGGACGCTGAGTGCACCGGTCCCGGCGTCCCGGCGCAGGCCTGGATGTCGCCCTGCGGGCAGGTTATCCCCAGTTTTGCACACGCGCTCTCGTTCCCTGGACAGGCGTAAGGGTGGAATGCGACCGCGTTGGCATCTGCGGCTCCGAACCAATGGGCCCTCGGTAGCGCTACAGCGCGTAGAGGTAAGGTGTCGTAGGCTCCAGCGTGCCCTCAACCGGGTTGACCTTGAGGCGGAGAGCTTCTAAAGTCGTTACTCCTAGAAGCGGGGCGTCTCCGGGTCCCACAAGGACTGTCACAGCTCTCTTTGAGGGACCGTACTCGATCACTGCGTCCGCCAGACTTGCTTCTCTGGTAGTTCCGTCGGCGAGGCTGACCTTGATTACCTCATTCGGGGTTATTCCGAGCGCCCGGGCCAGTGAGGGCGAAAGTTTCGTGTAGAGAGCCCCGGTGTCGACGAGCATCTCCACGTCTCTGCTACCCTTCGTCCCGTGTACACGGACGGTGGCCCTGGTCTCTCCCATCTTCATTGATTCACCGCTAGTGAGCCCCGGCAATAAATATTAGCACCACCCCAACCCGGTAACTTCGTCCACGGTGCCGGGAACGCTCACTCACCGGCAAATGCTTAAGCCAGTGTCTCCCGAATCTATCCCACAAGCTGAATGTCCCGGAACAGCGCTCCAGGTAGCAACTCCACCATCACGGGCACCTTCGACAACTCGATGGTCATGGTCATCATCATAGTCATGGTCGTCATCATAGTCATGGTCGTGGTTACCACAACGGTGGGCTACTCCGCGACGCTCAACCCCGCGTTTTCGAGCTCCAAAACCGTCAGCGTCGCAAGCATGTCGACTTCCACGACTTCCAAGGGTGCGCCGGCGGCCCTGGCATGGAACCCCTCCACCAGCTACCCGCTCACAGTCTGGACCCAGTCGTGCGTCGAGTCGGGCGGCTACCTCTATTGCGTAGGGGGTCTGACCGGTTCCAACACAGTAACGGACTCCACCAGCGCCGTCTACTATGCCCCGGTCTCGTCCTCGGGCATCGGCAGCTGGACGAACACGACCGCCTACCCGACCAGCATCAGATCCGAGTCATGCGTGACCGAGTCGAGCACGGTGTATTGCGTCGGAGGCTACGCCGGTTCAACCCTGTCGGACGCCGTTTACTACGCTCGGCTCTCGTCGTCCGGGGTTGGTGCCTGGGCGAACGCGACGGCCCACCCCCTAGCGGTGTGGCTGACCGCGTGTGTGGCATCGAGCAGCGGCATCTACTGCGTCGGAGGTGGAACGTCCTCGCCAACCTTGACCTCGACGCAGGATGTCTACTTTGCGCCCTTCTCGTCATCGGGGATCGGCCAATGGGTCAGCACCTCCAGCTACCCCGTCGGCGTCAAACAGGAGGCCTGTGTCTCATCCGCCAGCGACATCTACTGCGTCGGCGGCTACCTGAGCACCAGCGTCTACTACGCGTCGCTCTCCCCGACAGGGGTAGGCAGGTGGACGAACACAACGGGCTACCCGTTCACGGTCGGCGCCAACCTGGCATCCTGCGTGACGATCGGGGATGAGGTGTACTGCGTGGGAGGCCACACTGGCTCGGAGGTCTCGAACGACGTCTATCACGCTCCTATCTCTGCTTCCGGTGTCGGAGAGTGGGTGAACGCCACGAGCTATCCGGTCGCGGTCTGGGGCGAGACCTGTGTAACGTCGGGAGGCTACTTGTACTGCGTCGGGGGCGAGACGGCGTCAGGTAGCGTGCTGAGCGGCGTCTGGTACTCCTCCTAGCGTCTATCTCACTTGGGCAGCTTCGTGCCGGTCAGCTTGGGATCCTTGGTCTGGATGCGGAGATACAGGATCATCGCGTTTGCGTGGCCGTGTCCCAGACCCATGTCAGACTTGAGCCATCCTAGGAGTTCGGCGTGTTTCGCCACTATCTTTCCATTCGTTATGAACCCCTTCTTCTTGGCCAGCTCCAGGAATTCCTTCGGCGACTTGCCCGTCTTTGCCTGGATGTTGTCGAGGTAAGCCTTGAACGTCACGTTGCTTCAGAAATGACAGTCCTGACACGTTTATTACTTTCACGTTCCTCAGCGCATTCATGCTAGAAAAGGCAGGCTTCGTGACGTTCGTGCCGGTCAAGAAAATGGACCGCGCTCTGAAGTTCTACACGGAGGGGCTCGGCGGGAAGCTCAAATCGAGGGGAGAGGGCGGGATGAAAGACTCGTTCGCCTCGGTGAAGATAGGCAGGCATGAGTTCTGGCTGATAACTCCGTCGGCCTGGGAGAAGCGGGAGCTCACCTACAACGCCTTCGTCGTGGACGACATCTCCGCTGCGGTCGCCGAGCTGAAGGGCCGCGGGGTTAAGTTCAGCCGGGCAGAACGATCCAGTCCCAAGACTAAGATCGAGGGCCCCATATCCCGCGACTCGTGGGGAGCCGAGGCCTTCTTCAAGGACTCTGAGGGCAACCTGCTGATGGTGTGGCAGGGCCCCTAGACCGGGCGAGTCAGGGACAGCCGCTTGGTGTGGCCGCGGGCAGCCTGAAACTGTCTAGGCCTCTTCCATCTCGGTCGATTGGCGGGCCGTGACGGGGATGTCGGGGAAGGTGCGTTCCATCCTCGACTCCGCTACCGCCGCCGCCTCTGAGAGGACGCTCTCGGCCTCCTCGTTTGCGACCCCGAAGTCTATCGAGGAGCCGCTAACCGAGCCGGCGTCTACCAATATCCCGCCGAGAAGGCTCGATATCTCGCTCATCCCGCTTTCTGCCTCAGGCACCAATCCCGAGAGGCTCTGTCTCATGCCGCTGAGGATGGAGGTGGCTGGCGCGAGGGTCGTTATGATGTCGCCCATGTCGCTAATCGTGTTGAGTCTCAGGTTGATCTGCTCGAGGGCGAGCCTCGACTGAGTCACCATCCTGTTCATCTTTCTCAGTTCTCCGAGCTCGTTCGCATACACGGAGGCCCTCGCGGAGTCGCGCTTCTGTGTCGCCGCCACGATCTTGTTGAAGAGGGTGGTGTCCTTCTCGCGCAGCTTCGCCATGGTCGAGTCGAGCCTTCCTATCACGCCTTGAATCTCGCGATTCGCCTGCTCGAGACGGGGCTTGAGCGGCGTCCCCTGGTTCACGCTGCCGCGCAGCCTAACGCCCAGCCCGGGCCCCTTCTTCTTATCATCCCAATTCGCAGAGAAGTGTGACATACCAGCTCCCCGATGGCCAGAGGAGGTAATACCGGCGAGGGTGAAGGAACCTTCACGCTTAGATTAACCCGACGCATTATCCTTCCCTGTGTTGCAGGAGGTTAGAGCTAACCGCGGAGAATCCTTAAGGTTCAACAACTCACCGAGCAGTTGTCGTGCATCTTGAGATCGCGGTCACGGTAAAGGCGCCACGCCCCAAGGTCTACGCGGCGTACACTGACTTTGGGTCCATGCCGAGGTGGGCGAAGATGCAGGGCACCGTGACGGTGACGAAGGAGGGAGACTCAGTTCACCTAGAGAGCGAGGGAGGACCCCGGAGAAGAGGGCGGAACGCTACCAGAAGCCTGAAGCTCACGGAGCCAAGTCTGGTAGAGTCCGAGAGCGAGACGAGGTTCACCCGGACGAAACGGACCGTTGCGTTCGAGGAGGTCCCTGAAGGAACGAAGGTGACTGCGAAGCTCGAGGTACAGGTCAAAGGGTTGTGGGCCAAGCTCCTGGCCACGAGGGAGGGCGACGAGTTCGAGCCCGCGATCCGGGAGGAGCTCGAATCGTTCGCCCGATACGTCGAGAGCTTGCCCTAGCGCAGGTTCTTCAAGGCCTTGGGATCAAAGTCGCAGTTGAGCCATTCCCTGCTGATGGCTCCCCCATGCTTCTTGTAGAACGAGATTGCGACTTCGTTCCAGTCGAGGACCTCGAGGCGAAGCCTCTTGCAGTCCTCCTTCTTTGCGAGCTCGAAGACCCTCTCCAGCAGCATGGACCCCACTTTCTTGCGCCTATGCTCGGGCATCACGTAGAGGTCATCCAGGTAGAGGCTCTTCCCGACCCAGGTGTAGTAGGCGAAGAAGTAGACGGCGGCCCCCAGGACCTTGCCATCCTCCTCGGCGAGGAAGAAGCCGAACGAGTCCCTCTCCCGCTTCATCTGCCCGACCGAGTTCTTCACCTGTTCCGGCGCTCCTTCAAAGGTCGCGAGGTCCTTGATCAGACCCAGGAGGACCGGAAAGTCCTTTTCGTTCCCTTCTCTGATGATTACCGCCAAGGTTACTTCCTGACACCCAAAAGTCCCGTCTTATCAAGAAACCCCTCACGATTCGCTTTCGAGAGCTCAGACGGACTTCCCGCGTCTGACCATGGCGACCCCCATCAACCCGCCGGCTAGAACTATTGCTGCTCCCACGATCAGGTACGGCGTCAGGTCCTGGGAGCCGCTGGCGGTCGCAGTGACGGTGTTCTGGACCGCCGACGCAGGTGATGTATGGCACGGTGCTCGTCTGCCTGAGAGGCGGAGGGGAGGATACTACCCTTCAAAGACCACGCAGGACGAATATGCGATATCGGCGGGGTAGTTCGATAGAGACTTCCAGGGCCCAATCCCCGAGGAGTTGACCTGGGCCGACTCAACTGGCGTTGCAAAGGTCCCTCCCCATGTAAAGACAGGGTGGATTCAAGCGTCGCGCGGCGGGTACGGGTTTCGGACGTGATGCGGGCTAACTCACGAACTTGCTCGCAAATGCGCGGATGCCTTCGAGCTGTTCCTGGAGCGGGGTCTTCCCCTCGGGGCTCGGGACGATGACCGCGAAAGAGACTCCGAGCTCCTCGAGGTCCGCGATGGTCTTCTCGTTCCCCTCCATGTTTCCCGTGAGCCTGACGCGCCTGTCGCCCTGAGGCCCGACGTACTCAGCCTTCTCCGCCTGCATATCGAGTCCCAGCCTCACACAGATCCGCTTCTCGGCCGCCTTCGGGGAGAGCCTCCTGAACTGAGCGACGAGGTCCCTGAAGGTGTCAATCGGGTAGACGTTGGGGTGCCACGCGTCGCCGAGGTTCGCGGCCCTCCTCATTGCCGGCTCGCTGTTCCCGCCTATCCAGATCTCAATCTCCTTCGAGGCTGGGCGGGGTTCGAAGATGGCGTCCTCGAACTTCTGCGGCAGCAGCGTGCTCTCGAAGTCGGTCTCGCCTCTCCACAGGGACTTGAGGAGCCGGATCGACTCGTCCACCCTCCTCCCCCTGTCGTGGAAGTCGCTGCCCACCGAGGTGAACTCCCTTTGGTTCCAGCCCACCCCTATCGCCAGGAGGACTCTTCCCCCGCTAAAGGCGTCGATGGAGGCGAGCTGCTTCGCTACGACCGCTGGGTTGCGCATCGCAATGATGAGGGAGGAGACGCCGAGCCTGACGTTCCTGGTCTGAGGGGCCAGATAGGCGAGCGTCGCGATGCTGTCGAGGATTCTCTCGTAGGGCGTCCCGCTGTTCCTTGGCATGAGGACGTGGTCGGTCGTCCAGACCGAGTCGTACCCAAGCGCCTCGGCCTCGAGTGCAATGGCGGAGACGGCCTCGACCGAGGAAGTAGCTCCGTAGTTTGGCACGCACACGCCGAACTTCATGGTATACGCGACCCTCTGGGGCATGGCTACTTTACTGATTCCTACCCGATTCGCGCAGGAGCATCCTCAATATGTAGTTTGGCGGTCGGCACCGATGCCCCCCCTGTGGTGAACGGGTCTGCTAGGCCGGCACGAGCACCACCGGCACACCCAGGCCGGAGAGCGCGCTCAGCCTGAGGCTGACTTTACCTATCTTGAATCGTGACGACTTCTTTGGAAGAGTCAACACCAGCATGAGGACCCGGGAGTCCCGCTGGCTGGCCTTTATCGCGTCCTCGAGGCTCCCCAGGAAGACATGGCCGGTGCACTCCACGCCTTCCCCTTCCACCCGGCGTCTCAGACTCGCGATCGTGCTGGCTCCAAGCGAGTTGTAGTACGACGAGCCGAAGTCGCGGATCTTCTCTACCTTCGCGTACGCCGCGTATCCTTCAGGCACGGCCCTCCCGCTGGCGACGTACATCAGGACTATCCTGGCGCCGTAGGTCTTCGCCAGCTTGATGGAGTGCTCCAGGGCCCCCTCAAAATCGGTCCTGCCATCCAACGGAAGCACCAGATCGCCCGCTGCGCTCAATCCTCCCTGTGCGGAGAGTCGACTCCCTGCATTGGGACGATTCTCGCCATTAGTTCGCTTGTAATCTCCGACCTTCAGGGGAGCTGGTTCAAACTTAGACTCTTGCATGGTTGACATCTTCTCGACTTCCAAGCGCGGCCCTCGACTACAGCATCATAAACCAATCATACGGGAAATGGGTATAACATATGGTGTGGTTTGGTTGCCCAAGACTGCGACGACCGCTGCGGCACTCCGGAGGAACACATGATGCTAATCTGGGGGTTGGGGAGGGCTTCGAGCGGTCGTGTGACCCAGACTCTTGAGAGCGGACCTCAGCACGAAGAACGAGAGGAGCATGAGGGCCGCGGCCACCGTGAAGGTAGTCGCGTAACCCAGGTAGTAGGCTACGTAGCCGGTGAACAGCGAGCCTGCGACGGTCCCGAGCGCCCCCAGGGCTGCGTAGAGTCCTATGATGCTGCCCTGGCGCGCCTGGCCAAGGCTGGACAGAAGGACCACCGAGGTCGAGGAGTTCCAGACTGCGTAGGTAAGACCCATCAGGGCGTAGAAGACCATGGCAAGCAAGAACATTGCGAATCCGCTGACTGCCAGTGCAGCGGCTGCAAGCACGAGGCAGAGAATCGTGCGTGCGACGAGGGAATAGAGGCCGCCCTTGGGACCTCCCAGCCACCTGGCGAAGCCCCCCATCCAGCGATACACCGCTACCGCGGCGACCGTGTTGATCAGCGCGACCGCGAAGACCTCGTTGTCGCCGAGGCCCGAGCGGACCAGGAAGGGCACGAACGGGGTGTTGAAGAACGCGGACGCTGTCGTGAAAAGGAAGGCCGAAGAGAAGAGGAGGAAGCTGCCGGTCATCGCTCCGGCGCGCGCCGCGCGCAGCACACGCAGGGCATCCCTGGCCGTCCCCTTCGAGACGGAAATTGGGTGGGCGAGAAGGACCGCATGGCGGTACAACCTGGACGGGATGTCCGCTGGATTGGGCGACAGGTGACCGGTCTCCATTGTCCGCTTAGGTTCCGAGATCAAGCGATAGGAGAGCACCACAGAGGCGCAGGTCGCCGCCGCGCAGAAGACTAGGAAGGGTCCGAGCGGCAGGGTGCTCGTCCAGACGACGCCGACCGCAACCCCAATGATCGTCCCGAGATTGACGATCAGGTAGAGGGTCGAGTAGGAGGCGACCCAGTCCTTCTTCTCCGAGGTCTCCATCACGAGGAGGTTCGCCGCGACCGCGTTGGCGGTCACGACCAGCCCCAGGGCACCGTAGAGCGCGGCCAGGTCGCTGAGGTTGGGAAGCAGGAACATCGCGGCGAAGATCGCCGTCGTCCCGGCGGAGGCGATCACGAAGAAGACGCGCCGCCTCTCCAGCCGGTCGGTCATCCGCCCCCAGAATATGGAGGCGGGAATTAGAACGGCGTTGTAGAGCGTCGTGATGAGCGCGACCTGGACCACGTTCCCTCCGAGATAGAGGATGTAGAGCGGGACCATGGTGCCGAATCCCCCGACCCCGACGTTGAGCGGGAGGACGGACCAGACCCAGCTCTTCCGATTCTTCGTCGATACTGCGCTCTCTGGCTGAGTGCTCCCCAATTGGATATCTTCCGGAGGGCGGATGCGACGCGGTATGCGTTATCTTCCTTTCTCCGCTCAGGGCCGCGGGACGATGCCCTGAAGGTCGTGGGCGAGTTGCGGTAACGGCGGTATCGAGTACTCCTCGATGGAAAGGAAGCGGCCGCTCGACTCACCTCGTCCCTCAAACGGGTCGAGACCTTCTTCAGGTACAGAGGGTTTATCACGGGTGAAGATCGGGAGTTGCAAATCCTCTTGACAGCTGGCGAACGCAGGCTCGGGGCGATAATGTTCACGGGCCTCGTCGGTTACTACAGTTTCACCTCGCCGTACGAAGCGCGGTCGCTCAAGATGCCGGAGGAGAACAGAGCCTTCATTCAGGTGGCTTTCCAGAAACATGGCAATGTGGATGTCGAGTCGGTCGGAGACGGATTCCTCCTCTACCTGAAAGGGTTCCCGTATCTCGCCCGATATCGCTCTGACCCCAGGTGGTCAGCGATTGACAGCGAGCTAGGACCATCCTGAAATTCTTCTGGGCGAGACGATGAAGATAGCGAGAGAGGAGATCATGGAATTCAACGGAGTGCTTGAATGATGAACCCCGTCTCTTGCTCCTTGTTCGGTCATCTCTCGCGTATCTGCTCCGGAGGCCGACAACCGGAGTGAAGTTCCTCCCCGTAGAGTACGGGCTCATCGTGTCGTGGTTCATGATGATAGTGGGGGCATTGCTCCTGTCTTCCGGGTTCAACTCCTACGGGTTCGGTCTGATAATCGTGCTCGTGCCGACCCTGTTCGTCTACGACAGGATCATCGTGGGCCTGAGATTCTGGTCTCTGGGGAAGGCCAACCTGCGTGTGATGCTGGTCCAGAAGGTGGGAGCACCTGCCCTGGTCATCCTCTCGGTTGCGCTCGTCTACGTCGCCGCGGGTCTGGCGTTGAACCTGATGCCCTGGATCCCTGTGCTGGTCGTGGCCGTCGCCCTCGTCTCGGAGGGGGTCGCATTCCGCTACCTGAAGGAGAGGCACATAGTCACGAGGGCAGTCTCGATCCTGACAGTTGATTCGCAGTTCCTCCTCGTGAATTCGGCCCTCAGCGGGACCGTCACGAGCTTCGAGATCATCGCCTTCACTATGATTTCTTTGGTTGGCCTGCTTCTCGTCGCGAACGTTGTCCAGCAGGCCGAGAACGCGAGGATTCCAGCAGGCGTTTCCAGACGAGGTTCGATCGGGGAGGATCCGCCCTTCTTCGTTGTAGGGGTAGCCATCGCAGCCGCCATCTCCCTGGCAGTCTCCGAGTTCTACCTATGGTTCGTCATACTTCTTGTTGCGATCGAGGGGGTATACCGGTTCGGCCTGCGTGGGAGGACCATGAGGACGAGGGGAATCCTCTCGTCCTACGCCGAGGCGTCAGCAATCCTGCTGCTCTTCCTGCACCTTTACGGAATCCTGTAGGTCTATCCTCCAAGAAGCAGCGCGCCCAATCCGGAACATGGCGAGTTTCATTGAAGTCCTCACGGGGGTCTTCGGCCCTTGAATTCCAGGGCATGGCCGGGGCGCGTTAGCTCTCCTACAGGGGCACCGTCGCAATCGTGGCGAGGGAGCTCAGGCTGCTGACCATAACCTCGCTCTGCGAGATGGTGTAGAGGTAGTCCCCGATGATGACGGACCGGTCTATCTGCAGGTTGCCGTTCGGAGAGTCGCCGTAGTTCTGGCCCGCAGGGTACTGGGTCACCGTCCCGAGGAGTGTGAATCCCGTCGAGTTGACCCTGAAGACGTAGGCGCCCTGCCACACGGGGTTCCCTTCGGGGGGCGGACTCTGCGAAGTGCCGCTGGACTGCTCGCTCGCGGGTACCTGGGCGAGGAGGACCGGGATCACTGTGATGTTGTTCGCGGGGTCGTAGGTCAGCGCCAGGTGGTCGGTCAGGACGGGCGAGTCGGTCCCGCGGTCGCCGATCATGAAATCGGAGACGTCCGAAGACGACCCGTTGGCCGCGACGTGGAAGAGCGAGAGCTTCAGCCCGAGGTAGTAGGCGAAGTCTCCCGACGACGAGGCCACGGTGTCCTTGCCCACGCCGAGCAGGTACGAGCTGCCGAAGAGCGGCTGGAGGTAGTCCGAGTAGCCGTTCACCTTCAGCGCGCTGAGGATGACAGGGTGGGTGATGTCCGCGAAGGAGATCGCGAAGAGCGGGTCGACCTGCTCGAAGGTCACCACGTACCCCATGTCGCCCGAGAACCTTACCGCATAGAGGTTCTCCCCGGGCGCGATGTTCCGGAGGGCCGAGACCTGGCTCATGTTCTGGTTCAGGACGTAGACGTCGTCGCTCTCGGTGGCGTTCCCGTCGATGGTGGCGAGGCGGCTCGTCGCGACCCTGAAGTAGCCGTTGTACTCGTCCATCGAGAACTGGTTCAGGACGGACCCGGGAACCATCCCCACCGCTTGAACGACGACGATCCCGTTCGACGAGTAAGAAGCACGGAAGATGGTGCTGTTCTGGTCCTGCTGGACCGAGGGCGAGGTGATGAGGACTCCGCCGGTGAAGACGTTCCCGGGGATGTCATCGACGTTGGCGAACAACATGTAGTCGGAATAGACGACATAGATGTTCGAGGTCGAGACGTAGACCGTCGATGAAGGCCCCGTAAGGACCGAGACCGTCGTCTCGGCGCCGGAGGCCATGCTGACGCTGAGGATCATCGTGTAATCGCCTATCTGCGAGTTGTTCGGCGTGTAGAGGATGGAGGACGGGGGCAGCGCCGCTCTCTGGCCGTTCACGGTCAGATACGGCATCACTCCGGTCGCGTTCCCCTGGCTGTTGAAGCTGTAGGAGGGCTGCTGGACGACCGCGTAGAGGTAGCCCTGCGCCATGCGTGCGGCGACGTAGGTCCCTGCGACGGTCACGTTGCCGATGAGCTTAGGCGACGAGAGGCTCGAGGTGTTGTAGAGTAGCAGCCCGATGTCAGTGGTGCCGTTCGTGTACCCCTGGTCGATGACCATGAGGCGACCCTGGGCTATCTCGATACCGATGACCTGACCGGAGAGGCTCACCGTGGATAGGACTGAATTGGAGGAGGGCGGATAGGCCTGTATGATCGTAATCGCGTTGCCTCCTGTCGACGATGAGCTAGCGCTCGCTACGAAGAGGTGTGTGCCGTCGGTCTTGACGATGTCAGGCTCGTCGACGCCCTGGACCTGGACGTTGGTCCCGGTGAACGAGGGAGAGGAGACCGACGAGACAGCTGTCTGCAAGGCTGTCGCAGCGCCTGCCACGGTCATGGTCGCGCTCGACGCAATTGTGTCGGTCATGGTGACAAGGCCTCCGACGAACATCGCCGGGCCGCCTATGAATGACGACCCTCCGTAGGCGTCGTACTCCTGGGCGCTCTTCGCGTTCGCTGCCATGAAGTCCTGGAGCTGGGAGAAGTTCTGGAACGAGCGAAGCGGCCCGGATTGCGCGTTGAACGAGGAACTCGTGGACGGCGGCGTGTTACTGCCTGTCAGCGCCGGAACGAACCCTATCGCTGCCGCAAGCACGAGAACTATCGCTACAAAGAGAACGGGGGTTCTGTCGGCCGCTCCCTGCCTTCTCGAAACCGCTTCGAGCGTGGGTTTCATTCATTGGGCTGTTGAACGCCGTTCATGATTAATAGTTATGTCCGAGTATTCGGATATCCGCAAAGGGCAAAATGTATACAGCGCAACTGCCGATTCACGTTGCGAGAATCCTGATGCGCTTGGATCGTTGTCACCCTTCAGTCCAGTGTTGAGTAGAAGAGTACTGTAACATTCTCCCTTTGGAAGGTTAGGTCCTCTATTTTACCCTGCGAGCGGCTTGATAGGAGATACCATTATGCACCGCCCACGCAGGTCACGCGGAATCTCCCTGGCAATCGGGATTGTCATCCTGATCCTTGTCGTGGGCGGGGCTTCGGTCGTGCTTGTGGGCGATTCGCTGTTTGCCGGGAACCATTCGGCCACCCAGGAAACTGGCACGGGCAGCACCACCAGCGCGACGAGCGCGTTGAGCACGGCGACAACCTCCACAACGACTGGGGACACGACTTCGAGCTCGAGTGTGACAGCGTCAACCCTACCCACAACCAGCACAACCACAAGCGCCAGCATCACGACTACCAGCAGCCCGACAAGCAGCACATCCACGGCCACCAGCACGACCACCACATCTACGACAAGCTCCACCAGCACGCCGACGACGACCACAAGCACCTCCGACAGCACCTCCACGAGCACTTCAACCCCCTCGACCTCTTCAACCACTTCTACGAGCGCATCAACAAGCACGAGCTCAACCACGAGCACCAGCGCATCCACGACCAGCACCACCACCAGCACCACCACATCCACGACATCGAGCGCGTCGACCAGTACGCAGAGCACCTCGAGCCCGAGCTACTCTGAGATAGCGGTCGCTTCGCAGTTCCCCAACGGGACCGCAGTAATCGGCGTGTTCACCGAGCTGGCGCTTAACGGCGCTGAAGTGTCCACCGGATACACACCCGTCATCTTCCAGACAGTGAGCGGCCAGGACTACACCGTGACAGTCTCCGACTCGAAGAACGTCTACTTCAACCGGTGGTCCAACGACTTCTCCTCGAGGGTCATACCGGTCGTAGCCACCGGGTCAGAGGTCTCGCTGACGGCGGTATTCACGACCACTCCCCAGCCGTCCCCGTCGACCCCGTACAGCATCACGATCGATAGCAAGACCCTCAACGGGACCGCGATCAGCGGATATCTCGTCGACCTCCGGGTCGGCGGTTACGCCATAGCGAACGGCTACACCCCGGTGACCTTCACGAACCTGGAGCCGGGTCTGCAGTACCAGGTCGTCGCGTACTGGGCAGGGAACTACTACTTCAGGGACTTCTCCGGCGGAGACCTGAACAGGTACGAGCTGGTCACTTTCAACTCGACCGGCAACACGGCCGTAAGTTACGATGCTATCTATGAATACGTCCCTCCGCTCCAGGCGGCCACACTCAACATCATCGCGGAGTTCCCGAACGGGACCCAGATCGGCACCACCTCCAACACGACGGACTACATCCAGCACACCCCCGGGATGTGGCTGACGGTAACCCCTCCGGGTGCCACCGCCCCGTACACAGGGTCGGACACCGGCGGTAGCCTCCTCCCGTTCGTGCTCTTCGCCGGCGAGTCCTACACGGTCCAGATGACCACGGCGTACGGCAACGTGAAGTTCGCCTACTGGAACGACACCGGGAGCACGGACGCCACCAGGACGATAAAGCTCGATCACAGCGCCACGACGGTCGTGGCGGTCTACGAGGTGACACAGACGCAAGCCATGATGCGGGCAAGCCCGTTGTCCTCCATGATTCCTGCGGTACTGGCACCTTTCGAGCTCTGTCTAATCCCCCGCTTCTACCCTTCTAGGTCCAGGCTCTCCTAGGGACGCTTGATGAGGCAGAACACTCAATAGCACCACGTCCCTAGCGAAGGCAAGATGAAGTTCGGCATCCAGCACCCAAACTACTCGTTCGACGGGTCCGGTCCCGCAATCGTGGATTCACTGCGGAAGGTCGCAGTCACGGGAGAGGAGCTCGGCTACGACTCCTTCTGGGTGATGGACCACTTCCACCAAATCCAGAACGTGGGGGCGCCGCAGGAGCCGATGCTCGAAGGCTGGGCGACGATATCGGTCCTTGCGGGTCTGACATCGAAGATCAAGCTGGGCACCATGGTGACGGGGAACACCTACAGGCATCCTTCCGTGCTCGCGAAGATGGGCGCCACGGTGGACGTGCTGAGCAAGGGGAGGCTCTACATGGGTATAGGGGCGGCGTGGAATGAAGAGGAAGCGTCCGCCTACGGCATCCCGTTTCCCTCGACGAAGGAGAGGCTGCAGCGCATGGACGAGGCCGTCCAGGTGGTCCTCCGGATGTGGACGGAGGACAAGGCCACCTTCGATGGAAAGTTCTACCAGCTCCGCGGCGCCTACTGCAACCCCAAGCCGGTACAGAAGCCGCACCCTCCGATCCTGATAGGGGGAAGCGGCGAGAAGAGGACGCTGAAGACGGTCGCCAAGTACGGGGACGCAACCAACCTCTTCGGCTCCGTGGACACGGTCAAGGCGAAGCTGGACATCCTGCGCGGGCACTGCAAGGACGTGGGGAGGGATTACGATTCTATCGTAAAGTCGAAGCTGGGAAGGGTCTTCATCGGTGACCGCGAGGGCATTGAGAAGACGTTCAGGCAGATGGGCGTCCCGGCAGAGAGGATGAAGGAGTTCATGACCTACGGGAACGCCGAGCAGATACGCCAGCAGCTCGAGGCTTTCAGGGAGATTGGCGTAGACTATCTGATCTTCTCATTCGACCCTAGAAACGAGCTGGAGACGGTAACTCGGTTCGCGAAAGAAGTGATGTCTACATTCTGAAGCCCCACGCTAGCGGAAAGAGGGGCCAGGTCTCTTCTGATTCCCGACCGCGGCCCCGTCCGCATTGCTGATGCCCCTCTATATGTCAGAGACGGTCTTGTCGTTCAAACTGGTCGACGACTTCACACCTGGCCGATCAGCGTGCCACCCACCGTTTCGATGAATCCCTCCACTACTTTCTCGTCCGCATCCTGCGGAGGCATAAGGTTCAATCGGTGGACGCCGAGTTCCGAGAACTTCTGGGCGGTCGCCTTGTCGACGGGCACCCTAGGGGCTACGCTAATCTCGAGCTCCCCCAGCTCGGTAGGACGCGAATGCCTGGTCGCTGCTTCTCGCAAGCCCGCGAGGGCGCGCTTGGTGTCCTCCACATCGAGCCCAAAGCCGAACCATCCGTTCCCCTGCCGCACGGCCCGACGGTACGCCTCCTCCGAGAGGCCGCCTATCACGATTGGGGGGTTCGGCTGCTGTACGGGCCGGGGGTTCGCCTGCAGGCCGTCGAAGGAGACGAACTTTCCGTGATAGACCGGCTTGTCCTGGCTCCAGAGGGCCTTCATCGCCTTCAGATAGTCGTCAGCCCGGCTTCCGCGGTCGTGGTAGGGAATCCCCAGCACCTCGTACTCGTGCTCCGACCAGCCGACGCCGATGCCCACGGTCAGCCGCCCCTCGGAGAGGACGTCGAGGCTGGCTAGCTGCTTCGCCGCGATCACCGGGTTGAACTGCGGAAGCAGGAGGATCCCGGTCCCGAGCCGGATCGTCTGCGTGTGAGCCGCGATGAAGGTGAGCGCCACGATCGGGTCGAGCATCCGCAGGCTGGGCGGCATGCGCGTCTGCTTCTCGGAGAGGAACGGGTGGCCGCCCGCCCAGATGGAGTCGAAGCCGGCCTTCTCAGCGGCCTGGGCGAGCCGGGCCATCCTTTCAGGGGAGCTGTTGAAGCCTGAGTTTATCGATGCCAGTCCGAATCTCAGTTGGTTCGCCATGTCAATCTTCTAGGAGAGAGCGAGCGCTGGCGGGTCGATATAAGCTCGGCTCGCTCTCGGCGATCATTGTCAACCGTTTGGAGACCTCGATCCTCCCAGTCATCCGACGGGGCCATCATCCGAGGTGTCACAGGATCCTAATCCAGCGACACCCTTCGCAGGCCGGGGATCCTGTCAAATTCCCTGTCCGTAGAGACGACGGTGCCGTCGTGCTCCGACGCTTCGGCCGCGATGAGGGAGTCGAAGTAGCCGAGGGCGAACTCCTCTTCGTAGAGCGCGGCCAGATAGAGCGTCTTCGGGGTCACGGGGTGCACCGAGGCGACCGCGCCGGGGAAGTCGAGCGCGAGCAGGGTCATCTCCTCCCTCCTGGCCCGTGCGGAGAAGCCGCGGCTCCGGAGAACCACGTCGAATTCCATCAGGGCAAAAGTTCCTAGCTGGAGCCTGCCGCCAAGCTTTCTGAGTTGGGCCGTGGCGTTGCCATGGAATCTGTCCGAAGGGTCGGCGGCGGCGAACAGCGCCACAGTGTCAACTATTGGCATCGCTCTTCGTCAGCTTCGCAAGAAAGCGGTCGGCTTCGTGGTCCTCCTCCCTGAACCCGAGCCTGTTGAGACTCCCCGCAAACCTCTTCCCGGCGGCGGAGGCCAGGATGACGCCTCCCGCGAAGGGGACGGCGACGAGTCTCTCGCCCTTGACAATCCCTGCCGCGGTGCGTACTCGCTTCTCGAGCACGACCCTGTACTTGGAGTCAACGACGACGGTCGATTCGGTCACGTGAATGTCCCACGTTTCCTCATTCTGTCCCACTATTTAAGCGCCCGCCGACGGCGGTTCCTCCGCGACAACGATGATTCCTGTCCAAAGAGGAAGAGGCCACAACCCTTTTAGATTCGCTATAGTCCATGGACTATGGGTAAATGTTGTCCACGACCACGGTGGAGTTGAAGAGGAACACGGCGAAGATGCTGGAGGAACTCAAGAAGAAGTATGGCGCGAAGAGCATGGACGAGACGGTCAGACGTCTCATCAGCAAGGCAGAGAACATCCCCGAGTCGATGTTTGGAGCTCACCCTGAGCTGAAGCCTTTCGTGCGGCAGGAGGAACCGCGTCATGAGTTATGAATACGTGATAGATTCCTTCGCCTGGGTAGAGTACTTCAGGGGGACAGAAGCAGGCAGGAAGGTTCGTCGGTACATCGAGAGCGACCACGCCGCGACCTCAACACTGACCCTCGCCGAACTGAAGGAAAAGTACCTCAGGGCGGACTGGGCTTCCTCAGACGGTGATGTCGCGTTCATCGCGGGTCGCACCCTGGTCACCCCGGTCGACAGGGAGATCGCCCTCCTGGCCGGCGAGCTGAACCATGCTCGCAAGAAGACGGTCAAGGGCTGGGGGATGGTGGACTCGATAATCCTAGCGACCGCGAGGACTGTGTCGGCCAGGGTCGTGACCGGGGACCTGCACTTCAAAGATCTGCCTGATGCAATCATGCTGTAGCGGCAAGCGGAGCTTCGGCATGCCTTCCGTACCCAGCGGCTCAATTGATCATCGGGAACCAGGAGGCGACCACGTAGCGGGTTGCGGCTGTGCACTCAGCTCGATTGTATACCTAGGGGGGAGAAGTCATGAGTCTCGAAGAGCCTACTGAGAGAAGTTCACCTTGGTCGTAGGGACCGACTCAGGTGTCGAGACGCGCACCATGACCTTACCGATCTTCACAGTCGGATTCCGGGTTCAACACATTCCCCTGTCTATCTCACAGCAGCGCCGCAGTTGGGACAGAACCCTGCGGTCGGCGCGATCGGGTTGCCGCAGTTGGCGCAGAGCTCAGACGGAGGTCACGCCGCTGCCGCTGGTTCTTGTCCCCGACCCCTAGGACCGCCCCTCCCCCTTGTCGCCATGACTAACGCGACAATGATCACAGCGCCGATAGCGGCCCCCGTAGCTACGTAAACGAGGTAGGGAGGCCCGCCTCCCGTGGAGGAGGATTGAGATGCGGTGGTCGTCGTGGACGAAGATGAACTCGTCGCGGATCCTGTGGTCGAAGAGGAAACGGAGTTCGTGGCCGAGCTGGAGCTCGTGGCCGAATTGGTAGTGGGGCCGACACTAAAGATGAACGCGTCACCCGGAAAGGCGTAGCCCGGTGAAGCTGATATCAGCTCAACGGCTACTGGATCTCCCACGATGAGGGTCCCGGAGCCGATTGCAATCGCAGAGCCGAACTCGGAACTATAGTATCCGTTCAACACGCTCGGGGCCGTTATGCCCGTAATCAGCCCGAAAGTTGTGGCGTTGTAGATGTAGACGGCTCCACCGGTAATTGTGCTAGAAGTGATTGCGGTGCCGTTGTATGGCGCCCCGGCGGCGATTAGGCCATTCCCAGCCGCGACGGTGAAGCCGAAGTTGGGTGGGTATGCCTGCGTGGCCGTGGACCCGCTGAATGTCATGAGGAGTGTCCAGGATGCGGTATTGTAGACGTACGCGTTCCCTATCTCCGGTTCGCCGGCCACAGCCTCGAACGGCGCTCCTACGACCAGCACGGAACCAGTGCCTGCCAAGGAGAATCCGAACTCACCGTTCAGTTGCGCGTTGGGGCTGGTGAGCGTCTTGACCAGCGCAAGGTTCGAGGCGCTGAAGACGTAGACGTTTCCCGCCCCCAAGTGGCCATCCGCGGTCTCATTCTGGGCACCAATAATCACGTAGCTAGGCGTCGCGTAGACGGTCGAGCCGAACTCCCCCTCGAAATCCGGGTTGGGGGACTTGAGCGATCCGATGAGTGAGCCTGTCGTGGCATTGTAGACGTATGCACGCCCGGCGAACCCGACGGTTGTGTTCTCATTTACCGCCCCGACTACGAGCAGAGATCCACTTGTCGCAAGCACACCACCGAACTCTCCCACGGACTGGGCGTTCGGGCTCGAAAGGGTGTACACCAGCTTCCCTGTGGTCAAACTGTAGGCGTAGACATGCCCAGCCGCCAGTTTCCCGCTCGCGTTCTCACCTGGGGCGCCCACTATCGCCAGGTTCCCACTCACCGCTACAGACCAGCCGAAGGACCCAAGCTCCTGGGGAGCCGGACTCGTCAGGGCCCTGAGAAGTGTCCCGCTGGACCAGTTGTAGACGTAGATATTCCCAGCCGCTGCTAGGCTGCTCGAGGTCTCGTTGGGAGCACCGACCACAAGAAAGAGCCCGCCGACGGCCAGCGACTCCCCGAACAGCCCCGCGGTGGTGCTCCCGCTCGGGGAACCCGTCCCTGGACTGGTGAGCTGAATCGAGGGGAACTGAGTCGTCGCGGTGGAGGCGGTGGAGGTGGCGGTTTTCTGGCCCACGATTGTTACGGAGGAGGAAGTCGAGGTCGTGGAGGCAGTCGAAGTGGAAGTCGTCGACGCTGGCGTGATGGTGGCTGTGGTGCTCTGAAGGGTCGTGGCGCTGAAGGCTGCGCTGAAAGTGCCAGAGGTGCTCGGGAGCGCGAAGACCCCCGCGACATTCGCGATGACGACTGCAACAAACAAAAGAGCGATGACCGCGGTCACAATCCCCACCCTCCCTGTCGCACGCCTGTTACCCAGTCTCGAGCGGCATCGTCCCTTCGTCAACCTCCCAACCGAGTGTGACCCGGTTCGGAAGAAAGCGCTCGGGTGCTTCGCCATCTCACGTGGTACCGGCTGCATTCTATTTAGCGGATTTCCGAGATGATTCC
>Ga0182014_10000119_pt1 | contig 88314 bp, 70 predicted proteins | sample 612S2DmetaG_FD_120489 | JGI IMG/M metagenome (GOLD analysis project Ga0182014, IMG submission 120489) | Permafrost microbial communities from Stordalen Mire, Sweden - 612S2D metaG | ecosystem: Environmental > Terrestrial > Soil > Wetlands > Permafrost | place: Sweden: Stordalen | collected...
CTGGGGCATGTCGTCGCACTTTGCGCGCCAGGCGGGGCCGCAAGCCCGTGTTCTGGTCGACACCGGACATCACTACTCCTCGCAGAACATCGAACAGATTGTGGCGTGGCTCCTCCACACGCGAATGCTGGGGGGCTTCCACTTGAACGATCGCCGCTACGCAGACGACGATTTGACGCTGGGCTCGATCGATCCCTACCAGATCTTCCGCATCTTTCACGAGATCCATGCAGCTGCGGCGGATGGAGTGGAACTGGAGATCGCTTACATGATCGACCAGAGCCATAACCTGAAGGGCAAGATCGAGGCCATGGTGCAGACGGTAGTGACGGCGCAGGAACTCTATCTGAAGGCTGCCCTGGTGAATCGGGAGAAATTGGCTGAGCTTCAGCAATCCTGCGATCTTGTGGCTGCCGAGGAGTTGTTCAGGGGAGCCTTCTGGGAGGACGTGCGTCCACTCGCCGCGGCCTGGAGGGAGTCGCGCGGTTTGCCTGCCGACCCGCTGGCGGCTCTGCGGTCCGGCGGGTATGTGGAGCGGGCCGGGCTGGAGCGGGGAAGCCGCTCGGCGACCTCGAGCAGTTACGCGTAACAAGTTAATTGCGCCGCTTAATCGCACTGCGAGCAGTTACACCTGACAATTGGTCTATGATGATTGCTGATTCCTTGTTAATCGATTTAGGGGCAGGGAGATTAGCGGTTGGCCAAGGCAAAGATCAAGCGGCTTTATCTGATTCCAATCCTCTCCAAGGCGCTCGACGTCATTGAGCTGCTGGAAGAGCGTCAGGCCCCATTGACCCTGGAGGATGTCTACCAGGAGACCCACATTTCGAAGACCAGCGTCTACCGCATACTCAAGACCTTGGTGCACCGGGGTTATCTGGCCCAGTCGCAGAACGGACAGTACAGGCTGGTATCGCGTCCTCGGCGGTTGAGTTTTGGGTTTGCCATGCAGAGCGCGGAGATGCCGTTTTCCGTGGCCGTGGCCCATAGCGTGACAACGGCTGCGGCGGCCTCCGGCGTGGAACTGCTGGTTCTCGACAATCGCTACGATCCGGACATCGCGATCCAGAATGCCGAAGAATTTGTGGCCAAGAGGGTGGACCTGGTGCTGGAGTTCCAGGTGGAAGAGGCGGTAGCGCCGCGCATCGCGCACATCTTCAAGCGAGCTGAGATACCGCTGATCGCCATCGATGTGCCCCATCCCAATTCGACTTATTTCGGCGTGGACAATTTTGAGGCAGGCTACGAGATGGGAGCCCTGCTGGCGCAGCATGCTCAAGTGAAGTGGAACGGAAGCGTCGACCGGGTTGTCGGAGTTGGTTTCATCGAGGCCGGCAGCTTTGTGCAGAGCCGCATCTCCGGAGCGCTCGACGGGGTTCGGGAGCGGATACCGGAGTTGGCACTTGACCGCTTCGTCCAGATTGAAGGCCGCGGCATGAGGGAGCCCAGCAAGCTGGCGATGATGGAAGTGCTCCGCTGGCACCGTGGTGGCGAGCGCATTCTGGTGGCCGCCGCCACCGATTCCAGCGCCCTGGGCGTTCTGGATGCGGCACGCGCGATGGGTTGCGAACAGGACCTTGCAATCGCAGGACAGGACTGCATCCCCGAGGTGCTTGAAGAGATGAGTTCAGGCAAAAGCGCGATCATTGGGTCCATCTCCCATGAGGTGGAAACCTACGGCCCGCGCCTGATCCAACTGGGGATTGCGCTGTTGCGGGGAAACATCGTTCCACCCTACAACTACGTTCGGCATCGCGCGGTTACGCCTGAGACGCTCTTGGCGGAACTGGGGGTGAAAGGCGCGCCGCGCAATTCTATTGCCACCGTAGAAGTCGAGGCGGAACTCGCCTGATCCGGAGATTCCCTCGGCATTCGAGGATGTAAACGTAGTCAGGTGCGGGCGGTTCCCCGTAGACTGATACATATGAACAAGGCAGCGCTCTCTTCCCCCGCACTGACTTTTCTTGAGGATCGCTGGGATCCCAAGGTAGCCGACACTCTCGACGAACCGGAACTTCTGCGCTATCGATCGAACCTGCTCGGATCGGACCTGCGCATCACCAACTTTGCCGGCGGCAACACCAGCTCAAAGATCGCCGACGTTGACCCGCTCACGGGCGAACGGGTTGAAGTGCTGTGGGTCAAGGGCTCGGGCGGCGACCTGGGCAGCATAAAGCGCACCGGCTTCGCGACGCTCTACCAGGAAAAACTGCTGGCGCTTGAACGCAGCTACAAGGGCGTTGACCGCGAAGACGACGTGGTGGATCTGTATCCGCTGTGCTCCTTCCGCGGCAATCCTGTCGCGGCTTCCATCGATACTCCGCTGCACGGGTTTTTGCCGTTCCCGCATGTCGACCATCTGCACCCCGACTGGGGGATCGCGCTGGCTGCTTCGGCCAACGGGAAGGAGAAGATGGAGGAGTTCAACCGCGAGTTCGGTCACTCGCTGGTCTGGCTACCCTGGCAGCGCCCCGGCTTTGATCTGGGACTGACGATGCGCCGCGCGGTCCGCGAGAATCCCGGCTGCGACGGCATTGTTCTAGGCGGCCACGGGCTCTTTACCTGGGGCCGGACGCAGCGCGAGTGCTACCTGAACACGCTCAACGTGATCGACCGGATAGGCCAGTTCATCGAGCGGCATGGAATGGCCAAAGGCAAGACGCGATTTGGCGGGGAGTTGATTTCCGCGCGTCCGAATCGCGGGGACCTGTCGGTACAGATTGCTCCGTATCTGCGCGGGCGCATCAGTGCGCAGCGGAGATGGATTGCGAGCTTCACAGACGCTCCCGACGTGCTGCAGTTTGTGAACTCGGCTCACGCGAAGGAGCTTGCTTTTCTCGGCACCAGTTGTCCCGACCACTTTATTCGGACCAAGATCCGGCCGCTTTTTGTGCCCTGGGAAGCCGGCGCCGATCTCGCCAATCTGAAAGAACAGATTGCGATTGCGCTGGCCCAGTACCGCAAGCAGTACCGTGCCTACTACAAAGCCTTTGCCACGCCGGATTCGCCCGCTCTGCGCGATGCCAGCCCGACCGTGGTTCTGGTTCAAGGGCTGGGCATGTTCAGCTTTGGCAAGAACAAAACCGAAGCGCGCATCGTCGGCGAGTTCTACACCAACGCCATTCACGTGATGGAGGGCGCGAGCCTGCTGGCGGAAGGCGACGTCCACCCCAACGAGCAAAGACCGCTCGCTGGGGACCCCGGATTCGTGAAGGGAACGGTTCCGCAATGTCCGGAAGGCATGGACCCGGCCAGCTTCAAGGTCTTCACCAACTATGTGGCGCTGCCAGCGGCCGAAGCATTCCGGATTGAATACTGGGCTTTGGAAGAGGCGAAGATCCGGCGCCAGCCTGCGGAGAAGGAGTTCAGTCGGCGTATTGCGCTGGTGGTGGGCGGAGCCAGCGGCATTGGCCGCGAGGTGGCGCATCTGCTGGCGGCGCGCGGCGCGCATGTGATGCTCGCCGACCTGGACGAGACCGGCGTTGATGCTGTCGCCGCCGAATTGAAGACGGTTGCTTCTCCCGAATGCGTGGCCGGCACGGTTGTGGACATCCGCAGCCGCGAAGCAATTGCCAATGCGCTCAATGCCACGGCGGCGGCCTTTGGCGGAGTCGACATTCTCATCAACACCGCGGCCTTGTTCCCCTCCAGCAGCGAGGCCGTGGTCCCAGACAGCCTGTGGTCGACGACGCTGGACCTGAACGTAACCGCCAACTACCTGTTGGCAACCGAAACGGCAAAGCTCTTTGCGGAGCAAGGGCTGCACGGGAGCATCGTCTTTACGAGTTCGGCCAATGCAGTGGTGCCCAAGCAGGGAAGCGAAGCCTATGACGTGAGCAAGGCGGCACTCTCGCACCTGATTCGCGAGTTGGCCGTCGCACTGGCGCCGGACGTGCGCGTGAATGGAATCAGCCCGGCCACGGTGGTGAAGGGTTCCCAGATGTTCCCGCGCGACCGCGTGATCGCGTCGCTGACAAAGTACAACATCCAGTTCCAGGAGTCGTTCAGCACAGACGAACTGCGCGGGCGGCTCGCTTCCTTCTACGCGGAGCGGACTCTGACTCATAAGACGATCGAGACGGCCGATTGCGCCGAGGCGATTCTGTTCTTGGCCAGTCCCCGTTCCCGCTGCACGACCGGCCACCTGATTCCGGTGGACGGCGGATTGAGCGGAGCATTTTTAAGATGAATTGAAGACGGAGTATTATCACTTGTCATGCAAGAACCTGCACGTGTTGCCATTGATTTAGGCGCTGAAAGCTGCCGCGTCTCCCTGCTTCGCTGGGAAGGCGGCAAACCGATGATCGAAGTTATTCATCGCATTCCAAATGGCCCGGTGCATCGAGGCGCTTCGATGCACTGGCCGCTCGATTCGATTCTTGCTGGTCTTGAAGAGGGCCTTCGCAAGGCGGCTCATGCCGCTCCTGAAGGTATAGCTTCGATCGGCGTAGACAGTTGGGGTGTCGATTACCTGCGCCTGGCTTCCGATGGCCGTCCGCTGCGAGAGCCGTTCTGCTACCGCGATGAACGCACCGTGGCTACGAAAGCTGCCGCGGACTCGATCGTGCCGCCCTTCGAACTTTACCAGCGCACCGGCGTCTTTCCGGCGCGCATCAACACTGCATATCAACTGCTCGCGGACCCGGCCTCCGGTATCGATCCGAAGGCGCAGTGGATCATGATGCCGGAATATATTCTCTACTGGCTTGGCGCGCGGCGCGTCTCGGAGTACACGCACGCCTCGCACACCGGGCTTGTCGATCTGAAGACCGGCGAATGGTCGCAGGATATCTTCCGGCTGTTCGATCTTCCCATCGATGCGGCTCCGCCGATTGTGCGCGCCGGAACGGTTGTGGGCCGGCTGCAAGGGCCGCTGGCCTCACTCGAAGCATTCAAACAAACACAACTTATCGTGCCTGCCTGCCACGATACGGCTTCGGCCATTGCCGGAATCCCAACCGGGCTGAGTTCAGGCGCCTACATCAGCTCCGGCACCTGGTCGCTGGTGGGAACGCTGACAACCGAACCTGTGACTACGCAGGCGGCCTTCGACTCCGGCTACACCAACCTGGGCGCTGCTACCGGCGACTTGATGTTTCATTCGCTGATCAATAGCATGTGGGTGCTGAAGCAGTCCATGGACGCATGGGCCGCCGAGGGCCGGGCGTGGAAGATTGAAGACATTGTGGAACAGGCTGCTGCGTGCAATGTGTCGACAAGGTTGTTGGACATGGATGCCGAGGCGCTGATGCTCGACACGGAGATGCCGCAGCGCATCAACAGGGAATTGGTGCGGCTCGGATTCGAGCCCATTGCGGACGTCGCAGGAAATGAGCCGATGTTTGCGCGCTTGATCTTCGAGAGTCTTTCGGCGCGCTACGCGACGGTGCTTGCCAGCCTGGACAAGATGCTTGGGCGCAAACTCACCTCCATTCACATGCTCGGCGGGGCGAATCGCAACAAGCTGCTGGTGCGCTTGACCGAAGAGCGGACCGGCTTGCCCGTCGAGATCGGCGAGACTGAGAGCGCAACCATCGGCAACCTCGCGGTGCAACTGGCAGCGAGCGAAGCCGGCGGGCAACCAATCAAGCCGGAAGCTGTGCGGGAATGGGCGAAGATGCTGTGCCATTCATGACCGTGAAATCCTGACCCAACGGGGAGAAGTCTCCAGTTTCCTCAACCTCTTCCAATGGGCCGTTATTCAGGCGTAGACCATCGCGCCGCCAAGAGCACTGTCGATTCGCTCCAGTGCATCCGCGGATAATGTGACTCCGATTGCACGCACGTTATCCGCGATCTGCTCCGGCCGCGATGCGCCGATGATTGCCGACGCGACTTCGCTGCGGCGCAGAACCCAGGCCAGCGCCAACTGCGGCATGGTGAGGCCGAGGTCCACTGCTATGGGTTTGAGCTGTTGAACAGCATCGAGAAGGAAATCGGAGCGGTAGTGGCGGCCGGCAGACTCCATGAAGACATTCATCTGCTCGCTGGCGGCGCGGGTTCCTGGCGGTGGCGGCTGGCCGGGCTTGTATTTTCCTGTTAGGACGCCGTGCGCGAGGGGCGAGAATGCGAGGTTGCCGATTCCGTGGCGCGCACAGGCTGCGAAGACCGCGGCCTCGGGTTTGCGCCACAGCATCGAGTACTGGGGCTGACTGGACGAGAAGGGAATCAGACTGCCCGCGCTCGCGATTGCGGCCGCGGCGTCGATCTGGTCCCCAGTCCACTCGCTGAAGCCGATGGCGCGCACCTTTCCTGACCTGACGGCGCTGTCGAGTGCGGTCAGAGTTTCCTCGAGTGGCGTCTCCTTGTCATAGCGGTGGCATTGGAAGAGATCGATTCTGTCGACGTTGAGACGCTGGAGGGAGCGGTCCAACTGCTTTTCGATTTGTGCTGCCGACAGTCCGTGATCCGGCTCGTCGCCGACCGGGAAATACAACTTGGTGGCGATCATGCAGCGGTCGCGAGGATAACCGCGCAGAGCTTCGCCCAGCACGCGCTCAGCCTCGCCGGCGCCGTATTGGTTGGCGGTATCGAAGAGTGTGATGCCGTAGTCCAGGGCCGCATGAATACAGCGGATGGCCTGCTCGCGGCCGATGCCGCCGGCTACCGTGAGCCAGGTGCCAAAGCTTAACTCCGAGACTTCGAGGGGCCCATGGCCGAGACGGCGATGTTGCATTGTTTCCCTTCTTGCGGGGCGGAATTAAAATCCCTCAGGGGCTAAAGCCCTACTGAATTCGTGCCTTTTGCGGCACGGCTAAAGCCGAGCCCTTTCAAAACCCGGATAAGGGAAGCGCATTAACCCAGAGCTTGAACGGTTCCTTTGCCGACCAATTCTTCGATGCGCGCAACCCAGGTGCGATCAGCGGCCACGCTCATGGCCTCCGGCTCGAGGATCACTGCATACTCGCCCTTCTTTTCCAGTTGCAGCATCAGCTTGCCGGGGCCCGGAGCGGCGTCGGCGGCGCTCTTCAGTTCCGCTAGCATTTCTTCGGAGGCGTGGTCAAGGCTGATGCGGATGCGCACGGCGGAGGGCAGCTTGACCTGCACATCTTCCAGCGCCTGAATGGAACTCACAGAGATCTTCGACGCCGCATCGTCGTCGCCCATCAGAACCCCGCGCACCAGCACAGGCGCTTCAATCTTCAGTTGCCCTTGAAGGCGCTCGTAGTCGCGCGAGAAGCAGATGAGGTCGATCTTGCCGGTTGCGTCTTCGAGGGAGGCCTGGGCGTAGAGCTTTTGATCGCGCTTGCTCTTTTGCACACGCAGCCCAAGGATCATGCCGGCCACCAGGATTTCGTCGGCGGGGTCCGCTTGCCGGCCCCAAACCCGCTCCGGCGGCTTGCGTTCAAGGGCCTCGGCGGTTGAAATTACGCCGGTGAGATTGCGCAGCTTCTCGGCGTATTTGTCGAGCGGGTGTCCGGAAACGAAAAAGCCAAGAACCTCTTTCTCGTTGGCGAGGCGCTCGCCCTCTTCCCAGTCGGGAACGTTCGGCAGGTCATCGCTGGAGCGGCCTGGGGCGGGGGCTTCGTTGAAGAGACCGAAGAGCCCTGCCTGCCCTTGGGCCGCGTCCTTCTGCGCCTTCTGCGCGCGCTCCATGGCCTTGTCGACGGCGGACATGAGTTGACCGCGATTGCCCAGCGAGTCGAGCGCGCCGGCCTTGATGAGCGACTCGATGACGCGCTTGTTCATGACGCGCAGGTCGACTTTTTCGCAGAACTCCCAGAAGCTCTTGAAGCGGCCGCCGGCTTCTTCGCGGGCTTTCATGATGGACTCGATGGCGTTGCCGCCGACGTTTTTGACCGCAGCCAGACCGAAGCGAATTGCTTCGCTGTGGGGCGTGAATTGCGCGCCTGAGATCTGCACATCTGGCGGCTCGACGCTGATGCCGATCTCGCGGCACTCGCCGATGTACTTGACGACACTCTCGGGCTTTGAGGTCTCCGAGGTGAGAAGCGCGGCCATGAACTCGACCGGGTAGTGCGTCTTGAGGTAGGCGGTCTGGTAGGCGAGCAGCGCGTATGCGGCCGAGTGCGATTTGTTGAAGCCGTAGCCGGCGAATTTGTCCATCTGATCGAAGAGCTCGCCGGCGATGTCTTTGGGATGCCCGAGGGCGGCGGCACCGCTCATGAAGCGGTCGCGCTGCTTGGCCATCTCGTCGGCGTTCTTCTTGCCCATCGCGCGGCGCAGCAGATCGGCTTCGCCGAGCGAGTAGCTGGCGATGACGTTGGAGATCTGCATGACCTGTTCCTGATAGACGATGACGCCCAGGGTTTCCTTGAGAATGCCTTCGAGCTCGGGGAGCATGTATTCGACTTTGCGCCGGCCGAGCTTGCGCTCGATGAAGTCGTCGATCATGCCGCCCTGGATGGGGCCGGGGCGGTAAAGGGCATTCAAGGCGGTGAGGTCTTCGACAGTATCGGGCTTGTAGCGGCGCAGCACATCGCGCATGCCGCTGGATTCAAACTGGAAGACGCCGGAAGTGAGCGCGGAGTGGAAGACCTTTTTGAATGTCTCTTCATCCGCGGGCGGAATGGCTTCGATGTCGAGCTTTTCGCTGCGCGTCTGCACGATGAGCTTCAGGCAGTCGTCGATGACGGTGAGCGTGGTCAGGCCCAGGAAGTCCATCTTAAGCAGGCCCATCTTCTCGACGGACTTCATGTCGTAGGCGGTGACGATTTCGTCATTCTTGGTCTTGGCCAGCGGGACAAACTCTGTGAGAGGGCGCGGGGCGATGACGACCGCGGAGGCATGAACGCCGGAGCCGCGGACGAGGCCTTCTAGTTTCTTGGCGGTGTCGATGAGTTCGCGGACGACCTGGTCGCTGTCGTAGGCTTTGCGAAGGTCGGGGACTTCTTCAAGTGCCTCGTCGATGGTTATGCCGACGGTTGCGGGAATGAGTTTGGCGATGCGATCGACGTCGCCATAGGGCATGTCGAGGGCGCGGCCGCAATCCTTGATGGAGCCCTTGGCGGCCATGGTATTGAAGGTGATGATCTGCGCGACCTGCTCGCGGCCGTACTTGCGGGTGACGTATTCGATGACCTCCCCGCGGCGGTTCATGCAGAAGTCGACGTCGATATCGGGCATGGAGACGCGCTCGGGATTGAGGAAGCGCTCGAAGAGGAGCGCGTTCTGGAGCGGGTCGACATTGGTGATCTCCATGGCGTAGGCCACCAGCGAACCGGCGCCGGAACCGCGGCCCGGGCCAACGGGGATTCCGTTATCGCGGGCGTACTTGATGAAATCCCAGACGATGAGGAAGTAGCCGGGGTAGTTCATCTGCTTGATGATGCCAATTTCGAAGTTCAGGCGGGCTTCGTACTGGTGCGGCTGGCTGCGGAGAACGCCACGCAGTTCAAGCTGGCGCACGGATGTTTCAAGGCGCTTGCGGAGACCCGCGCGGCAGACTTCCTCGAAGTAGCTTTCAATGGTGTGGCCGGGTGGCACGGCGAATTCGGGGAAGGGGTTCTCGACCTTGTTCAGTTTCAGGTTGCAGCGCTCGGCGATCTCCATGGTGCGCTGCAGGACGGAGGGCACGTCCGGGAAGATAGAGGCCATCTCATCGGCGCTTTTGACGAAGAACTGGTCGCTGTCGAAGCGGAAGCGTTCGGCGTCGTGGACCTTGGCGCCTGTCTGGACGCAGAGCATCACGTCGTGCGCTTTTGAGTCTTCGCCGCAAAGGTAGTGGGAGTCGTTGGTGGCGACGAGGGGGATGTCGAGTTCGCGTTCGAGGCGGAAGAGCGCTTCGTGGATCTTCTTTTCCTGTTCAAGGCCCTGGTCCTGAATTTCGAGATAGAAGTTGCCGCGGCCGAAGATGTCCTGGTACTGGGCGGCCACCGACTTTGCCGCCGTGTAGTTCTCTTCACCGCGGAGTGTCTTGTATCTCCCCTCGCCGAGCAACGCCTCGCACAACTCACCGCTCAGGCAGCCGGAGAAGCCGATGAGACCCTCGGCATGTTCGGCGAGGTAAGTCTTGCTGACGCGGGGCTTGCGATAGAAGCCATGGAGAGAAGCCTCGGAGGTGATGCGGATGAGGTTGCGGTAGCCTTCTTCGTTGGTGGCCAGGACAAGGAGGTGATTGTTGTCGTCTCCTTCGCCGGGGGCGCGGTGGTCCTCCTTTTGAGAGATGTAGAGTTCGCAGCCGAGGATTGGCTTGACGCCGGCTTTTTTCGCGGCGTCAAAGAAGTGGACGGCGCCGTAGATGTTGCCGTGGTCGGTCATGGCGACAGATTTCTGGCCCAGGGCGGCGACGCGTTCGGCGAGCTTGGTGAGGTCGCAGGCTCCGTCGAGGAGGGAGTATTCGGTGTGGAGATGGAGGTGGGTGAACTCGGGCATGGCTAAAATTGATTCTAGCGGGGAGGGGAGAACGCTGGGCGTGGTCTCTGGTCCGATGGGGATCGATGTGCTGAGGAAAAATGGGCCGAAACTTGCGCCAGATCATGGCTTTTCGACTTCGGGGAGCTGGTTCGCGGTGTCCTTTCAGTAGGTATCTTCGCGGCGGAGCCCGCAATACATCAGGATAACCTCGCGCTCTGCGATGTCGTAGCGAAACCGGAACCTTCCGGAACGAAGCCGGTATTGGCCTTCACCTGGCTGAACCCCTTGCAGCTTCTTGATCGGGTAGGCGCCGCTCTTGTTGTGCGGGTCTCTAGCGAGAACCAAGATTGCGTCTTCGAACCGTTCCAGAAGGTCAGGATGCTTGGGAGAGAGCTTTTTCACAAGGCGGTCAAAATGCGCAGTGGTAAGAACGGAGAATGCAGGCGCATTCCTGGATGGCATGAGGTTACGCTGTCTTTCTGACCGCGCTCTGTCTCAACTCGGCCAGCAGCTTTCCGACGGGGCGTGTCTTGCCACTGGCGAGGTCCTTGCGGCTTGCGGCGATTGATGCTTTGACCTTTGGATTGCGCAGTTCAAGGTAGTCTTCGAGTTCGTCCGCAGCCATGATGCCAATGACGGGGATCCCGTCCTTTTCAAGGATGAAGTATTCGTTGCCGTTATGCGCGCGCCGGGCGATCTGTCCGAGGTTGATGCGCGCCTTGGTGATGGGGAGACGATTGATTGTGGTCATTGATTGATATTGATTAACCTCAATCAAAGACTAGCACAATTCACTGCTGGCCCCTCTCAATCTTCAGCTTTTCTTGCTCTAACCAATAAACCGAGCGCCCCATCCTTGACGTTTCTCTTCGAGAAAACAAACGCGGCAAGGGTGGGACAACAGGATTCCAGACGGGTTACTGGGCGAGACGGGGTTGGTCGTCATGGTGGTGATGATGATGGTGGTGACGATGGTGGACGACAATCACCACCTGCGCTTGCGCCGCATAAGGTACTGCGAAGCAGAAGAGGAGAACCAGTCCAAGCAGAGTTTTTTTCATAACTCAGTATCCCGTGCCCACGACTGAATTACAGAGCTATTAAGACCAGCGCGGGCAAGTCCTGAACGAACTATCAAACGGCGCATGGTTTGCTATTCCCGGCGGCGGGGTTGCGCGGGCCTGACCTTCGGGCCGGCAACAATTTTGATTGCGTTCCTCGCCCGGCGGCTTGTTATAGTTTGCACTGGCGGGAGTTCTTCAAACGCCGCCAGGAAGGCCGGAGACTATGGCGAACTTCAATATTGCATTTCAGTGGACGATGCAGTTCGAGGATCCTCGGATGGCTTGCGCCCAGGTGCCGGACGCCGCGCCCGCCGGTTGCGCGGGACCGTGCTACGCGATCAGCGGGATCAACTCCGGTGCCTGGCCTGGTGACTTTGCCACGATCGCGGCGCAGCCGCAGGCCTCTCGCACGCAGGGTGTGCAGGCCTTCTACCAGGCCCATTTTTGGGACAACTGGTTCGCGCAACTCAACGCGGACGAGCTAGCCAAGCGAGTATTCGACTTCGCCGTGAACGGGGGCTCGGGAACGGCGGTGAAGACGCTCCAGCAGGCCATTAACACGCTGGGGGGCAGCCTGACCGTCGATGGCGGCTGGGGCCCCAACACGGTTGCCGCCGCCAATTCCGCCGATCCAAATGCGGCGGTCCAGGCGTTCATTGCAGCCCGCGTGGCCCACTATCAAGCGATCGTGGCGGCGAATCCGTCGGATGCGAGGTATTTAAGTGTTTGGCTTGACAGGGCGCAGCGCTGAAGGCTCGAAGCAGGGACTGGGCGGGGAGGTTTTTACGCAAATGCCGCATGTTGGCCGCCGCTTACGCGGGGATAGCGAGTTGGCAAGCCGGCGGGCAGGTTGCTGTTGTACGCGGGTGGTCCTCATGCGGTTCTGACCTGTCCCTCAGGCCCAGTGATTGGTATACTGGTGGATGTGACTACAACCGTCCTCGAATCCATCCCAAACGGTAATGCCGCCGGGACTTCCCCCAGCCAGAAGAGGGTTTTGTTGCTCAAGCCGCGCGGCTTTTGCGCCGGAGTGGTGCGCGCGATCGACATTGTGAAGATCGCTCTGGAGACCTTTGGCGCGCCCATTTACGTGCGCCGGGAGATCGTCCATAACCGCTATGTTGTGAATGAATTAGCAGAGAAGGGCGCAATCTTTGTTCATGAGATCGACGACGTGCCGGACGGCCAGCGTGTAATCTACTCGGCCCACGGCGTTTCGCCGGCGGTTCGCGAGATTAGCAAGGGCCGGAACCTGAAGGTGATTGACGCAACCTGCCCGCTGGTGACCAAAGTGCACATCGAGGCGGTCAAGTTCGCCAAGCAGGGGTATTCTCTGGTTCTGATCGGGCACCGCGACCACGATGAGATCGAGGGCACACTGGGAGAAGCTCCCGAGGCGACCCAGGTGGTGTCGAACGTGGCGGAAGTGGACGCGCTCCAGGTTCCCAACCCGGACCGGGTGGCTTATCTGACGCAGACGACACTTTCGCTGGATGAGGCGCGGGACATCATCCATGCGCTGAAGGTGAAGTTTCCGAATATTGCCGGTCCGCACTCCCAGGACATCTGCTACGCCACGGAGAACCGGCAGGTTGCGGTGCGCAACGTGGCGCACGATGCGGGCCTGGTGCTGGTGGTGGGGTCGACCAACAGTTCGAACTCGAATCGGTTGGTGGAGGTCTCGCGCAATCTGGGGACGATCGGGTATCTGATTGATAATTCTCAGGCCATCAACCCGGACTGGCTTGTCGATGTGAAGACAGTTGCGGTGACGGCAGGCGCTTCGGCTCCCGAGGTGCTGGTAGAGGATGTGGTTAATTATTTGCGTCAAAACGGCTTCACGAGCGTCGAAGAGGTAGAAGTGATGCCTGAGAACGTGCGCTTTGGACTTCCTCCGGAGATTGTGCAGGCCATTGGCAGCGCGAGCGGGGAAGAGCCGGTTCCGGTTCGTTGAACCGGCTTTGCTCGAACTGTAGGTTCTCCTGAGGCATCAAACGAGATTGCTAAAACAGGCGGGATTTGGAAGTGCTGTGCGGCCTGAAACCATGCAGATGTGAGTTTGACTGAAGGAATCGAGGCGTTCTGAACCGCATGAGTTTGAATCAAGTAACGACACAATCCGCAGTGCCTAGATTTGGCCGGTTGGATGCGGACCTGGCGGATGTGGAGTCTGCGATTGTACAGTCGCGAGACTACTTGTTCTCCCGGCAACATCCGGAGGGGTATTGGTGCGGCGAGCTCGAGGCGGATTCGATGCTCGAGGCCGACTATATTTATCTGCACACACAACTGGAAAGCGGCGATCCGGAACGCCTGAAGCGCGCTTTGACGGAGATGATGCGCTATCAGAACGATGATGGCAGTTGGAGCATCTATCCGGGCGGACCGGGCAACATCTCTCTCTCGGTGAAGTGCTATTTCTCCGCAAAGCTGATGGGAGTGGGCGCGGACGATCCGCGGCTGACGAAGTGCCGTGAGTGGGTACTGGCCCATGGCGGCGTGGTGGCGTGCAACACGTTCACCAAAATGTACCTCTGCGGGCTCGGCCAGTACGACTACGATGCGGTGCCGGCCATTCCTCCGGAGATTGTTCTTTTTCCCAACTGGTTCTACTTCAACATCTACGAGATTTCGTCCTGGTCGCGTTCGATTCTCGTGCCGCTTTCGATCATTTACGCGAAGAAGCCTTATAAGAAGATTCCTCCGGAGCAGGGCATCGACGAGTTGTTTGTCGGCGGCCGGGCCAACTCGATTCTGCGTGTGCGCAGGGACCGCAAATCCATTTTCTCCTGGCGCAACTTTTTTATTGTTCTGGACCGGCTGATGCACTGGGCCGAAGCAGTTCACCTGCGCCCGGTGCGCGCCATTGCGCTGCGCAAGGCCGAGAAGTGGCTGCTGGAGCGCCTGGAGATGACGGACGGGCTAGGCGCAATTTACCCCGCCATGCTCAACGCGATCATCGCGCTGCGCTGCCTCGGCTACTCCGAGGACGATCCGCAGGTGATTCGCGCGCGCGACGAGTTTGAGAAACTGGGAATCGAGCAACCGCCGACCCCAGAGATGCCGGAGCCGACTTTCCGGATGCAGCCATGTGTGTCCCCGGTTTGGGACACGGCGCAGGCCGTGTTTGCTCTGGGCGAGGCCGGAGTGCCTCGCAACGATCCGCGCCTAATCAAGGCAGCAGACTGGATGCTTTCCAAGGAAGTCCGGCATAAAGGCGACTGGGCGGTGAAGGTGCCCAATACTGAGCCCGGCGGCTGGTACTTCGAGTTCAACAACGAGTTCTATCCGGACACCGACGACACCGCACAGGTTCTGCTGGCTCTGAACAAGGTGGACAACCCCCGCGAGCGCTATCAGCACCAGGTAGCCGAACGCGCCATCGAGTGGGAGTTCGCCATGCAGTGCCGCAATGGCGGCTGGGGCAGCTTCGACAAAGACAATACCAAGATGATCTTCCAGTACATTCCATTCGCGGATCACAACGCCATGCTCGATCCGCCGACCGTGGACATTACGGGAAGGATTCTGGAGATGCTGGCGAGCTACGGCTACACGCGCGACGACAGGCGCGTGGAGAAGGCCATCAAGTTCATCTTCAGCGAGCAGGAGCCGGATGGAAGCTGGTTCGGACGCTGGGGTGTCAATTATCTGTACGGAACTTTCCTGGTGTTGCGCGGTCTCGAAGCGATCGGCGTGGATCGTCTCGAGCCGCAGATTCAGCAGGCGGCCGAGTGGATTCGCATGGTGCAGAATCCCGACGGCGGCTGGGGAGAGAGCTGCGGAAGCTACGACGACCCCAATACGCGCGGAGTTGGACCAAGCACGCCATCGCAGACGGCATGGGCCATGTTGGGCCTGCTGGCTGCCGGCGACGATCGCTCGGACTCCCTTGCCAAGGGTGTTCGCTGGTTGCTCACCCGGCAAAGACCGGACGGCAACTGGGACGAATGCATGGGGGAAGGGCCGACGCGCCAGAACATCATTACCGGAACAGGTTTCCCCAGGGTCTTCTACCTGTCGTACGACATGTATCGACAATACTTCCCACTGCTGGCGCTGACCACTTATCGGCGAACGATGGAAACGAAGGGCAGCTTCTAGCTGCCGGCCGCCAGCTTCGAGCTCTTGGCGCACTGACCGGGTAGTTTCGACGGTTTTGCTTTTATTGCTGGAGCCAGTGGGAAGAAACCACGAACGATAAAGAGATGGGCGCGCGGCAACTAGCGCTGGAGGTTAACTCAAAGATGTCTGTTCCAATTTCCCAGATGTGGACGGTGTCCACTTATGTACTGAAGAAGAAGCTCTCCGGGAACAAGCGGTATCCGCTGGTGCTGATGCTCGAGCCGCTTTTCCGCTGCAACCTGGCCTGCGCGGGCTGCGGCAAGGTGCAGTATCCGCCGCACATCCTGAAGAAGCAACTCAGTCCCGAGGAGTGCTTTGCGGCGGTGGAGGAGTGCGGCGCGCCCATGGTTTCGATCCCTGGCGGCGAGCCGCTCTTGCACCCGCAGATTGTAGAGATCGTCGAAGGGCTCGTTGCGCGCAAGAAGTACATTTACCTGTGTACCAACGCGCTCGAACTCAAGCGCCGCCTGCCGGAGTTCACGCCGTCGAAGTACCTGACGTTCTCGGTTCATTTGGACGGCCAGCGCGAACATCACGATTTCTCCGTGTGCCGCGAAGGCGGCTACGACATCGCCATCGAGGGAATCCAGGAGGCCGTCAAGCGCGGCTTCCGCGTCACCACCAACGCCACATTCTTCGATGGCACCGACCCCAACAACGTGCGGAGCTTCTTTGACGAAGTGATGGCGATGGGGGTCGAGGGCATTGTGCTTTCACCCGGCTACAGCTATGAAAAGGCTCCCGACCAGAATCGCTTCATGGGCCGCGCCCGCGTTCGCCGTCTGTTCCGGGCCATTCTCTCGAATCGCAAGCCGGAATGGAAGTTCAATATGTCGCCGCTGTTTCTCGAGTTTCTGATGGGCGACCGGAATTACGATTGCATTCCGTGGGGAATGCCGGCCTATAACATCTTCGGCTGGCAGCGGCCCTGCTACCTTCTTCAGGAAGGCTACGCCGACAGCTACAAGCAACTGATCGAAGAGACAAAGTGGGAAGAGTACGGGGTTCCCAGCGGCAACCCCAAGTGCGCCAACTGCATGGTCAGTTGCGGGTATGAGGCGCCCGCGGTCATTGATGGCTTCGGTTCGCTGAAGGGCTTTCTGGGAATGGTGCGCGGAACCTTCAGCAGGTATCCGGATCGGCACGCTCTCAATCTGCTGAACGAGCCCATGCCGCATGGACCAGCTTCGCTTGTTCAGATCGATCAGCCTGTCCGGGAGTTCGAGGAAACCAGGGCATAGACGGTACTTTTTGGCGCTCGGACAGGGAATTCATTCGATCTCGACGGTTGCGATAGCGGTGTGCCGGGATATAATCGCGGAATCCAGGCATTCTTTGGCATTTTCAGGCCAGTCAAGTCGGGCCTTGCCACCCGTGCCGCGTCTCGGCGATTTCTTGCCAGATGCCGAGGTGTTGAACAACGTCTCGCGAACATGAAACCCGGAGGTTAGCGGCGCTATGGCAATCCCAGTCACCCAGATGTGGGCGGTGTCCAGCTATGTACTTAGGAAGAGAATGGCGGGCATCAAGCGGTATCCGCTGGTCTTGATGCTGGAGCCGCTTTTCCGCTGCAATCTGGCATGCGCGGGTTGCGGCAAGGTGCAGTATCCACCCCACATCCTGAAGAAGCAGTTGACTCCCGAGGAGTGCTGGGCGGCAATGGACGAAGTGGGGGCGCCGGTGGTCTGCATTCCGGGTGGCGAGCCGCTACTGCATCCGGAGATAGCGAAGATCGTCGAGGGCCTGGTCGAGCGCAAGAAGTTTGTCTATCTCTGCACGAACGCGCTGGAGTTGAAGAACATGATTCATCAATTCAAGCCTTCGGTGTACTTCGCCTTTGCGGTGCACCTGGATGGGCAGCGCGAGCACCATGACTATTCGGTATGCCGGGAGGGCAGCTACGACATAGCGGTCGAGGGAATCAAAGAGGCTCGCGGGCTGGACTTCCGCGTGATCACAAACTCGACGCTGTTCGATGGCGTGGACCCCAACGGTACACGCGCCTTCTTCGACGAGATGATGGGCATGGGCGTGGAAGGGATGACGATCTCGCCGGGCTATAGCTACGACAAGGCGCCGGACCAGGATCACTTCATAGGGCGGGCGAAGACGCGAAAGCTTTTCCGCGGCATCATGTCGAATCGCAAGGCCTCGTGGAAGTTCAATATGTCGCCGTTGTTTCTGGAATTCCTGATGGGCAAGCGCGAGTACGAGTGCACGCCGTGGGGCATGCCGTGTTTCAGCGTATTCGGCTGGCAGAAGCCGTGCTACCTGATGCAGGATGGCTATGCGGACAGCTACAAGGAGCTGCTCGATTCGACGAACTGGGAGAATTACGGATCGGCAAACGGCAACGCGAAATGCGCCGACTGCATGGTGAGCTGCGGTTACGAGGCTACGGCGGTTGCGGACGGATTCTCATCGTGGAAGGGCTTTTTCGCCATGGCCAGGGGCACCTTCAGTTTGTACAAGGACAAGGCGGCGGAGAAGCTGCTGGAGCGGCCGGCCAAGCATATGCATCCTGCGCAGCCGCTGGTTACAATTGAGGAGCCGGAGACCGCCCTGGAGGAGACCTGCGTATGAGTGCCGAGATTCTCAAGTACACCCGAGCGCAGGTTGAATCGCTTGAACTGGCGCCCGGCGCGGAGCACAAGGATCTTGAGGGCTGGGTGCCTGACCTTGCCAGCGATGAAGACCTGCGGCAGGCTCTGGAGAAAGCTCTCGATTATCGCGGCGATGTAACGGTCACGCTCAAGAATGGGGAGCGGGTAGAGGCCTTCATCTTCAATCGCTCGACGGGCGCAACTCTGGCCGACTCCTGGCTGCAGTACTTCACGCCAACGGCCCCTGAGAAGCGGAAGCTGAGCTATGCGGAGATTGCGCGGCTCGAGTTCAGCGGCAAGGATCGCGCCGCGGGCAAGCACTGGGAAGACTGGGTCAAGAAATATAACGAAAAGAAGGCCGCGGGGGAGAAGAACATCGGGCTGGTACCGGAGAAGCTGGAGTAGCTTTTGGCGGAGTTCGCGGAGTTAACTGCGATTCGCGCGCGTTGTCGCGGTTAGAATGAATTGGAACGGCAGCATGGCTAACTCCGCTAGCCCGCTAACTCAACTACCTTCGCTCGATTATGAAAGTCTTCCTTACAGGCGCCACCGGTTTTGTAGGCCATCATGTGGCGAAAGCCCTTGCTGCCGAGGGCGCGGATTTGCGTCTTCTGGTCCGCAAGACCAGCAATCTGGCTAATCTGGAAGGCATCTCCGGCGATACACACGTCGGCGATTTGAGCGAACCGGACACTTTGAAGCCCGCGCTTTCGGGTTGCGATGCGGTGGTCCATGTGGCGGCCGATTACCGGCTCTGGATTCCCGACCCGGCGGCGATGTACCGGGCCAATGTGGATGGGACGCGGGAGTTGCTTCGGCTGGCGCGCGAGGCTGGGGTGCCGCGCGTGGTTTATACGTCGAGCGTGGCCACCATGCACTTTCGCACCGATGGGATCGTCATCAACGAGGACACGCCGGTTTCGCTGGCCGACATGGTGGGGCACTACAAGCGGTCGAAGTTCATGGCGGAGCAGGTGGCGATCGAGGCTGCGCAAGCGGGGCAGCAGGTAATGATCCTGAACCCGACCAGCCCGATTGGCTCAAACGACAGCAAACCAACTCCCACAGGGCGCATAGTTCTCGATTTTCTGAACGGCAAGTTTCCGGCCTACATGGATACGGGGTTGAACCTGGTGGATGTGGCCGAGGTGGCGCGCGCCCACGTCGCGGCGCTCACCAAGGGGCAGCCGGGGCGGCGTTACATTCTCGGCGGCGAGAACCTTACGCTCAAGCAGATTCTGGACAAAATGTCGGCCATCACAGGAATTCCTTCGCCCACGGTGAAGATTCCGTTCGCGGTGGCTGCTACCTACGCGTTCTTCGAGGAGTGGATTACGGGGCGAATCAGGGGCAAGGAGCCGCGCGCTACGCTTGAAGAGGTGCGGATGGGGCGGAAGAAGATGTTCGCCTCATCGGCGCGGGCGCAGCAGGAACTGGGGTTCAGAATTGTGCCTGTCTATCCGGCCATGCGCGCGGCAATTGAGTGGTTCCAGGCGCATGGATACGCGCCATCGGCCTCATGACCAGAGTCGCCATCATCGCAGCCATGCCAGGCGAACTGAAGCCGCTGGTGCGTGGTTGGCCGCACTCTGTGAGGAACAACATCCACTTCTGGGCGCAGCGGACGGAGGAAGAAGAGTGGATTGCGGCCTGTGCCGGCGCCGGCCAGGACGCCGCAACGCGCGCTTTCGCCGCCCTTGAAGAAGGCGGCCCCATCGACCTGGTCTTTTCCGTTGGATGGGTCGGGGCACTGCGTGCGGATATCGCTGCTGGCTCGGCACATAATGTCGCTGGCGTCATTGACGTTCGCACCGGAGAGCGTTTTCGCTGCGATGCGCACGCGGGCGAACTTTGGTTGGTGACTAGTCCAAGAGTCGCGGATGCGGCGGAGAAGCGGCGACTTGCCTCCGCTTACGACGCCGGTCTGGTCGACATGGAGGCGGCTGCCGTTGCGCGCCTGACGGCGATGCGGGGAATCCCGTTCTATTGCTTCAAAGGCGTCAGTGACGGCTTCAGTGAGAATCTTCCTGATTTCAATAGGTTTATCTCGCCAGAGGGGCAGTTCGAGACGGGCCGATTGTTGCTTTATGTCCTTCCCCGACCGTGGTACTGGCCTGCACTCATCAGGATGGGTGAGAATAGTAGACAGGCTTCCCAAAGCATCGCGGAGTGTCTGTTCGATTTTCTCGATGAACGAGGTCACATCAGGAAACGGAATGGCTACCCAAATCTCAAAAGCTGAACCCCTTGTCGATTCCAGAATTCCCTCAACCATGCGCGCGGTGGTCTACCGGGGCATCAACGACATGCGCGTGGAGACCGTCTCCGTACCGGAGGTCGGTCGTGGCGAGTTGCTGATCAAGGTTGCCACCTGCGGAATCTGCGGGACGGATCTGAAGAAGATCCACATGGGTTCGCACTCCGCGCCGCGCATCTTCGGCCACGAGATGGCCGGCACCGTGGTTCGGGTGGGCGAAGGCGTGACGAACTATGCCGCCGGCGACCGGGTGATGACCTTTCACCATGTTCCCTGCGGTGACTGCTACTACTGCCGCAAGAAGACGCCGTCGCAGTGCCCTCTTTACTTGAAGACCGGCGTCACGGCGGGTTTTGCGCCCTCAGGCGGCGGTTTCTCCGAGTACATCCGGGTGATGGATTTTGTGGTGGCGAACCGCGGCGTGGTGCGCATCCCCGACGATGTTCCGTTTGAGCAGGCGGCGTTTATTGAGCCGGTAAACACAGTGCTGAAAGGCGTAAAGCTGCTGAACCTGGCCGCGGACGATACGGTTCTGGTGATCGGGCAAGGTCCGATCGGATTGATGCATGCGGCGCTCGCCCGGCGGACCGGAGCGCGCGTGCTTACCTCGGATCTGTTTCCGGAGCGCCACGCCATTGCCGCCAGGTTTGGGCTGAAGGACCCGATTCACGCCGGCACTGAGAATGTGGTGGAGCGGGTGTTCGCGGAGACAGAAGGCCGCGGCGCGGATGCAGTGATTCTGGCCGTGGGCGGCAATGCGCTCATCAAGACGGCCATGGATGCGGTACGTCCGGGCGGCAAGGTGATGCTCTTTGCCCAGACGCAGCATGGGGAGGCTACCTTCGATCCGGCGGCGGTTTGTGTGGACGAGAAGACACTGCTCGGCTCATACTCATCGTCGTTCTCGATTCTGGACGAAGTAACCGATATTGTGTTGGGCGGGTACCGCAATGGATTCGATCTGACGCAACTGATATCGCACCGCTTTCAGCTTGAGCAGGCGGTGGAAGCCATCGAGATCGCATCTCACCCCCAGGCGGGGTCAATGAAGATTATGATTGAACCTGTACTTGGCGGGGGCGGAGAGTAGGAGGAACTTGATGGCGGGTACTGTGAAAGACGCGATCCTCCGCGGCCGCAAAACGATCGAAGATGTCGTCGAGGGAGGCCTGAACACAGTCGAGACGGTCGTCGAAGCGGGCCTGAATACTGTCGATACCGTGGTCGACAAAGGCCGCCAGACAGTCGAATCCGCTGTGAGTCTGGGTCGCAGGACCGTCGAGCAGAGATTTCTCCACGGGAACAGCACCATGCGGGCCGCAGTTCTCCACGGCCGTGAAGATATCCGAATCGAGCAGGTGCCTGTCCCGGAAGCAAAGCCGGGAGAACTGATTGTCAGCGTGGGCGCGGCGCTGACGTGTGGAACCGATCTGAAGGTGTTTCGCCGCGGCTATCATGCGCGCATGATCGTGCCGCCGGCCCTGTTCGGGCACGAGCTGGCAGGAACGGTGGTTCAGGCCGGCGAAGGTGTCGAGGGGTTTGCTGCCGGCGATCGCGTGGTCGCGTTGAACTCCGCACCTTGCGGCGTGTGCTACTTCTGCGAGCGCGGGCAGGAAAACCTCTGCGACGATCTTCTATTCAACAACGGGGCCTATGCCGAGTTCATTCGAATTCCGGCGCGCATTGTGGCCAAGAACACGTTGCGTGTGCCCGACCATGTGCCGTTGGAGCACGCGGCGCTGACAGAGCCGCTGGCCTGCGCGGTTCATGGGTTTATGGATTCAAAACCACGTGCCGGAGATACGGTAGCCGTGATCGGCGGCGGGCCGCTCGGGCTGATGATTCTGCATGTGGCGGCGCTGGCTGGTTACGAGGTGATCGCGCTGGTGCGGCACGACGGCCAGGTGGAGGCGGCACGGCAGCTGGGCGCAGCCCATGTGGTGCAAACGACGAACGTGCGCACGGCTATCCGCGAGACGCGGGCGCTCACTCCAAAGAACCGCGGCGTCGATATCGCGATTGAGGCGGTGGGTGTTCCGGAGGCCTGGCAGGAGGCAGTCGAGCTGGTCCGGAAGGGCGGCACGGTGAACTTTTTTGGCGGGTGCGCCGCGGATACGCGGGTGACGCTGGATACCAATCGCATCCACTACAGCGACATTACTCTGCGTGCCACCTTCCATCACACTCCGGCCATCTGCCGCGAGGCGCTGGCGCTGATTGCCGGCGGGCGCTTCCAGGCCGGGGCTTTCATCACCGGCCATGCTCACCTCTACGAACTCAACCGCGTCTTTGAGAAGCTGATGAACCGCAGCAGCGAGATCAAGACCGCAATTGTGCCCTGAGGCGAGACGATGACCGCGGCCACCGTGCAACCGGAGAAGAATGCCTTGGAGAGGGAAGTACAGCCGATGGGCGCCTTGGAAGACAAGGACGAGTTGCTCGCGCGCGGCTGGGCAGCGCTGCCGCCGACGTATCGCATTCCCGACGTTGCTCCCACATTGGAGGAGGCGCGTGCGTGGTGCGGGCGCCTGGCCAAGACGCATTATGAGAACTTCCACGTGGCTTCGTGGTTCCTGCCCAAGGCGCTGCGTCCTCATTTTCACTCGATCTACGCTTACTGCCGCGTCTCCGACGACCTGGGCGACGAGGTGGGCTCGACGGCATCGGCGCTGGCGCTGCTTGACCTGTGGGGCCGCGAACTCGATGCCTGCTACGAAGGGCGCGCGCGTCATCCGGTTTTTGTCGCGCTCAGCGAGACCATCCGGGCGTGTTCGATTCCCAAAGAGCCTTTCGCCGACTTGCTGACGGCATTTCGGCAGGACCAGACGGTGACTCGCTACGCCTCGATGAGCGAGGTGCTCGACTACTGCCGCTACTCGGCGAACCCGGTTGGGCGCCTGGTGCTTTATGCTTGCGGCGAAGTGAGCCAGGAAACGAAGGACGCCAAATTCCGTTTGTCGGATGCGACCTGCTCCGCGCTGCAGTTGGCGAACTTCTGGCAGGATGTGCGGGTAGATTTCGCTAAAGGGCGCGTCTATCTGCCTCAGGATGAGATGCGGCGATTCGGCGTGACCAATGAGACCATTGCGGCAGGAGTAGCCACGCCGGAGTTCCACGCGCTGCTACGGCATGAAGTTGACTATACGCGGTCGCTATTTGAGCAGGGCCTGCCGCTGATCGGGATGGTTAAGCGCGACCTGGCGCTCGATCTCGATCTGTTCAGCCGCGGCGGTCTTGAGATTCTTCGCGCCATCGAGCACAGCGGCTACGATGTATTGAGCGCGCGGCCGGCAATCTCGAAGCGTACTAAATTTTCTCTTGCCTTGCGTGCACTCAGTGGGAAGGCGTTTCCATTTCTCCGCCTTGGAACATGCACGACAAAGAAGGCGGCTTGACTCAAGAAAGCACATCCAATGAACTCGCGCTTCGCCGCGCCTACGCTGTGTGCCGGTCGATTGCGCGGCGCGAAGCGAAGAACTTCTACTACGCTTTTATCGCTTTGCCCACGCCGCGCCGCAACGCGATATGCGCCATATACGCATTCATGCGACGCGCGGACGACCTGGCGGACGATGAAAGCTTCTCGATTGCGGCGCGCCGCGCGCATCTCGACAAGTGGTTGAATGAATGGCGCGCTGTTTGCGGGGGTGCGGGGACGGAAGATCCGGTTTTCCTTGCCGTGCACAACGCCATTGCGCGCTTTGCGATTCCCTTGAGTCTACTCGATGAGTTGGTGGCAGGAGTCACCATGGACCTGGATCGCGGTGAAACAGGCGCGCCCGATACGTATGCCACATTCGCCGATCTCTACCGGTACTGCTACCTGGTGGCTTCGGTGGTGGGGCTGGTCTGCATCCATATCTTCGGCTATAAAGATGAGCGCGCCGAGAAGTTCGCGGAGGAGACCGGGATCGCATTTCAGTTGACCAACATTCTCCGTGACGTGGCCGAGGATGCGGGGCGGAATCGCGTCTATCTGCCCCTTGAAGATTTGGCAGCGCACAATGTCTCGCTGGATTTGCTGCTTCATCGTGCGCCCGCCACGCCGCCAACTCCAAACGAGCGCGCACTACTGAAGGCGATTGCGGATCGCGCGGAGTATTACTATCGCTCGGCGGAGGCGCTGCTGCCGTTTATCGACCGGGAGAGCAGGCCTGCGCTACAGGTGCTGGTGTCGGTTTACCACGCGTTGCTCAAGCGCATCGAGCGAGCGGACTACGATGTGTTTTCGCGCCGAGCCAGCGTTCCACTTCGACAGAAGCTCGCTATCCTGGCCGTCGGACTGACGCGGATGACCTGGGCGCGGCTGGTTTCATGAGGCGCGAAAGAGATTGAGCGATTCGATCGGAAGTTCGCAGAAGAGCGTGAGCGTGGTGGGCGGGGGCGTGGCTGGCATGAGCGCGGCCTGCGCGCTGGCCGAAGCCGGGCTGCGCGTGCAACTGGTCGAGCGGCGCGGCTACCTGGGCGGGCGAGCGAGCTCCTATCAGCATCCGGGAGTGAATGAGGTTATCGACAATTGCCAGCATGTTCTCTTTGGCTGCTGCACCAATCTTGTAGGTTTCTACAAACGCGTGGGGGTGGCCGACCGAATCTACTGGACCAGCGAGATGACGATGATCGAGCCGGGGGGACGGCGGTCGAGACTAGGGCCTTCGGGATTGCCCGCGCCGCTGCATGGGCTGCCGAAGCTAATGGCCGCTCATGCGTTTTCGATTGCGGACAAGATCGCTCTGGCGCGTGCCTTCGCAGCTCTGATGCGTCCGGTGCCGGCGGATTCGCGCGAGTCACTGGGGGAATGGCTGAAACGTCATGGGCAAACAAACGGGGCACAGGAGCGCTTTTGGCGGTTGGTGATTGCCAGTGCGCTCAATGCCGACATCGATTCCATCGCGCTGCCGTACGCGGCCAAGGTGATTCGCGAGTTGTTCATGAATTCGGCTTTTGCGGGGAGTATGGGGATGAGCACCGTTCCGCTGAGCGAGTTGTATGCGGGCGTGACTCCCTATCTTGACCAGCGGGGTGGGTGCATGCGCCTGAACGCGCAGCTTGAGAGCGCGTCATGGAACCCGGACTTGGCGCGGTGGTCTCTCCAGACACGCAACGGCGAACTGGCTTCGGATTTTCTGGTTGTCGCGCTGCCGTTTGAAGCGACCGCGGGACTGCTGCCGTGTATGCCGGAGGCGGCGGGCAAGGAGGAGCTTGCGCGGAAGATAGAAGCGCACGAGCACTGGCCCATCTGCAGCGTGCATTTATGGTTCGACCGGGAGATTACGGAGTTGGACCATGCGGTGCTGCTCGATCGCGAGATTCACTGGATGTATAACCAGTCGCGGCTGCAGACGGGGCGCGGCGGACACTACATCGAACTGGTGGTGAGCGCGACTCGGGCATTCGCGGCGCTGACTCGGGAAGAGGCCATCAGGCAGGCGCTCGCCGAGTTGGCAGAGTTTTTCCCAAGTGTGAAGGAAGCGAAGCTGGAGAAGGTTGCCCTGGTGAAGGAAGTGCGCGCGACGTTTGGCGTGCCGCCAGGGATCGATGCATCGCGGCCTTCCGCTGTCTCTCCGTGGCCTAACTGCTTTCTTGCCGGGGACTGGACTGCGACCGGCTGGCCATCGACGATGGAGAGCGCGGCGCGATCAGGGCATCTAGCTGCCGAGGCGTTATGCCTGTCAATGGGCGAGCCGAGGGCCTTTCTTGTGCCCGACCTGAAGCCGCGGGGGCTGATGCGGCTTATTCGCTGACAGCGCCCACTCTTCTGTTGCGAAATGAGCCGCCGGGAATGATGGCGGCTTTGGCGGGATCTCCCTTCCAGGCATAGACCCAGCATTGCAGAGTGCCGCCGGCGGCGAGCTCGACCGGGCACAGAATCCGCTGGTAGGGGCTGCTTTCCGGCGCGGCGGGATCGAATTCCTCATAGACGTCTAGCGCGTTCAGGACCTCCGGGTCTTCAGGCAACTGAAAGACGGTGCCGGCGATCGTGAAGGCCGAGGCGTTATCGAAGATTGCGCTCGCGTAGCGGCCGAGATCGTAAAGGACTCCTCTGGCGAGGCCTTCACCGATGGGCATGAGTCTCGCTACTAGGAGCGCTACGTCGGGTGGCGCGAGGCCGGGCTGCAGGGTTCCGTAGGCGAAGAGATAGGCGCTCATCTTCAGTGTGCAAGGAGATACACGCCGATGCAGACCAGTACGGCCGAAGCCCAGCGGCGGCGGTCGACATTCTCCTTGAGGAAGATCTTGCCGGCGATTGCGTTGGTGACCAGCGTGAGCGAAGCCGAGGCCGGCGCCACCAGGCTAAGGTTCAGGTGATTGAGCGCGAAGAGGAGCGAAAAAAAGGCCAGGGCCAAAAAGCTCACGCCCGCAAAGAAGAGCGGGCAGGTGAGAACGGCGCGGATGGCGCCCTTCATCCCGGAGTGGGCACGAATGTCGTCCAGATCGCCGATGGACTTCATGGCGGCGGCGGTAAGCACTTCGCCGGCGGTCGAGCAAAGAACAATAGCCGCGATCATGGCGGTGGCAGCCCAGAAGCCGGTTGGCGCAGCGGAGGATGAAACGATCATCGCAATTGTTCCTCCTCGACTTCTTCCGAAACCGCGGGCAATGCAGGCCGTTCAGTCGAAGAGGGTCCATTCGCCACGAATCCAACTCCCAACGTGATGAGAACGATTCCCGCCCAGCGCTCGGGCGAGATTGTGTCGTGGAGCCAGAAGCGCGAGAGCAGCGCCACAATCACATAGCCGAAGGCGGTGGCCGGCAATACGAATGTGAGGTCGGCCCACGATAGCGCGGTGAGGTAGCAGGCGAAAAAACCGATGAGCAGCGCGATGCCCAAAGCGATCCACGGCGTGAAGACGGCGGCGATCAGCGTGCCGGGATGAGCCAGCGTAATGTCCGGCAGGTGGGTCATGCCGCGCGAAAGGCAAGCGTCGCCAAGAGGGGCTGAGAGGGCTACCAGTCCCAGGATCAGGTATTGCCGCGGCAGGAGTTTATGATGCGCCATCAGTCCATTTTCGTTGAGATTCGATGTAGAAGTCCTAAAGAGAATGAGGGCGGCGTCCGTCACGGCGGACGCCGCCCTCGATTCAGTTCAATCGGGTTTGGCTATGCGCCGGCGCTCACCGGTGTCGATGGTCCGGCTTTTTGGTTGCGCGCGACCTTGTAAGCCTTGTTGCGCTGCGCGCGGAGCTTCAAGAACGACTTGGCCTCAACATAGAGCCGGGGTACATCGCGATTCACAATCGCCTTCCAGACCACGCGGAAAGCGGCTTTGGGCCGGAAGTAGTATTCGTCGTAGAACCGGTGCACCATCTCCATCACGTAGTCTGTGGGCAGGCCGGGATATTCGATGTGCGCCATCTGGTGGCCGCCGCCGTCTTCCATCTTTTCGTTGGTGATGAATCCGTTCTTTGCGGCGTAGTCGTAGAACTCCGTGCCCGGAAAGGCGTGCGCGATGCTGACCTGGATGGTCTCGCAATCCAGTGTCTTGGCGAAGTTGATGGTGTTGCGGATCGACTCCTTGGTCTCGCCGGGCAGGCCGAGGATGAAGTCGGCGTGAATGGTCAGGCCCAGGTCGTGGCAGTCCTTTGCGAATTGGCGGGCGCGCTCGACGGTTGCGCCTTTCTTGATGTTCTTGAGGATTTGCGGGTCGCCTGACTCGAAGCCGACGATGAGGAGACGGCAGCCGGCTTTCTTCATTGCCTTGAGCGTGTCGTAGTCGGTGGTCACGCGCGAGGTACAACTCCAGGTAAGGCCCAGCGGCTTCAGCTTTCCGCAGAGTTCGACGGTGCGCGCCTTCTGGATGTTGAATGTGTCGTCGTCGAAGAAGAACTCCTTCACCTCGGGGAAGTTCTGCTTGGCCCACGCCAGCTCGGCGGCCACATCGTCCGTGGAGCGCTTGCGCCACGCATGACCGCTCAGCGTCTGCGGCCACAGGCAGAAGGTGCACTGCGCCGGGCAGCCGCGCGTCGAGTAGAGCGCGATGAAAGGATGCAACAGGAACGGCACGGTGTAGCGCGTTACGTCCAGATCCCGCTTGTAGATCTTTGTAGCCCACGGCATCGCGTCCAGGTCTTCCGCCTGCGGGCGGTCGGGGTTATGGAGGATCTTGCCGTCTTTCTTGTAGCTAATGCCGAGAATCTCGTTGAGCGGCTTGCCCTGGGCAAACTCGACCACCGAATAATCAAATTCGCGGCGGCAGATGAAGTCGAGAGCGGAGCACTCGTTCAGAGCGCGGTCCGGGTCGGTGGTGACGGGCGGGCCAACGAAGCAGATCTTGATAGATGGATTGGCTTCCTTGATGGCATTGGCCAGCCGCTGATCGCTTTCCCAGCCCATTGTCGAGGTGAAAAGCACCAGGAACTCGTAGTCCTTGCAGATCTTGATGGTTTCTTCCGCGGAGACGTGGTGGGGAGAGGCGTCGAGTACGCGCGAACCCTCGAGCAGGCCAGCCGGATAGGTCAACCACACCGGGTACCAGTAGGATTCAATCTCGCGCGTTGCGGGCCAGCGCGAGCTCGCGCCTCCGTCGAAGTTTTCAAACGAGGGCGGGTTCAGGAGAAGAGTTTTCAGGGGCATAGGCATCCCTTTCATTCTAACATTCCGGCGGTTTCTGGGCCGATTTACCCGCATTTATCCAAGGACTGTGCGGGGGACAATGCGGCGGACGGAATATCTTGATAAACATGTTGATTTTGAAGGTCTTAAGTGGCAATGGATTGTCTTACCGTTCATCTTTCACTACAAACACAATTGTGCGGTCCTGGCGTTTACTTCGGCTTTGCCTGAAGTTCGTTCAGCCAGTCGTCCATGTGTCCCAATGCCCTGAGCAGGCTGAGTCTCGCTTTGCTCAGGTCGAATCCGGCCTCCAAGGCGTCTTCCAGTTTCTGACGTTCATCGATGCGCGCCAACTGCTCGGCCTTGGGCGTGAGTTGCGGCTGCGCTCCCGGACCGGTCCCGGAGCCGTTTCCCAACTCCAGTTGCGCGAGCACTGACTTCAACTCCGCGTCGGCAATCTGCTGTTTCAGGCCTGCAATCTCGGCCTGCGCATCCAGTTCCCTCAGGTTGCCTGCGAGAGTGGCAATCTGCAGATCGTTCTGGCGCTGGGCCTGCTCGGCCTCAACTTTCGAGCGCAGTGCCTCAGCCGCGGAGACCTTAGCCTTGGCGCGCAGGGCGAAGTCGAAAAAGGGAATCGTAAACTGGAGACCAAAACTGACGTTGTTGGGGGTGAAGTGGTTGTAGTAGGTGCTGTAGCTGTTCAGCTCGTTGGAATCGTAGTTGTAGACGGCTCCAAACCCGATCTGAGGACGGCGCCAGGCAAGGTCGTCTCCCTTTGCCTCGAGATTTTTAGAGCGAGCAATGGCATCGGCGGACTGGATACCGGGAAGGGTTCGCGGTGCTTGTTCGGCGGTAACGGCAGGAATCTCAGGGATGCTTGTGTGATCCGGAAGGATGGAGGCGACGGGCAAGCCGGTGAGGACGGAAAGCTGCTTGACCAGCGTGGCCGCCCGCGATTCCAAATGGTTGCGCTGAAGTTTGAGTTCGGCGACTCTCAGGCGCGTCTGGAGGAGGTCGAGGTTGGAGTCGACACCGGCCTCGGCACGCTGCTCTTCGATGCGGAGCAGATCTTCAGCGAACACTTGTTGCTGGCGCGCGGCGTCGAGCTCGCGCATCACGGTGTCGAGTTCTACATAGGTGGTGGAGGCATCCAGAGCCACCTGCTCGCGGGCTTCCTTCAGATTCAGGTCGGCGGCTTCAACGCCGGCATGGGCGGCTTTGGTGTACTGACGCTGGGAATAGCTGAAGACCAGCGACTGCATGGTGGCGCTGCCCACCGAGGGCTGGCCGGTGGGAAAGCCGTGAGAGTAGCCAATTTGGGAGCCAATAACGAAGTTGGGTATATACGCATCCTCGGTCTGGTCCAGCGCGGCTTGCGCCTTCTTGACATCGGCGACAGCAAGCCGGACCACGCTACTGTTCTGCTGCGCCAGTTCCACGATCGTGCGCAGCGAGACCTGTGCAGGCAAAAGAGCAGGAACGAGCGCTATCGCCATGCCAACCATCGCCGGCATCCAGGTACTGCGCGAATTTGTCCTGCGCGAACTTTTTCCGGTCTTCACTTGCATGATTCCCATCAAGGTTTGAAATCGAGAGCGGGTTTGTAATCGTGCGCCAACTGGAGTGCGGCTGAACGCTCACGCTCCGCGCCCGCCGCGTCGCCAAGTTGTTTCCTGAGACGCGCCAGCCGAACGCGCGCTTCAAATGCCGGCGCCTCCTCGGTTTTGGACGAGCCGGCCAGATAGTTCTCCAGCATCATGGCTGCCAGCTCCGGATTGCGGTTGGATTCCGTGAGCACGCCGGCGCCGTCATAGAGCGCCACGCCCGCGCTCTTGTCCTTTTCCGCCGCGATTAGGCAATTGTGGACGGCTGACTCCATCTCCGGCCATTGTTCCCTGCGGCGATAGAAACTGGCCAGCGTTGACCAATAGTCGGCCGGATGCGCGCCCGCGGCAATCGCTTGCTTGAACTCACGTTCGGCCGTGCTCGAATCCTTGTGCGCTTCGGCGATGCGCGCTCGCAACTGGTGGGCGCGCGCCTGATCGATCTTGTCAAGTTGCGTGGCTACTCCCTCGGCCTTGTCCGTGCCCCCGCCGATCACGCCGGGAGCCTCCTTGTAGAAATCTCCGAGATCGCCGAGCGCTTCGGAATTGCGCGGATCGAGCCGCGCCGCCGCTTCAAACTCCACTCTCGCCCGCTTGCCCAGCGAGAACGCGCTCAGGAACGACGCCCGGCTCGCCTTTTCGCCTAGCGCCCTGGCCAGCCACAAGTGATCGTTGGAGTTCTGGCCATCGAGCCGCACCGCCTGTTCACACTCCTCCACGGCGGCATCCCACTGCTGCAGCGAATAGCGCACACGGCACTCAAGATTCCGGGCTTCAGGTAGTTGCGCTCCGCCCTGAGGAAGCGAATGGAGAAGCGCCAGCGCCACGTCCGCCTCGCCGGCCTGCAAAGCCTGATTGGCCTGGGCGAGCGTCTGCGTCACTGTTGCTCCCCTGGCCGATCCGGAAAGGAATGCAAACGCCATCAGCAATCCCGCCGCGCCTACGCGAGTCACCGGACACAACCCCTTTGCGGCACGATGCCTCACCGCACAACCTTGATGGGAACGCCTTCCTGCAAGGGCATTCCGCTGAGCGTGCCGGTCGCAACCCAGTCTCCCTCGTTCAACCCGCTGAGAATGGCGACCCTGGTGAGGTTGACAATGCTGGTGACTACCGGCGTGCGCACCAGTTTGTTATCCACGACTCTGAAGACGTAGGGCTTGCCGTTGGTCGAGTAGAGTGCCTCGCGCGGAATGCTCAAGGCGTTCGGCTCGCTGGAGGTGGTTACGGTCACGTTTACGTTTGTGTCCGGAAGGAGTGTGCCATCCTCATCGTCGATTCCCACGAGTACCACGCCCACGTTGCGCGTACCAACGGTAATCACAGTGACGGGCGCTCTCTCGATGTGGCCATGCCACTCCTGGCCGGGTTTGGCATCCCACTTGATCACGATTTTCTGACCGGCTTGCAGGCGACCGATATCGGGCTCGTCAAAGTAGGCGCGCACGCGCTCATTTCCCAGGTCCGCCATCTGCATCAGCAGCTTGCCTTGTTCGGCATATTCGGTGTGTTCTGCATCCACGCTATAGACCGTTCCCTCGATCGATGAATGGATCGCTGTCTGCGCCAGAACCTTCTTTGCCTCCGCCAGATTTGCCTCGGCATCGTCGAGTGCAGCCTGGGCTCGAGCCACCTCGGCGGGCGAATAGCGGCCGTTGGCGCTGGTTTCGGATGCGTGCAGGCCGGCTTCCACAGTTTGCAGACGCTGCCGCGCCGCACTCACTTCGCTGGCCGACGCCGCGCCGGTCGAGTTCAGCTTGGTGAGCGCGTCCAGATCGTGTTGCGCCTGATCGCGCTCCAGGCGCGCGCGCGCAATCTCGCCGGCCGCCATCTGGCGCTGCTCCTGAGTTCCGTTGTGGGTGGCCGCGTCGAGCGCCGCCTGTGCGGACTTGACACCGCTTTCCGCGGTGGCCACGCGGGCCCGGGCTTCAGTGTCGTCCAGGACCATGAGCAGCTTGCCGGCCGGGACCTTGTCGCCGGCCTGCACGTAGACTGCCTTCACCGTGGTGGCAATGGGGCTGTAGTACTGATAGTTCACCTCTGGCTCCACCTTGCCGTTTGTGCTTATGGTGTTCAAGAGCACTTCGCGATCGACTCGCGATTCGCGCACCACCAACTGTTCCCGAAGCAGGTACCTTGTCGTGAAGAACACGATGACGAGGATGATCGCCAGGCTCCTCCATATCCAGAGCCTGATCCGATTCGATTGCTTTCTCTCTTCTGCCATTTATCTAACCAGAGCCAGTATATAGGACTCATTAACGGGCACTTTAGGAGCAGAAAAATTGCATCGGCCTCAAGACGCAGAACGAACCTCGGGCCAAGTAGAATACCGTTATGGCTCTCGAATCGGGCAATGCGCCCCGCTACACAGACGAACACGCCAAGGCCGGGCTTGATTTCGCCTTTCCGGCAATCGAAACCTGGCAGAACCAGTTTCCCGGCTATGAGATTCTGATCGACGACCCGGAATTAACCTCAGTGTGCCCGAAGACCGGCTTGCCCGATTTTGGTGTTCTGACCATCCGCTACATGCCCCGCGAACGATGCCTGGAACTGAAGTCCCTGAAGGAGTACCTGTTCAGTTACCGCAATCTGGGCATCTTCCAGGAGAACATCGTGAACCAGGTGCTGGAAGACGTGGTGAAGGCATGTGACCCGGTGTGGGCGGTGGTTCGAGGCGAGTTCCGGCCGCGCGGAGGAATCGGGACGACTGTCGAGGCCCGGTGGCCGCGGCCGAAGGAGTGATGCCGCGAGAAAGCGGTGGGCCGGCGACAGCCCGTTGTGATATTCGTTGTACCTCTCAACACCACTCCTGAGAGCGAAACCATCCTTGCCGACTTCGACCCCATTTCTTCGCACTCGTTTCAACCCCGCGCTGGGCACGTTCCTTCTGCTCATCGGGCTGAACCTGCTGAACTACATCGACCGCTACATTCTGCCGGGCGCGCAACCGCTCATCCAGCGCGAGTTTCACTCGACCGATCAGCAGATGGGCGCGCTCACCACCGCGATGTTTATTACTTATATGCTGGTGGCTCCGCTGACCGGCTGGCTGGGCGACTGGCTGCCGCGCAAGCCGCTGATTATCGCGGGCGCGGTGTTGTGGAGCCTGGCCACGCTGGCCACCTATTGGGTCCACGACTACTGGACCCTTTACATTCGCCACGCTCTTATGGGTGTGGGCGAGGCCACATTCGGCATCTTCGCCCCTGCCGTGCTCGCCGACTTCTATCCTGAACGCGAGCGCAATCGCATCCTCTCGATCTTCTACATCGCCATCCCGGTGGGCGCGGCCCTGGGCTACCTGGCGGGCGGCGAACTGGGCACTCGCTGGGGCTGGCGGGCGCCGTTTTTTATCTGCGCCGTTCCCGGCCTGGTGATTGCGGCTCTTTACGCGATCCTGGGCCGCGAACCGGTGCGCGGTTCATCCGACCGTGTGCGCGTCACCGCCGATCGCTCCACGGTCTTCGGGATCTTTCGCAATCCGGCCTTCCTCACCTCCAGCATGGGCCTGGCCACGTTGACGTTTGCCATGGGCGGCATCTCCGCCTGGATGCCCACATTTCTACATCGTGTTGCTGGCCTCTCGGTGGCGAACTCGAGCTTGACTGTGGGCGCGATTACCGTCTTCGACGGGATTGCCGGAACCCTGATCGGCGGATGGATTGCTCAGGTATGGCTGCGCACCAACTACCGCGCTCTCTACCTGCTCTCTTTTTGGAGCGTGTTACTCACCCTCCCGTGTGGCTTGCTGCTCTTCTTCGGGCCGCATGCCTGGGCTGTTCCGTCGCTGTTTGCCGCGGAGTTCTTTCTTTTCCTCAATACCGGGCCGCTCAACACCGCCATCGTCAATTCGGTCTCGGCGCCGGTGCGCGCCACTGCCATCTCCATCAACCTGTTTTGTATCCACTTCTTCGGGGACACTTTCTCACCGCAGATCATCGGCGCTGTCTCCGATCGCTCAAATCTAAGCATTGGGTTGGGCGTGACGCTCATCTTTCTGGTCATCTCCGCGCTCATTCTTCGCGCCGGGGTTCGCTTCGCGCCTCCGCTGGAGGAACCGGATCAGCCCGCCGCTTGATCGCGTTAGGTGACCTCTCATCAAGTCGAGGTTTTGAAAGGGCATGACTTCAGTCGTGCCGAAAACGCCGCAGAATGAGCGTGGGCTTTAGCCCCTGAGGGATTGGCGGCGTGACCCATAGGCATGTCCAGAGTTTCCTTAGATTTGGTTCGGTGGGGCTGCGTCAACTCATCCTCCGGTCGGCGATACTGGCAGCATGGTTGCGGCGAACGTTGCGGCGGAGAGTTTTCTTGTCTTCAGTTGGCTTCTGGCGCTGGCGTGGCTCTGGCACGCCGTCGCGGCTCTGCGGGGAATGGCAACCTTGCCCGATCTGAGCCGAATCGACCCAGCCTCGCTGCCACCGTTAGCTTCCGGCGAAGGTCCCGATCTCACGATTATCGTTCCGGCCTGCAATGAAGAGAACTCGATCCAGGCCACGCTGCGATCGCTGCTTGCCTCGACAGGCCTGCGTCTGGAGATCGTCGCAGTTAACGACCGTTCCACCGACCGGACCGGTGAATGCATGGACCAGGTTGCCGTGGAGGCAGTGGCACGCGGCGGTCCGCATCGCCTGCGCGTGATCCACATCGGCGAACTGCCGGCCGGGTGGCTGGGCAAGCCTCATGCCATGGCCCTGGCCGCGCAGCAAGCCACGGCTCCCTGGCTGCTCTTTACCGACGGCGACGTAATCTTTCATCCCCAGGCTCTCTTACTTGCCCTCCGCCACGCACAGGCTGAGACAGCGGACCACATGGTCCTGGTGCCGACGCTCATCATCAAGACGCTCGGCGAAACCGTGATGCTGGCTGTGATGAATGTTCTTGGCGGCTGGACCATTCGCCTCTGGAAGGTCGCCGATCCGCGCGCTCGGGACTTCATCGGTGTGGGAGGTTTTAATCTTATCCGCCGCGAAGTTTATGCGAGCGTAGGTGGGTTTGAGGCGCTGCGGATGGAAGTATTGGATGACATGCGTCTCGGCTGGCTCGTCAAACGCGCGGGCTACCGGCAGCGCGTAGCCGTCGGCCCTGGGCTGGTGCGTATCCGCTGGTTGCAGGGCGCTCTGGGCGTCGTTCACCTCGCGGAAAAGAACGGCTTTGCCGCTCTCCGTTATCGCGTCGGCCTCATGTTGCTTGCCTGTCTGGGCGTGGCCGCACAGATCGTTGTGCCGCTCGTCGCCATCGCAGCCGATGGATGGGCTTTGGCGGCCGGACTGCTTACCTACGCGTTGATCGCCATCACTTATTGGGCCAATCGCAAAGTAACTCCAGCATCGCCATGGCAGGCCATCTTCTTTGCGCCAGCCGCAACCGTCGTGCTCTACGCCGGCCTTCGTTCCATGGCCCTGGCGCTCGTCCGCAATGGTGTTGACTGGCGCGGCACACATTATTCCCTCGACGAGTTGCGCCGTCACGCGGGCCGCGGCTGGTGATCCGCGATTGCTGAATTGCCCTTATTTCTCCGGCCGCGTCTCTTGCTCCCGCGTGTTCATGAACGCGCGGTGACTGCCCTGGGAACGGAGATTCGGGTCGTTCACCGGCGGGCGGCTTTCTTCGGCGCTGAATCCGCGGGCCAGCTTCGGGTTGGGCTTGAACCTGGGCGGACCGCCGTTGAACTGCCGGGCGTGGCTCAGGACCATTCCCGCGCGGCCGTGCATGGGCTGCACGAGTCCGCGGACGCGCACGTCCATGTCCCTGTACTTCTGCAACTCCCCCACTTCGCCGCGGTCATCGAACATGCTGATGATGGTGAAGCGGCATTTCTCGTCCGGCGTATCGGGCGTGCAGACATCGAGGAAGCGGGTTCCATTCGGGAGTTCAACCACGTCGTAAACGTGCGCGGCGATGCAGATGTCTTTTTTCAACAGCTTCGATGCCTCGTCGGCGGTGACGCACTGCTTTGGGGTGGCGTGCGCAAAGGGTGAGCTTGCCGCCAGAAGCAAAGCGGCTATCCGGACCGAATTCCAGGCCATCGTATGCCTCCTTGAAAGATTCAATCCTGCGCGGGACCAAGTTGCAGTGCGGCCTGTCACCGGAAGCGGAATTGATATACAATGACAAATGTATATCCGGAGGTGAGAGCGGTGAAGGTGGCGAAATGGGGAAATAGTCTGGCTGTGCGACTGCCTGCCTCTTTGGTGGAAACGCAGAGGATCGAGGAAGGGGACGAGATCGAACTGATTCCGAGAGGCAAGGGGAAGTTTGAGGTTTCTCCAGACGAGCGGCGCAGACAGGCGCTGGAGGAGATGCGGAGGTTGAGCGTCCCATTGCCTCCTGGATACAAGTTTGACCGCGAAGAGGCAAATGCTCGCGGGGCATACGAGCCGGTCGAAGTACCGAAGTCCGGTACGGCGGCAGATTGATGGGGCAGCAGGTATTTTTCGATTCCAACGTGTTGATCTACGCGTTTACGCAAGCCGGGGATAAGACAGATACAGCACGGCAGATGCTAAGCCGTGGCGGCGCGGTCAACGTTCAGGCTCTGAATGAAACGGCAAACACGTTGCAGCGCAAGTTCAACGTGGGCTGGCCAAGAATCGGCCAGATCGTCGATGCCATCCTGAGGGCTTGTCCGAATCCGCTGCCGCTTACGCTGGACACGCACCGCGCCGCGCTACGCATTTGCGAGCGGTACAGATACTCCATTTATGACGGGCTCATCATCGCCGCAGCCAAGGAAGCCGGATGCACGAAGCTTTACTCCGAGGATCTACAGCATGGGCAGATCATTGAGGGAGTGCGGATTGAGAATCCGTTTCTCGGCACACTCGGCGAATAGGAATAGTATGATCTGTTCGTCAACCTTCCCAAGGAGAAGCCATGCGTAGACTTGTGGTGGTCCTGTGTTTCCTTGCCTTTGTTTCTTCAAATGCCGAGGGCCAAAGGACCCGGAAGGACATTCCTGCCGCGCCGCTGCCTGGAGAAATTGTGAATGCGCAAAGGATTTTCCTTTCCAACGGCGGGGGAAGCGATCTTGCGTACGACGCGTTTTATTCCGCAATGAAGACGTGGGGCAGATATCGGATTGTTGGTTCGCCCGACGACGCCGATTTAATTATCGAGCTCGCATATCGCGTCGTGGACAAAGGAACCCGGGTCTGGAGTTCAACAAATACTTACAATGGTGCGACCGACGTACACAGTAGACAGATGACTGATCCGCAGCTCGTCCTAACGATTTACGACGCCAAGACCAAGAACTCTCTCTGGGCAACGATTGATCATCGTAGGTTGGCGCGATTGGAAAAGAATCGAGAAAAGGAAACCATCAATTCGGCAGAGAGGCTGGTTGACGAATTGAGGACACGAGCAATCATACCGCAATAATCGGCCGACTCAACGGCACAGGACTCATTCCAGTGTTGGAACGCTCTACGGCTGGATACTTACGGTGTGTCCAGTTGCGCGTAGCTTCTTTGCTACTGGCGCTACATGCCCGTTTCCGAGTAATACCAACACCTTTCCATCGCCGTTGTCTGCTTCGAGTATCCTACGGACAAAAAAGTCCTCTCGGATGCAATCGGACGGAACTCTGTCCCTAATCATTTCTGGCATCGGTCCCTCACTGAAAACAGGGCGCTGGGGACGATCATTTTGTTCGTCAAAAATACCTGCTGCTCGCCGCTCATCGTCGTTCATGTCGATGTTCCGCCAGAGGATAGCAGGCTCATTTCGACATGCGAGTTGATGGGCAATCGTCATTCCTAACCGTGACCATTCTTCAAGGATCACTGGAGTTTTGCCTTCTGCGAGTTGTGACTCAAGAAGTTCCTTTAGGGCAAGCTTCCGAGCGCGTAGATGGGGCGTGTCCGTTTGTGCTTCGAGCATTTGCGTTGTGTGGTTTTCCACTGAGACGATCAGTACATTCATGTCACGTGCCTCAGTGTCACCCTCTCGATAGCCGACTGCGCAAGAACTACCTCGTTCCCACCAACTCTTCGCTCTTCGCTCCCTGCCCGTAGTGGCTCTCCACATAGCGATCCAGAATCTCCTTGAACTCAGCGACGATGGTGTCGCCGCGAAGAGTTGTCGCCAGCTTGCCGTCGATGTAGACCGGCGCCTTCGGTTCCTCAAACGTACCCGGCAAGCTGATGCCGAGGTTGGCGTGCTTCGACTCGCCGGGACCGTTGACGACGCAGCCCATCACGGCGAGCTTGAGCTCTTCGACGCCGGGGTATTTCTTGCGCCACTCGGGCATCGACGTGCGCAGATAATTCTGAATCTGCTCGGCGAGTTCCTGAAAATAAGTGCTCGTCGTCCGGCCGCAGCCGGGGCAACTCGTGACCTGAGGCATGAAGCTGCGGATACTGAGCGACTGCAGAATCTGCTGCGCGGCCGCAACTTCTTCGGTGCGGTCGCCGCCGGGCTTGGGCGTAAGGCTGACGCGGATGGTGTCGCCGATGCCGGCCAGCAGCAGCGGCGCGAGGCCGGCCGTCGAGGCGATCAGCCCCTTTGCTCCCATGCCAGCCTCGGTAAGCCCGAGATGGAGCGCGTAGTCGCAGCGCGCGGCGAGGTCGGTATACAGGTCCACAAGGTCGCGGACGCCGCTCACCTTGGCCGAGAGAATAATCTGGTCCCTGCGCAGGCCATAGCGCTCGGCGGCCTTGGCGGAGTCAAGCGCGCTCACAACCATGGCTTCCATCATGACGTCGCGTGCGGGCTTGGGATCGGGCTCCTTGCTGTTGGCATCCATCATGCGTGTGAGCAATGCCTGATCGAGCGACCCCCAGTTGACGCCGATGCGCACCGGCTTCTGGTTTTGGGCTGCGCACTCTACCATGACCTGAAAATTGTCGTTGTCCTTTTTGCCGATGGACGCGTTGCCGGGATTAATGCGGTACTTGGCCAGAGCGCGCGCGGTGGCCGGGAACTTCTTGAGCAGCAGGTGGCCGTTGTAGTGGAAGTCGCCAACGATGGGCACGGTGATGCCGCGCTTGTCGAGGCCTTCAACGATGTGCGGAACGGCGGCCGCGGCTTCCTCGTTGTTGACCGTGACGCGTACGATCTCAGAGCCGGCAAGGGCCAGGGCTGCTACCTGTTCGATGGTGCCGGCGATGTCGGCTGTGTCGGTGTTGGTCATTGATTGCACGACGACCGGAACCTCCCAGCCGACGGGCACCTGCCCGATCTTGACCGTTGGTGTTTTCCTGCGATGAATCTCCGCCATGCCTCTATTCTACCCGTAATGGAACTCGAGGGAAGCCGCGCATCCCGGCCGTTGGACGCCAGGCGATTGATGGAACCGTTGCAGAGATACGATAATCTGGTGCGATGACGGCTGCAACAGATCCGGTCGGAAACGGCGCGGTGGCCAGCTTCCCGCTGCTGATTCGCGGTTTGCGGAAGGCGTTCGCCGATGTGCAGGCATTGGACGGGCTCGACCTGGAAGTGGCGCGGGGCGAGTGCTTTGGACTGCTTGGGCCGAACGGGGCGGGGAAGACCACGACCATCGAAATCTGCGAAGGACTGACGGCGCCCGACGCAGGCACGGTAGAGCTGCTGGGCCTGAACTGGAGCACCGGCGCCAACGAACTGCGGCAGCGCATCGGCATTCAGCTTCAGGAGACGCAGTTTTCAGAGAAGCTCACGGTGGAGGAGACGCTGCGGCTGTTTCGCAGTTTCTTCCGGCATGGCATTTCGATCGAGGAATCGATTCGCACGGCGCAACTGGAGGAGAAGCGTAAATCGCGCGTGGGCGGCCTCTCGGGCGGGCAGAAACAGCGGCTGGCCATGGCAACGGCGCTGGTAGGCGATCCCGAGTTGCTCTTTCTGGATGAGCCGACAACCGGGCTCGATCCGCAAGCGCGACGGCATCTGTGGGACCTGGTGGATCAGCTCAAACAGGCTGGACGCACCATCATTCTGACCACGCACTACATGGAGGAGGCGGAGCGGCTCTGCGATCGGGTCGCCATTATGGATCACGGACGCGTGATTGCGCTTGGCTCGCCCCAGCAACTCATCGCCACGGTAGGCGGCGAGGACATAGTCGAGTTCGCGGTGAGCCACGGCGAGCCGGGTGGCCATGAACAGGCGCGAGGCGTGGTTGATGTGGCGCGGCTAACGGCGATTCCAGGCGTACAGTCGCATCGAGTGGATGCGGCGCTGCACCAGCTTTCGGTGAGCGAGCTGCACACGACGGTGCCGCGCATCTTTGCCGCGCTCGAAGAGCAGGGGCTGCATCTGAGCGAGTTTCGCACGCATTCGGCGACGCTCGAAGATGTGTTTGTCCGCCTGACGGGGAGGAATCTGCGCGATGAATAAGCTGGAGTTCAGCAGCCTCTACCAATTGACCATAGCGCGCTTTCGGCTGTTTTGGCGGGAGCCCGAGGCAATGTTCTGGATCTTCATTTTTCCGATTCTGCTGGCGGCTGGTCTTGGGATAGCGTTTCGCAATCGTCCTGCCGATGTGCTGCCCGTGGCCGCAACGACGCCCCAACTGGCGCGGGCGCTGGCGGCGGACAAGGGATTGAACGCGACGGAGATGGACGAGGCCGCAGGCAGGCACGTGCTTTCGACGGGGTCGATTCTCTTGCTGGCTGTGGCGCAGCCGGGCGGAGTCGCGTACGAATACGACGACACCAATCCGGACGCCCGTCAGGCGCGGCTGCTTGCGGACCGTGCTGTTCAGGCGGCTGCGGGGCAGCGCGATGCGGTGCACGCCGAGAATCAGTTGGTTCACGAGACCGGCTCGCGCTATATCGACTTTGTGGTTCCCGGATTGCTGGGAATGAACCTGATGGGCTCGGCGATCTGGGGCCTCGGTTTTTCGATTGTCGAAGCACGGCAGAAGAAGCTGCTCAAACGCATGGTGGCGTCGCCCATGCCGCGTTGGCAATATCTGGCGTCGTTTCTGCTGTCGCGGCTCGGGATGCTGGTTCTGGAGGTGGCGGCGTTCCTGGGCTTTGCTCGGGTCGTCTTTGGTGTGCCGTTTCGTGGCTCGCTCTGGCAACTCGGGTTTCTGTGCGTGCTGATTTCGATGGCCTTTTCGGCCCTAGGCTTGCTGATTTCTTCGCGGGCCAAGACGATGGAAGCCGCCTCGGGGCTGATGAATCTGGTCATGCTTCCGATGTGGATCTTGTCGGGCGTCTTCTTTTCGGCGTCGCGATTTCCGGGGCTGATTCAGCCGTTTGTCCGTGCATTGCCGCTGACCGCTGCAAACGAAGCCTTGCGCGCCAATATGCTGCAAGGGACGGGCCTGGACCACTTGATGGCGCCGGTAGCGATCTTGCTGGCCTGGCTGGTTGTCCCGTTTGCGGTTTCGCTCAAGATCTTCCGGTGGAGGTGAGGTCGACAAGGGGGGAGTGCGAAGCCAAAACCTCCCCGAACAAAACCCCTCAGTCGCCCAACCGGCAAGTTGATTGAGATTGGCCTCCCTTGTCAGGGAGCCGGAGCAGTCTTATTTCGGTGCCGGTTTGTCGGAATCTTTCGATGCTGGTTTATCAGCGTCCTTTTCATCCGGCGGCTTAGAAAGATGAAGCTTGCTCATCTCCTTGGCTCCGAACAAGGGATCCACGGAGGTCACTTTGATGCCTGTTGCCATCGTCCCCGCAGTCCACTTGAAGTAATAGCTGCTGCCAGCCTCGGCTTCAAATCGAGCCCGCTCGTTCTCTTTCCTGGTGGCGGCGTTAACCGCAGAGCCGGCTGCGGTGAAGACGTCGACGGTGTACATCTTCGGCAGTCCGGAAATCACAACCGTGCCCGGCGGAACTTCCATGAATGCGTATTCGCCATTGAGAAGTTTGGCCAGATGAATGCCGTTGACATATAACTCGTCGTGCGAGGCGGAGCCGGTGAATCTGCCCACGCGGTAGATGCAGACGATCGCTTTGCCGCCGGATGGCGTGGGCAGGACGGCGGGGGTTTTTGAGTCCTGCGTGGCCCCCGGCTGCGAGGAAAAAGCCGCCAGCGCAGAGAACGCAAGGAGAAGGGTTCCGGATGAACGGAATATGCCCCTGCGGCAATTCCGTACGACGCCACTGAGAGCAGTGTTACGCATTGGAGCGCTCCTTTTCCGATGTTTGGAAATCTGGCCAACACTCTATCAGGTTTGCCTGAACGCCGACAAAAGGGGCCGCTCACCGGGAGACTACCGGCCGGACAGGGTCTTCTGCGACCCATTAGAATCACTCTTGTATGGATCCGATGAAACCCCTCCCCAGCGTCGAGGCCTTCCCCGAAACCATTCTGGATGGCAGCCGTTTTGTCCGCGCGTGTCTGCGCAAGCCCGTCGATCGCACGCCGGTGTGGTTTTTGCGCCAGGCCGGTCGCTACATGCAAGAGTACCGCGACGTGCGCAAGCACCACACGCTGGTGGAGATCTGCAAACAGCCGGAGATTGCGGCAGAGGTCACCATTACAGCGGCGGAGAAGCTGGGTGTCGACGCGGCCATTATCTTTGCGGATCTGCTGCTGCCGCTGGAGCCCATGGGACTGCCGTTCGAGTTTCAGGCAGGCGAGGGGCCGGTCGTTCATCATCCGGTGCGGACAGCCGAGGATGTGCGTGCGCTCCGCACCGACCGGGCGGACGAATTGGCCTATGTGGCGCGTGCCATCCAGAAGGTGGCCTCGCACTTCCGGGACCGGCTCGGCATTATCGGATTTTGCGGCGCGCCGTACACGCTGGCTAGCTACATGATCGAGGGCGGTGGCTCAAAGAACTACATCCACACCAAGCAGATGATGTACCGCGACACCCTTTCGTGGCGTTTGCTCCTCGATAAGCTGGTAAAGGTGCTCGAAGCGTACTGCCGTCTCCAGGTGCAGGCGGGCGCGGACGTGATCCAGATCTTCGACAGTTGGGTTGGGTCGCTGGGACTAACCGACTATCGCGAATACGCCTTTGAGGCGTCGAAGCGGCTGGTGCGTTCGGTGCAAGCGATGGGCGTGCCGGTGATCTACTTTGGCGTGGAGACTGCGGGGCTGCTCAGCGAGATGGCTTCGACAGGCGCCGACGTGATTGGGCTCGACTGGCGGCAACCGCTCGACGAAGGGTGGCGCGCTGTAGGTCATGGGCACGCGGTGCAGGGCAACCTGGACCCGATTACTCTGTTTGCTCCGCTGGAGGTTTTGGAGTTGCGGGTGAAGGAGATTCTCCGTGCAGCGAATGGGCGTCCGGGGCACATCTTCAACCTTGGACATGGCATTGTTCCGGGCACACCGGTCGAGAATGTGCAGGCGGTTGTGCGCATGGTGCGCGAGTTTCGGCTGGTGACAGCAAATGGCTAAGCAAGCGGTTCTGCTGCTCGCCCACGGTACACCGGAAACCGTCGAGCAGATTCCGGAATACCTGCGCAATGTAACCAGCGGACGGCCCCTGCCGCAGGCGGTCATCGAGGAGATTCAGCACCGCTACTCTCTGATCGGCCACAGCCCGCTCACCGAAATCACCATGGAGCAGGCACGGCTCGTCCAGGTGGAACTCGCGGCGGGTGGACATCTGGTTTCCGTTTATGTCGGCATGCGCAACTGGCGGCCGTATATTCCCGACGTGGTGCGGCAGATGCGCGCCGATGGAGTGGAAGAGGCCGCCGTGATCTGCATGGCGCCGCAGAACTCCCGCACCAGCGTGGGTCTTTACCGGCGTGCTGTCGAGGCCGAGGCGGGCGGGTTGCGGATTGATTTTACCCCGGAGTGGGCCCAGCATCCGCTTCTTGCGGAGGCCTTTGCCGAGCGGCTTCGCCCGGCCTTGAGCAAGCTCGGCGCAGAAGTGAGGGCGCCTTTACCGGTGCTGTTTACTGCCCACAGCGTTCCCTGCCGGACGATCCAGACACCGGCGGCAGGCGAAGGGCAGCCGCGCCTCTGGCCGGGCGAGGCTGCCGACCCTTACGCGGAAGATGCCAAGCGCACCGCGTCGCTGGTGGCGGCGCTTGTGCCCGAGATACCGCAGTGGTGGTTTGCCTTCCAGAGCCAGGGAGCCAGCGGCGGCCCCTGGATTGGCCCAACTGTCGAGAGCACGCTGGACGCGATCGCCGCCGAGGGCGTAAAGGCCCTGGTTCTGCAGCCCATCGGCTTCCTGTGCGACCATGTTGAGATTCTCTTCGACGTGGATCGACTCTTCCGCGAGTATGCGGCTAGACTTGGCGTGCGCCTGGAGCGGCCCCAGTCGCTGAATGACTCCGTCCCTCTGGCCAGGGCGGTTGCGGATCTGGCGCGGGCGGGGTTGGGGCGGCTCGGGGACTAGACAGGCTGCGGAAGAAGGCTTGAATTTGACCTTTGCGCGATGAGAAGTTTTGCAGGGGCTGAAGCCCGGATTGATATTGCAGCATTTGCGGCACGACTGAAGTCGTGCCCTGTTACAGAGCGTTGAGGTTTTGGGCTGAGGACAAGTTTTTCCGGCAGCGCGTGAAGCCGTGCCCTTTCAAAGCCCTGTTCACGCAGCCGGCTCTAGGACCGGAAAAAGTTCTTGGCCAGGAAGATCACGTTCGCGGGCCGCTCGGCGAGCCGGCGCATGAAGTAGGGGTACCAATTGCTGCCGAAGGGAACGTAGACCCGGACCTTGTAACCCTCCTGAACCAGCCTGCGCTGCAAATCGCGTTTAATCCCATAGAGCATTTGAAACTCGAATCGTGCGGGCTCAATCTTGTGCTGGGTGGCATACGCCTTGATCGCGGCGATCATGGATTCATCGTGCGTTGCGATGGCGTGAAAGATGGGGCTATCCAATAACAAGCCACTCAGCCGGACGAAGTTCGCGTCCACATCCGCTTTGTGCGGGAACGCCACCGCGGGCGGCTCCTTGTAGGCCCCCTTGCAGAGGCGCACACGAATTCCGTCGACGAGAAGTTGCTCCACGTCCGACTGGGAGCGGTAGAGATAGGCCTGGATTACCACGCCGATCGCTCCGCGAGAATCGGGATGCGCATTCAGGCGCCGCACAATGTCGAGCGTGTTCTGCGTCAGCCTGGAATCCTCCATGTCGATGCGGACAAAGTTGCCAGTCGCGTGGGCATGCTGGGCCAGGCTGCGGGCGATCTTCTCGGCAAGTGCGTGGGAAAGCTCGAGCCCCATCTGCGTGAGCTTCACGCTGATATTCGCATTGAGCTTGCGCGCGGCGAGCAGATCGAGAAGCTGGTGATACACATCGGCAGCCTTGTGCGCCTCCTGCTCGGAGGTAACGCTCTCGCCCAGCGAGTCCAGGGTGACCGCCATGCCCTGCCCGCCGACGGCCTCGGCCACACGGAGCACATCTTCAATCTCCATTCCCGCGACGAAGCGGGAACTGAGCTTGACGCCAATGCGGGAATTCTCACAGAAGCGGCGCAGAGAACGATTGCGGGAGAGGGCAATGAATGCAGAACGCAAGACAGGCATTTGGCGCCTCTGCCGGTGTGAGAGTTCTGGTGATCTCATCTGCCGGACGATACATTTTCGCACAACGGGGCGAAACGCGACTCACAATTGAGGCCCGTCTCGGCTTGTACATCGTGAGCAACGCGAGCCGCGGCTCAGCTTGAGGGCCATCGATAATGCGCTGCCGCGCGCTGCGCGAAAAACGCATCGATAGGGCTCTCCTCGGCGCCGCGTCCAATGTTGTGTACAACGCGAATGTGCGGGCTCGCGCTGACAGCAATTCCCACATGCGGCAGCCGCGCGTCCAGCAACCAGGTTAGTATGTCTCCCTCAGCGACATTCGGGGGAAATGCGCTTCCAGACGTCGGGCTCTTGGCAGCCCAAAGCCTCGCCCCGGCGCGTGTCCAGAAAGTCTCAAGGTTTGGCATGCGACGGTGGTCAATGCTCGGATCGGGTTTGTGCTCTCCCCACGCGGCCCGCGACGGATAGGCGTCGAAGTTCTTCGCCATGTCCTCGTGGACCAGCTTCTGCAAGTCAAGTCCCAGCCCATCGCGAGCCGCACGAATCACCACGTCCGCGCAAACCCCCGTGGAACGCGGAACGTCGCCGCCGGGATAGGCGATCCGCGTCCATGCCGGGTCGTAACCTGTGGTCACGCCAACCTGCGCCCGTGCCGCATCCGCCAGTCGCTGGCCCTTGGTTGGGTCGGCCCTGGCAACCGCCTCTGCCGCGATCCAGACTGCCGCTAATCCGCGAAGCACCCCTCTTCGCTCCATCCTGTAACCTCACGCACGGTCGGCCTATTTCACCTCGTAGATCGTGCTGCCATGAGCCGGCAAAGTCACAATCACTTCCTTGGAATCCTTGAAGGCAGTGTCGGTCCACAAATTCTGGGCCTGGTGTTTGCCGCCATTGAGGCCGAGTTGCTTCCAGGTCGCCTTGAGCGTAACTGGCTTGTCGTCGAGGTTGAAGAAACCAAAAAACTCGGCATAGTTCCGCGCACCTGGCGAGTCAATCGAGCCGCGCCACACCCTGGCGTTCTCAAAGCCGGCGGGCAGCCTTGCTTGATCCACTGGATGACTGTAGGTGAGGCTCTGGTTCATGAAGAGAACCGCCTGGTTGGTGATGAGCGAACGAGTAAAATCGTCCAGCTTGGTCAGATTCGCGCCGAGAATCAGCGGCGAGCGGGCGATGGCCCACAACGAGAATTCCGTCTGCTGCTCGTCGTGCGTTTCGCGGGACTGCCTTGCCTCGCCCAGGCCGGGATGAGGCCCGAGCCAGCCCTCGGGAAGCATGTCCATGTCCGGCCAATTGCCCGGATTCACGTAGGGCACCCACGCGGCCAGCCGGTCGAACGCCTGCTTGATCCCGAAGGGGAATTCACTCTGGCCCGGCGTGTGGTCTACCGACCACAGGTCCCAGTGGTCGTCGGAGATGCGCCACATCTGCGCATATTTGCCGACTTCCGCGGCGATCTTGAGAGACGTGGGGCCGGGCGAAAGGCTGAGCACAATGGGACGGCCTGTCTTGCTAATCGCCGCGGCGATCTGGCGAACCTCCGACGGCCGGTAAGGATGGTCGCTGACGCAGTCGACTTTGATGAAGTCGAGCCCCCATTCGGCGTAGAGCTTCAACATTGAGTCGTAATAGGCCTGGCCGGCGGCATTGTCCTTCACGCCCCAGTTGCCATCGTCCCAGGGGCAGGGGCTGGCGATGTCGGCCGCATCCTCGGCATGAAAGCTCGAGCCGGCGATGGGCAGGTTGGCCTTGACGACTCCGCGCGGAATGCCGCGCACAATGTGGATTCCGAATTTGAGTCCCTGCGCATGAACCCAGTCGGCCAGCGGCTTGAATCCCTCACTGTTTGCCGAGGAAGGGAAGCGGCTGGTTACCGGAATCAAGATCCCGTTCTCGTTCCATAGATAATTCTTCTCTTCGAGCGTATGGCCGAACGGGTTGGCCATGTACCAGCCCTCGTCGATTACGGCATATTGCCAGCCATAGCGTTTCACCTCCGCGAGCACCGAGGCGTTGGCCTTGTAATCGGCTTCGTCGATGGTGAGGCCGTAGGCGTCCCAGCTATTCCATCCCATTGGCGGGGTGGGAGCGACGGTTTGCGCGTGACCTAGGGTTGATGCGGAAAAAGCAACAGCGAGAAGAGCGGCGGAAAGAAATGTGTAGCGGGACATGGGTAAACGTATAGCACACTTGGTCCCTCGGATGCAGCGGCGTGAAATTGACAAAGAACTCACCCGGCTTGAATAGGGGTTGTATCGAATGCCCTCTCTGATTCCCTGCACGTACAATTGCGTTCATGAAACCGCTGCCATTTTCTCGCCGCGAATTCCTTGAAATCTCAGCCGCCGCTGGTTCGGGCGCCGCACTTGCTCAGGTCGCCCCTGGAAGCTTATGGGGCCAGTCCGCTGCTGTTCCCGCTTCCACTTCCGATCCCGTCCCAGCCTGGGCGTCGAAGCCGATGCGCTGGATGCAACTCACGCTGGTGGAAGACGACCCGCTCCATTACGATGCGAACTTCTGGATCGGCTACTGCAAGCGCACCCGATCGGAAGGTGCTTGTTTGAGCGGTGGAGGCTGCGTTGCCTACTACCCGACCGAAGTTCCGTTTCACCATCGCAGCGCCTGGCTTGGCAATCGCGATGTGCTTGGCGAACTGATTACAGGCTGCCGGAAGCTGGGCATGACGATCCTGGTCAGAACCGATCCGCACGCAACCTACGACGACGCAAAAGAGGCGCATCCGGATTGGATTGCGGTTGACGCGGAAGGCAAGCCGCGCCGCCATTGGGCCTCGCCGGAGATGTGGCTCACCTGCGCTTATGGTCCTTACAACTTCGAGTTCATGACCGCTGTGCACAAGGAGATCATGACGCGTTATCGCGTCGACGGCTTGTTTCACAACCGCTGGGATGGCAACGGGATCTGCTACTGCGTTCACTGCATCGAGAACTTCCGCGCCGCGACTGGACTGGATCTGCCGCGCTCCGCGAACGCAAAGGATTCCACCTATCTGGCCTGGCAGCACTGGCGTCAGCAACGTCTCTTCAACCTGATCGACCTATGGAGCACCTCGATCCGCGCCATTAACCCCGACTCGCGCATCGTGCCCAATGGCGGCGGGGTCGCGCTGAGCACGGTGGATGCGATTGAGCTGACCAGCCGCGCGCCCATGCTGGTGGCCGATCGCCAGGGCCGCAGCGGGCTGGTGGAGCCGTGGCAGATCGGCAAGGTCGCAAAGGAATATCGCGCCGTGGTCGGCGACAAGCCGGTGATCGGGCTCTTCAGCGTAGGGTTGGAGGAGCGCTACCGCTGGAAGGACAGCGTGACAAGCGCCGCCGAAATCCGCATCTGGATTCTTGACGCCCTCGCCAACGGAATGCGGCCCTGGTGCAGCAAGTTCTCCGGGACCCTTCACGATGAGCGCTGGCTGGCCCCAATCGAAGACCTCTTTGTGTGGACAGAGAAGAACCAAAGCTACCTCACGCACGAGCGGCCGCTGGCGCGCGTCGGCCTGGTCTACTCCCAGCAGACGGCCTGGCGCTATGGCGGGGAACAGGCGCAGGCCAAGGTGGAGAATTACGGTCTCGGCTGGTATCAGGCGCTGGTGGAGTCGCGCATTCCCTTCGAAATGGTGCACGACCGGCTTCTCGACGCGGCTCAGCTGGCCGCTTTCAAGACTCTCATCCTGCCGAACATTGCGGTTCTGAGCAATGCCCAGTGCGATCAGCTTCGAGCCTTCGTGGTCGGCGGGGGCAGCCTGATCGCCACCCATGAAACCAGCCTCTACGATGAAACCGGAGCGAGACGCGACAACTTTGCGCTCGCCGATTTATTCGGAGTGGATTGGACCGGCAAATCGGAAGGGCCCATGCAGAACTCCTACATCCGCCTGGAGCACGAAGCACTGCCGGGCTCTCCGTTCTTTGCGGGACTGGAAGATGCTCCGCGGGTTATCAACGGGGTGTCGCGCCTGGAAGTGAATCCTCGGGAGAAGTTCGCGGAGACTCCGTTCACGCTGATTCCGAGTTATCCGGATCTGCCCATGGAGAAGGTCTATCCGCGCGTCGAGAAGACTGACATCTCGTGCCTTTATCTGCGCCAGACCGTCGGCCGCGTGGCCTATTTCCCGTTCGATATCGACCGCACTTTCTGGGAGGTGCTCTCGGCCGACCACCTGAAGATGATGCGCAACACGGTGCGCTGGGCGAACAACGAGCCGCCCGTGGTTGAGGTCGAGGGGCCCGGTCTGCTCGATGTGACTGCCTGGCGAAATCCCGGCTCCATTACCGTGCACCTCGTCAACCTGACGAATCCCATGGCGATGAAGGGTCCTTATCGCGATTTCTTCCCGGTGGGGCCGCTGACGGTGAAACTGACCGCGCCGGATGCTTTGCGCGCGAATCAAGCGAAGCTGCTTGCCTCCGGGAAGGTGGTTCACGCCGAGCGCTCCGGGTCGACACTGACGATTACCGTGCCATCGGTTCTGGATCACGAAGTGATAGCAATCGATATTTGAACCGGCGGGTAATCTGAGGCTAGGCCAGTTCGCAAGTTTGCGTGGAGGGTTTTGAAAGGGCACGGCTTCAGCCGTGCCATAAAAGGCCCTATTTCAGTAGGGCTTTAGCCCCTGAAGGGATGCCTTGCCCTCTACATCTTCAAGAGAACTGCTGTGAGGTTACCGAGTGGCCGCCAGCCGCTGTGCGACCGGCAGCCCGCCGGCGCGAAGAATCCCGGGCACGTTGAAGTGGGTCAGATAATCCGCATCCGAAGTCATCCGGGGGACGTCTTCAAGGTGAAGGGAGACCGGAATATTGCTGACCGCGGCCGCAAACGTCGCCCAGATGGCGGCGTTACCCCGCGCGTAGATTTCCACGCCACGCTGATTGTTATTGACATATGCGATCGCTGTGACGATGTCTTGAACTCGCGCCTCGTCGTCCGTCACATTGAAGGTGAGGAACTCGATTCCGCCCGTGGCCGCGTTGGCTCTCTGCTCCATGGCCGCATCTTCCGGCGCATTCTCCGGCATCACGGGTTGCGCATCTTCGCGATCGCGCGGCGCCTTTGCGGCTCCGGTTTGAAAGACATCGAGAGCCAGCAGCGCCCGGCCTTCTTTCTTCAACCGCTGCGCCGTGTTGGATTCCATTGCTGCCGTCGAGCCATCCGGATCGATAACGATTGCGACAGCGCCCGATCCCGGAAAGGAGATCCCGGGCACGCGGCTTCGCCACCCCGGCAGATTCAGAACAATCGCCTGTCCTGTCGTCTCCGAGACCACGTTCTCGGGAATTTCTACGGCCAGCGTCTGCCGCAGCCGATCACGGAGAAACAGCTCTCCCATTGCCTGGCTATTCTGGGCCTCGGCCATGGCGCGCCACTCATGGAAAAGCCCATTGAGGTCTACGGCATTCGTGGGCAACGTGCGATTCGAAAGCGACCTCATCTCCTGCGGCTTTGGCACATTCATGTCGTGCTCGGTCAACTCCTTACTCTCGCTGAGCCCCGGATTGACCTGTGCGAAAAACCTGTAAACCGCCTCCCGGCTCTGTCGGCTGAAGTTGTTCTCCGCTGCAATCTGCACCATGCTCACCTGGCCGCCCTTGCCATACAGATCGTAGATCTGCTTGATGGCGGGATACTCCTCGCGCGGCATGTTGCGTGTCCAGCCGTTCGTGTCGGAGACCAGCAGCATGGGCTTGGGCGCGAACATGGCCGCCATCTCCACGTTGCTTGTGTGCAGACGCAGTCCCGGCGCGTTCTCGCAAAGGTCGTCGCCCTGCATCATTGCCGAAACCATGTTGACCGGCGACTCGAACTGCACACGGTCGTCGATCGCGGCGAGCAGCAAGGACTGCGTTGCTCCGCCGGATGCGCCCGCGATGCCGAGGCGGCTCGCATCCACATCATCGAGCGAAGCCATAAAATCCAGCGCCCGGATGGAGTCCCATAACTGCAGCCCTAGCGGACCGAACGACCACAGGCGCTGCGCGGCGCTGCCGAATCGGTGCGGCACTTGCATCGTGTCTGTGTATCCCACCATGTCGTAGGCAAATACGACGTATCCCTGCCGCGCGAGGCTGATTCCAAACGCGGGACCGGAGTCGATGGGGCTGCTTTCCAGGCGTCCATTCTGCCAGTGTCCATGCGGGTTCAACACTCCCGGATGCTTCGGCTTCCCATTGCGAGGCCGGTAGAGATTTCCGCCGAGATAAAATCCCGGCATCGTTTCGAGCAGCACTTTCTCGATGGTGTATCCCGCACCCTCGATCTTTCCAAAGATCTGCGGATGGAGCGGCGTCTTCGGCGGCATGGGCGACAACCCCGCCGACACCAGAATCTGTTTGCGCAGAAACGCCCTTCGCTGTTCCCACTCCTTGAGGCTTGTGAAGGCCGGCAAAGGCATGTGCGTGTCGGCGGTGACGATGCTCTTGTTGCGCGGGTCCTCGGCCGGCGGTTCCGCGCTTTGCGCCGTGAGCCGGCCGCAAACTGAACAGGCCACTATCGCCAGCACGACGCCCGAGAGCGCCGTTCGCAGGCCGGTTCCGGCGCGTTCCAACGCGAACTTCATCCGTGCTCCTTCATGCCGCAAACTGCCTCAGACAATCTCCGGCGGGGCCGCGGTAACGTCGAATTCGATCTGCTGTACGCCGAGGTACGGATGAATTGCAGTAAGCTTCGCCTTGCCGGCCATTTCGAGCGCCCTGATCCAGATTGCTCCCGTGCCCCCCACCAGTGCAAAAGGATTATCGCCGACGATCTCCGCCGGACCAGACAGCTCAAACCGAATCGCATCGTTGGCAAATGGCTGAATGGCGCCGAATTCATCGGTTACGCGCAACACAACCCGGGTCGTGTCCGCGCCATCGGCCAGCAGGGCAGTGTCGTCGGGCAGCAGCGCAAATTTGCGGTCCGCGCCGGCACCTGAGATGGTTTTGGAGATAACCTGCTTGCCGGCAATAAATCCGTCGATGCGGAGATCGCCCCAGCCCGCGCTGAAATTGCTGAGGTCCGCCGAAAAAGGTGGGTACTTCAGGTGCTTGAACTCGGCTCGGTCGGGATCGGCCTCGGCCATCAGCTTGCCGTTCACATAAAACTTAAGGTGATCGCAGTTCGAGCAGACCACGGCTTTGGTGAATCCGACATTCTCGTCCCCGCGAGCCCAGTGGAAGGCCGGCTCCAGCACGATCTCTTCATCGGGGTCGCACTGAGATTTGTAGAACCCTGCCGCGGGCTTGGGCTCGCGGAAGATGTCGGTAACGCCGTGGTAACAGATGCGGTCGCCGGAGCCGAAGTTGCCGTGGGTGTTGTAGTCGAAGGCGCACCAGCCGATGCCGCCCGCGTACTGCGGATTCGAGGCCAGTTGATCGTGGATGCGCGCGTGGCGCAGCGTGTGTTCCCGCAGGCGCTCGATGTTGTCGATGGTCTTGGTGGGATAGGTGTGGCCGACAAACTCCGTGTTCAGGTAGAGCGGGTGATTCGGCGGCTTGAGCGGGAATCCGAAGTCGTTCATCGTGAAGACGTCTTCAAGGAACTCCGACTCCTGAAAATAGCGGATACCGCCCGTTTGGCGGGTTGGGTCCAGTTGATGTGCAAGGGCATTAGTGCGTGTGTAGAAGTCGTGGTCGTCCTGCGACTCGTTGATGCGCACCCCCCACAGAACCACCGAGGCGTGGTTCCAGTCGCGCCGGATCATGCGGTTCACGTTGCCGACGGCGAGATCTTTCCATGCCTGATCGCCGATATGCTGCCATCCCGGAATCTCTTCGAGCACCAGCAATCCGATCTCGTCGCAGGCGTCCAGAAAATGGCGCGACTGCGGATAGTGGGAGGTGCGCACGATGTTGCACTTCAGGTTCTTGCGCAGGATGGTTGCATCGCGGCGCTGCACGCGGCCCGGCATCGCCTGGCCTACCCAGGGAAACGTCTGATGGCGGTCGAGGCCGCGGAGCTTGACGACAGTACCGTTCAGGCTGAATCCCTGCGGCGTGAACTTGGCTTCGCGGAAGCCGATGCGGCGTGAGTCGTTGTCGAGCAGGGTGCTGCCGCGCCTTAGGAGCACTTCGACGCGGTAGAGATGGGGAGCATTCAAGTCCCAAAGCAGGATCGCGCCCAGGTTGCCGATGTGCAACGTGTGGGTCGTGGTTCCGGTACCTTCCTCCGTTTGCTCCTGCGTTGCCTTTGCGACCAGGCGCTCGCCGTCGTAAAGCGAGGCCTCCAGAGAGAGCGGGAGCATCGCTCCGAAACTCTGCTCGGGGTGCTGGATAGAGCATTGGACATCGAGGGAGGGGTTGGCCGTCAGGACATCCCTTGGCTGCGCAAAGATGTTCTCGATGAATGTAGGCGTAACCAGGCGCAACTGGACCTCGCGGTAGATGCCGCCGAAGGTGAGATAGTCGATCTCGTTGCCGAAGGGGGGAATGTCGGCGCGCTCGGTCGAATCCACTTCGACGGCGAGCACGTTTTCGGCTACCCAATCGACGTGCGGCGTCAGTTCGAAGGAGAAGGGGGTGAAGCCGCCATTGTATTCGCCGAGGAGCGTGCCGTTAAGCCACACTTTGGAGGCTGTCATGACGCCTTCAAAGTCGACAAATACCCTGCGGCTGCGCGCTCCGGCGGGCAGGCGGAAGTGGCGGCGGTAGATGGACACGAACTCATAGGCCTTCTCGTCGAAGCTGTGCCAGGGGAGGAGGATGTTTGTGTGAGGCACAGTCACGCGCGCAAAGGCGCTGTCGTCGAAGTTCCGTTCGTGCGCGGCGTCTGTCGCTTTTGGGCTGTAGCGCCAGCGGCGATTGATGGGCAGCACCATGCGTCCCCTGGCGGGGGGCGTGGTTTCGGCGGCAAGGCCGGCTGGGGCAACGGCGGTTGCGGCAATCAAAGTCCCGGTTGACTTGAGAAAATCGCGGCGGTCCATAGTGCTCCTTGGCCGGGAAGAACGCGGTCGCGGCGCGGGATCGCTCGTGCGGGAATACCCGTGCCGCTTGTATCGAAGGCCGGGAGTAGTTTATACCGTTCGATTCACGGGCCGCTGCGGGTCCGGCATTCGTTTTGAAAGGGCACGGCGGGGTACCCTCTGGGTCCCGTGCCGCTGACTGTGGCAGGAACGATCTTGGGCTTTATTGAGCGCTGCATAAGTAATGTCCTGTCAGCCGCGCCAGAGGCGCAGAGTTTCTTAGCCCCGCGCTTCAGGAAGCTGAATTCCACGAACTCACTACGGAGTCCCGGGACGGCGCAAGGACATTTCCTTTGCAGGAATCAATAGCCCTTGGGGGAAGGTACTTGCATGCGGGCAACATTCCTCCGCGGCTAAACAGGCTGCGGAAAAACTCATTTTTGGCGCGAAACCTCAAGGCTTTGTAAGAGGGCACGACTTTAGTCGGGCCGCAACTGCCGCAAAATGAATGAGGTTTCCACTAATTAAAAACCGTGATTCGCTGCCGGCTTCAGAACAGGCAAAGAAATGTAGCCTGCCACACCTTCGTATCGCCGCTTTTTCTGCAGCCTGCAACAGGACGTTTGACTCCCTGAGTCCAGCAGCGCGAATATGTTTTCTATTCCCTTTTCCCTGCTCCCTATTCCCTGTCTTTCAACACTTGCTCGTAATACCGCACATACTGCGGCACCACCAGCGACGAGCAGAACCGCTTTTGCGCCGTCCGCCGTCCCGCCTCCTGCATCGCATTCAGCCGCTCCCGATTTCGCAGTAAACCCAATGCCCCCAACGCCATGCCGTCCACGTCGCCCACCTCGTATAGCAATCCCGTCTCGCAGTCGTCGATCAGCTCCGGAACCCCGCCCACCCGCGTCGCCACCGAAGGCACCTTGCAGGCCATGGCCTCCAGCGCCGCCAGGCCAAACGACTCCAACTCGCTTGGCATCAGGAGGATATCGGCCAGCGGCAGCAGCTCGTTGACCCGCTCCTGCTTGCCCAGGAAGTGAACCCGCGCCTGAATCCCCAGGTCGTGCGCCAGCCACTCCGCCGCCGACCGCTCCGGGCCGTCCCCGATCAGAATCAGCTGCGCCGGCATCTCCCGATTCACCCGCGCGAAGATCTTAACCACATCCTGAACCCGCTTAACCGGCCTGAAATTAGAGAGATGCATCAGAATCGCATCGTCCGGCTCCGCCAGCCGGCGGCGCGCTTGACCCCTCTGCTCTTCGTCCTTGATCGGCGTGTAGACATCGCAGTTGACGAAGTTCGTAACCACCTGGATATCCCGCACGACTCCAAAGCTCTCAACCGTCTTCTCCTTCAGATAGTTGGAGATAGCGGTCACTCCATCGCTCTCCTGAATGGAGTAGCGGGTGATGGGCAGATAGCTGCGATCGAGCCCGACGAGGGTGATGTCGGTCCCGTGCAGCGTAGTCACAAACGGCAGCCGCCGCCCCTTGCTGGCCAGCATCTGCCGGGCCAGCAGAGCGCTCACCGAGTGGGGAATCGCGTAGTGCACATGGAGCAGGTCAAGCTCATTGAATTCAGCCACTTCCGCCATCCGCGAAGCCAGCGCAAGATCGTACGGAGGGAACTCGAACAGCGGATAGCTCGACACCGGAACCTCGTGGTAGAAGATCCCCTCCTCGCGGCCGCTGAGCCGAAATGGCTGCGAATAGGAGATGAAGTGCACCTGGTGACCCAGCGCCGCCAGTTCGATGCCCAGCTCTGTGGCCACAACGCCCGACCCGCCATAGGTGGGGTAACACGTGATTCCGATCCGCATGGGGTGGTTCTCAATCTCTTCTGCTGGAGTGGGTTCCAGGTTGTTTGACGGTTCAAGAGCCGGCGAAGATTCAGAGCCTTGCTACGGCAAAGATCTAGCCCGGAGGGTTTGGCCGGCGGTCAGCTCAGCATAAGAGATGAGTTCGAGGTCGGGAAACTCCTTGATCGTTTTGAGAGCCTCCCGCTCGACCTCTCGCGACGCCCGCAACCGCGTCCGGACCTTGTCCAGATCGGCGTCATTGTACCCAGGGTGCGTCACCAACTCCCAGGTGCCCTCGGGAAGCCGCCTGAGCAGCGAGCGCAAAACGTCGGCATTCAGAATTCCCGTTCCAACCATCGCGATCGTCCCGTCTGTAGTCGCAAACCCCTCTTCTGCGATAATTTGTCGGCATCTATCCCGCAAATTTCGCAGTGCGTTCACCTCCGCAGCCCGCGCCCAAGACGCCCCCGCCGTGGCGCGCACAGCCCAGGCCGGCTCGAACGGATTCCGCACCGCCCGAATCCCCGCCGCCCGTGCCGCGCGCAGCACCGGCTTCAGCACCGCCGGGAACATATGTGTGTGCTTGTGGGCATCGATGTGGGTGAGATTGAGCCCAAGAGATTGAAGCCGTTCAATCTGAGCCGCGGCTTCAGCCTCAACTTCGGCGGGGCGGATGCGGCCCGTGTAGAGGCTTGCCAAGAAGCCGATAAGCGACCTGCGGAAAGAGTCGGCGCCGTGGTCGACGAGGCTGGGAAGCTCGGCTGGTGGCAGCGTAGGCTGGCCGTCGACGAGGACAACGTGGCAACCGACTCCGAGCGACCGTGTAGAGGCGGCGATGGAAGCAGCTTCGTCAGTGGCCTGGGCGCGGGCCATCAGAGTAGTGCTTGTCAGCAGCCCTGATTGATGCAATTCGACTATCGCCCGGTTGACGCCGCGGGTCAGTCCAAAATCGTCGGCGTTGACGATGAGGCGGGGCACGGGTTGAGTCTATCAAGATTGGGTGAGGCAGGGCCGGGACCGGAGATACCGGAACGCAGTGCGTCAAGATCGATAGGCACCGGGGCTTGAGTTGCGCTGCTATGATGACTGGAGGCGCAAACGCCTTGCCGCCGCGAGTGGGCGGTTAGCTCAGCTGGTTAGAGCGCCTGCCTTACAAGCAGGAAGTCGGGGGTTCGAGTCCCTCACTGCCCACCATGTATCGTGCTGGTTTGCGGGGCGTGTCCAGCAGCATGTCTACGCACCGGAGTCTGGCCAGAATCGGATTCATTGTCGCAGCCTGCCTGACGATGGGCAGTTTGGCCCTCTGTCCCAATGCCTGGGCGGCGTGCAACGGCCCGGCTTCGCTGGAGGCCCGGGTCGAAGTGCGGAACGGGGCCCATCCAGATGCCGATAGTTATGCGGCTCTGGGAGCATGGTTCGATCAAAAGCGCCAGACGGAGTGTGCGCTGGCGGTCTATCGCTCAGGGCTGAGGCAGTTCCCGGACTCGGCGCGGCTTTACTATCTGCTGGGCCGGAGTTTGTATGCGGCAGGCCGCCTACCAGAGACCGTCGCGCCATTGCGGCAAGCCGCCAGGCTCGATCCCGAGCAGTTAAACACGCATTTGCTGCTAGGCGCCGCGCTTGCCCAACTCAATCGCAAACAGGAAGCCCTCATCGAATGGCAGGCCGCGCTGAAGATCGATCCCTACTCGAAGCCCGCGCTCGATGGCCAGGCCAAGAGCCTGATGGCCGCCGGAGATTACCAGACGGTGATCCGCAGCCTGCGCGCCGCGGCACGCGACGAGAGCATGACTCTCGATCTGGCCCTCGCTTACCGGAAAGCCGGCATGCTCGACGAGGCCGCACAGACGCTCAATGATGGTCTGAACGCCAACCCAGGCTCCGACGCGCTTACTGCGGCGTTGGTCTCTCTCCTGGTCGACGAATCTCACTATGAGGCAGCAACTGCGCTTGCGCAGAAGATCGCCAGCACGAAGCCCGGCGATCTGGAAGCGCAGCGGATTTATTTCCGGACTCTGGTCATCACCGGAGACAACGATCGCGCCTCCGCCCTTGGCCGCAAACTGCTGGCCCTCGCCCCGCACGATGCCGATCTTCTCAATCTCAATGGCCTGCTGGAAAAGAAGGCGGGCGACTATCCAACTGCGCGCAAGCATCTTAAGGAGGCAGTGGACCTAAGCCCCAACGACTATAACGCGCGCGGGAACCTGGGTGTGGTCCTGGCGGCGCTGAACGATCCCGCCGGGGCAAAGGTACAGCTCGTAAGGGCGCTTGCGCTTGGCACCGACGAGCCACAAGTCCACTTCGAGCTGGCCAAGATTTTGCGCACGCTGGGTGAAACGGCCGAGGCCCAGCAGCAGCTCACCCTCTACCAGCAGAAGCTGAAACTGGAGTCGGACCGGACTTTTGCCGTATCAAAGGCCGCCGAGGCTGCGTTGGCGGTGAAGGCAGGCGACAACCGAAAGGCCGCCGAACTCTACCGCCAGGCTTGCGCAGCTCAGCCGAACGATCCCGAGATGGCCTACGAGTTGGCTCTCGTACTCGACAACCTGGGCGAGTTGGCGGACGAGCGCGTAGCGCTCCAGCAGGCCATCCAGGCCAATCCCCATTTCTTTCTGGCACAATACCAGCTTGGCTTCATGGATTTCCAGGCCGGTGACAACGCCGGAGCCGAACGGCAGTTCCGGCTAACAGTCCAGCAAGTGCCGGACAACATCCAGGCGTGGATCTCGCTGGCCGCCGCACTGGGCGCCGAATCCCGCTTCGACGAAGCGCGGGATACGGTGGCCCACGCTCTCAAGCTCGATCCAAACAATGCAGCCGCACTGGATCTCGGCAGAAAGCTGGCAGCCAGCCAGAGCCAACACTGAAGCACGCAACAGGTTTTGTGCGCGAGGAGTCGTAAAGCGTGAGTAGCGAGCGGAAAACGAGCCTTTAGACGCGCCGCCATCTGCTGCGCAGCGCGCCGGCCAGGAAGTAAGGCCTGCGCCGGCCCAGCGGCCCCCAGGTGCTGTCGCTGGCCTGGCCCACAATCGGCTGCACCAGCAATCCCGTGAGCGGCGCGGCCAGCCACAGAATCGGAATCTGATCGGCCCGCGCGCCCAGATATTCGTAGATGGCGCTCATGTTCGCCATCTGTAATCCCCAGCCGAACTGGATGCCGAAGAATCCGAAGCTCAGGTTCCAGATCTGCCAGAACGTGCGTTGTGGTTTGTCCATGAATTCGCCTCTCCCGTCTTTCGTTCGAGGATTCTCCCTAGCGATCGTAAAGAGCGGCCAGGGACCGCAGCCTGTCGCTCAATTCGGCGTTCAATGCGCCTGGACGATAACGCCATTTCCAGTTTCCGCTCACCGTGCCGGGAAGATTCATGCGCGCCGAACTGCCCAGTCCCAGCACATCTTGCAACGGAACAATCACGACATCGGCGACGGAGGCCTCCACTGCGCGGATCATGATCCAGTTGATCTCCGCATCGTCATGGAAGCTGAGATAGGCGCGCGCGAACTCATGCTCCTTGCGCACGTCTTCCGAAGAACGAGTGCTGTCAGCCGCGCCCGAACTCGACCACCAGCCTGCCGCGGTGTCGTTGTCGTGGCCGCCGGTGTAAGCGACCAGATCGCGGGTGTAATTGTGGGGACGAAAAGACGATCCCTGCGCATCCGTCCCAAACGCAAACTGCAAAATGCTCATCCCCGGAAGGCCGAACTTCGCTCGCAGTTGCTCCACCGGCGGCGTGATCACGCCCAGGTTCTCGGCCACAATCGGCAGTTCGCCAAATTCGTTTCGCAGCGCCGTAAGAAGCCTGTCTCCCGGCGCCTTGACCCATCGCCCGTGGATCGCGGTCGGCTCTGTGGCCGGAACCTCCCAGTAAGATTCAAAGCCGCGGAAATGATCGAGCCGCACCAGATCGAAGAGGGCGAGCGAGGCGCGAAAACGCTCGATCCACCATTTGTATCCGCCGGCCTCCAGCACATCCCAGCGATAGATCGGATTGCCCCAAAGCTGCCCGGTGGCGCTGAAGTAATCGGGCGGCACGCCGGAAACCACGGTCGAATTGCCCTGATCGTCGAGACAAAAGAGTTCCGGGCGGGACCAGACATCCGCGCTATCGTGCGCCACGTAGATGGGGATGTCACCCATCAGGCGAATGTCGTGCTCCCGGCAATAGGCCTTGAGGTCTTCCCACTGGCGGAAGAACTCGAATTGCCAGTACTTGATGGCGTTCATCTCGGGTGCAAGCTGGAGCGTCCACTCGTCGATGGCGCGCGGGTCGCGGCGGCGAATCTCTGCGTCCCATGTGGTCCAGGCGGTTCCATTGTGTACGACCTTCAGGGCCATGAAGAGCGCGAAGTCGTCGAGCCAGGGACTGGCGCTTTCACAAAAACGGTCGAAGGCGGCGCGATCCGCGGGCGATGCATCGGCAAAGAAGGTCTGCGCAGCCCGGAGTAATACCGGTCTCTTGAACTGAATCGTTGCCCCAAAGTCGATAGCCTCTGCTGGGAAAAGCGGCGCCTGAGCCAAGTCCGGCTCCTGGAGCAATCCCTGATCTCGCAGGCGCTCAAGGCTCAGCAACAGCGGGTTGCCGGCAAAAGCGGAGAAGCATTGGTAGGGAGAATCGCCATATCCTGTGGGATTCAGTGGCAGCACCTGCCATAACTTCTGTCCGGCGGCGTGCAGGAAGTCGGCGAATTCGTAAGCACATGGCCCGAGATCGCCGATGCCAAAGCGGCCAGGCAATGAGGTGCAATGCAACAGGATTCCGCTCATTCGTGGGAGTTTCACGGGGCAAACATACGCTCGCCGCAGTTGGCCGGTCAAGCTCGGGAGCAGAGCCCGCACATTCCCCCGCCTTCTCAGCGCTCGTTCAGGTCCACTTCATAAAGGTTGACGGCAGGGGTGCGGGCGGTGACAACGGGAAGATCCCCGGGGGCAAGACCGATGAGGCGGTAGTCGGTGGCGGCTATGGGGCGCAGGCTATCGATGGTCGCCGCCTGTTGTGGCTTCCCGGTGGGCACAGCGACGCGGTAGATGGGCTTGCCCGCCGCGAGGAAGTCCTGGAAGTAGATGGATCGGCTGTCGTGAGACCAGGTGGGATCACCGACGCCCTGAATGGTGAGAGTGGTCCAGCGTTCTCGAGTCCGGTCGAAGAGAAGCAGCGCCCGCTGATCGAGCGGCATGGCCGCGATGTAGCGTCCGTCAGGCGAGAGACGCGGGCTGAAGAGGCCTGCCGAACCGGGAATCTCGGTCACTTCCCGCGTTTGGAGATTGACGAGATAGATGGCCTTTGGCTGGCCATTGTCCATTCGGTTGGGCAGACGGCCAAAGACGATCGACTGCCCGTCGGGAGCCCAGGCTGGATCGGCCTCGTTCCGATCCTCGTTCAACACCGGCGTGAGTTTTCCGCCCTCCGCGTCGATCAGATAGATCTTCCACGGCTTGCCCGGCGCCAGGCCCATGACGGCCAGGCGGCGGTCGTCGGGCGACCATTTCATGGTGAAGATGCTCCGCAGCGGGGTGGTGAGTTCGATGCGTTCGCTCCCATCCACGCGGCTGCGCCAAAGCGAGTTGTCAGAGGCATTGATCCAGGCAATCCATTTGCCATCTGGAGAATACTGGGCCAGCGAGGCCGCGCTCAGATTCGGGTCGATGGTGGTGAAGGTGGAAGATTTGGGCATAGCGCGAAGCAGCTCAAATTGCGAGGTAGAGCCGATGAAATAGACGCGATCGTCGCCCGGCGCGGTGCTGGGAGCCTGGTAACTGAGCGGACCGTTGGTTATTTGGCGCGGCTCACGATCGGCCAGGTACCAGGGCCGGTTGCGCTTCACCCAGACCTCGCTGTGGGTGCTGTCGCTGTGCGAAGACTGAAAGACGAAATACCGGCCGTCGGGGGTCCAGTTTCCGCAACACTCCGATGCGGGCCGGCTCCAGCCCGGAAAGAGCGGATGGGGGTTGGAGCCGTCGGCCGTAACCTCCCAAAGCTCCGAGGTCTGGCGGTTGGAGTCGCGCAAAGTGAAACGCAGCCGCTTGCCGTCCGGCGACCAACGCAGCCAGAAGGCCAATCCCTGGACGGTCAACAGCCGATGGGGATCGCTGCCGTCGGCGTCAACGATGTTGAGATCGTTGCCACTGGCGACCAATAGGCGTTGGCCGTCGGGCATCCAGGTGGCGTCGTGAGCCAAAACATTTGGAACCCGGCGCGCGTCCCCGCCGAGCGTGGGCACGATCCACAACGGCTGCTCCGGCTCGGCCTGTAGATGACTGCGGACTACCAGCCTGGAACCGTCCGGGGAGAGCGAACAAATGAGGGGCGCTCCGATCTCCGACGGCAGGCGGAATCGGCTTATCTCGCCATTGGCAGTGAGGGCAACCGCAAGCAGAGGATTGCCGTTCTCCATGTGGGAAAAGTAAATTCGCGTGCCATCGGCGGCAGAACTCGAGAAGCTCTCGACGTCGAGGTCATTGGTGAGTACGTGGCCGGAGAATGTGACTTGAACGACGCGGTAGGGCCGGCGCACTGACGGCCGCAGCAGCAAATACAGGCCCATGAGGAGACAGACCAGAGCCAAAGATCCTGCCAGCCACCACGCAATTGAACTGCCTGCTCGCGCCCTCGGTGCGGAAGAGTCGGCGACCGCGGTAGGGGCGGGCGGATCAACCTGCTTGACCGGTGCGATGAAGCGGTAGCCGCGCTTGGCAAGCGTTTCTACAAAACGCGGGTTCTCCGCCGAGTCGCCAAGAGCTTCACGCAGCTTGTTTACGGCGATCCCGAGGCTGTGGTCGAAATCGACTGTTGTGTCCCTGCCCCAGAGCTGCCGGTGCAAGGCGTCTCGAGAGACTACTTCGCCGGGGTGTTCCAGCAGCGCCGCGAGCAGCTTGAAGGGTTGGCTCTGCAAATGGAGACGCACCCCGGAGCGGCGCAACTCCCCCGCTTCCAGATCGGCTTCAAAGATTCCGAACTGGAGTCGCGTGGCGACGTTCTTCTGTGCTCCCGTGATCATGCCCCATCCGCTAACTGACGGTCACTGATCAGTCTACGAGAAAGGCCCCCAAAAGAGCTCAAGCCGCAAGAGGGAGGGCTCATGCCCCGCCGGTAATCCAGGAGAAACTACAGTATAAGATATTGATAAATAACATCTTATGAGATGATCCTCAATTGATTGTAAATTGGCGGGCTGTGGATTGACCGGCGTCTGGTCATGGGCGTTTCCTTGTGCTGTTTTCGAGGAAAGGTGTTGAGCTCAGTCGAAATCTCTCCAGATCGGATTTCTCTTGTAAGAGTCAACGTTGGTCAACGGAGTCTTTTGGAGGACGATGTGATGTTAAGAAATAGCCAGTTAGTTCCCGACCGTCATCGCCACATGCGCTTTGCGCTGATGGCGCTTGCTCTGTTCCTGATGTCTCTGGGCGCGCCCGGCCTGTTTGCGCAAACCGACACGGGCAACATTGCGGGTACAGTAACGGATGCCACCGGCGCGGTGATCCCCAATGCAAATGTCTTGGCCGCGAACACAGATAACGGGCTCAAGCTCAACGCCGTATCGAACGGCACGGGCGAGTTCACCATCCTGGCCGTACCGCGCGGCAACTACACGGTAACGGCCTCAGCCAACGGCTTCCAGAATCAGTCGGTCTCGATAACGGTTGCCGTGACCTCGACTCAGACCGTGGCCTTCTTGCTGAGTCCGGCCGGGTCAACCACCACTGTTGAGGTAACCGGAGCCGCGCCGCTGATCGACACCTCCGACGCGACCGTCGGAGCCACGATCTCAGGCAAGCAAGTGACGGACTTACCCCTGAACGGCCGCAACTTTAGCCAGCTTGCCCTGTTGACCCCTGGGGTGACCCGCGGCGCCTATGGCGACGTTGCCTCGGGCGGGGGCAGCTCCAACTATACCGAAACCAACCGCAACAACGAGAGCGGTGCGGCCGCCATCGCGGTCAACGGCCTTCGGCCCCAGGCGGACAACTACATTCTGGACGGCGTCGACAACAACGACGGCCTGGTCAACACGATTCTGTTCTACCCCAACATCGACGCGACGCAGGAATTCAAGGTGAACACCAACATCGCTCCGGCCGAGTACGGGCGGGCCGGCGGCGCGATCGTGATGAGTTCCACCAAGAGCGGAACCAACGAATATCACGGTTCGGCCTTTTGGTTTTACCGTGACAAGAGCTTCGATTCCAATCCGAATTACCGGTTCGACGGCGCTCCGGCCACATCTGCGGCGGGCTTTCTCCGCAACCAGCCGGGCTTCTCCATCGGCGGCCCGATCGTCAAGAACAAGCTGTTCGGCTTCGGTGACTATCAGGCATTGCGCGAGACCGTGGCCGTGTCCCCGCACTACCTCACCGTCCCCACCGTGCTGATGCGAACCGGGAACTTTACCGAACTGCTCAACCAGGCGGGTTCGGGCTCCAATCAGTTCGAAACACAGTATCCACGCTGCTATCCGGGGACCGACCCCGCCACAGGGAACCCCTATGCCAGCGAGACCAGCCCTGGCTTGATCTTCGACCCCTCCACCTGCCCCACTACTCCGGGAGGTCCGCCGCCTGCGCAGTTCAACTCTGGCGGTCCGAACATCATTCCACCGGCCCGTCTGAATCCGGCCGCGGTCAAATATCTCAACGCGTTTCCCACGCCCACGCGCACCGATCGCTACTTGAACAACTATCTCGACACGCAGTCGGAAAAGAACAAGTACAACACTTTCGACATTCGTTTTGACTGGAACGCAACTTCCAGGGACATGGCCTTCGTCCGCTTCAGCTACGACAACTCGGTGAACACCAAGACCTCAGAGTTTGCCAACCTGCCAGCGGGCGGCGGAACGGGCATCAACCCCACACACGCGCGCGGCTACGATCTCGGCTACACCCACATCTTCTCGCCCTCGATGGTCAATGAGGCGCACATCGCCTACAACCGCGACAACTACGGATACACCCCGCCCATGTACGGCGCCTACGTCTCCAAGGACCTGGGAATCGTGAACGCCAACATCAACCAGGAAACCACCGGCGGAGCGCTGATCGGCGGATGGAAGGGCAACCTCGAATATACCGGCGACTATGGCCTGTACGCGGTGCCGCAGAACACCTACGAAGTCACCGACTCGTTGAGTTGGAACCGGGGCGCGCACTCCGTCAAGTTCGGCGGCACATTCATCCGCCGCCAGGTGGAGTTCTTCAACCCGCAGGAGGGCAAGGGCTACTTCTTTATCGACCAGGGTACTGTCGATTTCACCGGCTATGAAGTCTCCGAGCTGCTGGCGGGAGGCATGGATCAATACGAGATCGGCTCGCAGTCCGGCTACTTTGCCAACATCGGGCAAGAAGACGGCCTGTTCGCACAAGACGAGTGGCGAGTGAACCGTAACATGACACTGAACTATGGCATGCGCTGGGACTATCTCTCGCGTCCCTTCGAAGCCCACAACCAGCAATCCGCTTTCAACGTGGATACCGGTACGGTGATGCTCGCTAACAAGAACGGGGTCTCGCGCAGCATCGTTGACCAGGATTATCACAACTTCGGACCGCGCCTGGGCTTCGCCTATGACCTGAAAGGCGATGGGAAGACCGTAGTCCGCGGCGGATTCGGTATCTTCTACTTCGTCGATTCCGGCGGCATCAACAACCAGCTTGGGGAACAGGCGCCTTTCGGCGGCAGCAACGACTATCTGGCTAGCAACGGATACTGCATCACCTTCACCGGCCAGTTGAATCAGACCCCCGTGAACACGGGCAACAACTACAACTGCACCGGCTACACCAGCCCTACGACGGTTGCCTACGGCGCTACCGGCGCCACCGGAACTGCTCTTCCGGCGCGCGGCTATGTCAATTTCGACCCTGCGAACCCGCCGGCCGGCACCAGCATGATTGCCGTGAACACTCATAACAAGACCAGCACGGTGCAGGAGTGGAACGTGCAGGTGGAACGCCAGATCGGATCGAGCAACGTAGTGAACATCGCTTACGTTGGAACCAGTGCCAGCAACCTGTCCACCTATTACCCGTACAACATCAACCAGTTCAAGACGGGTGTCCAGAACTTCCCCGGACTGGGAAGCATCAACTACAACAACTACAACGGCATTTCCAACTACAACGGCCTCCAACTGCACGCGGAACACCGCGCCACCAACGGCTTGGTGGGAACTGCGTCCTACGCGTGGTCGCACACTCTTGACGATTCGCCGGGAGCCTTCCAGGGACAGACCGCGGCTCTCTATTATGACCCCAAGGCGGGCTACGGCAACTCCAGCCAGGACCAGCGGCACGTGTTCTGCACATCGATCCTCTACCCGCTGCCCTTCGGCCGCGGACAGAAGTATGCCGGCAATGTCTCGCGCCCGATGGATTGGGTGGTCGGCGGATGGCAGACCAGCATCATCGCCCTGCTTCAGTCAGGCACGCCGGTCGATCTCTCCACCGGTGAGGACGCGCCCGGCAACCGTCCCGACCTGGTCGGCTCCATCTCCTACCCGAAGCAAACCGGCGGCAATACCGGCCAGCTCTGGTTCAAGACCTCCGCTTTTGCCAACCCGCCCACCGTTGCTTCGGCGGCCTGCAACTGCACCGTCTATACACGCCTGGGAACGCTGGGCCGAAACAAGGTCTTCGGGCCCGGATACAAGGTAGTCAACTTCAGCTTGCAGAAGAACCTGCATCTGGCGGAGAACTATACGCTGGAGCTGCACGGCGACGCTTTCAACCTGCTCAACACAGCTCAATTCACCAACCCGAACGGAAACCTGACATCTTCTCAATTCGGGCAGATTGAAGGAACCCAGGTCTACAGCAATCGCGAGATTCAGTTGGCGGCTCGATTCACCTTCTGATCCGCGCTGTTGGGCTCTACGCGCCATGGCGGCGCCTCGCCGCCGTGGCACGGAGAATGTCTATAGCTACACGGTGATGCGCTGGACGCGGCGCCGATATTTTCTGCACGAATGAAAGGTGATGCAATGAGGCTCCCTAGGCGGCTACTCGTGATTGCTGCCTTTGCGCTCGCTTGTGGTCTTTGGGCTTCAGGGCAAATCCAGCCGGCTTGTTCCACGGCGCAAAGCGCAAGCGGTCCATGTCCAGGCGAAAGCCGCCCGATGATCGACAAGATCGACCCGCCCGGTTGGTGGGCCGGCATGCCCGCCCCCATGCTTCTCGTTCATGGCGTGGGATTGAACCATGCGCGCTTCTCATTGAGTGGCAGGGACGTGACCCTTGACCACAGCCACGCTTCGGAAAACGGCCATTGGGCCTTTCTGTGGCTTCAAGTTAAATCTGCCGCACCTCAAACGTTGTGGATCACAGCCAGCGGCAACAAAGGCCAGTCGCGCCGACCTTTTGTGCTGGCCAAGCGCACGCACCAGTCCGATGGCCACGGTGGATTCTCTTCCGCCGATGTGCTCTATCTGATCATGACCGACCGCTTCGCGGACGGAAATCCGGCCAATGATCCTTCCAGCGACGATCGCGCCTCCGCGCGAGGCTGGCATGGCGGAGATTTGGCCGGCATCGAGCAGCACCTGGATTACCTCAAGCAACTGGGTGTCACGGCGGTGTGGACCACCCCTGTTGCTTCCAATGGCGCAACGCCCGATGCCTACCATGGCTACGCCGCCACCGACCTTTACGCGGTAGACCCACACTTCGGCACGCTCGCGGATTACCAGCATCTGTCTGAAGCGCTGCACGCGCGTGGCATGAAACTGGTCATCGACCTGGTGCCCAATCACGTTAGCGTGGCCCATCCCTGGATCGAGGATCCGCCCGCTCCCGGCTGGCTGCACGGCACGCTTGAACATCATAGTGCGGTGCAAAGCGACTTCTATGCGCTCGTGGACCCGCATGCACCTCCCCAGGCGTGGCGCGATATCACTGACGGCTGGTTCACGGACGCGATGCCCGACCTGAACCAGGAGAATCCGCTGGTGGCGCGCTACCTGATTCAAAATGCGCTGTGGTGGGTTGAAACGGCCAATCTCGACGGCATCCGGTTGGATACGTTTCCATATGTAGGCCGCGCCTTCTGGCATGATTTTCATGCCACGCTGCACAGCGTGTATCCGCATCTGACCACGGTGGGCGAGATCTTCAATGGCGATCCCGAGGTCACCTCGTATTTCGCGGGAGGCGTTGCGCACCAGGGCATCGACACCGGCCTGGATACACCCTTCGACTTCCCTGTCTACTTCGCCCTGCGTGACGTTCTGGCCAATGACAAACCGATGACCGAGCTGGCCACCGTTCTGCGTCAGGACGCTCTCTATCCGCACCCCGAGCGGCTGGTCCAGTTCTTCGGGAATCACGATACCACGCGCTTTCTTACCGAAGCTGGCGGTTCTGTGCCCCGGCTAAAACTGGCGCTGGGCCTGGTGGCCACGTTGCGCGGAATGCCGCAGCTTTATTCCGGAGACGAGATCGGGATGACCGGCGGCGCCGATCCCGATAATCGCCACGATTTCCCCGGCGGCTTTCCGGGCGACGCGCGCAGCGCCTTTACACAGCCGGGTCGAACCGCCACAGAGCAGGATATCTTCGCCTGGACTTCCGCGATGCTGGCGCTGCGGGCGTCGCAACCCGCGCTCAAGACAGGACTCGAACAAGATCTTTTTGCCGGCAACGACCTGTTTGCATTTGTTCGCGCATCGGAGGCGGGAAGCTGTTCTTCCACTCATCCCTCCGACGTGTCGCATGACCCGTCGCCACAGCGGCTTCTCATTGTCGTAAACAAGGCAAAGCATAGTGAATCTCTAGAGCTGCCGGTGGAAGGGACAGCGCTCGCCGCGTGTACCAGGTTTCTGTCAATGGCGCCAGCCACGGGGCCCGCTCCAGTTGTGAGCGGCGCAAAGCTGCATATCGAAGAGCCGGCGGAGTCGATGACCGTGTATGAAGTGCGGTGAATAGCGGCCCCAAACTCGCCATATGGATTCTTGTCTGACGCTGCGGAAGCCTCGTCGCCGGCGAAAATCGGGGCAAAGCACCAAGCGCAGCCCCCAGCCTGGCGTCTTGGCCACCAGCGAGGAATGCCTACCTGAACACTTAGGCTCTTTACTGGCCGCAGAACTCCTGATTGCCGCAGCCACCACCCTGGCCGCAGCATGGGCCGCCGAGACCGCACTGGGAGCGGGGTTCCGCGAAGTTGCTCGATTGGCGCCCGCCGCCCTTGGAGATAACGCCTGCGCCGCCGCTGATCAGCCTTTTCACCGTGCCACCGCATCCGGGACAAGACTCGATCTCCGGGTCGGACATCTTCTGGCGTTGCTGAAAATGGCTTCCACAGGCATTGCACTCATATTCGTAAGCCGGCATCGCGAACCCTCTTTCGACTCAATCGGGGGATATTGCAATTATACGAATTGGACCATCAGTCGCGCGTTTCCCGTCATCAATTTCGTCACTCCCTTCGCTTCGATCCTAAAACTCCGGCCTGCGCTTGAAGCGAAGTGAGACGGGAGATCGCATGGAGCAATCGGAATGGAGTAACCTACACCAATGCAAAGTGTTCGACAGGGTTCGATCCATCTGTTTCGCATCGCCGGAGTGGATCTGTATCTGCATTGGTCCTGGTTTCTCGTGGCGGCTTATGAGATCGAGAGTCGAAAGGGAAGTTACTCCTCCGTCGTCTGGAATGTAATCGAGTATCTGGCCCTGTTCTTGATTGTGCTCCTGCATGAGTTCGGGCACGCCATGGCTTGCCGGCAGGTGGGCGGGGCGGCGGACCAGATTGTGCTGTGGCCTCTTGGCGGGGTAGCGTATGTGAATCCGCCACAACGGCCGGGGGCAACCTTGTGGAGCATTGCGGCGGGGCCCCTCGTGAATGTAGTGCTCCTGCCGGTCCTGTTGACGGCGGTTTTGATGGCCCGTTCGATGGGATGGGCTCATGCGATGCCCGACGCCTACCAATTGTTGCGGGCGGTCTTGTGGATCGACTTGTCTTTGCTGGTTTTCAACATGCTGCCAATCTATCCCCTGGATGGCGGCCAGATTCTTCGGTCCCTGCTGTGGTTTGTGATGGGACGTGGCCGCAGCCTGATGGTGACCACGATTCTCGGCTTTGTCGGCATTGTTGGATTCTTTGGCTTAGCCCTGTGGTTACGCTCGATCTGGCTCATTGCGATCTCCATCTTTATGCTAATGAATTGCTGGAGCGGGCTGCGGCAAGCTCAGCAGCTGGTACGGATCGCGAGGCTGCCGCGCAGGGATGGGTTCGCGTGTCCGAGTTGCCGGACGGCGCCTCCGTTGGGAGCCTACTGGCAATGCGGGCAGTGCGGGCAGCCTTTCGACACATTTCAAACCCAGGCTGTTTGCCCACACTGCGGCGCACAATTTGCGACGACAAGGTGCATGGACTGTGGGGAACAGAATTCGTTGAACGACTGGAGGACGAGCGGCTTCGCGGGCGTTGGCATAGCGAGGGGCGACTTCTCGACAAGACAGGGCTAGCGCCAACCGAATCGGTGGTTGGAACTTCAGTTGGGAAGAACCTGGAATGGGGTGCGAAAACCTTTGGCTACCTCTATCCGCGGAGTTTGGTGAGCAGATCCTGCGGATGGACGGGCTTGGCCAGGATCTCGAACTCGTAGCCCTGGGCGCGGGCCTTCTCGAGGAGATCGGCGGTGGCAGCCTGGCCGGAAAAGAGCAGAATCTTGATGCGCGGGAGCAGCGCGCGCATACGGATGGCCGCATCGATTCCATTCAGGTCGGCCATGATCACATCGGAGATCAGCATGTCGGGCGCAAAAGTGGCGGCCAGTTCGAGTGCCCCTTCGCCGGAGTAGACGGCGCGGGCCTCGAAGCCGCTTTGGTTGAGGATCATGGAAAGGGTGTCGGCGATGACTCGTTCGTCGTCAACGACCAGAACTTTGGGTTTCGGCTTGGATTCAGGCATACGCTCCTAAGCATTCGATCGATTCGCTGGAGTCGGCTTTCAGTCGAGTGCGGCTTGGCGGCAATTCGGAAGAACTCGCTCGTCCCTGGTTAGACGCTTTCCTAGATGATACTCTCGCCGTGGGCGCATCTCGACGGAGCTTTGCTCTCCGGACAGAGGCCTGGCGCTCGCGAAATTTCGCCATCCCGTACCCGGCCGCTCCGTTCCCGATGCCGGCTTTTCATCTGTGGGCAACAGGCGGTTCATATACTTCAAGACTAGACTCAAGAAAATGGCCGGCCGCGACTCGGGCAGGCGGCAAAATCGGACCACCCAAGACGGAGAGCGAGGCATGCAGGAAACTGAACTCCCCAATCTGAGCCAATCCCCGGCCCCAGCGACCGAAGCGATCATTCGCGCCGAAAAGGTCGAAAAATACTATGCGCAGCCGAGCCAAAACCGCATTCAGGTGATTTCGGCCACTGACCTGAGCATCATGCCAGGCGAGATTCTGGCTCTGCTGGGGCCATCGGGTTCCGGCAAGTCCACCATGCTGCGCATGTTGAGCGGCCTCTCCACTCCAACGGCAGGGCAGGTTTACTGGCACGAAAAGCCAATTGCCGGTGCGGAGTCCAACGTGTCGATCGTCTTCCAGAGCTTTGCGCTTTTCCCCTGGCTGACGGTGCTGCAGAACGTGGAAGCCCCGCTGCAGGCTCGTGGCGCCGACCCCGAAGAGCGCCGCGCGCGGAGCATGAAGATGCTTGACACCGTCGGGCTGGATGGCTTCGAAGCCGCCTATCCCAAGGAGCTTTCGGGAGGCATGAAGCAGAGGGTGGGCTTTGCGCGGGCGCTGGTGGTGGAACCAGAAGTTCTGTTCATGGACGAGCCTTTTTCCGCTCTCGACGTGCTGACGGCCGAGAACCTGCGCAGCGAGCTGCTGGAGCTATGGGCCAACAAGACCATGCCCACCAAGGCGGTCTTTCTGGTTACGCACAACATTGAAGAGGCGGTTCTGCTAGCCGATCGCATCGTGGTGCTGGGGCGCAACCCCGGCCATATCCGCACCGACTTTCGCGTTCAGCTTGCGCAGCCGCGGGATCGCAAATCCGAGCCTTTCACGCAGTTGGTGGACTATATCTACAAAGTTTTGACGCGGCCGGATGTGGCGCCCGCCGAGGCGCCCGACCAACTGGCCGTATCCCGCGTGCGCGACCAGCGTCAGATGCGGTATCAGATGCTGCCGCATGCGCGGCCAGGCGGCGTCGCGGGCTTGCTGGAACTGCTGCTGGACAAGGGCGGCCGCGACGACATCTATCACCTGGCAGACGACCTGGCCTTCGATATCGACGACCTGCTGCCCATTGTGGACGCCGCGCAGATACTCGGGTTCCTCAACGTCGAAGAGGGCGACGCTGCCATCACGGAGAGCGGCACGGAGTTTGCCAACTCGGAGATCCTGCGGCAGAAGGAGCTATTTCGCGACGCGGCATTGGAGAAGGTGCTGTTGCTGCGCCAGATTCGCCGCGCTCTCGAAACCAAGAGCGACCACACGATTCCGGAGGACTTTTTCCTGGATCTGCTCGACGAGCAATTCAGTGAAGAGGAGTGCCTGAGGCAGATGGAGACCGCGGTTGCCTGGGGCCGCTATGCGGAGTTGTTCGACTACGACGCCGGACGGCGACGGTTCGTGCTGCCCGATGCACCGGAAGAGGAGATTGCCGAGACTGCCGGCTCCGGAGAGCGCAAGTGAAGGTCCAGCACACGCTTGCACGTTCCCTGGTCACTGTCCGTTCCTGGCCCTTCTTCATGGATCTGGTGGTGGCCGCGGCTGCGCTCGCGGCCTTTTTCGCCATCGTGAGCACAGGCGTTTATTGGCTCGGGAAGCCGGTGCCGGTCGTTCCCATTTCAAACTCCATCGCCGCGCTGCCGCTGTATGCGTTTTACTCCATCGTGCGCATGGGGATTGCCTACATGTTGAGCCTGTGTTTTGCGGTGGCATACGGGTACATTGCCGCCTACAACCCCCGGGTTGAACCGTGGATGGTCGCGGTGCTCGACATTCTGCAATCGATCCCGGTACTGAGCTTTCTGCCTCCCGTGGTGCTGGCCATGGTAACCCTGGTTCCCGGCCATCAAATGGGCATCGAGATGGGCGTCATCCTGTTGATCTTCACCGGCCAAGTGTGGAATCTCGCCTTTAGCTTCTATTCCTCGCTCAAGAGCATTCCGAGGGAGATGTTGGAGGCGACGCGGATCTATCGTTACTCCGCCTGGCAGCGGTTCTGGCAACTGGAGATGCCGTATGCCGCGATCGGGCTGGTGTGGAACTCGATTGTCTCGGTGGCCGGCGGCTGGTTTGCCCTCATCTTCTGCGAGACCTTCACGATGGGCGACCGGAACTTCCAGTTACCCGGTCTCGGAAGCTATATCCAGACGGCTACGTACGCCGGCGACGTGCGGGCGCTCGTAAGCGGCATTGCCGCGGTGATACTGATCGTCGTTGCTACTGACCAGCTTGTCTGGCGTCCACTGATTGCCTGGAGCGACAAATTCAAATTCGAGCAGACAGAGTCGGACGAGCGGGTCACCTCTCCGATTCTCACGCTGTTGCGCCGGTCAAACCTTTTCAGCACGCTGCCGGGACGAATCTTTGCGCGGATCGATGAACCCATCTTCAAACGTCTTGCGCATAGCAGGGAATGCCGCGTCGTGCAGCCGCTGGATCGCGAAAATCGGGGCAGAGCCTCCACGGCACTGTGGGCACTGGCTGTGGCGGCAATAGGGATTGTGGGCTGGGGGGCGGTGCAGGCGGTTTCCATGCTGAGCACCGTAACCTGGCCGGAGCTGCGATTGTTGCTGGAGGGCGCGGCCGCAACCTTTCTGCGCGTGAATGCGTCGCTGCTGATCTCTGCAGCGTGGACGATTCCGGTCGGCGTGGCCATCGGCATGAATCCAAAACTCGCTCGCATCGTGCAGCCGGTGGCTCAGGTGTTGGCTTCGGTTCCGGCTACCGCGTTCTTCCCCATCCTGTTGATCGGATTAATCAGTATCGGCGGCGGGCTGGGCGTCGGGTCGATTGCGCTGATGTTGCTTGGGACGCAGTGGTACATCCTGTTCAACGTGATTGCAGGCGCCATGTCCATCCCCTCCGACCTGCGCGAGGTATCCGAGCTTTTTCATTTCACGCGCTGGCAGCGGTGGACGAGGCTCATCCTTCCGGGAATTTTCCCTTATCTCATCACCGGGATGGTGACGGCTTCGGGCGGTGCGTGGAATGCTTCCGTGATGGCCGAGTATTCGCACGTGAAGGATAGAACCCTGGAGACGATTGGCCTGGGCGCGCAGATCGACGCCGCCACCGACAGCGGACGGTTTCCGGTGCTGCTGCTGGCGACGATCATGATCTCGCTGATGGTGGTCACGATGAACCGGCTGGTGTGGCGGCGGCTCTACCGGCTGGCCGAGACGCGGTATAAACTCGAAGGCTAGGCCTCCGACCGTTTGTTCTCGTACCATTCGTGGGAATGCAAAACTCAAAGCACCAAATCACGCGGTCGGAGTACTGATCGAACAAAAAGGACCACCCGTGATCGTCATCGCAGTCTGGGCAAACTTTTTCGTCTCGCTAATTTCGGCTGGCTTTGCAATCGTGGCGCTCTACCGGCCCACGTTGTTGTCCCAGTCAATCGGGGGCTCAACTGACGATAGGTTCTTCGTCTTTATGTACGCCGCGCGATCCATTCCTTTCGGTATTCTGACCGGCGTGCTGCCGCTGCTCTTACGGGGTTTGCCAACGGCGATCTTGCTCTTTGCTGCTGCACTCGTTCAGGTGATTGACATTGCCATTGCTATAGCGAGAAAACGAGGCGGTATGGCGGCAGGCGCTTCCGTTGCGGCGGTCGTTCACGTCCTTTGCGGAATGGCTTTGCTCTGATTTTGAGAGAATAGGAAGGATAAGGTGCAATTCTGCGTCACTGTCAGATGCTTTCCCTTGCTGCCTGTCTATTTCAGATTCTGAAAACGCGATGCGGTGTCGCGCCGCGTTCGTACGGCGATTGAGAAGCGATTGGGCAGAGATGGGGATTAACCGTGGAAGCTTGAGAATCAATGCGGGCTTCCGGGAGCCGACATGATTCGTGCGGGATTGATTGGATTTGGCCTGGGCGGGCGCGTCTTTCACGCCCCTCTGCTGTCTTCAGTCGAGGGACTGGAGTTGGCCGCAATCGTCGAGCGGACCACGAGTCATGCCGCCGAGCGATATCCGGGCATCGCCACTTATCGCACCCTCGACGAGATGCTGGCGGACACCTCGTTGAGCTTGATTGTCGTTAGTACTCCGAACGACAGCCACTTTCACTATGCGAAGCAAGCGATCGAAGCTGGGCGGCACGTTGTGGTCGACAAACCCTTGTGCGTTGCCTCAGGCGAGATCTCCGAGTTGATGAAACTGGCCGCGGCTCGCGGTGTGATGCTCGTTCCATTCCATAACCGGCGCTTCGACGGCGACTTCATCACAGTCAGGAAACTCCTCCACGATGGGCCTCTGGGACGTTTGGTGTATTTTGAGTCCACCATGGACCGCTGGCGGCCGGCGCCCACGGCACGAATGCCCTGGAAGAACGATCCCGCGCAGGGCGGCCTTCCGCAGGACCTTGGAACCCATCTCGCCGACCAGTCGCTGGCTCTCTTCGGAAAGCCGGAAGCGGTTCACGCCGAGATCAAGCGCGAACGTGATGGCGAAGGCGCGAGCGATTGCTTTACCATGTGGCTGCGGTATTCGGGCTTCACGGTGGTCCTGTCGGCAAACACGCTCGGCGCGCTTGAACGGCCTCGCTACCACCTGCGCGGGACCAGGGGAAACTACGTGAAGCGCGGCGTCGATCCGCAGGAGGCTGCGCTCGGCAAGGTGACCCGCATCGGCGATGGGCCGTGGGGACAAGAAGATCCAAACAACTTGGGAACGCTCTGCGTGGATGTGGAAGGAAGCATGGTTACACGCCCCGTTGAACCAATTCCCGGCGACTACCGGTTTTTCTATGCGGCCATCCGAGACGCATTGCTAGGCAAGGGGCCGGCGCCGGTCTCGGCCGTGGACGCCTGGCGGGTTGCGCGGCTGCTGGAGTGGGCCGCGGAAAGCTCGGAGAAGCGGTGCGAAATCGCTTGTGACTGGAGCGGGGAGCCGCAGTAGCCGGCAGCATTTTGGCAGGAGAATCTGAGATCCTCTTAGTCGTCCATCGGCTTCGCCGGCCCGCGAAGAGATGAAACTGATTTGGCCAAGGTAGCCCGCCAACTTGCCAACTTGCCAACGCCTGCGTAGCGGGCGCCAACTCGCGGTACTTGATCAAGAGCCGTCCGCCAATTCTTCCATTTGGATTGATCGGCCCGCAACATAATCGAGATCCTCTTCTTTATCGGAAGGCGTCAAAAATGTCGGATTAAGCTGCAACACACACCCTCTGCGCGTTGCGGAGGATTACCGCAAAGTGGAGCACAATGAGGATATGAACCTGCTCCGGTCTCACGCGGCCAATTCAGTCGGATTTCCGGTCCGGAATGCCAGTTCTCCGCCTCCCAAAAGCATGTACCACCTACTCCCCTCCCGCCTGGCATACTTATCGGCAATTAACCTCCACCATAGGCCGCATCAAATAAGTGACTTACAGACTGCCGCTATTGACATGCCTTCAAAAACGCCCTCGATTTTGGCCGGTTCTTGGCTCAAAAGCAGCCGTCTTAGGCCCAAAAGCGCCTGCTTTATTCGAAAACTGCCCCAATTGACGCAGCCCAAAATCGGATGGCTTCTCCACCGGAAAAGCCTCCAGCGCCCCAGTTTCTCGGCATCTTCTCATGCGTTGTTCCCACGTTCCTTTTCCACCAGCGGCACCCAGAAACGGAATTGAGCGCCCTGCCCTGCGACGCTTGTGGCCTCGATGCCACCTCCATGGGCTGCGAGGATGGCGCGGATGATTGCCAGGCCCATTCCCGAGCCTTTGGCCTTCGTCGACCTTCGTTTGCCGCGATAGAACTTCTCGAAGATGAGTGGCAGGTCGAGGGCGTCGATGCCGGGGCCGTTGTCTTCCACGCGGAATTCGAGCCGGTCGTCAACATGGCGGCTGCTCAACGTAATACTCGTTCCCGGAGGCGTATGGGTGGCCGCGTTCTCCATAAGATGGCGCAAGACCCGGCCGAGAAGATGCGGATCGAACCATGATGGCTCGTCCTCCTCACCCGGCGCTGGAGGCGCGATTGTGACGCGGTGTCCGGCCAGGGCCTTGCGCGATTCTTCGACGGCCTGATCGAGGAGTGCGCGGGGATGTTGTTGAACTAGGTGCACCTCGACTACGTTGGCCTCGATCTCCGCCATCTCGACGGCTTCGCCGATGAGCAAATCGAGCCGCGCGGCCTCCTCGTCGATGATCGCGACCATGTCCTGCCGGCCGGCATCGTCCAGTGCGCCGCCCTCAAGCAGCGTTGTGGAGGCGGCGCGGATGGAAGTCAGTGGAGTGCGCAGTTCGTGCGTCAGAGAGTCGATAAGCGCCGCGCGCAAACGCTCGCCCTCGCGAGCCGCTTCAGAACGGGCCGAGGCCTCAATGGCAATGGAGCGCGCAATGACGATAGCGGCCTGGGCGCTTACCGCCGTCGACACTTCGTGGGAGAGCTCGTTGGGCCGCCAGGCAATGGCCCCGACCGGACTCATTCCAATCATCAGGGGCCTCGCCGTCAGATCGCCGGGAATGGCCAGAGTGGGAGTTGGGGTCTGGATGATGGCGCGGAGGCTGGCCCGAATGCTCATCGGCATTTCAGAGGTGGAGGAATAGAACTGGTCGCGTTCGCGGACGTAGAGAACAACGCCGTTGAGAGAGAAGATGCGCTCGATCAGGCGAGGAAGGTCGCGGATGAGCCCCTCGGCGTCTTCGTAGAGCATGAGTTCCTGGCTAAGTTCGTAGAGCCGCTCGACATCTCTTTGCCGTTGCTGGGCCCGGTGTGCCTGGCGGCGGGCCAACTCAGCCACCCGGCTCACTACCAGGCAACTGGCTACGAAGGTGAGCATGTCTACCCATTCCTGCGCGTTCGCCAGCCGAAGTGTCCCGTACGGAAGCAGGAAGAAGTAATCGAACGAGAGTGCGCAAAGGGCCGCGATATAAAGCGAGAGCGATAACCCCGCCTGGGTGGCCGCCCAGACCACCAGAGCGAGAAACACCATCCCGGCGGTCGTCGAATTTGCGCCCAGCGCGACTAGCGCAAGAGTGGTCAGCGAGGCCAGTGCGGTGGCTACTACCCAATGAACGATTCCCCGCGAGTCGGAGAGTCCTTCCATGATCTTCATCACAGAAATGATACTCGGCGCTCCCGATGGTGTAATCTTCCGATGGAAGAAAGAAGAAAGACATGCCGGGAAGAATTCTGGTAATCGACGATGAACCGCAAATTACTCGGGTGCTGCGTGCCGCACTCTCCGCGCAGGGTTACGATGTACGGACCGCCAACGATCCCGAGGAGGGGTTGAGGACCTTCAAGGACTGGCCGCCGGATCTGGTCATCACCGACCTGATGATGCCGGGGTTGAGCGGAGTTGAGGTGACGCGCGCCATCCGTTCACACGCAGTCACGCCGGTGCTGGTTCTGTCGGTCCGGGAGCACGAGCGCTCGAAGGTGGAGGCGCTGGATGCCGGCGCCGACGACTACATCACCAAGCCATTCGGAATCCAGGAACTGCTGGCGCGGGTGCGGGCTCATCTGCGTCGCGCTCCGGAGCGCACCACCTCGGCAATCGAGGCCGGAGATTTTGTGATCGACGCCAGCGCACACAGCGTAACCTTGCAAGGCAAGGCGATCCACCTTACCCCGAAGGAATTCGATTTGCTGGCCCACCTAGCGCGCCAAGCCGGCAAGGTGATTACCCATCGTGCGCTGTTGACGGCGGTATGGGGGGCGCAATCGGCGCACCAGCCGGAGTATTTGCGCGTGTTTGTCGGACAGTTGCGCAAGAAGCTCGAGGGCGACACCGGAAAGCAGTACATCCAGACCGAGCCGTGGGTGGGTTACCGGTTCGTCCCCGAGGGCTGGAGTGAGGGCGAAGGCTAGCCCCGAAAAAAGGAGTAGCTCCTTGAGCCACGACGGATTCCGGTCCGGCTCACGCTGTTCCTTTTTCACCGGATTTGTGTCGACTTACGGCGCCTTCGATACATCCTTACGAATTCTTTAGAAAATCTTTCTATTCCTCAAAGCTGATGCAGGCAAGAATCAATCTTGTGCAGAGAGGATGATCTGCCGGCCTGGGCGCTGCGGATTGAAGATACCGCGCCGGTTGGCGGAGGTCGTTTCCTGTACTGAGCCGGGCGAGAGCGACTCACGCTCAAGCTCAAGGAACTGAGGGACTTGCGATGCAAGACGTTGTGATGGTGCTGTTCACCGTTGTTTTCTTTGCCCTGGCGTTCTTATACGTCAAGGCATGCCAGAAGCTGAGGTAACTCTATGCAAATCGACTTTGTGACGGTGGTTGCGTTGATTCTTTCCGTACTTCTGCTGGGTTATCTGACCCTCACTCTGCTTTTCCCGGAGAAATTCTGACATGTCGGCCAATGGCTGGTTGCAGTTTGTTGTTTACTCGATCGTCCTGCTGGCGACCGTTCGCCCGGTGGGCATTTATCTGGCGCGCGTGCTGGAAGGGGAACGGACCTGGCTTGACCCGGTGTTGCGCCCGTTCGAACGGCTCATTTACAAGCTCTGCGCGGTAAACGCCAGCAAGGAGATGAACTGGCGCGAGTATGCGTTTGCGGTGCTGGGCTTTTCGGCCGCAACCATGCTGCTCACGTACGGCATCCAGCGGTTGCAGGCCTTTCTGCCCTGGAATCCCCAGGGACTGGCGAATGTGGGGCCCGACCTGGCATGGAACACCGCTGCCAGTTTCACCACCAACACCAACTGGCAGTCGTATACGCCCGAGACGACGATGAGCTATCTCACCGAGATGGCCGGCCTCGCGACGCATAACTTCTGGTCAGCGGCGGTGGGCATCGTGGTGGCCGTGGCGTTGATTCGCGGTATCAAGCGGACAAGCGCTCCAACCATCGGAAACTTCTGGGTGGACATGACGCGCACCACTCTTTATGTGCTGCTGCCAGCGTCGTTCGTCTACGCGCTGCTTCTGGTCGGGCAGGGAGTTCCGCAGAATTTTCATGCGTATACGGTGGCGCATCCTCTTGAACAGCCAGCGCAGACGCAGACCATCGGGCAAGGGCCAGTGGCTTCGCAAGAAGCAATCAAGATGCTGGGCACCAACGGAGGCGGATTCTTCAACGCCAACAGCGCCCACCCCTACGAAAACCCAACGCCGTTCTCCAACTTCCTGCAGATCCTGTCCATCTTCATTATTCCCGCTGGGCTCACATACACGCTGGGCCGGATGACCGGATCGCCGGGCCACGGCTGGGCAGTGTTCGCAGCCATGTTCGTGTTATTTGCGGCCGGATTCGCAGCCGTTTATTGGGCCGAGTCGCAGCCGCATCCGTTGATCCACGGCGCACAGCAGACCCACACCGCCGGCGCGCCCGGAGGGAACATGGAGGGCAAGGAGGTTCGCAACGGCATCGCCGAAAGCTCGCTGTTCGCCACCATCACCACCGACGCCAGTTGCGGCGCCGTCAACGGAATGCACGACAGCTTCACTCCGTTGGGCGGCATGGTTGTGCTCACCAACATCATGCTCGGCGAGCTGGTTTTCGGCGGTGTGGGTTCCGGCTTGTACGCGATTCTTATCTTCGTGGTGCTTTCGGTCTTCATCGCGGGGCTCATGGTTGGCCGCACCCCGGAGTATCTAGGCAAGAAGATCGAGTCCTACGACGTGAAGATGTCCATGCTCTACGTGCTTATCTTCCCGTTGATCATTCTCACGCTCACCGCCATCTTCATCATGTCGCCTACCGTCGGGCTATCCAGCCTGAACAATGCGGGACCGCACGGACTCACTGAGATCCTCTATGCCTTCACATCGGGGGCGGGGAACAACGGCTCCGCGTTTGCGGGGCTCAATGCCAACACCTGGTGGTACAACGTGGTGCTGGGATGGGACATGCTCTGCGGGCGCCTGCTGATGATGATTCCCGTAATCGCGCTGGCCGGCAATCTTGCCCAGAAGAAGAGCGTGCCGCCTTCGCCGGGGACCTTCCCGGTGAACACGGCGCTGTTCGCTGCGCTGCTGGTGGGCGTGATCTTGCTGCTGGGCGCGCTGACGTTTTTCCCTGCGCTTAGCCTGGGACCGATTCTTGAGCACCTGCAGCTTCACGCAGGACAGCTTTTCTAAGACCGATACCGTTTGAAGAAACGAACCAGGAAAAGGCGAGACGGACTGTCATGGTTGAGAAAACGAGTCTTTGGAACACGGAAATCATGGGCCAGGCGCTGATCGATTCAGTGCGCAAGCTCGACCCGCGCGGCATGGTGAAGAACCCGGTGATGTTTGTGGTGGAGGTGGGCAGCGTGTTGACCACCGCGCTGCTGATCGACGACACCATTCACCACCGGCCCGGCTTCGGGTTTAACCTCCAGATCACGCTCTGGCTGTGGTTCACGGTGCTGTTCGCCAACTTTGCCGAAGCCATGGCCGAGGGGCGCGGCAAGGCGCAGGCCGATACGCTGCGCAAGGCCAAGGGCGAGACCATTGCAAAACGGTACGCCGCCGATGGCAGCTTTGAAGAGATCGCCAGCGGCCTGCTTCGCGCCGGCGACGTGATCTACGTAGAGGCGAATCACTACATCGCAGGCGACGGCGAAGTGATCGAGGGCGTGGCCTCGGTGGACGAGTCGGCGATCACCGGCGAGTCGGCGCCCGTGATCCGCGAAGCAGGCGGAGACCGCTCGGCGGTTACGGGCGGGACCAAGGTGCTGTCGGACTGGATCAAGGTGCGCATTACATCCAATCCCGGCGAGACGTTTCTCGACCGCATGATTGCGCTGGTCGAAGGGGCGTCGCGGCAGAAGACTCCCAATGAGATCGCGCTGAGTATTCTGCTCTCTGGTCTCACCATTGTGTTTCTGCTGGCCGTGGTTACGCTGCAGCCTTTCTCGATGTACTCGAAGGCGCCGCAGACGATCTTTGTGCTGGTTTCGCTGCTGGTGTGCCTGATTCCGACGACCATTGGCGGGCTGCTATCAGCCATCGGCATCGCCGGCATGGACCGGCTTGTGCAGTACAACGTGCTGGCCATGAGCGGGCGCGCCGTCGAAGCCGCGGGCGACGTGAACACGCTGCTGCTCGACAAGACCGGAACCATCACACTTGGCAATCGGCAGGCAACGGAGTTCCTGACCGCGCCGGATATAAGCCAGGAGCGGCTGGCCAATGCGGCGCAGCTTGCATCACTCTCCGACGAAACCCCCGAGGGACGTTCGATCGTGGTGCTGGCCAAGGAGAAGTACAACCTGCGCGGCCGCGACCTCACCGAGATGCATGTGGAGTTTGTTCCCTTCACGGCGCAGACGCGGATGAGCGGCGTGAACCTGCCGGGCACGCGCATTCGCAAGGGATCGGTGGATGCGATTGCGCGATTCCTGGAAGAGCAGGGATCGCCGCTGCCGCAGAAAGTTCGTGACTATGTCGAGGAGGTTGCCCGCGCCGGCGGCACGCCGCTGGTGGTGGCGGAGAACTCGACCGCACTGGGCGTGATTCACCTCAAGGATATTGTGAAAGGCGGGCTGAAGGATCGTCTGGCCCGGCTGCGCGCCATGGGCATCCGCACCATCATGATCACGGGCGACAACCCGCTGACCGCCGCAGTGATTGCGCGCGAGGCCGGAGTGGACGACTTCCTGGCCGAAGCCAAGCCCAAGGACAAGATGGACCTGATCAAGCGTGAGCAGGCCAAGGGCAAGCTGGTGGCGATGACCGGCGACGGCACCAACGACGCCCCGGCGCTGGCCCAGGCCGACGTAGGCGTGGCCATGAACTCCGGCACTCAGGCCGCGAAAGAAGCCGGCAACATGGTGGACCTGGACTCGAATCCTACCAAGCTGATCGAGATCGTCGAGATCGGCAAGCAACTGCTGATGACCCGCGGTGCGCTGACCACGTTCTCCATCGCCAACGACGTGGCCAAGTACTTCGCCATCATCCCCGCGATGTTTGCCGGGGTGTTTCCGGTGCTGGGCGTGCTGAACATCATGCGCCTTTATTCGCCGCACTCGGCAATTCTTTCGGCGGTGATCTTCAACGCGATCATCATCGTGGCGCTGATTCCGCTGGCGCTGAAGGGCGTCAAGTACGAGCCCAAAGCCGCCGAGATTCTGCTGCGCAACAACCTTCTGATCTACGGCGTAGGCGGAATCATCGTACCGTTCATCGGCATCAAGGCCATCGACGTAGTTCTGGTAGCCCTGCACCTGGCGTAAACAAGAGGGACCCCAACAGGAGCCCCGTTAGGAGATTCAAAATGCCCTCTGTCTCAAATCCATTGGTTTCGCACAAAGAGTCGCCGCTTCACGCCGGTCTCAGTTCATCCATCGCGGAGGCAAGTTCGGGCGGTCACTCCATCTGGAAGACATCGATTCTTTTCACTCTTGTGACGGCGGTTCTGCTGGGCATCGGCTATCCGCTGGTTGTTACCGGCGTTGCCACCCTGCTATTTCCGCACAAGGCCGCCGGCAGCCTCATCGTACTCAATGACGGCACGGTGATCGGCTCGGAACTGCTGGCTCAGAGCTTCACGTCAGACCGTTACTTTCACCCCCGTCCCTCGGCCGCGGGCAATGGCTATGACGCAACGGCTTCGGGCGGAACGAACCTGGCCCAGTCGAACGCCAAGCTGGTGCAGCGCATCCAGGGAGACATCGACAAGCTGGCCGCGCAGAATCCCGGCAAGCCGGTTCCGATCGACATGGTGACGACCTCGGGCTCCGGGCTCGATCCCGATATCACCCCCGACAACGCGGACTACCAGGCAGCACGGGTTGCCAAGGTACGCGGGCTGACCGGAGAGCAGGTGCGCGGACTGATTGCGCAGCAAACTGCCGGACGCACCCTGGGTCTGCTAGGCGAGCCCCGCGTCAATGTTCTCGCTTTGAATCTGGCCCTCGACAAGATGGGCAAGTAGGAATCTCCTAGATCGGCTTCCTCAGCCTCCTGAGCAAGCGGGATGAGTCTTTGGGCTCTCCCGCTTTTTTTCGTACCTGCGGCGGGCCATTCAAGTGGGAGCTTCTGGGCGGTCGCGGCAAAGTCGAGCCAAATAAAGACGATGCTCACCGTTGAGATTTTGGCGGGGCGAACCGGGAATGGTCCTTAAGGGCGCCGCGTTTGTCGATGGTCCGACCATGACCGCCTGAATCGCTTTACTTGATCGAGCACTTTGGCTTAATGTGTCTGGTATGAAATCAGAGCCAGTGCGATTGTTCTCAAATCCGGATGCGTCAAAGAACGGAATTTCCAGCCAACCCATAGATCGCCGGCGCTTTCTGCAATATGCGGCGGGCGTGGGAGCGATGGTTAGTCTCGGGGCAAACGCTCTCGGCCAGGTTCAGCAAGATGTCGCCACCGATGCAGGTCAGCCCAATCGCAAGTCCGCGTCGACGGATTCGCGCCTGCCCGATGGCACCGAGCATGTCTCCTGGGAACAGCCGCTTAAGTTTTCCAAGACCTACTACGTGGACAATAGCTCCACCAAGGCCGACGACAACGGACCCGGCACCCGCGAGCGGCCCTTCCGCACCATCAACAAGGCCGCCCAGGTACTCCAGCCCGGCGAGCGCGTGGTCATCGCCTCCGGCACCTACCGCGAGTGCGTCCGCCCGGTGCGCGGCGGCACGGGACCGTCTCAGATGATCAGCTACGAGGCCGCACCTGGGGCAACAGTCCTCGTCAAAGGCTCCGAAGTCCTCAAAGACGGCTGGCAGGCTGAGTCGATTGCGATGGGTTTTCGTATGCCTGGAGGCCAACCCGGCCAGGCGCCGGCGCCAATACCCGCATGGCAACACGAACTCAGCGGCGCCCTTTTCCCCGATGCCTACAACCCCTTCGCACTGGCCAGCGCGCCGGGCGATCGGTCATGGCTCGACACCAAATCGGTCGACATGGGTCCGTATTTCCGGCGGCGTGGATTGGTCTTTGTGGACGGCAAGCCGCTGGAGCCGATGGAGCAGCTTCGCGAACTGGCAAGCGCGAGGCTGCCGGGCCCCCCGCCTCCAGGCGCCCCAGTGCCTCTCACCGGCCTGCCCGCTCGCACGCGCGGCGGACCGATCATGCAAGAAATTGGCGGCTCGCCCGATGCCAGGTTCTGGGTCGAGAACCCAGGGAATGCCATTCACATCCGTCTCTCCGCCGGCTCTCCAGCCGATCACCTGGTCGAAATCACTACCCGCGAGCAGGCGTTCGTGCCGTTGAATAAGGGGCTTGGCTTCATCCGCGTCAAGGGAATCACCTTCCAGCACGCCGGCAACGGTATCCCGGTTCCGCAGCGCGGCATTGTGTCCACGGCCGGCGGCAATCACTGGATCATTGAGGGCAATACCATCGAATGGGCTAACGGTGTCGGCCTCGATATTGGCAACGGCGACTGGAATGGCGGACCCACTCCTCAGGCCGGCGTAGCGCAGATCGTCCGCGGCAACACGATTCGTTACTGTGGCGTCGAAGGTCTGGCCGGCATGAGGACCCAGGATATCGTCGTCGAGGACAATCTCTTCGAGTGGTGCGGCTGGGCGGATGCCGAACGCGCATGGGAAGCAGCCGCAATAAAGTTCCACGGCGCCCAGAACATGCTCTTTCGCCGCAACGTGGTCCGCCATATTCGGCACGCGAACGCTCTGTGGTACGACAGCGGCGACGCCAACTGCCGCGTCACCGGCAACGTCTTTGCCGACGTCGTCACGGTCAGCGCCGCCGTGCACATGGAGATGAATCTCAAACTGAACCAAATCGACAACAACGTGATTTGGAACGTCCGCAACGCCGAGCCCGGTACGCCAGGCCAAAGAGGATGCGCGGGATCCGGCATATTCATCAATGCCAGCGATCATCTCACGGTCGCCCAGAATCTGATCGGCCGCTGCGAAAACTCCGGCATTTTTGCCATCACGCGCCCGGATCGCGCCGGCAGCGGAACCGCCCAGGGGAACAATATCTATAACAACATCTTCGCCAGTTGCGGCAAGTCGGCCATCGTGTTTCTTAGCCAGAACAACCAGGCCGACGGGAACCTCTATGTCTCCATGCCCAACCAGTTTCAGGGGTTTTACTCGGGCGACTCCAAGCAGTACCTCGACCTGGCGGCCTGGCGCGATGCGCACGGCTGGGACAAGAACTCAGCTTTGGCCGACATGCAGGTCGACTTCGATCCTGACCGCCTGGAACTGACGATCGGCAGCAGCCAGCCGTTCCCGAAGGCGCCTGCGTTCAATAATATCGACAGCGATATGTTGGGCAAGGCCACTGGCGAAACCAGAGCTCCCGGCCCATTGGCCGACCCCGGCGCCAAGCGCATCTGGCAGCTTGACCCTCGCTCGGTGACCAGGGCTGAAAGCAGGTCAGGGAACTAACTGGCAAAGTGAACACTCCTATCGCTGCCGAGGTTGCGGCGCCAACCGGGAGTGGTAACGATAAAACGCTGAAGAATCTGGAAACGAAGATGGCCCAGTTGGCCGCTGGCTCGGATGTCTCTCGGCCCCTCTCCCAGGAAAGCGTTAGGCCGCCTGCAGAAAGGGAAGGGAAGGAACATCCATTCTTCATTTTGCCGCGGCAGACGGGGTCAGGTGGCTCACCCAAAACTGCTTCTCCTGCTCGAACGCCGTCTTTTCCTTGTCCGTGATCCGTACTGCGTCCCCGACGCCCGCCTTCACGGAAACCACTTTTCGCAAAATGCCCGCGGGCGAGGTCAGATAGAGGGTTTGGTCGTTCGTGGTTTCATCGACGGTAAAAAGAATAATGTCGTTCTTGTTCGTGGCCGAGACGTCAAACCCCTGCACCAGATTCCCGGTGCGCAGAACTCCTTGCATGACCGGACACTCTGCTTCCTTGGAGAGGCCAAGCAGAGTGGAAAGATGAGGGGGCAACTTGGCATGAACGCCTTCTCTAAAGGTGGTGTCCGCAGCCTGAGCAAGGCTGCCCTGCGCGTGGGAACGAGGAGAAGGCTGCGCCTGGGCCGCAGCCGTCGACGGGACGGCCACCGGCAGGATGAGAACCGCTAGCAAACCAAGGAGACGACCTCTGGCAACCTTCGACACTTGAACCCCCAAATCTGAAAATGCAAGCCTGTCTAAACCTATCTCATGAATGACGGTATCAGACCTCGCGGCGGCCTTCCAGGGCGCGCGCCATGGTGACTTCGTCGGCGTATTCAATGTCGCTGCCGGCGGGAACGCCGGTGGCGATGCGTGTGATGCGGACGGGGAAGCTGCGCAGGGAGGCGGCAAGCCAATTTGCCGTGGCCTCGCCTTCGAGCGTGGGACTTGTCGCCAGGATGACTTCGTCGATCTCTCCGCGCTCGGCGCGTGCGACGAGGGTGGCGGCGCGCAACTGCTCTGGGCCGACCCCGTGCAGAGGCGAGAGGGTTCCGTGGAGCACGTGGTAAACGCCCTGGAATCCGCGGGCCCGCTCGACGGCATCGATGCTGGTGGGCTCTTCGACGACGCAGACCAGGCGCTGGTTGCGGGTGGGGCTGGCGCAGTAGGCGCAGGGATCGACGTCGGTGACGTTATTGCAGATGGAGCAGAGCCGCAGGCTAATCTTGAGGCCGCGCACGGCTTCCGCGAGGGCCGCGGCGTCGTCGTCCGTGGAGCGCAGGATGTGGAAGGCGAAGCGCTGGGCGCTCTTGGTGCCCACGCCGGGCAGCTTCTTCAACTCTTCAATGAGCCGGGCCATGGGCTC
>Ga0182014_10000120_pt1 | contig 88059 bp, 76 predicted proteins | sample 612S2DmetaG_FD_120489 | JGI IMG/M metagenome (GOLD analysis project Ga0182014, IMG submission 120489) | Permafrost microbial communities from Stordalen Mire, Sweden - 612S2D metaG | ecosystem: Environmental > Terrestrial > Soil > Wetlands > Permafrost | place: Sweden: Stordalen | collected...
AAAACTCTGCGGATCGCCCTGCTCGGCTGCGGCTCGGTCGGCTCGCAGGTCGCGCGGCTACTACGCGAGCAGGCCGGTGACCTGGCCGTCCGGATCGGGGCGCGGCTGGAACTGGCCGGCATCGCGGTCCGCCGCCCCGCTCACCCCCGGGACGCCGGGATCGACCGTGAGCTGCTCACCGCCGACGCGATGGAGCTGGCTACCCGGCCGGACATCGACATCGTGGTGGAGGTGATCGGCGGCATCGAGCCCGCCCGGTCGCTGCTGCTCGCCGCGATGAAAGCGGGCAAGTCCGTCGTCACCGCGAACAAGGCGCTGCTGGCCGAGAACGGCGCGGAGGTGCACGGCGCGGCGCGCGAGCACGGCGCGGACCTGTACTACGAGGCCGCCGTGGCCGGCGCCATCCCGCTGCTCCGGCCGCTGCGCGAGTCGCTGGCCGGGGACGCGGTCCGCCGGGTGCTCGGCATCGTCAACGGCACGACTAACTACATCCTGGACCGGATGGACTCCTCCGGCGCGGGCTTCACCGAAGCCCTTGAGGAGGCCCAGTCGATGGGCTATGCCGAGGCCGATCCCACCGCGGACGTCGAGGGATTCGACGCGGCGGCCAAGGCGGCGATCCTGGCCGGCCTGGCCTTCCACACCGAGGTGACCGCCGCCGACGTGCACCGCGAGGGCATTACCGACGTCACCACGGCCGACATGGCCAGCGCGCGGGCGCTGGACTGCGTGGTCAAGCTGCTGGCCATCTGCGAGCGGTCCGACGACGGTGTGTCGGTCCGCGTGCACCCGGCGATGATCCCGCGATCGCACCCGCTGGCCTCGGTCGGCGGCGCCTACAACGCCGTCTTCGTCGAGGCCGAATCGGCCGGCCGGCTCATGTTCTACGGCGCGGGCGCGGGCGGCACTCCCACCGCCAGCGCGGTCCTCGGCGACATCGTGGCGGTCGCGCGGAACCGGCTCGCCGGGACGCGCGGGCCGGACGCCTCCACCTACGCCGCGCTGCCGGTCATGCCGATGGGGCAGACGCTCACCCGCTATCACGTCTCCCTGGATGTCGCCGACCGGCCGGGCGTGCTGGCTCAGGTGGCCGACGCGTTCGCGCGCCACGGCGTCTCCATCCGCGCCGCCCGCCAGGAGGCCCGCGGCGCCGACGCCCAGCTGATCATCGTGTCCCACCAGGCCCGGGACGCGGCGCTGGCCGCGACGGTCGGCGAACTCGAGTCCCTCGGCGTAGTCCGCGCCGTAGCCAGCGTGATGCGGGTCGAAGGTGAGGAGGGTCCATCATGACCGAGCCCGGTGTCCGCCTGCCAGAGACGCCGCCATCAACCGTGCCCGCCGCTGCGGACAGGATGCCGCCTGCCGCGCCTGAAAACGACGCGCTTGCCCCCGGGCGTCCCGTTCCGTCCCGGCCAGCCGACCCGGCCGCCGCACCCGCCCCGCCGGGTCCGGCGCAGGGAGTCCAGCGCCTGTGGCGCGGTGTGATCGGCGAGTACCGGGACCGGCTGCCGATCGACGATGACACGCCCGTCATCACCCTGCGCGAGGGCGGCACGCCGCTGCTCCCCGCGCCGGTGCTGTCCGCCCGGACCGGCTGCGACGTATACCTCAAGGTCGAGGGCGGGAACCCGACCGGCTCGTTCAAGGACCGGGGGATGACCGTGGCCATCAGCGCCGCGGCCGGGCGCGGGGCTCAGGCGGTGATCTGCGCGTCTACCGGCAACACCAGCGCGAGCGCCGCCGCCTACGCCGCGCGCGCCGGGATGACCTGTGCCGTCCTCGTCCCGCAGGGCAAGATCGCGATCGGCAAGCTGGCCCAGGCGCTCGTGCACGGCGCGAAGCTGCTCCAGGTGAGCGGGAGCTTCGACGACTGCCTCGAAGTCGCGCGCAAGCTCTCCGCCGAATATCCCGTCGCCCTGGTCAACTCGGTGAACCCGGACCGGATCCAGGGGCAGAAGACCGCCGCGTTCGAGATCGTCGAAGCGCTCGGTGACGCGCCCGACGTGCACTGCCTGCCCGTGGGTAACGCCGGCAACATCACCGCATACTGGATGGGCTACCAGGAATACGCCCGGGACGGGCTGGCTACGCATACGCCGCGGATGTTCGGCTTCCAGGCCAGCGGGGCCGCCCCGATCGTGAACGGCGAGCCGGTGCGCCAGCCGCAGACGATCGCGACCGCGATCCGGATCGGCAACCCCGCGTCGTGGCTGATGGCCGAGGCCGCCAGGGACGAATCCGGCGGCCTGATCAGCGCGGTCACCGACCGGGAGATCCTCACCGCCTACCGGATGCTGGCCCGGGAGGAGGCGGTCTTCGGCGAGCTGGCCTCGTCGGCCAGCGTGGCGGGCCTGCTGCGCGCGCACGCCGACGGCCTCATCACTCCCGGCTCTCGCATCGTCTGCACGATTACCGGCAACGGGCTGAAGGATCCCGACTGGGCGCTGTCCGGTGCCCCGTCGCCGGCCACGATATCGGCCGATTCCGGCGCCGCAGCCGCCGCGCTCGGGCTGGCCTGAGCGCCTCGATGGACGGTTCCGTTCGGGTCCGGGTCCCGGCTACCAGCGCCAACCTCGGCCCGGGGTTCGACGCGCTCGGCCTCGCCCTCTCGCTGCACGACGTGGTGGAGGCGTGCACCGGCCGCCCCGGACTCACGATCGAGGTCACCGGTCAGGGCGAAGCCACGGCCCGGGCGGGTGAGAGTCATCTGGTGGTACGGGCCATGCGGGAAACGTTCGGCCTGCTAGATGGCCAGCCACCCGGCCTCGTGCTGCGCTGCGCCAACCGCATCCCGCACGGGCGGGGGCTGGGCTCGTCCGCGGCGGCGATCGTCTCCGGCATTCTCGCCGCCCGCGCGCTCGTGGACGGCGGAGCCGAGCGGCTGCCGGCCAGCGCGGTGCTCAGGCTCGCGTCGGAACTGGAGGGCCATCCGGACAACGTGGCGGCGTGCCTGCTCGGCGGGCTGACGATCGCCTGGACCGGCACCGGGGGAGCGCAGGCGATCCAGTTGTCGCCGCTGCCCACCGTCGTCCCGGTGATCCTCGTCGCACCGGAGCCGCTCGCCACCGAAACCGCGCGCGGCGTGCTGCCGGAATCGGTCCCGCACGCTGACGCCGCGGCCAACGCGGCCCGCAGCGCCCTGCTCGTCGCCGCGCTCACCAGCGAGCCCGGCACCCTGCTCGAGGCCACCCGGGACTGGCTGCACCAGCCGTACCGGTCCGGGGTGATGCCGGTGACCGCGGATCTGGTCCGCCGGCTGCGCGCGGCCGGCGTCCCCGCCGTGGTGTCGGGGGCGGGCCCGTCCGTGCTCGCGTTCCTGGTCAGGACCCACTCTGGCGGGGCCAGCCTGGATGCTGTGGATTCAACTATCCGTGAAATGGGTATCGAGTGGGATATAAGCGCACTTGACGTCGACCGGCGAGGCGCTAGCATCCAGTCCGTAACGCCAGGCTCGGTTCCCGCAGGCAGCACACCGCAGTGACGATGCCGGGGAAACGCGCGCCGTCGGCGGCCGGGCCGGATATCCAACCCGTGCATGCTGGTCGTCCTCTTTTGCGACACACGGATACCGGTGAAGGAATGCGGTGGGCTCTCGTGGTGTTAGGCTGAGTGTTGCACCAGGTGCCCCGGTGCGGGGCGGGTGCTCACCAGCCATATGTGACCTGGCAGCTCCTGTTGCCGTGGTCAGGCAGCGGCCCCCCGGCAGTGCGTCACGTAGATCTTTTCGTTCCCGCCCGGTTTCCGGGCGAGGACGAGTTGGCAGGAGAGCAAATCCGGGAGCTCAGGCGGTCAGCCGCATGAGCTCGCCTGGGCTTGTTTCGCTCGGCTGCGGGCGCACAGCACATCTCATGGAGGAACATCCCAAAGCGCCAGGGTAATGACGCATATCAGGGAAACGCGAATCTACGCCTGAGCACCGCCAGATCGCGGCGCCCGGCCGATCGGCCGTAGGACCGGCCGAGGATCGTAATGGAAGGACCATTAGTGAGCGACACCACCGAATTCCTCAGCGGCGCACCGGATGCGCCCGGGGAAACCCCCCTCGGTCGCCCGGCATCCACGGGGAATGCCGACCCTGAGGGTTCCCACGCCGGGTCCGGGGCGCCAGCCGGGTCGGACGGTGCCGCGGTGGCCAAGGGACGCCGCCGCCAGGGGACGGGTCTTTCTGCCCTGCTGCTGCCCGAGTTGCAGCAGGTGGCGCAGCAGATGGGGATCGCGGGCACGGCGCGCATGCGCAAGAGCCAGCTGATCGCGGCGATCCAGGAGAAGCAGGGCGGCCACGCCGAGGAGCCGCGCCGCGGTTCCCGGGCCGGTGCCGGTTCCCCTTCCACTGAAGTCTCAGCCCCGCGGGCCGCGTCTGCGGGAGCCGACGCGTCCCGCCCGCTCAAGCAGGACGCCATGGAACCACAGACATCTACGGAAGCCGATGTCCGCCACAACGCGCGGGCCTCCGGTAACGGCGTGTCCACGGCAGACCGCGGCGACGTCGCCGGCCAGCAGCTCAGCTTCGACCAGGCCCCTGCCGGCGACACGGGCCGGGCCGCGCAGGGCGCGCCGAATTCGCAGGGCACCCAGCCCCCGCAGGAGAACGTGACCGAGGGCGCCCGTGGTGACGGCCAGCAGGCCGACGGGCCACGCGGCGACCGCCGCCGCCGGAGCAGCAACGGCCGCAGCGACGGCCAGCAGTCCCGCGGCGGACGTGACGGCAACCGCGGGGACAGTAACCGGGGTGATGGCAACCGCGGTGACAGCGGCCGGGGTGACGGCAACCGCGGTGACAGTGGTCGCGGGGACCGGAGCCGCGATGGCGGCCGGGACCGCGACCGGGAGCCGGTAGCGGCCCAGGGCGGCAACGACCAGTTCGGTGACGACGACGACGGCTCCGGCCGGCGGCGCAGCCGTGACCGGTTCCGCAACCGTAACCGCCGCCGTGAGCGCGGCGCCCCGGGGGCCGGCAGCGAGCCGGAGCCGACGATCGCCGAGGACGACGTGCTGATCCCGATCGCGGGCATCCTCGACGTTCTCGACAATTACGCGTTCGTCCGGACGACCGGTTACCTTCCCGGCTCGAACGACGTGTATGTCTCCCTGTCCCAGGTGCGCCGGTACGGCCTGCGCAAGGGTGACGTCATCGAGGGCGCCGTGCGCCAGCCGCGCGACGGCGAGCGCCGGGAGAAGTTCAACGCGCTGGTCCGCCTGGACAAGGTGAACGGGCTCGACCCCGAGCAGTCCCGGAACCGGCTCGAATTCAGCAAGCTGGTCCCGCTCTACCCGCAGGACCGGCTCCGGCTGGAAACCGAGCCAGGCATCATGACCACCCGGATCATGGACCTGATCTGCCCCATCGGCAAGGGGCAGCGTGGCCTGATCGTCTCGCCGCCCAAGGCCGGTAAGACGATGATCCTGCAGGCCATCGCTAACGCAATCACCAAGAACAACCCCGAGTGCCACCTCATGGTCGTCCTCGTCGACGAGCGTCCCGAGGAAGTCACCGACATGCAGCGCACGGTCAAGGGCGAAGTGATCCACTCCACCTTCGACCACCCCGCCGACGACCACACGACGGTCGCGGAGCTGGCCATCGAGCGCGCCAAGCGCCTGGTGGAGATGGGCCACGACGTGGTTGTCCTGCTGGACTCCATCACCCGCCTCGGCCGCGCCTACAACCAGGCGGCGCCGGCCAGCGGGCGGATTCTGTCCGGTGGTGTGGACTCCACCGCGCTGTACCCGCCCAAGCGGTTCTTCGGTGCGGCGCGCAACATCGAGAACGGTGGCTCGCTGACGATCCTGGCCACCGCGCTGATCGAGACCGGCTCGCGGATGGACGAGGTCATCTTCGAGGAGTTCAAGGGCACCGGCAACATGGAGCTCCGGCTCCGCCGTGAGCTCGCCGACAAGCGCCTGTTCCCCGCGGTGGACGTGGACGCCTCCAGCACCCGCAAGGAGGAGATCCTGATGGCGCCCGACGAGCTGAAGATCATCTGGCAGCTCCGCCGGGTCCTGCACGCGCTCGACCCGCAGCAGGCGCTCGAACTGCTGATGGAGCGGATGCGGGACACCAATAGCAACGCCGAGTTCCTGCTCCAGGTGCAGAAGACCACGCTCAGCAACTGAGCGGCGCCCGGTTATAGCGTGATGCCCGTGTCCTCTCATCCCGGGGACACGGGCATTGCCGTCTCTGGCGACCGGACGTTCCTGGGCATATTTTGGGTAATCCTGCCCGAATTCGGGCAGCAGATTTGCCCTGAGACGGCTTATGGTGGCACATTGAGGTCATGCTGGAGCCGCTTCCGTCTGCGGAACCCGAACTGATCCGTCACGTAACGGTGTCGACGGGTCTGCCGAACGCCACCGCCGCGCGGGTCATCGCGGATGTCCTGGCGTACTTCGACGAGACCGTCGAGGACTTCATCCGCCGGCGGCACCACGAGCTGAGGCTCCGCCAACTCAAAAATGACGAGATCTGGTCGGCCATCTCTGCGGAGATGAGCGCGCGGCGATTTGGGGCGCGAGCGCTGTCGCAGCGCCAGCTCCGCCGGATCGTGTACGGCTGACCCTAGGAGGAGACGCGTTAATGTGCGGAATCGTGGGCTACATCGGCCGCCGGGACGCCGTGCCCGTGCTGCTGGAGGGATTGCGCCGGCTCGAGTACCGCGGGTATGACTCCGCCGGCCTGGCGGTGGTCTACCGGGGCAAGCTCCAGGTCACCAAGACCGCCGGGCGGGTGCAGGATCTCCGGGACCAGGTGAGCGACCGCGTCCACAGTACCGTCGGCATCGGCCACACGCGGTGGGCGACGCACGGCGAGCCGAACGAGGTCAACGCCCACCCGCATCTGGACGCCGCGGGCAACATCGCCGTGGTGCACAACGGCATCATCGAGAACGCGGAGCAGTTGCGTGACCAGCTGACCGCGGCCGGCGTCACGCTCGTCTCGGACACCGACACCGAGGCCCTCGCGCACCTCATCGCGGCCGAGAAGACCGACGGCAGCTCCCTGGAGGACGCCGTCCTGCGCGCGCTGCGCCGGGTCGAAGGGACCTACGGCCTGCTCGTTCTCGACGTGCGCTGCCCCGACGAGCTGGTGGTCGCGAGGAACGGCAGTCCGATCGTCCTCGGCATCGGGGAGAACGAGATGTTCATCGCCTCCGACGTCGCCGCGATCGTCCGGCATACCCAGCGGGTCGTCTACCTCGACGACACCGAGGTCGCCACGGTGCGCTCCAACGGCTACCAGACGCGCACGCTGGACAACCAGCGCACGAACAAGACGCCGACCACGGTCGAGGCCGAGGCCGGCGACTACGAGCTGGGCCCGTACGCGGATTTCATGCGGAAGGAGATCCACGAGCAGCCCGAAGCGCTGCGCCGGGTGCTCCGTGGCCGTCTCGACGAGCGGTTCGCCACCGCGCGCCTCGGCGGCATCAATCTGGACGCCCGCGAACTCCGCTCGGTCCGGCGGGTCAAGTTCCTCGGCTGCGGATCGGCGTACTACGCCGGGCAGATGGGGGCCGTCCTCGTCGAGGAGCTGGCCCGGGTGCCCGCGGACGCCGAGCCCGCCTCGGAGTTCCGGTACCGGAACCCGGTGGTGGACGCCGAGACGCTCTACGTCGCGATCAGCCAGTCCGGTGAGACGCTGGACACGCTGATGGCCGTCCAGGAGCTGAAGCGGAAGGGCGGCCAGGTCCTCGGCGCCGTCAACGTGGTCGGCAGCGCGATCGCGCGCGAATGCGGCCACGGCGTGTTCCTGCACGCTGGGCCGGAGATCGCGGTTGCCTCGACCAAGGCGCTGACCAATATGGCGGCGTCCTTCGCGCTGCTCGGCTTGCTGATCGGCCGGGTCCGCGACATGTCCGCGGCCGAGGGCAGCAGGATCGTGGCGGGCCTGCGGGCGCTGCCGGAGCAGATCAACCACGTGCTCGCGCAGGAGGACAACATCGCGACGATCGCCGGCCAGTTCGCCGACGCGGAGCACATGTTCTACATCGGCCGGGTCCGCGCCTGGCCGGTGGCGCGCGAGGGCGCCCAGAAGCTCAAGGAGATCTCCTACGTGCACGCCGAGGCGTACCAGGCCTCCGAGCTGAAGCACGGGCCGCTGGCGCTGATCGACGCGAGCATGCCGAGCGTGGTGCTGGTCCCCGACGACGAGCTGTTCAGCAAGAACATTTCCACCATCGAGCAGATCAAGGCGCGCGGCGGCCCGGTCATCGCGGTCACCAGCGGCGATCTGCCCGCCGACCTGGCCGACGCCGTCATCCGCGTCCCGCACTGCACCCCGGAGCTGGACCCCATCCTGCTCACGATCCCCCTGCAGATGTTCGCCTATCACATGGCCGCCAAACTAGGCCGCGACATAGACAAGCCAAGAAACCTAGCCAAAAGCGTCACCGTCGAGTAGCTGTGCTGGTGCGCCCGGTAATGGCCCCGGATTATCCGGGGCCATTACTAATGCAACGGGAGGGGGTTGATTTCCTCGCCGGGGAGGGGCTGTTCGCACCAGACGACCTTGCCGGTGCGGGTGCGGCGGGCTCCCCAGCGCTGCGCGAACTGGCTGACCACCTGGAGGCCACGGCCGTTCTCGTCGTCCCGGCCGGCCTGCCGCAGCCGGGGCAGCGCGGCGGAGTTGTCGCCCACCTCGCACACCAGCGCGCCCTCCCGGACGATCCGCAGGGTAACCGGGCCGGGGGAGTACCGCAGGGCGTTGGTGACCAGCTCGGAAACGAGCAGTTCGGTGACCGGGATCATGTCTTCCAGGCCCCAGCGCTCCATTGGCTCCCGGATCAGGGTGCGGGCCTGGCCCACCGACGTGAGCTCGCGGCCCAGCGTCCAGGTCGCGTGGTGATCCTCGGGGATGCGGGACAGCCGGGCCAGCAGCACGGCGATGTCGTCGCGCTGCTGGTCGGCGTACACGCCGTCGAGCGTGGCCTTGCACAGCTCTTCCAGCGAGCGTGACGGGGCGCCGTCGCTGAAGATCTTCTGCAGCCGCTGGAGGCCGTCGTCGATGTCCCGGGTGCGGTTCTCGACCAGGCCGTCGGTGTAGAGCAGGAAGAGGCTGCCGTCCTCGATGTCGTACACGCGGCTCTCGATTGGTCCCTCCCCGACGCCCAGCGGGGGAGCGGGCGCCACGTCGAGGTACTCGTTGCTGCCGTCCGGCCTGACCAGCAGCGGCGGCAGGTGCCCGGCCACGGCCACCTCGCAGGTGCCGCTGACGGCGTCGAAGATCGCGTACGCGCAGGTCGCGAAGTGCGGCTCCCGCTCGCCCAGGGTGTGCATGAGCTCGTCCAGTTGCTGCAGCGACTCCGCGGGCGGCAGTTCGAGCCGCGCGAGCGTGTGGATGGCGGTCCGCAGCCGCCCCATGGTCACCGCGGCCCGGACACCGTGCCCGGCCACGTCGCCGACGACCAGAGCGACCCGTGCTCCCGGCAGCGCGATCGACTCGTACCAGTCGCCGCCGACCTCGATGAGCTTGCTGCCGGGCAGGTACCGGTGCCGCACGTCGACCGAGGAGGGCGCGGACAGGCCGGTCGGCAGCAGGCTGCGCTGCAGGGTCAGCGCGGTGGCGTGCTCGCGGTTGTACCGCCGCGCGTTGTCGACGAAGATGGCGGCCCGCGAGGCGAACTCCATCCCGATTTCCTGGTCGTACGCGTCGAACCGGCGGTAGCCCGGTTTTCGCACGCAGACGAAAAAGCCCAGTGTGCTGCCCTGCGCGATGATCGGCAGCAGCAGCATCGACGCGTCGGCGAGCAGGTCGGAGACCGGCTGCCGCTGCCATATGTCGGCCAACTGTCCCGCTTCGGCCTTGCTGAGCCTGCTCTCCAGGACCGGCTTGCCCGATTTCATGCACAGCACGTACGGCGAGCCCGCCGGGTAGCGAAGGATTTCGCCGATGGGAAAGGTGGCCTCCCAGGCGGGGTCCTCCACGTCGCTGGCCACCGCCAGGCGGCGCAGGGGGTGGGAGCCCTCCGGGCCGTGCGACGGGAACTCGTCCTCGCCGATCAGGCTCTCCAGCACAGCGATGCCGCCCGAGTTGCAGAAATGCGGGACCAGGGTGGTGATCAGCTCGCGGGCGACGTGGTCGAAGTCAAGGGTGTCACCGATCCGCTTGAACGTCCGGTCCAGCAGGGCCTGCCGCATCAGCGCCGGGTCGACGAACCGCTCGGCGACCGGGGCCGGGACCCGCAGCAGAGCCAGGGCCGCGACGTTCACGTCACCGGCCCGCATCGGATGCACGGTAACCACCGCGTCCGCCTTGCCGCTTTCGGTGCGGATCGAGAGCATGGCCGTGCCCTCGCGGTCGGACCGGATGGCCTCCAGCAGTCCCGCCACGATGTCGTCGCCGGCCTGGGGCGTGGATCCGGGGGACCCCGGCACCCGCCCGGCGGTCCCGTTGGCTTCGGCCTTCCCGACGGCCGGGATAGGCCCGGTGGCCCCGGTAGCCTTACCTGCGGCTTTGTCCGTGTTCTTGTCGGCGGGGCTGTCCCCGGACAGCAGGTCGCTGAGGCTGGCACCGAGCAACTGGTCGGCAGGGCGGGCGAGTACGGCCGGGGCGTTGCGGTCGTGCTGAACGATGCGCCCGGAGTGGTCGATACCCAGGATGATGGTCCGCACCGACGAATTCTGTGGCGGTGCGGAGTTATCGACCGTCATGCCGATTGTCACGTGGTGCTCTCCTGTCGGCTTCTCACCCGTTTGACGCAACGGTGATTGCCTCGATCACCGCTCCCTGCCCTGATACCCATCCGACGGGCCGTCTTAGCCCAATTATGAGCCAACGATGGCCTGGGGGCAGCAGATCCGCGTACGCGTCGTAAGCCTGCTCATTACCCTTTCGTCCAGCTATTTCACCTGGCCCCGAATGCGGGACCCGGCCCGTTCACGTCAGGCGGGCGATCGCGAGGCTGGCGGCGAGCAGGACAAGGCCCCACGACATCGCGCGCAGGGCGCCCTCGAGCGGGGCCAGGACCAGCTCGGGGCCGATGGGGACGGTTGTCCCATCCGCCCTGGTGAGCGTGCCGTCGATGCGAGTCGTGCGCCGCCGGATGGTCCGCGCCGGAGTGCTCAGCCGGCGCTGTGCCGCCGACAGCGCGAGGGCCGCGGCGGCGGCCGCGACGGCGGCCGGAGCCAGGTTCCCGTCCTGGGCCGCGTACCCAGTGAGCACCGGGAACGCGCCCCACGCCGCGGCGAAACCGAGGTCGTTGTGCAGGATGCCGCCGAAAAGTTCCGCGTTGTACGTGATCACCAGGGCGGGGCCCGCCACCATGAACGGCAGCAGGATCCAGCCCGCCTGGGTGATGCCGTATATGCCCAGGCCGATCGCGCCGGCCAGGCTGGCCACGGCCGCGATGACGAGAGCCGTGGCCGGGATACCGGTGCGCAGCGGGCGGCCGTGCAGTTCGTCGAGGGCATGCGCGGCGACGCCGACGGCCAGGAAGAACGCCGCCACCGCGTACAGCAGCCGGCTGGTATAGACGCGCGGGGCCAGGGCCGCCCCGATGACCACGTAGGACAGGTGCCAGGCCGTGTAGGGCGGATGCAGCAGCGTCCACCAGTCCCGCCATCCGCCGGGCCGCCCTCCGGGCGCCGCGGCGTAGTAGGCGGGGCGGGTGGTCATTGGCCGCGCTGCCCCCACATGACCAGGCCGCCCCCCAGGCTCATGAGCCGGGTCCCCACGCCGGTGAACCCCGCCCGCCGCCACGCCTCGACCGTCCACGGGACGGGATACCGGCGGTAGTGGCCGGTGATGTTCGGCCCGAGGAACTGGCCCACCCGCAGCCAGGGCGGTCCGCCGAGCAGCAGGCCGCCGGCCGGGAGGATGAGCCGGGTGTACAGCACCCACGAGGCCCGCCAGAGGGCCGCCGGCGGGACGCAGAACTCCAGGCTCGCCATCGTCCCGCCCGGCTTGAGCACCCGCGCCAGCTCGGTCAGGGTCGCCTGCGGGTCGTCGACGTAGCGGAGCAGGTAGGTGAAGGTCAGTGCGTCGAAGCTGGCGTCGGGGAACGGCAGCTGTTCGGCCTTCCCGGCCACCAGGCCGATCCTGTGCCCCAGCCCGGCGCCCGCCACGTTGGCCTGGCCCTGCCGCAGCATCCCCTCGGTCAGGTCGACCCCGACGACCTGCGCCCCGGTCCGCGACGCCAGCTGCAGCGCGACGCCGGCCGTCCCGGAGGCCACGTCGAGCACGAGCGGGCCGCCGCCCGCCGCCGGGGGGGCGGCCAGCCCCGGGGGAGCGGCGATCCGGTCGACCATCGCGCGTCGCCAGCGGCCGTTCTGGCCCATCGACAGGATCTCGGCCAGCCGGTCGTAACGCGCCGGAAGGGGCGTGAACAGCCGCTGCGCGAACCGGTTGCGGACGTCGGTGCTCACCAGCCCGGCACCCCGGCGGTCACCGCTTGAACTCCCCAGCCGGCCAGCGCGGCAGCGCCGGCGCTCACTGGCTGAAGGTGGTGTGGGTCCCGGCGATGCTGACGAGCAGGCCCTGCGCGGTCACGCTGACGCTCTGGACGGTCATCCCGGCGGGCAGGCTCGGCAGGCTGACGCTGAAGTCCTGCAGCGGGCCCAGGACCTGCAGCGGGAGGCCGCCCGCCGAGACCACCCGGACCGTGATCTGATGCGGCCCGGTCTTCGTCACCTGAGCGAGCGCGGACCCGCTGACGAAGCCCAGGTTGACGGTCGCCTTGATGTCACCGTTGCCGCCGTTGGACAGCGTGATCCCGTCCCCGATCCCGCCCGCGTGGCTCAGTCCGGCGAACGTGATCAGTGCGGTGCCGTTGAGCTGGTCGACGGTGGCGCCGTTGAAGCCCGAGGTGATGTGCACGCCGCGCAGGGTCGCGTTGACGCTCGCGATGGTGAGTGGTCCTTCCGGCACGTTGCTGGCGGTGATGTCCACCTGGTGGAAGTCACGCGCGGCCAGCTGGGTCAGGAACGGGAAGCCGGTGATCGTCACCTTGGGCTTGACCGGGAACCCCTGCTGCTTGATCTGGTCGGCAGCCTGGTTCTCGGCGATCCCCGCGGCCACCCGGTCCGCCACGACGAGCAGGATGAGCAGCACCACGACGACGATCGCGGTGATGGTCAGGCCCCGGTGCCTGCGGCCGCCCCGGACGCTCCGGCGGCCCCGGTGGCCCCGCGGCGGCACCCCGTCCTGGTAGCCGGCGTTCGGCATCCGGGCCGTGCCCGATGGCGACCCGTGTCCGTCCTGCGGCCCGTACCCCTGGCCGTAGCCGCCGTCTGGTGCGTTCCCCTGGCCGTACCAGCCCTGCGGTGCCTGCCCCTGGCCGCCGTAGCCACCCTGCGGTGCCTGCCCCTGGCCGTATCCCGGGCCTGGTCCGTACCCCGGCTCGTTCCCGCGGTCCGGCCCGTAACCGGCCGCGCGCTCGTCCCGGGACCCGTGGTCCTGTGACGAGCCGTATCCAGCCGGTGACCCATACTCCCCGGGCCGGATCGGTCGGGTCGGGTCTTCGCTCATGACACCAGCTCCACTATCTGGGGGCGGATCAGAGTTTAATGTAATTAACGGCCGACAGAACAAAAAGGTTCGACTATTCCAGTTTATCGGGGGTTACCTCTACACTCGGGAGACATGTCATCGCTGCGTTCCGACCCGGCGGGGGCTGGCCTGATGCTTGTGGTGCGTACGCGGCAATCTGATCACAGATTGCACGCGGGGACGTCTTATCGACTAGGCCGGGATCCGGGTTCCGACATCGTCATTTCCGACGCGCGCGTGTCGTGGCACCACGCGATCCTCCGTCACGAACAGGACGCCTGGATACTTGAGGACGTCGGAAGCACGAACGGGACGTTTATCGGAACCGAGCGTATAGAGCGTGTCACTATCAGCTCTGACTGTGTGATCCGGCTCGGTAATCCATCCGATGGCCCGATCTTGCGCTGCGAGCCGCCCGCCCGCCCGGTGCACGCGCCGACGGAAATATCCACGCCCGACGCCGGGTCCGGCGCGTTCGCCGATGACGGCCGCGGCCCGGTCGGCGCCCCGCCCGCCCCGCCCGCCCCGGCCACCCCGCCCGCCCAGGTGCGCCCCGAAGCCCCCCGTCCCCGCGTGCCCCGCCAGGACGGCCGTAGCCGTAACGGCTACGGCCAGCCGGCCGGCGGCGGCGGCCAGGGGGCCGGTGGCCACGGGGGCGGCCGGGACCGGGAGGCCCAGCCGGAGGACTACCGGCTGAGCGTGGACCGGCGCCCGACCGCGGTGCTGCCGCTGCCCGCCCGGCGGCTGCGTATCGGCCGGAAGTCGGACAACGACCTCGTCCTTTCCGACCTCGCTATCTCCGGGCATCACGCTGAATTGCGCAAGAGCAACGACGGAAAGTACCAGATTGTTGACCTAGGTAGTCACAATGGCACATTTGTCAACGGGCAGCGCGTTACCTCCGCCACGCTGACCGAGAAGGATATTGTCGCCATCGGGCACGCCACATTCCGGCTGACCGACGGTGAGCTGCGCGAATACCTTGATACCGGTGACGTTTCGCTGGTCGCGCAGGATCTGGTCGTCCAGGTCGGCGGGGGCAAGATCCTGCTGGACCACATCAGCTTCCCGATCGCCGAGCGGTGCCTGGTCGGCATCATCGGCCCCAGTGGCGCGGGCAAGTCCACTCTGCTCGGCGCGCTGACCGGGATGCGCCCCGCCGACCGGGGCGTCGTGCTGTACGACAACCGCGACCTGTACAAGGACTACGCCGAGCTGCGGCACCGGATCGGGCTGGTCCCGCAGGACAGCGTGATGCATACCCAGCTATCCACCCAGCGGGCGCTGCGGTACGCCGCTGAGCTGCGCTTCCCCGCTGACACGCACGCACGGGAACGCAACGCCCGCGTCGATGAGGTGATGGGCGAGCTGGGCCTGACCCGGCACGCCGAGACCCGCGCCGACCGGCTGTCCGGCGGCCAGCTCAAGCGGGTCAACGTGGCCCTGGAACTGCTCACCAAGCCATCGCTGCTGTTCCTGGACGAGCCCACGTCCGGTCTCGACCCGGGGCTCGACAAGTCCGTCATGGAGCAGATGCGCGACCTCGCGCACGACGGCCGCACCGTCATCGTGGTCACCCACAGCGTCGCCAACCTTGACGTCTGCGACCGGCTCCTCGTGCTGGTGCCGGGGGGCCGGATCGCGTTCTACGGGCCACCGCAGGATGGCTTGCGCTACTTCAACCAGCCTGGCTGGGCCGAGGTGTTCCAGGCCTTCGAGCGGTACCCGGACCGGGACTGGGCCGCAGAATTCACCCGTTCGCCAATTTATGCGGAGTACGTCACCCGCCCGCAGGCCATCCCGGCCATCAGCGGCGGCCCGAAGGCGGCGGGTACCCCGGCTGCCCCGGTGCGGCGCGGGCGGCTGCGCCAGGCCACGACGCTGTGCCGCCGCTACACCCGCGTCATCGCGGCCGACCGCGGTTATCTGGCGTTCATGGGCCTGCTGCCGATCGTGCTCGGGGTACTGATCCGCCTGGTCGCGGGCAAGCAGGGGCTGGCCGGCCCCTTCGGCACCAACGCCAACGCCCAGGAACTGCTGGTCATACTGGTCGTCTCCGTCTGCCTGGCCGGAACCGCCAGCTCGGTACGGGAGCTGGTCAAGGAAAGATCGATCTACGTGCGGGAACGCGCGGCCGGCCTGTCGGCCGGGGCCTACCTGTGCTCGAAGCTGGCCGTGCTGGGCGTCATCAGCATCGTGCAGGTACTGATCCTGGTCGCGATCGGGCTGCTCGGGCACCCGATGCCGCCGCAGGGGTCGTTCCTGACGAGCCAGCCGTTCCTGGAGCTGATCCTCGGCATCGCGGTGCTCGGCATCGCCTCCATGGGCCTGGGCCTGATGGTCTCCTCCATGGTCAACACGTCGGAAAAGGCCATGCCGTTCCTCGTGCTGCTCACCATGGCACAGGTCATCCTGTCCGGCGGCGTGCTGTCGATCAACGGCAAGGCCGGGCTCGACCAGCTCGCCTGGCTGGCCCCCGCGCGCTGGGGTTTCGCCGCCATCGCCTCCACCGCCAACCTGAACCGCATCATCCCGCCCGCGTCGATGACCCAGGATCCGCTGTGGAACCATACGGCCAGTACCTGGCTGATCAACATGGCCGCGATGATCGGGCTCGCGGTCGTTTTCGTGCTCATCACCTGGTGGCGGCTGAACCGGCTGAGCCCGGGCCGGCGCAAGTGAATTGGAGACAACCCGGCTGACTTTGCGCCCGTTCACTCTCGACGACTTCGACGACCTCTACACCTACCAGTCCCGCCCGGACGTAGCCCGGTATCTCCACTGGGACGCCCGCGACCACGCGCAGGTGCGGGCGGCCCTGGTTCGTCAGTGCGAAGAGACCGCCCTCAGCGCCGAGGGTGACTGGCTCACGTTTGCCGTCGTATGGCGTGAGGCCGGGAAGGTGGTGGGCGAGGTCGGGCTGAAGCTGATCAGCTGGGAGAACCGGCAGGGAGAGATCGGATTCGTCTTCAACCCTGATTACCACGGACGAGGTCTCGCCATCGAGGCAGCCGAATCCTTACTCATGCTGGGGTTCAGCACCATTGGATGGCACCGGATCATCGGTTCCTGTGACGCCCGCAATCACCCGTCAGCGCGGCTTATGGAACGGATCGGCATGCGCCAAGAGGCGCGCTTTAGACACAACCAGATCGTCAAGGGAAAATGGGCAGACGAGCTCGTGTACGCCGTCCTCGATCATGAGTGGAGGGCACGAAAGCACCGTTAGCCCGTCAGTGCGTCGCGTAGCTGGCACTGCGCCTGGTCATCCAGGTCCAGCCCGCGGGCCAGGAACGTGCCGAACGACCCGTACCGGTGCCACACCTCCCCGAATGCGGCGTCCAGGTAGGCGGGGCTCAGTTCCAGCACCGGCCGGAGCAAGCCGGGATCGCGCATCATGCCCGTCTTGGCCAGGTCGTTACCGAGCTTGAAGTACCGGGTGCGGTAGATGTCGTTGGACAGCAGGTAGTCGTTCATCACCGTGGCGTGTGGGACGCCGAACGCGGTCAGCACGATCGCGGTCATCCACCCGGTGCGGTCCTTGCCACTGGTGCAGTGGTAGAGCAGTGGCAGGCCGTGTGACGCGTCGGCGATCATGCGCAGCGCGATCCCGAACCCGTCCCGCTGCCGAGGGTCGGCCACAAAGTCCCGGTGCACCTGCAGCATGAACTCGGTGGCCCGCCCGTGGCCGAGCACCTCCTCTTGCCGCTGGTGGTCGCCGCTCGCGATCAGGTCGTAGAAGGTGCCGAGGTCTCCGCCGTTCACCGGCAGGCTCACCCGGGTCACCCCGGGCGGCAGCCGGTCCTCGCCGTTCACCAGAATCTCCCCGGGCATCCGGAAATCCACCACCGTGCGCAGCCCGAACGCTCCGAGCGTGCGCACGTCCGCTACGGTCAGCCGGCTGAGCGCGTCGGCGCGCAGCACCCGGCCCGGAGCGATCTCCGGCCCGGAGACGCTGCGGTAGCCGCCCACGTCGCGCACGTTCACGGCGCCCTCGAGCGGCATCGGGCGGCTGTTCATGTCACAGAGCATTTTCTCGGGTCGGGCGGGCTAAATGCCAGTTGCCCCAGGTCAGGAGTACGTCGATGTACGTCGGCGTACGTAAGCGGCCCGCGGCTCCGGCGGTGGTCTCGGCCCGCAGCACGCGGCGCAGCACCTTGCCGAGCATGTTGTGCGGCAGTTCGTCACGCGCCGTGATCTGGGACGGGACCTTGTAGCCGGCCAGCCGTTCCGCGCAGTAGCTGATCAGCTCGGCGCGCGCCGGCGCGAGTCCCGGGACGAGCACGACGTACGCGGTTACGCACTCCCCGCGCAGCGGGTCGGGCATCCCGACCACGGCGCTTTCCCGGATCCCGGGGTGGGAGTTGAGCACCTCCTCCACCTCGGACGGGTAGACGTTGAGGCCGTCCACGATGATCACGTCGCGCTTGCGGTCCAGCAGGGTGAAGAAGCCGTCCGGGCTCATCACGGCGATGTCCCCGGTGCGCAGCCAGCCGTTCGACAGCACCTCGGCCGTCTCCTTCGGCTGGTTCCAGTACCCGGCGAAGACCTGGGGACCGCGCACCAGCAGCTCGCCCGCGTGACCGACGGGCAGCGTCTGGCCCGGGTCCGACTCGCTGACGATCCGGGCCACCGTCCCCGGCATCGGCACTCCGACCGAGATGTGCCGCGCGTTGCCGTGCAGCGGGTTGGCCATGATCACCGGCGAGGTCTCGGTCATCCCGTAGCCCTGCACCACCTCCGCCCCGGTCGCGGCGCGGAACGCCTCGACCGTCTCCCGCCGCAGCTGCATCGCCCCGGACACGCAGGTCCTGATCGAGTTCAGGCGCGCCGACCTGGCCTGTGGCGAGTCCGCGATCTGCTGGTAGATGGGCGGCACGCCGGGCAGGATCGTCGGCCTCCACCGCCGGATCTCACCGAGCGCGAGATCCAGGTCGAACTTGGGGACCAGCACGATCGTGCCCCCGATGAGCACGGTCGTGGTCAGGCACAGCGTCAGCCCGAACACGTGGAACATGGGCAGCACGGCCAGCGTCACGTCCTGCCCGGGCACGTAGCCCGGATCCCACGCCGCGGTCTGGTGCGCGTTGGCCACCAGGTTCGTGTGCGTCAGCATCGCGCCCTTGGGTGTCCCGGTGGTGCCGCCGGTGTACTGCAGCACCGCGATGTCACGCTCCGGGTCGATCACGACGTGGCTGTGCCGGGGGCGCGCGTCCGCCATCAGCTGCCGGAAGGACAGCGGCGGTCCCTGCGCGCCCGGCATGTCCAGCAGGTCCTCGGGCAGCGGGGTGGTCAGTTCGGCGCGCTTTTCCCGGGCCCGGCGCAGCGGCAGGCGCAGCGCGAGCCGCTTGGCGGCGGGCAGGTACTCCGTCAGCGAGGTGACGATCACGTGCTCCACCGAGGTGCCCCGGCGCGCGGCATCGACGGTCTCGAAGGCGCGGTCGAAGACGATGACGATCCGCGCGCCGCTGTCGGCGAGCTGGGTGTGCAGCTCGGCCGCGGTGTAGAGCGGGTTGTTCTGCACCACGATCGCGCCCCGGCGCAGGATCGCGAAGAAGGAGATGACCTGCTGCGGGCAGTTGGGCAGCACCATCGCCACCCGGTCGCCCTTATGCACGCCGAGCCCGCGCAGCGCCTCGGCGAACAGGTCCACCTGATGCGCCAGTTCCCGGTAGGTCAGCTTGCCGCCCAGGAAGATCAGCGCCGTGTGCCGGGCGTAGTGGCGCACGGCGTTGTCGAGCAGATCGGTCACCGGCACACGCGGGAACTCGGCCTCGGCCGGCACCCCGGGCGGGTAATAGCGCAGCCAGGGCCGTGTGTCGTACATCGTTGTCATGATGGGCTGATCACCACCTGGGCGTTCGGTCGGCAGCGTCCGGTACCCTCCGCTCAACACGGTCGGCGCCAGCGAGCCCGCAAAGGTCGCACTCTGGCGTCTACCCGGGCATTATGGATCCTTATTCCCTCCGTGTCCCGTGATCTGTGCCGCCTGTGGCTAGGGTGAAGCAATGACAGAACGGCTGGCCACGGCGCGCGACCTGCTGCGCCGTTTCCCGCTCATCGATGGGCACAACGACCTTCCGTGGGAGATTCGCGAGCAGTTCGGCGGCGATCCCGTCCGTGCGAAGCTGTCCGGGCCGGTGCCGGTGACCCAGACCGACCTGCCCCGGCTGGCCGAGGGGCACGTCGGGGCGCAGTTCTGGTCGGTCTACGTGCCGGCGACGCTCGCGGGGGACACGGCGGTCACCGCGGTGCTGGAGCAGATCGACCTCGTGCACCGGATGATCCGGGCCTACCCGGGCCGGCTGGCCCTGGCGACCTCGGCCGAGGGCGTGGAACGGGCCTTCGCCGCGGGGAAGATCGCCTCCCTGCTCGGCGCGGAGGGCGGCCACTCGATCGGGTCCTCCCTCGGTGTGCTGCGCGCGCTGTACACCCTCGGTGTCCGGTACCTGACGCTGACCCACAACAACAACGTGGGCTGGGCGGACGCGGCCACTGACCAGCCCGATGCGGGCGGCCTGACCGATTTCGGCCGCGAGGTCGTCCGGGAGATGCAGCGGATCGGCATGCTCGTCGACCTGTCCCACGTGGCCCCGTCGACCATGCATGCCGTTCTCGACATCGCCGTGGCCCCGGTGATCTTCTCCCATTCGTCGGCCCGGGCGCTCTGCGATCATCCGCGCAACGTCCCCGATGAGGTGCTGACCCGGCTGGCCGCCAACCGCGGGGTCTGCATGGTGACGTTCGTCCCGTTTTTCGTCTCGCCCGATTGCGCTCAGTGGCAGGCCGGCCTGATCGCCGAGTTGGACCGCCGCGGCCTGGACCCGCGTGACATGTCCTCCTGGGGTACGGTGCTGCCGGAGTGGGAAGCCGCCCACCCCATGCCCGTGGCGACGCTGGCCCAGGTCGCCGACCACATCGACCACGTCCGCGCGGTGGCTGGCGTCGACCACGTGGGCATCGGCGGCGACTACGACGGATCCGCGCGGATGCCGGCCGGCCTGTCCGACGTCTCGGGCTACCCGGCGCTGTTCGCCGAACTGCTGGCCCGCGGCTGGACCGAAACCGACTGCGCCGCCCTGGCCGGCGGCAACCTGCTGCGCGTCCTGCGGGACGCCGGGAGGTACGCGGACAACGTGGCTACGGCAACGCCAGGGTGACGCTAGGATCGCTCGCGATGATCGCACCTGCCGCTGCTTCGTCCGTGTTCCGCCAGGTCCACGGCCTTGAGGTGCTGACCTGGCCCGCCTTCGACGCGTCCGGTGCGGACGTGCTGGTGACGACGCGCCACGGTGGAGTTTCGGCCGGCCCCTACGCGAGCCTGAACCTCAGCTTCACTGTGGGTGACGACCCCGCCTCGGTGCTGGAGAACCGCCGCCGGGCGCTGGCCGCGCTCGGGGCCGGCCTCGATGATGCCGTCTTCGCCGAGCAGGTGCACGGCGCGGTCGCGCAGGTGGTCGGCGCGGCGGACCGCGGCCGGGGTACCCGCGCGTCCGCCGGCGCCGTGCCGGGCGCTGACGCGCTGGTCACGGCCGATCCCGGGACCGTGCTGGCCGTGCTGGCCGCCGACTGCGTACCCGTGGTCCTCTACGACCCGGTCGCGCACGTGCTGGCGTGCGCGCACGCGGGCTGGCGCGGTACGGTCGCCCGCACCGCCGCGGCCGCCGTGGCTGCCATGCGCTCGCTGGGCACCCGGCCCGCCGACGTGATCGCCGGGATCGGCCCCGCGGTGGCCCCGGACTGTTACCAGATCGGCCCCGAGGTCGCCGAGGCGGCGACGCGCGCCTTCGGTGACCGCGCGCCGGATGTGCTCCGCGCGACCGGCCCCGGGCAGTGGCAGTTCGATCTGTGGATGGCGAACCGCCTGGTCCTGACCGAGGCGGGCATCCCCGGCGACCAGATCCAGGCCAGCAACGTCCCGACGGGCCCCATCCCCGCCACGGACCCCAGCGGCCCCATCAGCAACACTGGTTTCAGCGGCCCCATTACCGCTACGGACCCCAGCGGCTCCACCGGTCCCGCGGGCGGCCCGTTCTTCAGTCACCGCGCGGAGCGGCCCTGCGGCCGGTTCGCGGCCATGGCCTGCCTGCGGGCCCGGCAGGCCCTTCGACCCGGGGAGGCCCGATGAGCACCCAGACGACCGACGCGGCGAGCGCGGCCGGGGCCCGCCGCGGCCAGCGCTTCCGCTATGAGTCGTGCCGGGCCGACCCCGTGACCGGCCTGCTGATCTGCCGGTACAGCGTGGACGGGCGGCCGTTCGAGGAGCGGATCACGTTCCCGCCCGCGAGCCTCGCCGACCCCGCGAGCCGCTGGGATCGCCCGGCTGTGGCCGCGGCCGCCCGGCTCGTCTTCCTGCTCGCCGGCGTCTCGGCCTACAAGACGGCCGCGCCGCCCGTCATCGACACGGGGCAGATCGCGCTGACCCGGCGCGAGCGGGCCTTCCTGGGCGATTTCTACGCGGGCGGCCTTGGCGAGTTCGCGTACCGCAACGGCCTCGACCTGTCCGGCCTGCGCATCGAGGGGCCCGGCGCGCCGGACGGGCCGGACGCGCCGGGTATGGCAGAGCCCGCCCGTGACCCGGTTCTGGAACCGTCTGCCGTCCGCCCGGCGCGCGCGCTCGTTCCGTTCGGGGGGGGAATCGACTCCATCGTCACCGTCGAGATGGTCCGCCGCCACGCCGATGTGGCGCTGTTTGTCGTCAGCCGGCCCGGCGACCGGTTCGACGCGATCGAGCGGCCGGCCGCCGTCACCGGGCTCCCGGTGGTCCGCGCCGACCGCGAGATCGACCCCCAGCTCCTGCGCTCGCGTGAGCTCGGTTTCCTCAACGGGCACGTCCCGGTGACCGGCATCATCTCCGCCATCGCGGTCATGGCGGCCGCGCTGGACGGCCGGGACGCGGTGGTGATGTCCAACGAGTGGTCCGCGTCCGTCCCCACCGTGCAGGCCGGTGATCACGCGGTCAACCACCAGTACTCCAAGAGCGCGGAGTTCGAGGCGGCCTTCCGCGGTGTGCTCGCCGAGACGTCGGCCCGGCTGCCCGCGGGGGTGGCCCTGCCGGACTACTTCTCGGCGCTGCGGCCGCGCACCGAGCTGTGGATCGCGGAGCGGTTCGCCCGGCTGACGCCTTACCACGGGACGTTCCGCAGCTGTAACCGCGCCTTTCACATCGACAAGGCGAAGCGGCTGGACCACTGGTGCGGGCAGTGCGACAAGTGCTGCTTCATCGACCTGATCCTGGCGCCGTTCCTGTCGGCCGCCGAGCTCGGGGCCATCTTCGGCGGCCGGGAACCGCTCGCCGACTCGTCCCTGGCCGGCCGGTTCCGCGCACTGCTGGGCGACGCGGACCTCAGCAAGCCATTCGAATGCGTCGGGGAGGTCAACGAGTGCCGCGCGGCGCTGCTGCTCGCGGACGAGCGCGATGACCGGGCCGGCTTTCCGCTGCTGCACGAACTGGCCACCGAAGTGCGGGCGCTGCCCGGCCGGCCGTCGACCGAGGGCCTGCTGCAGCCCGTGGGGGAGCATTTCATTCCCGCCCGCTACGCGGAGGAACTCCTCGCGTGACCGGGACCCGCCCCAAGCTTTCCTGGTCCGACCTGCCCGGAGCGCGCGTCGGGGTATGGGGCCTCGGCCGTGAGGGCCTGGCCAACGTGCGCAAGCTCGGCGCGATGGGGACCACGCCTGTGCTGGTCGATGACCACCCGCAGGCCGTCGCGATCAGCGGCATGCCCGTGCTCGGCACCGGTTACGGCGGCCTCGCCGCGCTGGAGAAGTGCGACGTGGTCGTCAAGTCGCCGGGGATCAGCTGCTACCGCGAGGAAGCGGTGCGGCTGGAGGAGCGGGGCGTCGCGGTCGCCGGCGGCCTGGGCCTGTGGCTGCAGGAAGCCGATCCCGCCCGTGTGCTGCTCATCACCGGGACCAAGGGCAAGAGCACGACCGCCGCGGTCACCGGCCACCTGCTGAACGGCCTCGGTCACCGTACCCTGGTCGGCGGCAACATCGGCGAGCCGCCGTGGGATCCGGACGGGCGGCCCGGGCCGTGGGACTACTGGGTCATCGAGGTGTCGAGCTACCAGGCCATGGACCTGCCGTGCTCCACACCCGTCGTGGCCGTCACCTCGCTGCACCCCGACCACCTCGACTGGCACGGTGGCGTGCAGAACTACTACCGGGACAAGCTGTCCGCGTGCTCGCAGCCGGGCGCGGACCTGACCGTCGCCAACGGCGACAGCGACCTGCTGCGCGAGCGGGTCTCGCTGCTGGGACCGCGGGTGGACTGGGTGCACGCCGCCGACGACCCGGACGCCTCCTGGATGGACCCGCTCGAGCTGCTCGGCGCCCACAACCGCCGGAACGCGCTGATCGCGCGGCGCTGCCTGCAGGCCCTCGGCGTCGCGGAGGCGTCCGGGGAGGAAGCACTGCGCGCCGCGGCGGCCGGATTCCGTCATCTGGATCACCGCCTGCAGGTGGCCGGGGATGTCGCGGGGGTCACGTTCGTGGACGACAGCCTGTCGACCAACGTGCTGCCCACCCTGGCCGCGCTGGACGCATTTCCCGGCCGGCGGGTGGCCCTGATCGCCGGGGGGCACGACCGGGGCATCGACTACGCGCCGCTCGCCTCCGGCCTGCGGGACCGGACGGCCCCCACCCTGGTGCTCACGCTGCCCGATAGCGGCCCGCGCATCCGCGCCGAATGCGAGCGAGCCGGCCTGGCGGGTGTTGAGGACTGCGCCGACCTGGACGCGGCGGTCGCGCGCGGGTTCGGCTGGGCCCGCCCGGACGGCGTGGTGCTGCTGTCGCCGGCCGCGCCGAGCTTCGGCCGGTTCCGCGACTATCGCGAGCGCGGCGAGGCGTTCACCCACGCGATGCGGGCCTGCGCCGCGGCCACGCTCCCCTGAATGCGCGCGAGTCCCCGCTTATTAGCCAGGTTTCTTTGCTGAAACGCATCCGGCCGGAGCTGGCCGCCTGTGCTCTGGCTAAAAGTGGTCGTGGCATGACGGTTCGTCAGAAAATGTTACGGAACCTCCTGCTTTCCGAGTTCTTTCCCGGAGGTCCTGGCGATTCCGCGAACCGGCCCATAGCCTATTAACGCCAGGTGAAGGTCATGGAGGGGGCACCGGTGATGTGGGGAGTATCGGCGGCTGCGCACGCAGTAAATCAGGCGGTGTCCGTAGCGGCCGGCGCGGCGGAGTTCACGCGACCGGAGATGGTCGCGGAGATGACCGGCCGGGCTGCTATCGCCGGCCCCGCGGCTGCGGCTAACCCTGTGGCGCCCGTGATTCCGGCAGATCCCGTGATTCCGGCGGCGTTGCTGGATGCCCTCCCGTCGCTACCGCGCCGCAGGCGGGTCGTCGTACGGCGGGATCACGCCGAGCTGGCCAGTGTGGTGGACGCCAGCCCGGGAGACGCCGGTGTGACGGACGCCGGCCTCGGTCAGGCCGTGATCCCGGCCCGGCCGGACCTGAACCTGCTGGCCCAGGTGCTCGAGGGACTCCGGCGGATGGCCTGACGCGCGGGCCGGTCCCGGCGTGTTCGTCCACCAGGCGACCACATCAGATTTCCGGATTGCCTGCCCCCCGGGCTAAACGGCATTTGTGTTAATCCTGTAAATGGCTGCGCGGCAGGCCGCCGTTATTATGTGGCTATCCACCGTTATCCCGTCATTCCGGGAAGAAATTTCCGCCGCCTGGCCATCGTTCTGCTGTGCGTATCGCTACTTTTTTGGCGATCGGTCACTTACAGTAAGGCCCGGCTTCCTCGGCGGCTAGTCATGCTCGCCCGGGCGGGCCCCTGGATGTCCGGCCGCCGGCTCTTCCGCCCGCGAAGGCGCCGGCCGGTCCTTCCGGCCAGCCCCGGACGGCGCCCGCGGCGTACCGGGTCGGCCGTCGCCAGATGACGCACGGCCGCCCCGGGGCACGCTGAGCTGTTGGTGTCCCATCCGGAACGTCCCGGCGATAACCGGGCCGAGTCGAATTCGCGCATGACCTGGCGTGCCTGGGCGAACAGCATCCCGACGCTCACTGCACGCGTGCAGATCACCACGGCGACGATGTCCGCGCTGCTGGCACTGCGCATGAAAAGGTGCACGAGGTTGTCGCTGTTGACGAGGATCTCGTTGAAGTAATGCCGGTCGTCGGACACACCCCTGGTCTGCTTCCATAGCGTCTCGATCTGTGAGACGGTCCGGCCCTGGAACAGGTCGGCGGTCGCGGCCGCGAGTATGTCGATGATCTCCCGTGGGTGGTTGTCGACCGTGTCGATGGCCAGCAGCATCCCGGTTGACATGTCGACGAATCCAGAGCCGACGTATTCCGGGACGTCTCGGCGGAATTCCTTCAGCGAATTATTGATCTGCTGGGTCCGGTTCATAAAAGATCCCCCTCTGGGTTGAGTGCGCGGCCGGGCCGGCAAGCTCGGACCAGGATGCCATGAAGCGCCCTGCTATGCGAATTTACCCGGCAAATTACCCGCGCTTACCCAGTCAAGACCATAATTCTGTTGCCGCGCGATCACAAGAAGTAATTTCTGCATCGGTAGTTTATGATCTTTGTCATGTTTTATAGGGACTTTGGCCCCCTTTCCGTTCGGCCGAATTTCCTTTATTCTCGATTTTCGTGCCATATCGCCGCACTTCAGAGGCGGTAAGGGGAGGAAGCCTCGATGGTGCGGGCAGCGGTGGACGGGCGCTTTACGCGCAGCCTTGGGGAGGGCATATTGTGGCTGAGATCGCTGAAACTAGGCCTGCAGAACAACTCGCAAATGAACTGAACATGCTTGCCCATAATGGTGCATCCGGAGCCCTGCGAATTGTTGGCCGTCCTGGCGGTGTCGTCTATCTTAAAAATGGTTACCTAACTTATGCCGAGACTTCCGCCGTTCCCGATCTCGGCACCCGGCTGGTGCGCTCGGGATGTTTGACGGCGGACGACTGGAGGCAGGTAAGTCAGGCCGGCCAGCCCGGCGATGGCGTCGGCGCCGCCCTCGCCGCCAGCGGTCTTGTGGCCGCCGGCGAACTGCAGCAGATGGCCCAGTCCACTGCCCTGGACGCGCTGCTCGCGCTGACCGCCTCGTTCGCGGGCGACTGCTCCCTGACTGGCACCGTGTTCGTGCCACAGCAATCACACTGGGCCGAAACAGTCCTGACGATGGACATCGGGTCCGTGTGGACCTACCTCCAGCAGAAGACTCAGCGGCTGGCTTGGTACGACATTGGCCTGCTGGACTGCCCGCGGCTGTGTGACCTGACCTGCACAGCACGCAGCAGCCGCCCGTCATCGAAGCCGACGGCGTCTCGCTCAGCCTGAACTTCCGCCGGCAGTGACCTCTGCGCTCGGTGCCGTCCCAGCCTGGACAGACCACCGGACGAAGTTCGCTGAATGCGCCGTTATCCGCTCGATCACCTCGCGCGCCTCATAGTGCAGCATGCCGATGTTGATGTCGTCGTCGGCGATGACCGCGATGACCGCGCTGCCGGCCGCGAAGACCGCGAGGTAGCCGTCGGTGCCCCGGGCGATCGCCTCACGGAACTGGCCCCGCCCGGTGGCTAGCGTGGTCTGCCTGGCCAGGCCGAGTGTCGTGGACACGAGCGCGGCCAGGCGTGTCGGCTCGAGGTCGGGGATGTCGCTCGAGACGAGCAGCCCATCGCTCGTCGCCACGAGGCTGCCGCAGATGCCGGCCACCTTATCCCGCAGTGACCTGAGCTCCGCGTACACGCGTTCCTCGGTGGACGGCGTCTTCGTGTCCTGCCTGGTCATCGCTACTCCCCAGATCTGATAGGTAGCTGGCCGCCGCCCGGATAAAGGACACGGTGACTTTCCCGCGGCCGGGAAATTCACCGGCCCGGTCACTGCCATCGGCCGGGCCGCCCACCGTCGACAGCAGATTCAGCTCCATCAGCCGCAGCACTTTGATGGTGGTGCCGAACACGCTGTGCCCGAGTTCCATGGCCAGATCGCGCGGTGTGGCCGGGCCGTTGACACGGATCACCAGCGCCCACTGGGCGGCGGAGACACGCACGCCGCGTGACGGCACATCCAGTTGGCGCTGCACCGCGGTATCCGCTGTGACCAGCGCGGACATCTGCCGCATGATCTCCTGCCGCCGGGCCACCTCGGCCAGCAGCGCGGTGACCGGCATCCCGTCGTCGTCGCCGGTGACCAGCGTCTCGCCCTGGCGCAGCCGCCCGTAACGCGGCCGGGCCGCGAACGAGAAAAGGTCCAGCGCGGCGTCGGCCGTCGCCTCCCTGATCATCCAGGCGCGCTCGAGCGAGCCGGGGCAGGTTCTGGCCGGGGGCCCAGCCGGCGAGCCGGGCCGTCAGGCCGGGCGTTCGCGCGGATTCGGCGTAGACGACGCGGCCCCCGTGGATATGGATGGTGCCGCGCGTGTCGCCGGTGACATCCAGGATCCCGGTACGGGCCTCGGCGGCGAGCTTGCCCAGCCGGGTCGCGATCGGCTCTTTGTTCAGGCGCACGGTACTTCCTGTCCTGATGGGCGGCCGCGTCGCCAGTGACGGGCCGTCCAGGTTCACGTGCTAAGTGAGGCTGGCGGTGAGGTCCCGGACTTCCCGGAGCGCCATCGCGAGGTTCGTTTGCGGCTTGTCCAGGGTTACCAGCAGGACGAGCGGTCCGGACGAGCCGATCTCCAGCTTCCGGATGAGGTGGTAGTGACTGGTCAGGGTGACGATCACATCTTCGAGGTCGCCTTTTAGGGCCAGCTCGCCGGTCATCAGGGAGAGCACGTTGACGACATCACACGCGCCCGCCCCGGCCACCGGCACGCTGAGGTCGCCCTGTTCCTGCACGGAACCCATCATCATGCCGCTGGTGCCGTCCACGAGGCACGCCAGGAGGAATCCGTCGATCTGCCGGATTCGGTCAAACAAGGCGTCAATGGGAGAAGCGGCCACGGACATGTCCCTTCAGCAGGGGTTATGTCAAGATCCTATGCAACGCCCGCGCCGGTCCGGCGGCTGAGCAGCACTAGAAGCAGCCATTTAACCAGGGCATTCGCGGGCGGCACAGGGATGGGGCACGTCTGGGACAATGACGGAGTGAAGGGCGCGCGCGTCGGCATACTCGGCCCGCTGGAAGTGCGGGACGCTGCGGGGAAGCCTGTACCCCTGGCCGGGCCCCGGTTGCGGGCCCTGCTGGTCCGGCTGGCCGTGGCCGGCGCCGGCGGCACGTGGTCACGGCCACCCGGCTGATACGGCCGCTGACACGCGTAAGGAGGCAAGGTCCTAGGTGTCTTTGAGCTCGACGCCGAGCTGGCGGGCCAGCGCGGGGCCGAGGACGAGAAACTGAGCCGTGGTCATGATGGCGCCGCGGAGCGACTCGAAGCCCGCGGTGATATCCAGCTCCGCGCCCCGTAGGTCGACCTTCTCCAGGGTGGCGCGGGAGAAGTCGGCCCGGATCAGCGCCGATCCGGGGAACCGGGTCCGCTTCAGCCTCGCGCCGGCGAAATCGACGTCGCGCAACAGGCAGTTCTCGAACGTGACGTCCGTGAGCATGGCGCCGCGGAAGTTCACCGAGTCCAGCTTGCATTCGTGGAACACGACCCGCTGCAGGCCGGAATCGAACGCCTGGACCCCGGCCGCCGCGCAGCCGAGGAACGTCGCGTCCACCCAGCTGGTCTCGGTCAGATCCGCCGACAGCAGGCGAACGTCACGCAGCCACACGTCGCTGAGCCGGCTCCGCCGGACGCTGACGTCCTCCAGCGCCACGTCGGAGAACGCGCATTCGACGAAGCGGCCGTTGTCCGCGCGTGCGCCGGTGAAGGCCACGCCCGTGAAGAGGCAGCCGTCGTAATGGCCGTCGGGCGCCAGATCTCCCTCGTAGCCGATGAGCGCGTCGGCGTAGGGCAGGTCACCCGGTTCGCGCGGCAGCTTCATCGCACCCAACCTAGACCACCCTCAGCCGCTCCCTTCGTCCGGCGGCCCCACTGTTAACCTGGCTGACTGTGACCGAGCCGAATGTGCCGCTCCTCTTCGGCTCGTTCGGTGCGGGCTTCGCGCCCATGTTGTTCGGTGACCCCGTGCCCGCGGCGGCCGTGGTCCTCGGCGAGCGGATGCGGGCGGCATGGACCGCGTTCGCGGCCGGACAGTCTCCGGGCTGGCCGGCCTATACGCCCGCCCGCCGCCTGACCCGGATCTTCGACGAGCAGCTCACGGTGGTCCCGTATCCGGAAGAGACGTCACGTCAGCTCTGGGCCGGCCACGAGTTCGGCGCTCTCGCGCTGATGTCTTAGCCCAGTTAGTCGGCCCAGCCAGCGTTTTCCGCCCAAAATGGGGAACGATCAGAGGGAGCGGAGCAAATGGGGGGCACGGGGCGCGAGACCCGCCGGGACGTCAGTGACATCGGCGCCGGGCTGTTTGCCGGGCGGCTGGCCGGGTATCGCGCCGCAAACAGCGATGCGAGAGTGGTGCGAGTAACGTGCGGTTCGAAGAATGGCGACTTGATTCGATCTGGCCCGTTGACCTTCTGGCCCGCTGCCTGACCGGGCATCGTCGCGCGGGCCACCGGATTGTCTTTACCAACGGGTGCTTCGACGTCCTGCACCGTGGCCATGTGGAATGCCTTCAGCAGGCCGCGTCCCTGGGGGACGTGCTGGTCGTCGGGATCAACTCCGATGAGACCGTGCGCAAGCTGAAGGGAGTGGAACGCCCGATCTGCCCGGCCGAGGACCGGGCCGCGGTCGTCGGGGCGATCGGCTGCGTCGATTACGTGACCATCTTCGAGGACGACTCGCCGATCCACCTGATTGAGACGGTCCGGCCGGACATCTACGTCAAGGGCGGCGACTACGACGCGGACACGATGCCCGAGCGCCTGGCCGTCGAGTGTTACGGCGGCCGGGTAACGACGGTTGGCTACCTTCCGGGCCGCTCGACGACCCGCATCGTCGAGCGCATCCTGGCTGGGGCCGGCTGGCCTATGGTGCCGGCTGACCAGGTAAATCACCTATAAGGGATGCTCCCGATTTAACCGCCGCCCGCACGCCGCCGGTTACCGCCGGCGGCGTGTGGTGGCGCTGGCCACGTTGGCGACGATCGCGGCGAACGGCGGGATGAGCACGGCCACGCCCGACATGATGACCGCCGCGACCACCGAGTACCGGTCCACCACCGCCCACGACAGCACGAACAGCCCGATGCAGATCCCCATCAGGACGAAGTAGCGGCGCTTGTCCGTCCGCGTCGGCTCCGGCCCCGCCTCCCCGCCGGGATCCTCCGGGCTCCGCGGGCCGCCCGGCCCCGCAGGACCGCCGGGGCCGCCCCGCGCGCGGTCTGGCCGTCCGTCACCCGTCACGTTCGCCCGCCGCCCCTCCGGTCCTCGTCTCTGCGGCCGTGCCCCCGCTTCTCCGGCGGCCGCCGCACCGCTCGCGCCCTCGCGCTACCCATCCCACCCGATAACGAAACGAACCTGACCGGGGCCGCCCGGCATCTTGACACCCCTGGTCACATCTGAGTTCATTTGGATCTGAATGCTTATCGATTCTGTGTAGATATGGGTGGGTTTGATGAACGCAGGCGTGAGCAAGCGTATCCGTGTGGCCGTGGCCGGTGCCGTCGCACTCTTCGTCACCGTGGCCGTCCCCCAGGTCGCCCAGGCGGCCGGAGGGTCCGGCGCCTACGCGGCCCGGGGCGTGGTCACGTCCGCACCCCCCCAGAAGGCGTCGACCGGCGCGGCTGCCCCCGGCGCCGGCTCCCGGGCCACTCCTTCCGGCAGTGACGCCTCCTGCCCGCCGGCTACCAGCGCCGCGGCCGGTTCCGCGACCGTCGGCGCCCCGCAGCGCGTCCGGGCCATCGGCGGCAGTGCCTCCGCGACCGTCGTCTGGTGCCCGCCCGCGTCCGGCGCGGGCTCCGTGGTGAGCTACACCGTGACGTCGTCCGGCGGCCGGCGGGTCACTGCGGCCGTGCCGAACGACTGGGCCATCGTGGACGGCCTCACCGACGGGACGTCCTCCACGTTCACGGTCACGGCGAACACCAAATCCGGTACCGCCAGCCCCGCCGCCAGCTCGAACGGCGTCACCCCGGAGCCGATCGCGCCGCCGTCCAATGTCCTGCTGGGCGCGCCGCAGACGGTCGGCTACGACCAGTACTCGATGACGATCGGTGGCCACCGGGTGTACGTCACCGCAGGTGAGTTCGACCCGTGGCGCACGCCGTCGCCGTCGCTGTGGCTCGACGACCTGCAGAAGATGAAGGCCGACGGCTATAACGCCGCCACCGTCTACTTCGACTGGGACTATCAGTCCCCGTCGCCGGGTGCCTACGACTTCACCGGCGTCCGCGACATGAACGAGTTCCTGAACATGGCCCAGGAGGCCGGGCTCTACGTCATCGCCCGCCCCGGCCCCTACATCAACGCCGAGACCGACGGCGGCGGCATCCCGTCGTGGGTGCTCACCGTGCCGAACGGCTACCGCTCCGACGTCCAGCCCTACCTGTCCGCGGCCCTGCAGTGGTCCAGCGAGATCGATCCGATCATCGCCGCGCACCAGGTCACCAAGGGCGGCAACGTCATCGCCTACCAGGTCGAGAACGAGTACGCCAACCAGGGCACGGCCGCCCAGCAGTACATGGCCGACCTCGAGCAGCAGGCCAAGTCGGACGGGATCGACGTGCCGTTCACGTTCAACCAGTGCTGCGGGTCCCAGACGTTCACCTCCGGCCTGGGCGCGGTGAACATCAGCGGCACCGACAACTACCCGCTCGGCTTCAACTGCTCCAACACGAGCAACTTCGGCCAGCCCTACGGTTACCCGGTCTTCCCGAACATGCCGATCTACCTGCCCGAATATCAGGGCGGCTCGTTCGACGGCTGGGGCGGCGTCGGCTACGACGACTGCTACACGATGACCGGCCCCGACTTCGAGAACGTCTATTACCAGAACAACATCGCCCAGGGCGCCACCATCCAGAGCTATTACATGGGCGTGGGCGGCACGAACTGGGGCTGGCTCCCCGATCCCGACGTGTACACGTCCTACGACTACGGCGCGGCGATCCGCGAGACCGGCGAGATCGGCACCCCCGCCGACCCGAACGACATCGCGGGCTCCAAGTACGGCGAGAACAAGCTGATCAACGACTTCGAGGCCGCGCAGGCCCCGCTGACCGAGACGACGGAGGTCGCCGCGCCGGCCGCCGACAACCCGGCCGTCACCACCATGGCGCGGGCCAACCCCACCGACGGCACGCAGTACGTCTACGTCCGCCAGGCCGACGCGACCTCCACGGCCACTTATCGCACCCATCTCGCCCTCAACCTCAGCCAGACGAGCGGCTACACCTACGACGACACCGCCTCCGCGCTGGCCTACACCGGCACCTGGACCCACGCGGGGCCAGGCTCCGGGTACACGAACGGCGACTACGACAGCACTGAGTCGTGGAGCCAGACCGCCGGGGACAGCATGTCCGTCACGTTCACCGGCACCGGCGTTCAGTGGATCGGGCCGAAGAACACCAACGGCGGAATCGCGGATGTGTCCATCGACGGCACGCAGGTCGCCACGGTGGACACCTACGCGGCGGCCGGCAAGGAGTTCCAGCAGGTCCTGTACGGCACCACGGGCCTCGCCGCCGGATCGCACACCCTCACCATCACCGTCAGCGGGCAGAAGAACGCGGCGTCGTCCGCGGACACCGTGGTCATCGACGCGATCAACGTGCCCACCGCCGCGCAGCAGGCCGACTACTATCCGGTCGTCCCGCAGAGCGGCACCATCACCCTGGATGGCCGCGACTCCCGGTTGCTCGTCGGCAATGACGACTTCAGCGGCCAGCACCTCGTCTACTCCACCTCCGAGATGGCGACGCAGGCGAGCATCGATGGCCACGCCACCGCCCTGCTCTACGACCCGGCGGGCACCGACGGCGAGACGGTGCTCCGGTACACGAGCCAGCCCACCGTCAAGGTGCTGGCCGGCTCGGTGCCGCAGACCTGGGACGCCACCCGGGGCGACCTGCGCCTGGACTACGTGCACAATGGGCGCGCCGAGGTGGAGATCACCGGCGGCGGGACGACCACGCCGCTGTTGCTGCTGATCACCGACACCAACACGGCCGAGGACTTCTGGCCCGTCACCACGGCCGCCGGAAGCGCTCTCGTCCAGGGCGGATACCTGGTCCGCACCGCGACGGTTCGCGGCGACGCCCTGGTCCTGACCGGTGACACCACCAAGGCCGGGCCCCTGACCGTGTGGGCCCCGGCCCAGGTCCGTTCCGTGACCTGGAACGGGCAGCTCGTGGCGGTCACCCCGGGTGCGGACGGTTCGCTGAGCGGGACCGTGCCCGGCCCGGCCCCCGTCACCCTGCCGGTCCTGACCAACTGGCGCTTCGCCCCGGAGGCCCCGGAGGCTCAGCCCGGCTTCGACGACAGCTCGTGGACGCTGGCCGACCACCCCGCCACGACCAACGCCAGCAACTCGGTGACCACGGTCAACCCGGCGATGAGCGCCTCCCGGAGCGCCGCGGGGAGCAGCATCAAGCGCTCGGTGAAGCTGCCGGCCGCCTCCACCGCGGATCCGGTGCTCTATGCCTCCGACTACGGCTACGATCACGGCTTCGTCTGGTACCGCGGGCACTTCACCGCTACCGGCAGCGAGACCGGCGTCACGCTGACGGCCGACGGCATCGCGCCGACCGGTGCCTACTCGGTGTGGCTGAACGGTGCCTTCCTCGGCTCGGGAGCAGCGGCCGGGCCGCAGACCCAGACGTTTAGCTTCCCGGCCGGGGTCTTGCGCCCGGGCCAGGACAACGTGATCGCCGTCCTGCTCGAGAACACCGGGAACCCCGAGGGCCCCAGCGGGGAGAAGATCGGCCTCTACACCGCCTCGCTGGACGGATCGTCGGCGCCGATGACCTGGCGGCTGATGGGTGACCCGGGTGGCACGACCCTGCAGGACCCGGTGCGCGGGATCATGAACGCGACCGGCCTGTACGGCACCGACAAGGGCTGGGACCTGCCCGGTTACCCGGACCAGGGCTGGCAGCAGGTGCCGCTGCCGGACAGCTGGTCGGCGCGCGGCGTCCCGGCCGGCGTTGGCTGGTACCGCACGGACTTCTCGCTCAACCTGCCGCGCAGCAGCTACGTGCCGATCGACGTGCAGATCGGCGGGGCCGCCCCGGGCGCGGGCACGGCCGACTACCGGGCGTTCATCTACGTCAACGGCTGGCTCGTCGGCCGCTACGTCAACAACGTCGGGCCACAGCACCAGTTCTACGTCCCGGCCGGCATCCTCAACGACCAGGGCGGCAACACGCTCGCCATCGCCGTGTGGGGCCTGGACCAGGCCGGCGGCGGCCTCGACCAGGTCAGCCTGGTGGCCGCCGGTAACCAGGCCGGCGGCCTCCCGGTCAGCCCGGTGGCGAGCCCCGGCTACTCGCCCGCTCGGTAAGGGCCGGGCTCGGTAAGGCCGGCCAGCTACCATCCGCCGTCCCTTCTCGTTTCCCGGCGAACCTCGCCCCTCTTCCCCGTGGGCCCCTCGCGTTTGCGGATCCGCTGTGTGGTTAGCTGGGAACCCAGGACGTATGGCTCGCCGGGATTAAGGGGCGTGGGCGTGCGAACGTGGATCGAGGGCTGGCCGGTCTACCGGCAGCTGACCGGGCCGGACAAGCTCGGCCTGGGCGCGGCGGCCAAGAGCGGCGCGACCAGTCGGCGGCAGCCCCGGGTGGCTGAGGCTGACAACGTGGTCAAGTCGGTCTGCCCGTACTGCGCCGTCGGCTGCGGGCAGAACGTCTACGTCCAGGACGGGAAGGTCACCCAGATCGAGGGGGACCCGGACTCGCCGGTGAGCCGGGGCCGGCTATGCCCGAAGGGCTCGGCGAGCCTTCAGCTGACCACCGGGGACGCCCGCCAGTACCAGGTGCTCTACCGCCGGCCGAACGGCACCGACTGGGAAAAGCTGGGCCTGGACCAGGCGATGGACATGATCGCCGACCGGGTGCTCGCGGCCCGCCGGAAGGGCTGGCAGTGGGAGGTCGACGGCCAGCGGACCCGGCGGACGCTGGGCTTCGCCAGCCTGGGCGGGGCGACCCTCGACAACGAAGAGAACTACCTGTTCAAAAAGCTCTTCACCGCGCTGGGCGCGGTGCAGATCGAGAACCAGGCCCGTATTTGACACTCCTCCACCGTCCCCGGTCTGGGGACTAGCTTCGGGCGCGGCGGCGCGACCACGTTCCTCCAGGACCTGCAAAACGCCGACTGCATCCTCATCGAGGGCTCGAATATGGCCGAAGCGCATCCGGTCGGCTTCCAGTGGGTGATGGAGGCCAAGGCGCGCGGCGCGACGGTCATCCACGTGGACCCGCGGTTCAGCCGGACCAGCGCCATGGCCGACCTGCACGTGCCCATCCGCGCGGGCAGCGACATCGCGTTCCTCGGCGGGATCATCAACCACGTGCTGACCGAGGAGAAGTACTTCCGCGACTACGTGCTGGCCTACACCAACGCGTCCACGATCATCAGCGAGGACTTCGCGGACACCGAGGACCTCGGCGGCGTCTTCTCCGGCCTGGATCGCGACCACCGGACCTACGACTTCGACGCCTGGCGTTACCAGGCCGGCGACGTCGGGGCGGCCGCGGGCCGCCGGGACCGGCCCGGCAGCGGAAAGGGCGGCCAGAACGGCAACGGCCAGAACGGAGACGGCCAGAACGGAGACGGGCGGCGCCGCCGGGTCCGTGCGGCCGCCCGCGGCGAGGCGCACGGTTCCGGTGGTGCGGCGGCGCATCCGTCCCCCGACACCGACGAGACGCTGCAGCACCCCCGGTGCGTGTTCCAGATCCTGAAGCGGCACTTCTCCCGCTACACCCCGGAGATGGTCGAGCAGATCTGCGGCATTTCCCCGGAGAACTTCCGCCGCGTGTACGAGGCCCTGACCAGTAACTCGGGCCGGGACCGGACCACGGCCTTGGTGTACAGCGTCGGCTGGACCCAGCACACGGTCGGCGTGCAGTACATCCGCACCGGCGCGATCCTGCAGACCCTGCTGGGCAACATGGGGCGCCCGGGCGGCGGGATCCTGGCCCTGCGCGGGCACGCCTCGATCCAGGGCTCGACCGACATCCCGACCCTGTTCGACCTGCTGCCCGGGTACCTCCCGATGCCGCACGTGCACGGCAACGAGGACCTGGACACCTACGCCGACGCCGAGTCGATGGACAACGGCTTCTGGGCCAACGTGCGTTCCTACATGGTCAGCCTGCTCAAGGCGTGGTGGGGGCCGGCCGCGACGGCGGAGAACGACTTCTGCTTCGATTACCTGCCCCGGCTGACCGGCAGTCACGGAACCTACGAGACCGTGCTGGCCCAGATAGCCGGGGACTGCAGCGGCTACTTCCTGCTCGGCGAGAACCCGGCCGTCGGCTCGGCCAACGGCCGGATGCAGCGGCTGGGCATGTCCAAGCTGGACTGGCTGGTGGTGCGGGACTTCTCGCTGATCGAGAGCGCCACCTGGTGGAAGGACGGCCCGGAGATCGAGACTGGGGAGATGCGCACCGAGGACATCGGCACCGAGGTGTTCTTCCTGCCGGCCGCGGCGCACACCGAGAAGAGCGGCAGCTTCACCAACACCCAGCGCATGCTGCAGTGGCACCACGAGGCGGTCGAGCCCGCCGGTGACGCGCGCAGCGACCTGTGGTTCGCCTACCACCTGGGCCGCATCATCCGGGAGAAGCTGGCCGCCCAGTCCGGGTCCGTGCCCGGGTCCTCGTCGCCGGCAGCGGGGGAGCACCCGGACGCCGACGAGATGAATCGCCCAATCCTGGACCTGACCTGGGACTACCCGCTCCGGGGCCCGCTCCGGGAGCCGGACGCCGAGGCAGTCCTGGCCGAGGTCAACGGCTGGGACGGTGACGGGAAACCAGTGTCCTCCTACACCCAGCTGAAGGACGATGGCTCGACGGCCAGCGGCTGCTGGATCTACTGCGGGGTCTACGCCGACGGGGTCAACCAGGCCGCCCGGCGCAAGCCGGGCGGCGAGCAGAACTGGGTGGCGAACGAGTGGGGCTGGGCGTGGCCGGCCAACCGGCGGGTGCTGTACAACCGCGCCTCCGCCGATCCGGAGGGGAAACCCTGGAGCGACCGCAAGGCGCTGGTCTGGTGGGACCCGGAGCAGGGCAAGTGGGCCGGGCACGACATCGCCGACTTCATCGCCAACCGCCCGCCGTCCTACCGCCCGCCGGACGGCGCCAAGGGCGTGGCCGCGATCTCCGGGACCGACGCCTTCATCATGCAGGCCGACGGCAAGGCGTGGCTGTTCGCCCCGGCCGGGCTGGCCGACGGCCCGATGCCCGCGCACTACGAGCCACAGGAATCGCCGGTGCAGAACCTGCTCTACCCCAAGCAGGAGCACAACCCGGTCCGTGAGACCCTCCGCCATCCCGGCACGCCGTACCAGCCGAGCGGGGACGAGCCCGGGTCGGAGGTATTCCCCTACGTGGCGACCACCTACCGGCTGACCGAGCACCACACCGCGGGCGGGATGAGCCGGTGGCTGCCGTACCTGTCCGAGCTGCAGCCGGAGTTCTTCTGCGAGGTGTCGCCGGAACTGGCCGCCGAGCGGGGCCTGGAGCACATGGGCTGGGCCACGATCATCAGCGCCCGCAGCGCCATCGAGGCCCGGGTCATGGTCACCCAGCGGATGCCGTCGCTGACGGTGCAGGGCAAGCGGCTGCACCAGATCGGGCTGCCTTACCACTGGGGCCGGAACGGCCTCACGACCGGGGACGCCGCCAACGAGCTCGCGCACTTCTCGCTCGACCCCAACGTGCACATCCAGGAGGTCAAGGCGCTGGCCGTGGACATCCAGCCGGGCCGCCGCCCGCGCGGGCCGGCCCTGCTCGACCTGATCCGCTCCTACCACGAGCGGGCCGGCATCACCGACGAGACTGGCACGGAGGTGTGAGGTTGAGCAGCACGGAGCGCCCCGGCCTGACCGGGGGAGCCGACCCGGCGGAGCGCGCCGGGTGGGGTGAGCATCCGCCCCGCATGGGGTTCTTCACGGACACGTCCGTCTGCATCGGCTGTAAGGCGTGCGAGGTCGCCTGCAAGGAGTGGAACACGGTCCCGGAGGACGGCCTGGAGCTGACCGGCATGTCCTTCGACAACACGATCGGCCTGTCCGCGTCCACCTGGCGGCACGTCGCGTTCATCGAGCAGCAGGCCCCGGTGGGCGTGCCCGCCCTGCCCGCCGTGCCCGGGCAGGCGGCGGGCATCCGCGGCGGCCTTTCCGGCCCCGCGGTCCCCGGGCCGGACGGCGTCGACGGGGCCATGCGCTGGCTGATGTCCAGCGACGTGTGCAAGCACTGCACCGAGGCGGGCTGCCTGGACGTCTGCCCGACGGGAGCGCTGATGCGCACCGAATTCGGCACGGTCGTCGTCCAGGACGACGTGTGCAACGGCTGCGGCTACTGCGTCCCGGCGTGCCCGTTCGGGGTGATCGGCCGCCGCGCGGACGACGGCGGGGCGCACAAGTGCACGCTGTGTTACGACCGGCTCGGCGTCGGCATGGAGCCGGCCTGCGCGAAGGCCTGCCCGACCGATTCGATCCAGTTCGGTCCGCTGGACGAGCTGCGCGAACGCGCCCGGGTGCGGGTGAACGACCTCGTGGAAGCCGGCCATCCCGAGGCCCAGCTCTACCTGGAGGGCGCCGACAATGGTATCGGCGGTGCCGGCGCGTTCTTCCTGCTGCTCGACGAGCCCGAGGTCTACGGCCTGCCGCCGGACCCGGTCGTGCCCACCCGGTCCCTGCCGCGCATGTGGAAACACGCCGGCCTGGCCGCGGCCGGCGTCGGCGCCATGGTCCTGACCGCTTTTCTTGGATCCCGAACGGACGTGCGATGAGCACCAGCCAGCCCGGGCCGGCCTCCGCCCGCGGGACAAACCGCGGCCCGGCCGAGAGCCACGGCGGCCGTCACGCGCGCCAGGGCCAGCGCCAGGGCCGCCGCGGCTCGGGCCGGGGCGAGCAGTTCATGGTCCCGCGCGCCGAATTCCGCTCCTACTACGGCCGGCCCGTCATCAAGGAGCCGGTGTGGAAAGAGCCGGACGTGCCCGCCTACCTGTTCTTCGGTGGCCTGGCGGGCGCCTCCTCGGTGCTGGCCGCGGCGGCCCAGCTCACCGGGCGCCCCGGCCTGGCCCGCGCCGCGAAGGCGGCGGCCCTGGGCGGGATCAGCATCTCGACGGTGGCGCTGATCAACGACCTGGGACGGCCCGCCCGGTTCCACCACATGCTGCGGGTCTTCAAGCTGTCCTCGCCGATGAGCGTGGGGTCGTGGATCCTCAGCGCCTACGGCCCCGCCGCGGGCGCGGCCGCGCTGTCGGACTTCACCGGGATCCTCCCGGCCGCCGGGGCGGCGGCGACGGCCGGGGCCGCGTTGCTCGGCCCGGCCGTGACCACCTACACGGCCGTCCTGCTGTGCGACACCGCGGTGCCGGCCTGGCACGAGGCCCATCGCGAGATGCCGTACGTGTTCGCCGGCTCGGCCGCGAGCGCGGCGGGCGGGTTCGCCCTGCTCGCCGCGCCGGCCCGCGAGGCCGAGCCCGCGCGGCGGCTGGCCATCGTGGGCGCCGCGGTCGAGCTCACCGCGAAAAAACTGCTGGAGCGGCGCCTGCAGAGCCGCGCCGAGCCGTACCAGACGGGACGCGCGGGCGCGCTGCTGCGCGCCGGGGAGATCGTGACCTTCTGCGGGCTGGCCGGGGCGGGCCTGTCCCGGCGCAGCCGGGCCGGCTCGGCCGTCAGCGGCCTCGCGCTGCTCGCGGCCTCCGCGCTGACCCGGTTCGGCATCTTCGAGGCGGGCCGCATCTCGGCCCGCTATCCGGAGTACACGATCGTGCCGCAGCGGGAGCGCAAGCAGGCCCGTGAGGCCGAGGCGGGAGCGGCGGGCCGATCCGGGCGGCCGTGATGCCAGCCGTCCAAGTGGGTTCCGTGCTGTTCAGGGATTCCGTACTGTCCAGCGGTCTAGCCAGCCTCAATCGCCCCAGCAGTTACACGGGTCCCAGAGAAAACCAAGCGGCCCGGGAGGCTCGGTAATCGGTCCGCGGGCGTCTACGCTGACGGGAAAGGTCAGGCCCAGGGAGGTTGTGTTGCCGATTTACGCGCTGGGGGATATCGAGCCCGCGATTCATCCCACCGCCTTCGTTCACCCGGACGCAGTGATCATCGGGAGCGTGCACCTCGGTGCGGAGGCGTCGGTCTGGCCGTGCGCCGTGCTCCGCGGCGACCACGGCACGATCGAGATCGGCGCGCGGACCTCGATCCAGGACGGGACCGTGGTGCACTGTACCCATGACTGGCCAACGGTCATCGGCACGGAATGCGTGGTCGGCCACAACACCCATCTTGAGGGCTGCGTGGTGGGGGACCGGTGCCTCATCGGGTCCGGATCAGTCACCCTCAACCGGGCCATCGTGGGGGACGGTGCGCTGGTGGGCGCGGGCGCGCTGGTTCCGGAGGGATTCAAGGTGCCACCGGGGACCATGGCCATCGGCGTCCCGTGCCGCGTACGGGAAATGAACCAGCCGGATGGATGGATCGAATCGCCCATGCAGGCCTACCTCGAATCGGCCCGGCGTTACCGCGCTGAGCTCCGGCGTATCGGCTAACCGGCCCATGCCAGCGTCAGCCCGGCAATTGGCCACGCCCCGCATACGTGATTTCGCGCTCCGCGGGTAGGTTGGCGCCGTGGACTACGCGATTACGCTGGTGGCAGCCGTGCTGCTGGGCATTGGCTTTGTCCTCCAGCAGCAGACGGCCGAACGCGCGCCGGAGTCCCACTTTCTCAGCCTGAAGCTTTTCGGTGACCTGTTCCGCAAGCGGAAATGGCTCGCCGGGATCGGCTGCATGATCCTGGGTCAGATCCTGGCCGCGTGGTCCATTGGGCACCTCGCGCTGTCACTGGTCGAGCCGCTGCTGACCACCAACCTGCTGGTCGCCCTGATCCTGGCCGTTCCACTGTCCCATCAGGCGGTCCGCGTCACCGAGGTCGTCGGCGCACTGCTGCTCATCGCCGGCGAGACGATCCTTTCGCTGGCCCGTTCCATCGAGCCCATCGGCGAGTCCTTCGGATCGTTCTCGCACTGGCCGGTCGCCGGGGGCATCGCCTGCGTCGCGTTCGCGGCGGTGCAGGCCGGGCGGCACCGATCCGGGAAGCAGCGCGCCACCTTCACCGGGCTCGGGGCCGGCCTGGTCTTCGGCATCCAGGACGCGCTGACCCGGCAGACCCTGCAGATCCTGCAGCATCACGGGATGTCCGGCCTGCTGCACAGCTGGTCCGTGTACTGCCTGGTGGCCACCGGTGCGGTGGGCATTCTTCTGATGCAGAGCGCCTTCAACGCCGGGCCGCTGCACTCTTCGCTGCCGACGATCACCGCGGGTGAGCCCGTCGCCGGCATCCTCCTCGGCATCGTGGTCTTCGGTGACCGGATCTCGCTGTCGCCCGCCAGCCTGGCCATTCACGCGGGCGGCCTCGCCGCCCTGGTCCTCGGCGTCATCCTGGTGGCCCGGGCACCCGCCCTGGACAACCTCCGCAAGGCGGTCGTCGAGCCGGTGGCCCGGCGCCTGGATACCGGACCGCAGCGGACGCTGTCCCGCACGCCCGGCACGATTCCTTCCCACCCGGGCGCGGCTGGCCCGGCTGCGGACGGCCCAGCCAAGCCGCTTCCGGCGGGCCGTAATGGCGACGCGGGGTTCCCGGTCCCGGCCGAGCCGCCGTCGGCCGCGCGTCACGGCGACGCGGGGTTCCCGGTCCCGGCCGAGCCGCCGTCGGCCGCCCGTAGCGGCGGAGCCACGTTCGCTCTTCCGGCCGCGCCGCCCACCCCAGTTCCGCCTGACCCGCCCCGTTAGGCCCCCGGATACGCGGCGCTCGCTTCCCCGCCGGAACCGGTTCGTTAGGACCCGGCACGCCGCGTACGTTTTCCCAGGCCGCCCCGTCCACCGGGGTTCCACCCGGCGCGTCCCGCTGAGCTTCCCCCGGAAAGCAGCCTGCTGGAGATTTCCGGGAAAGTACTTGAAAATTACGATTTCGCCTGCATACAGGGTTCTCCTGCGGGCAGATCCCAGGCCTTGCCCCATCCGGCCCGCACCATCGTGGAGGCCCCAGTGCCATCGAGGCGACCGGCGCTCGCAGCGCTACCGGCCGACGGCGCGCTGCTCCGTCGCCGGGACTGGCTCTCTGACGGCTCTTGCCGTGACGAGGATCCCGAGCTCTTTTTTCCCATCTCGTCGGCTGGTCCCGCCGTCCGGCAGATCCTGGCCGCCAAGGCCGTGTGCGACCGCTGCGCGGTGAGGCAGGAGTGCCTTCGTTTCGCGCTGGAAGACGCGCACAGTCACGGCGTCTGGGGCGGTACGACCGAAGACGAGCGCAAGGCGATACGCCGCGCCCAGGCCGAGGCCGAGGCCGAGGCCGAGGCCCAGGCGGGGGCCGGGGCGTCCTCGGCCCCGGAGACTGCCGCCGCGAGTTGAACGGCCCGCCCAGCGGAACGGCCCGCACCCCCGGCGGCCTATCGCGGGCATGCGACGGCCCTCCCGCCGGCCGCGAGGCCGTACGGGAGGGCCGGGACACGATGAGCCGTTCCGGCCGTCCGGTCAGGGCCCGTTCAGCCCGTCCGGCAACGGCCGTTCCGGCCGTCTGTCAGCCTGCGCGGCTACCCCCGGGGACCTCCCCGCGGGCCGTTGCCACTGCTCAGCCAGGTGGCGGTGAAGCTGCCGTCGCTGAGCGCGGAGACGCTGTCCTCGGCGACGCCGCTCGCCGAGACCATGTTGATGCCCTCCGGGTTGAACGAGCTGAGCGTCGACCCGTTGGCCGTCGAACCTGAGAAGCTGACCTTGCCGAAGTCGGCTAGCGGCAGGATGCCCCCGCTGTTGGTGCAGCAGGGCGCCTCGGCGATGACCTCCGCCGAGGACCGGGCGGCCCCGGACAGGGTCTTGGTGACCGTGTGGCTCCAGCCCTGCGTGGTGTCCGCGAGCTTGAGGGTGAAGCTGCTACCTCCCGTATACGTCACCGATCCGGTGAGGTTGTCGCCGGGCCGGACGGTGTTGCTGAAGTTGACCGGGTTGGCCGGGTACATCTCGTACCAGGAGTAGTACTCCACCGTGCTGCCGGCGCAGTCGACCTCGGAGCCGGTCTGCTCCACCGATTCGCTGCTGTACCCGTCCAGCCCTACCCAGAAGCTCGAGTACTGGTCGCCCGAACGGCACGTGCCCGTCGGCTCGATCCAGCTCGATGAGACGCTGGTAAACGCGCCATTATTGCCGGTGGCCGCGTATCCCGACCAGTTTGTGCTCGTGGTGGTCGCATTCCTGGCCCCGGGGTGGATGGTGTGCGGGCCGACGAGGTGGCTTACCCCACCGGGCTGGACGGCGCCCCCGTCCGGGGTGCGTGGTCCCGCCGCGGCGGATGTGGCGGTCGGCGCGGCGGAGTGGCCCGACGTGGCGGCGTAGGCGGGCGCCATCAACGTGAAGCCCGCCAGGACCGAGCTTCCCGCGATGACCAGCGCGCGCCTCCGGGCGCTAAGACTCATGTGTCTCTCCGTGTGGTCGTGCGTTCCTCTTTGTGATGGAGAACGCTGTTCGGTCCAAGGGTGGTACGACCCGACCGAATCCAACACCAAAAGAACGTAAAAAAAGTTGAAAAAAACCGATCAAAGTTAAGATCATGTTTCGGTTGCTAAAGATCTGTAAATCAGCTATGCGAACGTTGTCAAATGCGGGCAAAATCCGCATATCGCCATTCCGTTTCATGATCATTTGGGTTTGTGCAATTGCGCCGGATAGCCGGCCGCTGCTTACCGGTGCCGCTGTCATGGTGCCGCGCGGGCAAATGGCCCGATGCCCATAGCGCCAAGCACAACCACGGCGAGGCGTTCGTTACCGGGCCAGCGGCCCCGGCCCAGCGACCCCGGGCCAACGGCCTGGGGGAGTGGCCGGTGCTGTCGGCGAGCAAGCCGCACAGGTTACGGCGAGGCGTTCGTTACCGGCCTAGCGAACCGGGCCTTGTGCCCGGTGAGTGACCGGTGTGCCGGCGAAGTACCTCAGCGGGGCGCGGAGCGCAGCGGGGGTTCCGGGGGGTCGCCCCCCGGGCCAGCACAGCGGGGGGTTCGGGGGGGCGCCCCCGGGTCATAGAGCCCCCCGGGCCAGCACAGCTAGCGGCGGTGGCTGGCGGGGCGGTCCGCGAGGCGCTCCGCCAGTCGCGCGTCCGCCCGGATCTCATCCTCGGACGGGGCCAGCATGATGACGATCAGGGCCAGGAAGCTGAAGATGCCGATGCCCAGCACGAGGGGCAGCACGAAGCCCGACGCGGCCACGCCCCCTGTCACGGTGTTCTGCCCGGCCCCGTAGATGCCGCCGTTGCCCGCGTTGAGGTGCATCGCGGCCATCCCGGTGTAGTGCATGCCACTGACGGCTACCCCGAAGATCAGCGACGCCGCAATGGTCGACCAGATGCCGCGCACGTTCAGCCCGGCCCACAGCGCCGCGGTCCCCGCGACGATCGCGATCAGTACGGACAGCACCACGAGGGGAATGTTGTAGCTCATCATCTCGGGCATGCTGATGGCCTTCATGCCGAGGTAGTGCATGCTCGCGACGCCGAGGCCGACGATGACGCCCCCGGTGGCCAGGGGCAGCCATCCCCCCGAGTTGCCGAAGCCCACGATGAAGAGGCCGATCGTCACCACGACCACCGCGACGACCATGCTGAATATGGTCAGCGGCACCTTGTACAGGATGGGCTGGCCCGGGATGGTGAAGCCCAGCATCGCGATGAAATGCATGGCCCAGATGCCGGTGGCCCCCAGCGAGACCGAGGCGAGCAGTAGCCACAGCGCACGCTGAGTGCCCGCATGCGCCCGCGCCCGCGTGGCGCAGCGAAGGCCAATAAAGGCCCCGAGGCAAGACATCAGATAGCCCAGCACCGGGTTCAGAAGCCCGTACGAAAAGTTATGGACATGTACGGTCGGCACGCGTTCCTCCCCCGGTTCATCAGTCCTGGGAAAGATAGCACGACAGGTCACGACAAAGGCAGGTGACCGCCATATCAGGACACCCGTGTGACCTATAACGCGCATATCACAAAGTTGATCTTACCGGCCTCCGGGGGAGCGGTAAACTCCGACATATCCCACCAGAGTCGCACATATGGACTGATCACGCGGTCCGGTGACCTCCCCGGGTACCACCCGGGGCGCCTGCTATCCACCCTGATCGCCGGGCCAAGCTCTGCGCTGGCTCTGAGTAGCATCAATCCTGGCTTGAGGAGGCCGTAACGGCCCTGCTACCCAATATGATGGTGAACCGGCAGCCGGGCCTGGGGGCGCCATCCGGCGGACTGCCACTGACCGGAACGGGCAGCCGCCGTGAGTTAGCGGGGCGCCGCCCGGCGGTAACAGCCGCCGGGCCCATGATGCGAGAGGCTAGGTTACGGCACGCGATGGGTAAGGCAAGCAGGGCCAAGCGGGACGGCACCCGCCGGGAGAGAATCGCGGCCCAGCAGGCCGCTGCGCGCAGGGCCGAGGTCCGCAACAAGGTACTGATGTTCACCGGCGTCGTCGTCGTGATCATCGCGCTCGTGGTGGGCTTCGTGACGTACGCGCTGGTCTCCAAGCCGCACAGCTCTACCGCGAGCGGAGTCAGTAACGGGCCGGTCGGTACGGCGCTGGCCAGCGTGGTCACCGACACCACCAGTGTCCCCGCCAGTACGCTCGACACGGTCGGCGCCGGCAGCGGCGTGACGGCCCTCCCGGTAGCGATCAAGAACGGGTCGCCGCTCACGTCCGGCGGTAAGCCGGAGATGCTGTACATAGGCGCGCAGTACTGCCCGTTCTGCGCGGCCGAGCGGTGGGCCATGGTGGTGGCGCTGAGCCGGTTCGGCACCTTCTCCGGCCTCAGCACGGTGCATTCGTCCAGCACGGATGAGTTCCCCAACACCTCGACGTGGACGTTCGACAAGGCCACGTACACCAGCCAGTACCTGACGTTCTCGTCGGTGGAGACGGAGACCAACATCCCGTCCGGCAGCTCCTACACGACCCTGCAGACGCCGACGTCGGCTCAGCAGGCGCTGCTCGACAAGTACGACGCGCCGCCTTACGTCCCCTCGGCCGATGCGGGCGCCATCCCGTTCGTCGACTTCGGCAACAAGTACATGATCAGCGGGGCCAGCTACAGCCCGCAGGTCCTGCAGGGCAAGAGCTGGGCCACGATCGCCTCGGCGCTCAAGGACCCCACGAGCCCGATCGCCAAGGCGGTTGATGGTACGGCTAACTACATGACCGCCACGATCTGCAAGCTCACCGGGAACCAGCCGGCCACCGCCTGCACCCCGGTGGTCAAGCAGCTGGAGACGAAGCTCTGATGGCTCTGGGGGCGAGATCTGATGGCTAAGGCGGCGAAGGTCTGATGGCTAAGGCGGCGCAGCGCAGCGGGACACAGCGAAGCGGGGCCCAGCGCACGGGGACCCAGGGGACCGGGGCCCAGCGCAAGGGAACCGGGACCAAAGGGGCCCAGCGTAATGGGACCCAGCGCAACGGAACCCAGCGCAACGGGACCCAGCGCGGTGGGTCCCAGCAGGTCAGACCGCGGCGGGACGCGGCCACGTCGCGGCAGGACGCCGCGCCGCCGCCGGCCCCGCCGGAGCCTGCCGGGCCGCCGGCCTGGCTGCGGTGGTCGACCTTCGCCCTGGCGATCCTGGGCCTGGCCGCATCCGCCTATCTCACGTACACGCACTACACGGATTCGGCCCTGGCCGGCTGCACCGAGACCTCGGGCGCCATCAACTGCGGCAAGGTGACGACCAGCCCCCAGTCGATCGTGTTCGGCATCCCGGTCGCCGTCCTCGGGCTGGCCTTCTACGTCTTCCTGGTCGCGATCATGAGCCCATGGGCCTGGCGCTCGGGCCGCCGGGAGATCGCCCTGACCCGGCTGCTCTCCCTGGTCGCGGGGATCGGGTTCGTGCTGTACCTGCTGTACGCCGAGCTGTTCCAGATCAGGGCCATCTGCGCGTACTGCACGAGCGTCCACATCATCACGTTCCTGCTGTTCGTCCTCACCGGGCTGGCCGCCGCCATCTGGGGACTGACCCCGGCGTCACGGGCTCTATAACCCGGGGGACGCCCCCCGAACCCCCCGCTGTGCTGGCCCGGGGGGCGACCCCCCGGAACCCCCCGCTGCGCTTCGCGCCCCGCCGGGGTACTTCGCCGGCACACCGGCCACTCACCGGGCACAAGGCCCGGTTCGCTGGGCCGGTAACGAACGCCTCGCCGTAACCTGCGCGGCTTGCTCGCCGGACAGCACCGGGCGCTCACCCAGGCCTTCGGCCCGGGGTCGCTGGGCCGGTTACGGGCGGCTCGCCGTAGCCCGCGCTCAGTCGGCCCGCGCTCAGTTGGCCTACCCTCAGCCGGCCCGCGCTCGGCCGGCCCCATCTCAAGCCCGGCTGAGCGCTGGCTGAGCCTTAGCTGACGGACATGTCAGTGCATCGGCGGGCATTCCGGCATCGGAGGCTACTCACGCGTTAAGATAAGTCTCCGAGCGGGTGTAGCTTTCTGTAATCACCCCCGTACCCGCGTTGTGGTCCTTCAGGTCGGCGCTCGAGCCAGAGGAGGGCTCTCATGCGATTTCATTCTCCCCGGGTTTTCCTCGTATTCGCCGCCGGTGCGGTCATGGCCGTCGCGGCGTGCAGCAGCAGCGGCAGCACTAAGCCCAGTACTTCCGCCAGCTCATCGGCTGCGCCCACTTCGGCCGCGCCGGCGACCTCGGCGGCGCCGTCGCCGTCCGGCGGCGGTTCTTCCGCCGTGGTGACCCAGATCACGACGAACTGGGAAGCCTTCTTCAATCCCAAGACGCCGGTGACCAAGCGGGTCAGCTTGCTGCAGAACGGGCAGGTGTTCGAGTCGATCATCCAGGCGCAGGCGGGTTCGCCGCTCGCGGCCTCGGCCACATCGTCGGTCAGCTCCGTGACCGTTGAGTCGCCCGCGCAGGCCAAGGTGCTGTACTCGATCCTGGTCAGCGGGACGCCGGAGCTGAAGAACCAGCCCGGTGTGGCCGTCTTCCAGAACGGTATCTGGAAGGTCGGCGATCAGAGTTTCTGCGCCCTGCTGACCCTGGAAAACAGCGGTAAGGCCCCCTCGGCCTGCGCCAGCGCCGCCGGTTAGCCGACCGGTGGACCCGGCGAGCTTCACCCGGACGCGGTCCGACGGCCCGGAGGGTCCCGGCGGTCCGGTCGCCGCCCGGCGCGGCGGGCGGCCGCTGGCCCTCGCCGTGCTGTGCACCCTGCTGTTCCTGACCTTCCTCGACAACACGGTCGTGAGCGTCGCGCTGGGCAGTGTGCAGACCACCCTGCACGCCGGGGTCTCCGCCCTGCAGTGGGTGGTGGGGGCTTACGCGCTGACCTTCGCGAGCGTAATGCTCGCGTGCGGGATGATCGGCGACGAGCTGGGCCGCAAGATCGTGATGCTGTCCGGGGCGGGCGTGTTCTGCGCCGGCTCGGTCCTGTGCGCCCTGGCGCCGAATCCCGGCGTGCTCATTGCCGGGCGCGCGGTCATGGGACTGGGCGCCGCCGCCAGCGAGCCCGGCACGCTGTCCATGCTGCGGCACCTGTACACCGATCAGCGCAGCCGGGACCGGGCCATCGGCGTCTGGGCGGCCGTGTCCGGCCTCGCCCTCGCGCTGGGGCCGGTGATCGGGGGCGCGCTCGTCGGCGTCTGGAACTGGCGGGCTATCTTCTGGTTCAATCTTGCCTTCGGGCTGGCCGCGCTGGTCCTCGGGGCCGTGGTCCTGCCGGAGAGCGCCGACCCGAACGCGAACCGCGTCGACACCGCCGGTGCGCTGCTCGGCTCGGCCGTCCTGGCGGCCATGGTGTTCGCGATCATCGATGCGGAAACCGCCGGATTCGCCGCGCCGGAAGTCATCGCGCTGTTCTGTGTGAGCGCGCTGGCCGCCGTTGCTTTCGTCTGGCGCGAGGCCAGAGCCGCCCATCCACTCGTGGACCTGAAGTACCTGCGCGTCGCCCGCTTCACGACCGCGAACATCGTGGCCTTCTGCACCTACTTCGCGACGTTCGCCATCTTCTTCTTCACCGCGCTGTACCTCTTCGAGGTCGTCGGGCTGTCCGGTTTCCGCATCGCCCTGGTCTTCCTGCCGATGACCGTGCTCATGATCGTCGCGTCGCTGCTGGCCGGGCGCTGGCTGAACGCCATCGGCGTGCGCTGGGTCATTGTCGGCGGCTGCGTGCTGTTCGCGGCGGGGCTGGTCCTGTCGGACGTGAACCTCAGCCCGCATCCGCACTATCTCCCGCTGCTGGTGGCGCTGGCCCTCACCGGCATCGGCATCGGTGCCACGGTCGTGCCCATCACGTCCTCGGCACTGTCGGCGGTGCCGCCGGAACGATCGGGCATGGCCGCCTCGGCCACCAACACCAGCCGTGAGGTGGGCGCGGTGACCGGGGTGGCCGTGCTCGGGGCCCTCGTCAACGGCCAGCTCAACACGAGCATCGCCGGCCAATTGCGCGCCCTGGGCCTGCCGGCCAACATCCAGTCCATCGTCATCCGCGGCGTCGAGACCGGCCAGGTGCCCTCCAGCGGCAACAATTCCGGCGTCGGGCCCGCGGGTCAGGGCGCCCTCGTCCTGAAGGTCATCAACGCCGCGTACTCCGCTTTCCACGACGGCCTCCGCGATGCCCTGTTCCTCTCGGCCGGCCTGGTCCTCGCGGCCGGACTGCTCGCCCTGGTGACGTTGCGTTCCAGGGCAGGGAGTACTGAGTGAGTTAGGCGGCAAGCCCGGGATGCTCTGCATCGGCGCGGAGTAGTGCCCGTGCTGTGCGTTCGAGCAGTGGGAGGGCGGCCCGCGGGCCGGGAAAGCTGACGCGGGAGCGACGGGCGGCAGCGGGAATGGCGGAGGGCCGGCCAGCACCGGACGAATGGCGGACTGAGCCGGCCCTGCCTCATCGGGGCTGCCCGTGCCCCGCCTTCCGGAGAGCGGCCACGGGACCGAAGCCTCTCCGGGGGGCGTTACTTCTCCGGGGGGGAGTGAACGCTGGGGGGGATGGCGTTCACTCCCCCCGGAGAGCGGTGGGCTATCCGTTAACGGGTCGCCCGGCCCGGCGCCGACATTCGCTCTGGGGGGGAGGAGCGAAGGCGGCGCCCGCCGGAACGGGCCCTAAGGAACACCCACCCGTCTGGGGGTCGTCCGGCCGTTGGAGGACGCGGCGAAGGCGCTCGCAGCGAACTCGCCCGGCGAGTTCACGCAGCAGTCGTTCGTCGATCCCCTCCTCCGGGCCGTCGAGCGACCGTATTTCGGACGGCCGCATGTGCGCCGCTGTATCCCGGGGCCAGGACCGCACGAGACCGATCGGGCGGCCGGCGCTGCCGGATGCCCCATCAGTCACGCTCGTCCTGCCGGTCACGACGGTCACAGTTTTTCCCTTTAGTACGGTCAGCTTCTGTGGCAGGCAGGAACCGATCGTGAGCCAACGTCCAGAGTTTCCGGTAATCGCCGACTATGTACTGTTTCCCGCCACTACTAGTGATAGGGCACCGCTCCCTACGTGTTATGGATTTTTTCTGGATGCATCACACATATGCTGTAAGTCCGGCCAAAAAGGCCGCATCGGGGAGAGACACGATGGCCATCGATGACGTGGACGCCGACAGCCAGCGCCTCGAGTCCCAGGGCCTCGAGTCGCTGCGAGTCGGCGTCCTTGGACCCGTGCGGGCCTGGCTTTCCGGCCGGGAGCTTCCCACCGGTCCCCCCAGGCAGCGGGCCGTCCTGGGCATGCTCACCATGCGGGCGAACCGGGCCGTCTCGCGCGACGAGCTCGTCGACGCCGTGTGGGGGCAGCACGCCCCGGCTAGCGCCGAGGGCGGGGTGCACACCTATGTGGCCGGGCTCCGCCGCGTGCTGGAGCCAGGCCGTTCCCGTCGTGGGCCCAGCCAGGTCCTGGCCTCGGCCAGCGCTGGCTACGTGCTGCGCCTGGACGCCGGCCAGGTCGACGCCGTCGTTTTCGAGCGGAGCCTGCAGAGTGGCCGTCGCCTGCGCAGCTCGGGCGACCTGAACGGGGCGATCGCGGCGCTGGAGGTCGCGCTCGGCGAATGGCACGGATCCGCGTTCGCCGGGGTACCCGGGCCGTTCGCCGCGGCCGAACGGGTCCGCCTCGGCGAGCTGCGCTCGGCCGCCGCCGAGGAGCGCGCCGAGGTACTTCTCGATCTGGGCCGCCACGAGCAGGCCGTGCCCGAGCTCGCCGCGCTCGCCGCGGAGCACCCGCTCCGCGAGCGGATGCGCGGGCTGCTGATGATCGCGCTGTACCGCTGCGGCCGCCAGGCCGAGGCGCTGCAGGCCTTCCATGACGCCCGCAAGGTGCTGGGCGACGAGCTGGGTATCGATCCCGGTCCCGAGCTCAGGCGCATCCACCAGCAGATCCTGGCCCTGGATCCGGACCTGGACGCGCCCGGGCGTGGCCGGGCCCCGGCACCGTCCGCCGCCAGCCCCGGCGCCGTTCCGGATCCCGCCCCCGCGCAGCTTCCGCTGGAAGCGCCGGGCTTTTCCGGGCGGCACGCGGAGCTGGACCGGATGCTGCACGTGGCCGGGCCGCCCCCGGGTGAGGAGCCCGATGGGCCGTCCCCGGGGACGGTGCAGATCATCGCGATCACCGGGACGGCCGGGGTTGGCAAGACGGCCCTCGCCATCCGCTTCGCCCGCCAGGTCGCCAAGCGTTTCCCCGACGGCCAGCTGTACGTGAACCTGCGCGGCTTCGATCCGTCCGGCTCGGCCACCAGCCCCGACGACGCGCTGCGCTACTTCCTGGACGCGCTGGCCGTGCCCCCGCAGCGGATGCCCGCCGACCTGGAGGCCCGGGCCGCCCTGTTCCGGAGCATGCTGGACGGCAAGCGGGTGCTGATGGTGCTGGACAACGCGCGCGACACCGATCAGGTGCGCCCGCTGCTGCCCGGCTCGCCGGGATCGCTGGTCGTGGTGACCAGCCGGTCCCAGCTCACCGGGCTGGTCGCGGCCGAGGGTGCCACTCCGCTGAGCCTGGACGTGCTGACCGAGGAGGAGGCCCACGAGTTGCTGGGCCGCCGCCTCGGGCCGGAGGTGGTGGCGGCCGAGCCGGGGCCCGCGGCCGAGCTGATCGGGTTGTGCGCGCGGCTGCCGCTGGCCCTCGGCGTGGCGGCGGGCCGCGCCGCGACGCGCCCGGGGCTGTCCCTGGCCGCGCTCGCGGCCGAGCTGCGGGACACCAGGAACCGGCTGGAGGCGCTGGAGGTCGGGGACACGGCCACCGACGTGCGCGCGGTCCTGTCCTGGTCGTATGAGCAGCTGAGCGAGTCGGCCGCGCGGATGTTCCGGCTGCTCGGCCTGCATCCCGGGCCTGACGTCTCGGTCGCTGCGGCAGCGAGCCTGGCCGGCGTTTCACGGTCAGAAGCGGCGGGCGCACTGCGCGAACTGACCCGGACCCACGTGGTGGCCGAGCCCCAGCCGGGCCGGTTCGCCTTCCACGACCTGCTCCGCGCCTACGCCTTCCAGCAGGCCGAAACCGTCGACAGCGAAGCTGACCGCCGGGCCGCCGCGCGCCGCTGCCTCGATCACTACCTGCACACCGCGCACGCGGGCGCGCTGCAGGCCAACCGCGTCCGCAAGCCGCTGGACCTGGCGCCCCCGGAACCGGGCGCGGTGCCGGAGGAGTTCTCCGGCCGTGGCCAGGCCCTGGCCTGGTTCGACGCCGAGTATCCGGTCATGGTCGGCCTGCTGACGCACGCCATCTCCACCGGTGACGACGAATCGGTCTGGCAGATCGTCTGGACCCTGGCGCCGTTCCTGTACCGCCGCGGCCGGTGGCACGAGTGCATCGGCATCCAGCGCCTGTCGCTGCGGGCCGCCCAGCGGCAGGGTGACCCGGTCGGCCTCGGGCACGCGCACTACGAGCTGGGCCGCGGGCTGGTCAACATCGGTAATTTCGCCGATGCCGAGCCGCATCTGTCCAAGGCGCTCGACATCTTCGGCCAGCTCGGTGACCGGGCGAACGAGGCGACCGTGCACCAGGGCTTCGGTCACCTGTTTGAGCAGCAGGGACGGTACGCCCAGTCGCTGGTGCACGCGCGGGAGGCACTGCGCGTGGTCCGGGAGATCGGCCCCGCCCAGACCGTGGCCAGCATCGAGAACAGCGTCGGCTGGCTGTACGCCCATCTCGGCCTGTGCGAGGAGGCGCTGGTCTACTGCCAGCGCTCGCTGAAGTTCCAGCGCGAGATCGGCCACCGCGCCGGTGAGGCGGATACCTGGGACAGCCTGGGCTACACGCACGGCCGGATGAATGACTACGAGCAGGCCGCCGAGTGCTACTCCCAGGCGGTGGAGGCCTTTCACGAGATCGGTGACCGCTACCACGAGGCCGGCTCGCACATTGGCCTCGGCGATGCCCAGCTGCACGCGGACGACCCGGTGGCGGCCCGTAAGAGCTGGGAGCAGGCGCTGGCCATCCTGGAGAGTATCCCGCACCCGGACGCCGAGCAGGCCCGGGAACGGCTCAGGAGCCTCGGGCCCGGCGGCGATCCGGGCGGGGAAGCGGGCCACGGGCCCGACGATGTCACCGACACCGCGCCGGCCGCCGGAGTCACCGGCAGCTGAGTGCCTGAGGCGGTCCCGCTCGGCCGCTACCCTAGATGTCGCGGGCGGCCACGGCCGCCTGGGTGCGATCCGCCCGGCGAGATCCGCATGGCGTGAGGGGACGAGATGGTGACGCTGGACACGACGAAGCTGCCGATGCGCGCGCTGCTACTGGAGAACATCCACCCAGACGCCGTTGCCCGGCTGACCAAGACCGGCTACGAGGTGGAAACGCGCAAGGGCGCGCTGAGCGAGGACGAGCTGATCGAGGCGCTGCCCGGCGTCAGCCTGCTCGGCATCCGCTCGCGGACGCACCTCACCGAGCGGGCCCTCGCGGCGGCGCCGGACCTGGTCGCGGTGGGCGCGTTCTGTATCGGCGTCAACCAGATCGATCTGGCCGCCGCGTCGCGGCACGGGGTCGCGGTCTTCAACGCGCCGTTCTCCAACACCCGCAGCGTGGTCGAGCTGGTGCTCGCGGAGATCATCTCGCTGGCCCGCCGGCTGCCGGAAAAGAACGCCAAGCTGCACCAGGGGGTGTGGGACAAGTCCGCCGCCGGCAGCCACGAGGTCCGCGGCCGGCGGCTCGGGATCGTCGGCTACGGCAACATCGGCGCCCAGTTGTCCGTGCTCGCGGAGAACCTGGGCATGTCGGTGTGCTTCTACGACATCGCCGACAAGCTGGCGCTCGGCAACGCGCGCCGCTGCGGCACGATGAACGAGCTGCTCGAGTCCGTGGAGACCGTCACCCTCCACGTGGACGGCCGGCCGGGCAACAGCGGGCTGTTCGGGGACGCCGAGTTCGCCGCGATGCAGCCGCGCAGCTTGTTCCTGAACCTGTCCCGCGGCTTCGTGGTGGACCACGAAGCCCTGCGGCGGAACATCAAGAGCGGGCATATCGCCGGCGCGGCCATCGACGTGTTCCCCGAGGAGCCCAAGGGCAGCGGGGAGGAGTTCACCTCGGTGCTGCGCGGCCTGCCGAACGTGATCCTCACCCCGCATGTGGGCGGCTCGACCGAGGAAGCGCAGCAGGACATCGGCGAGTTCGTGGCGGGCAAGCTGATCGACTACGTGGCGGCCGGGTCGGCCTCGCTCAGCGTCAACCTGCCCGCCATCGCGCTGCCGACCGCGCCCGGCACCCACCGCCTGGTGCACATCCACCAGAACGTTCCCGGTGTGCTGGCGTCCATCAACCGGGTGCTCGCCGACCATCAGGTCAACGTCGAGGGCCAGATGCTGGGCACCCGCGACGACATCGGCTACGCCATCACCGACATCGGTGCCGAGTACAGCGCCGAGGTCCTGGCCCAGCTTCAGGCGATGGACGTCACCATCCGGCTCAGAACCATTCGCTGTGTCTAATTAACGGACGGCGCCGGGACATTCCCTACAGCGGGGTGACGTACGCGCCGGAGATACCACCGTCGACCAGGAACGACGACGCCGTGATGAACGAGGCGTCGTCGCTGGCCAGGAAGGCCACGGCCGCGGCGATCTCGTCGGCCTCGGCGAACCGGCCCATCGGGATGTGCACGAGCCGCCGGGCCGCGCGCTCCGGATCCGAGGCGAACAGCTCCTGCAGCAGCGGCGTGTTCACCGGCCCCGGGCACAGCGCATTGACCCGGATTCCCTCGCGAGCGAACTGCACGCCCAGCTCGCGGCTCAGCGCGAGCACGCCGCCCTTCGAGGCCGTGTAGGAGATCTGGGATGTCGCCGCGCCCATCACGGCGACGAACGACGCGGTGTTGATGATGGCGCCCCGGCCCTGCCGCTGCATATAGGGGATGGCCTCCCGGCAGCACAGGTAGACCGAGGTCAGGTTGACCTCCTGGACACGGCGCCACGCGTCCAGGCCGGTGGTCAGGATCGAGTCGTCCTCCGGCGGAGAGATGCCGGCGTTGTTGAACGCGATGTCGACCGAGCCGTACGCGCCGAACGCCGCCGCGAACGCGTGGGCCACCTCCTCCGGCACGGTCACGTCGGCCGGCACGAACAGTCCCCCCGCCTCGGCCGCCGCCTTCTCACCCGTCGCTACGTCGACATCGACGGCCACCACGCTGGCGCCCTCGGCCGCGAAACGCCGGACGGTGGCCAGCCCGATGCCGCTCCCGGCTCCGGTGACCACGGCGGTCCGTCCCTCAAGTCGGCCCATGCCCGCTCCGTTAACTGGTCGCGATGAAAACGTTCTTTTCCTCGGTGAAAGCCAGCGGCGCGTCCGGGCCGAGCTCGCGGCCCAGCCCCGACTGCTTGAACCCGCCGAACGGCGTCGAGTAGCGCACCGAGGAGTGCGAGTTGACCGAGATGTTCGGGCTCTTGCCGCCCAGTTCCAGCGTGACCCGCTTGGTCTGGGCCGCGCACGCCGCCATGATGGCCTGCCCGACCGGTACCGAGCCGGTGAAGCAGATCTTGCGGACCGCCTCGTGCTCGACCAGGAAGCGGCCGACGACCGCACCCCGTCCGGGCAGGACCTGCAGCAGACCCTCCGGTAGGCCCGCTTCCCGCCCCAGCGCCGCCAGGTGCCGGGCCGTCAGGGGTGTCAGTTCGGCGGGCTTGAGCAGGACCGCGTTGCCGGCCGCGAGCGCGGGCGCGAGCCCCCAGGACGCGATCGGCATCGGGAAGTTCCAGGGGACGATCACGCCGACCACGCCGAGCGGCTCGTGGAAGGTGACGTCGAGGCCGCCCGCCACCGGGATCTGCCGCCCGTTCAGCCGTTCCGGTGCCCCCGCGTAGTGGGCGAGCACGTCCCGTACGGCGGCCGCCTCCCCCCGGGCGGTGGTGATCGGGTGGCCGGCCTCGGTCACCTCCAGCCGGGCCAGGGTCTCCACGTCGCGGTCGACCAGCCCGGCGAACGCGCGCAGCAGCCGGGCCCGGTCCGCGGGGGAGACCTGAGCCCACCCGGCGGCCGCCCGCACCGCCCGCCGTACCGCTTCCTCCGCCTCCTCCGGCGAGGTCTCCGTGACGGTCCCGGCCGCTTCCCCGGTGGCCGGGTTGGTGACGACGTGGGAGAACGGGCCCCCCGGGCCTGCCGGGCCCGCGGGCATCACCGGGGGCACGGGCGCCTCACAGCCGTTCGAAGCAACGGCGGAGCTCCCAGTCCGTGACGGCGGCGTGGTAGGAATCCAGCTCAACCCGCGCCATGTTGGCGTAGTGCGCCACCACGTCCGGGCCGAACGCCTCGGCCGCCAGCGCGGAATCCGACCAGAGCATCGCGGCCTCGTCCAGGGTGCCCGGCACCCGTGGGCCGCCGGCCGCGTAAGCGTTGCCGGACATCGGCGGCGGCAGCGGCATGGCCTGCTCGACCCCGGTGAGCGCGGCCGCCACCAGCGCCGAGGTGGCCAGATACGGGTTCACGTCGCCACCGGGCACCCGGCACTCGACCCGCAGCGACGGCCCGTGGCCGACCAGGCGCAGGGCGCACGTCCGGTTGTCCGGGCCCCACGCCACGGTGGTGGGGGCGAAGCTGCCGTCCTGGAATCGCTTGTAGGAGTTCACGTTCGGCGCGAGCAGCAGGGTCAGCTCGCGTATCCCGGCCAGCAGGCCGGCGATCATCTGGCCGCCCGTCTCCGAGAGCCCGTACGGGCCGTCCCCGGCCATCACCGGCCGCCCGTCAGAATCGCGGAACGACATGTGGATGTGGCAGGAGTTGCCTTCCTTGTCGTTCGGCTTGGCCATGAAGGTCAGGCTGCAGCCGTGCGCGGCCGCGATCTCCTTGGCCCCCGTCTTGTACACGACGTGCTGGTCGCACGTGGTCAGGGCGTCCCGGTAGAGGAACGCGATCTCGTGCTGCCCGGGATTGCATTCGCCCTTGGCCGACTCGACCGTCATGCCCGCCCCGGCCATGCCGAGCCGGATATCGCGCAGCAGCGGCTCGATGCGGGACGTGCCGAGCACGGAGTAGTCGACGTTGTACCGGTTGGCCGGGGTGAGCCCGCGGTAGCCGAGGTCCCACGCCTTCTCGTAGGAGTCCTCGAAGACGATGAACTCCAGCTCGGTGCCTGTGTAGCAGGTCCAGCCGTGCTCGGCGGCCCGGGCCAGCTGCCCCTTCAGCATCTGCCGGGGTGATGGGGCGACCGCGGTCCCGTCCGGCCACTGCACATCGGCCAGGACCAGCGCCGTGCGTTCCTGCCACGGCAGCATCCGGACGGTGGCCGGGTCGGGGATCAGTTCGAAGTCCCCGTACCCGCGGTCCCACGAGGTGAGGTCGTAACCGTCCACCGTGTTCATGTCGATGTCCACGGCGAGCAGGTAGGAGCAGGCTTCGGTGCCGTGCCGGATGACCTGGTCGACGAAGAACGGCGCGTGCAGGCGCTTGCCCTGCAGGCGGCCCTGCATGTCGGTCAGCGCGACGATCACGGTGTCGATGGTGCCCGCCCCGACCGCGACGCTGATCCCCTCGAAGCTGGCGGCCCCGAGCACGGCGCTGCCGGCCTGGTGGTTCGCCGCCCCATCTCCCATGTCGCCCACTAGGCCAGAGACTCCAGTTCATGCTCGATCGCGGCCAGTTCTTCCGCGCTGCCCTGCACCTTCGGCCCCTTGAACCAGCGCCGTGCGGAGACGAACCAGTAGATCGTGGCGAAGCCGAGCACGGCAACCACCGCGACCACGGTGTAGTTGAAGGTGCTCACCGTGACCGGCGCCGCGGTAGGCAGCATGAACAGGATGGAGATGAAGGCCACCCAGGCCACCGCGATGATCCCGATGGGCCGCGACCACCGGCCGAGGTGCCACGGGCCCGGTACGAAGTCCACGCCGCGCAGCAGCCGCAGCAGCGTCGGCAGCACGTACGCGACGTAGAGCCCGATCACCGCGATCGACGTCACCGCGACGTAGGCGGTGCTGTTCCACAGGTAGGGCAGGCCGAGGATGAGCGCGCCGGCGGCCGCCAGCCAGATCGCGTTGGTCGGCGTCCGGGTCCGCGGGTTGATCTTGTGCCAGTGCGCCGAGCCGGGCAGCGCGCCGTCCCGGGAGAAGGCGTAGATCATCCGCGAGTTCGCGGTGACGGACGCCATGCCGCAGAACAGCTGCGCCCCGATCGCCACGACGAGCAGCAGCTTGCCGCCGGTGTTGCCGATCGCGTCGACGAAGATCTGGGCCGGCGGGACGGCGGCCCCCAGTTCGCCGTTGTAGTGCTGGATGGCGAAGGTGATGCCGATCAGCAGGACCCAGCCCGCGGCGAGCGAGACCAGGATCGAGGTGATGATCCCGCGGGGGCCGGCCGTGGACGCGTCACGGGTCTCCTCGGTCATGTGCGCCGACGCGTCGTACCCGGTGAACGTGTACTGCGCCAGCAGCAGGCCGAGCAGCGCGACGTAGAACGTCGAGCCCCAGCCGGTGTCGTTGACGAAGTGCCCGAACACATACGACGCGGACTGGTGGTGGCTGGGCACGAAGGCCAGCACGCCGACGATGAGCAGCACGCCGACGATGTGCCACCAGACGCTGATGTCGTTCAGCTTGGCCACGATGCCCACGCCGAACTGGTTGAGCAGGGCGTGCAGCACGAGGATCGCGGCGAACAGCACGATCGTGTGCCACGGCCTGGTGTCGAAGCCCCACTGCAGGTCGAGCAGGGCGTTGAGGAAGAACGCCGCGCCGAAGTCGATGCCGGCCGTGACCGCGACCTGGCCCAGGAAGTTGAACCAGCCGGTGTACCAGGACCAGGCCGGCGCGTTCCGCTTGGCGAGCTTGGCCGACCAGTAGTACAGGCCGCCGGCCGTCGGGTAGCTGGAGCACACCTCGGCCATGGACAGTCCGACCAGCAGCGTCATCACCCCGACGAAGGGCCAGCCCCAGGTGATCAGAGCCGGCCCGCCGGTCTTCATCCCGGTGCCGTACAGGGTGAGGCACCCGGACAGGATCGAGATGATCGTGAACGAGACGGCGAAGTTGGAGAAGCCGGACATGTGCCGCCGGAGTTCCTGCGCGTAGCCCATTTCGTGCAGGCGGCTCTCGTCGGCGCTGATCGTTGCGGCGGCCACTGCGGCGCCGGGCGCGCCTGCCGGGCCGGTGCCCGCGGTGCCGGGCGGGATGGCGGTCTCATCGGCTGGCATGGGGCCTCCCCAGACAACAGCTCACCAATGCAGCGGCGCATATGGATAAAACTGATCCATTGAACTACAGGTATTGACCCATTACGGACGGGCGGTGTCAAGATCAGAGTGAGCCCGTTCTGCCGCTTCATCCCCAGGGGCCACGTGGTCATTGGCACTGCCGAGGAAGCCGCGCAGCAGCGCCGCCGTCCCGTCGGTGTGCTCCTCCATGGCCTGGCGCGCCCCCTCCGGGTCGCCGGCCAGGATGGCCCGGACGATGCCGGCGTGCTGGATGTTCGAGTGCACGAGGTTGCGCTCCAGCATGGGGATGGCGTTGAGCAGGTCGACCAGCCGGACCCGCACCTCGACCACGCTGGTGGTCAGCAGCGCCGAGCCCGCGGCCTCGGCGATGGCCAGGTGCAGCCGCGTGTCGGCCTGCCGGTAGCCCGCCAGCTGAGCGTCCTCGACCGCGGCCAGGCTCGCGGTCAGTTCTTCCCGCTGCCGGCGGCTGAGCGTGGCGCGCGCGGCCGTCTCCGCCGCCCCGGCCTCCACCACCCGGCGGAAGGTGAGGGCGTCGGCCAGCAGGTCACCCATGCTCTGCGCGGTCCGGGTGAGCTCGCCGTACGCGAGCGGGTGGGGCTGGTAGGTGACGAACGTGCCGCCGAACCGGCCCCGCCGCGTCTGCACGTAACCCGCGCTGGCCAGTTCGCGCAGCGCGTCACGGATGGTGACCCGGCTGACGCCGAGCCGCCCGGCCAGTTCCCGTTCCGGTGGCAGCCGGTCCCCGCGGGAATGCACGCCCAGCCGGATGCCGTCGAGCAGCCGTTCCAAGGTCTCCTCGAACGCGTTGCCCGTCCGGACCGGGCGGAATACCGCGTCGGTGATAGCGGACGAGCCTTCCGGCACGGCGGGGCTGCCTCCCGGCTGGATGCAGCGGCGGCTCCAGCTGCGTAATGGACCAAGAATAGACCGTGCTGGCCCAGGGGGACGACCCCCTGGAACCCCCGCTGCGCTTCGCGCCCGCGCGGTGGTACTTCGCCGACACACCGGCCACTCACCGGGCCTGAAGGCCCGGTTCGCTGGGCCGGTAACGAACGCCTCGCCGTAACCCGCGCCTGGTACCCGCCGACAGCACCGGCCGCTCACCCAGGCCTTCGGCCTGGGGTCGCTGGGCCGGTAACGAACACCTGGCCGTTGTTCACCGGCCGCTCACCCGGGCTGAAGCCCGGGACTCGCTGGGCCGGTCACGAGCGCCTCGCCGTAACCCGCCTGGGGTGCTCGCCGGGACACCGGCCGCTCGCCCGCGCGGCACCATGGCGGCGGCACTGACCAGGGCGCGGAACAGGCGCTGGTCGGTGCCCTCCTCCGGATGCCACTGCACCCCGATCGCGAATCCGGCCGCCCCCGGCGCATCCGCGAACTCCAGCGCCTCTACGGTCCCGTCCGCCGCCCATGCGGTAGCGGCCAGTCCCGCACCGAGCCGGTCGACCGCCTGATGGTGATGCGTGGGGACCTCGACCCAGTGCCCGTCCCCGGCCGGCCAGTCGAAACCGTCGTCCGCCCCGGGACCGTCCGCCCGGGCCCCGTCCGCCGCAGGCCCGCCCGGCGTGAGAATCCGGCCGATCGCGCCCGCTCCGCCGATGCGGACCATGTGCCGGCCGAAGTCGTCGCCGATCCCGGAGTGCTCCTCGTGCCCGACGACGTGCGGGAGGTGCTGGTGCAGCGTCCCGCCCCGGATGACGTTGAGGAGCTGGATGCCGCGGCAGATGGCCAGCAGCGGCCGCCCGGCCTGCAGCGCGCTGTCGAGCAGGGCCAGCTCCCAGGCGTCGCGTTCGGCGTCGGGCGCCCCCGTCGCGGGGTGCATGGCCGCGCCGTACCGGGATGGGTCGACGTCCCCGCCGCCCGCCACGACCAGGCCGTCGAGGTCGGCCACGGTGGCGGCCGCCTCCGCGGCGGTGCCGCCGGGCGGCAGCAGCACCGGCCGCCCGCCGCCCCGGCGCACAGCGTCCACGTACGTGCGCGGCAGCACCGCGGCGGGCGCCGACCAGTCCCGCCACCTGGCGGAATCGCTGTAGGTCGTGATGCCGATCAGGGAGCTCATAAAGACAGAAGTTACCTGGGGTGCAAAGGAACACCTGGCAGCGGTGGCGCCGCCAGCGGATCACCCGGATAACCGGCCCACCTCGCCGAACCGTCCGGCCGCCCAGTCGGCGCGGAACTGAGCGATCTCCTCGCCGGTCCGGGCGACGAAGTTCCACCACATCACCAGGCGCTCGGCGAACGGCTCCCCGCCCACTACGAAGAATCGCCCGCCGCCGGGGCCGGGCGGCGCCAGCCGCAGCGCGGAGCGGCCGATCGGAATGTGCGCCATCAGCCCAGGCTCAATGTGCACCCCGGGCCCGTCCGTTCCGTGCGCGGGGGTGCACCGGCGCGGGCCTGTCGACCGCGAGCACGCCGTACTCGAAGTCCGGGCGCAGCGCCAACGCCGCCTCCGCCCCGGCCGGGACGGTCACCTCAGGCCCACCAGCGGGCTGTACACGGTGGCGGGGGCCGCTCGCCGCCCTGTTACACCGCGCCGGTCCCGAAGTAGTGAAATGTATTCCCCTGGTGGTTCTGTACGGTAACTTTCTGCGGCGCGCTCCACGAGCCGCACGGCCCGGGGCTGACACAAGTACGCTTCTCCATGTCAATGGTGTACTGCTGGTAGCGGAAACCGACGTCGAACCAGCCGGAGCCGCCCGGCTTGATAGTCACCGAGTTTCCCGCGGTCACCGTGGTCGAGTAGCTGACATTGAAGCCGATCGACGCGGAGACAGAACCCGCGGAGAAACTTGCGGAGCCGCTGATGGATTCGCTGACGGTACGGCCTTCGGAACAGTTTACGCTCTGTGTATAACTTGCCTTGGTGACATAGTTGCAGCGCGTCCAGTCGCCGCTGTAGGTACCGACGTAGTGCTTGTTGATTCCGCGTATTTCCTGATATACAACGCGCGGCGCGGCCGGTGCGTGGCTGGCCGCCAGGGCGGGACTACCTGCTATGACCGTGACAGCCACCGCCATGGCTGGGACAAACGCGATTTTTCGCCCGTTCACCTGGCTACCTCACAAAACTCTTTGTCCCGAAATGACCTGCTCACGAGGATCATAGTGGATGGCTGAGCGCGGCGTGAAATTATCACCGAATATGGAGAAATGTGGTGAGCTGCTCACCGAAAGACATCCGGGCTCACTTAATGGCGCTACTTCCTAATTGCGCACTGCCTGCGCAATTAGCGTGGCGAATGCGCCGGGCGCCTCCTCGGCGATGTGGTGACCTGACGTGATCGGCGTGCCCGACAAATCATCCGCCCACGCCCGCCAGACGCCCACCACGTCGCCGTACAACTGTTCCATGTCGTCGCGGGTGGCCCAAACGATCCGGGTGGGACAGCGGATCCGGCGCCCGGTCGCCCGGTCCGCGTCGTCGGCCGCGCGGTCGGGTCCGAGCCCGGCGCGGTAGTCCTCACACATGGCCAGCACGGTGGCGGGGTCATGGATCGCGGCCATGAAATCCGCCCAGTTCTCCTCGCCCATCAGCGGCCTCTTGTCCTGGCTGTGGTACCAGGCGTCCGGGTCGGCGCTGATCACCCGGTGCGCCTCCGCGGCCGGATTGCCGAGGAAGAACCAGTGCCACCAGGCCCGGGCGAATCGGGCATCGCAGCGTTCGAGCGCCTCGCCGATCGGCACGGCGTCGGCGATCACTAGGTGGCTGACCGCTTCGGGGTGGTCCATGGCGAGCCGGAACGCGACGTAGGCGCCCCGGTCGTGGCCGGCCACGGCGAACCGCTCGTAGCCGAGCTCCCGCATCAGGGTCAGGCAGTCCCCGGCCATGGCGCGTTTGCTGTAGCTGCTGTGATCGTCGGTAACCTGCGGTTTCGACGACCGGCCGTAGCCGCGCAGGTCCGGGCACACGACGCTGAAGTCCTGCGCGAGCAGCGGAGCGACCCGGTGCCAGGTCGCGTGGGTGCGCGGATGGCCGTGCAGTAGCAGCACCGGGTACCCGGAACCGCCGTGGCGGACCCGCAGCTGGACCGGGCCAACGTCGACGTACTCCAGCACGAATTTCTCGAACACGGCCGCCGCCCCCTTCACTGGTGTTCTTACTGGGCGCCCAAGAGCGAGCCCGGCGCGCTCGCCTTCGCCGCCCCGCCCAGGGTAGTGATGTCGTGCCCGAAGCCGGACGGGGCCCGGTACCGCGAGCGGGCCGACGTGACGACGGGCAGCGACGACGTGCGCAGTACCCGGCGGCCCTGCGCCTGCAGCGCGGCCACCAGCGCGCGGTCCTCGCCGGTGCGCAGCGGCCGGAAGCCGCCCACGCCCAGGTAGGCCGGCGCGGTGAAACCGAGGTTGGCCCCGTGCACGTGCGGATGCGGGCCCTCCCATACCCTGTAACGGCGGGCGAACTCGGCCGCCGTCCCCGGCGGGTGGCCCGTCCAGTCGGTCACCGTCACGGTCCCGGCGACCGCCTCCCAGCCGGCCGCCGCGTACCGCAGTTGCCGCGCAAGCCAGTCCGGTGGCACCCGCGAGTCCGCATCGGTCGTGGCCAGCCACAGGCCCGTGACGCCGGTGGCCGGCACGTTCCGGTTGACGTGCCGCAGGATCTCCCGCAGGCCGGCCGCCCGCGCCCGTCCCACGTTCCGCGCGCCGAGCGCGACCACCGTCGCGCCCGCCTCCCGGGCCAGCCGGGCCGTGCCGTCCGAGCAGGCGTCGGCCGCCACCACGACCCGGACCCGCAGCCCGGGCCACCTCATCCGAGCGTGCGCGGCGGCGGCGCGCAGCGCGGCCAGGCCGCCGGGCAGCAGTTCTTCCTCGTCGTGGGCAGGCACGACGACACCAACGGAACTGATCACCCGGTAAGGCCCTCGGCGGCCGCGACGGACACCGAGGCGGGCTCGGTGCCCGCCGGGACGGTCAGGTATACCTGGGCCAGGAAGTCCGGCTCCCGGTGGTCGGCGATCAGCGTGAGCTCCGGGCGCGCGGCGATCACCGCGTGCACCTCGTCGCCGGTCCGCGGGTAGCGGGCGACCGGATGCCGCCAGTGCACGGCCAGCAGGGTTCCGCCGGGGTTCAGCGCGGCGGTGGCCAGGCCGAGCGTCCGGCGCAGGTCATCGTCGCCGAGGTAGTAGAGCATCTCGGAGAAGACCACCAGGTCGAAGCGCCTGGAGCCAGCCGGCCAGCCCCCCGGTACCGCCCCTCGCTCCACCCGAACGTGCGGGAAGGCGGCTACCCGCCGGGCCGCCGCGGTGACCGCGGCCGCCGAGAGGTCGCACGACAGCAGGGCGTCGCAGCGCGGGGCGAGCATTGCCGTCAGCTCGCCGATGGAGCAGCCCGGCTCGAACGCGCTCCCGTACCGCGCGGCAGGCAGCATCGCCACGCTGATCGCGTACTTCCGGCGCTCGTACCAGCGGGACGTGAACCCCCACGGATCCGGTGAGGCCGCGTACTTGCCGTCGAAGTACCCGGCCCCGAGTGTCTCCCGGGCGGTCAACTGATCAGCACTTCCTGGTCGCGGACGAAATGCGCGATGACGTCGGGCGGCAGCACCGGGGGACGCTGCGGGCCGCGCGGCCGGAGCTGGCTGGCGAAGCAGTCGATGGCTGCGCGCTTGCGCCGGGCGGCCCCGGACGACAGCGGCACCCGGACCGCAGCCTCCCAGGGCACCCGCGAGTCACGCGGATGGGCCCAGTGCCACGTCCAGATCGGATAGGACAGCAGCCTGGTGCCCGCGGCCGCGCACGCCCTGCGCGCGGCGCGCCCCGCAGCCTCGTGGTCGGCGTGCAGGTCCCCGTCCCACGGCGCCAGGCACACCTGGAAACCGGATACGAGCTCGCGGAGCGCCTCGCGTACCTCCGGTTCCCGGCGGCTCACGCCGGTGTCGGGTATCCGCAGCCGCACGATCTCGGCCGGGGCGCCGAGGCGGCCCAGCGCCGTGGTCGTCTCCGCCGCGCGCTGTTCGGCCAGCTTCCCGGCCGCCACCTGGTCCATGCCGGGGTGGGAGGCCTCGCCGTCGGTGATGGCCACCAGCCGCAGCCGGACGCGGGTGGCGGCCAGCATGGCCAGCAGACCGCCGACGCCGAGCACCTCGTCGTCCGGGTGCGCGGCTACGACCACGACACTCGACCATCCGCTGGTGTCGAGCACGGGGAGCTCGTTCAGCAGGCGCCAGGATCGCCACTCCTCCTCCGCGGTACCTGGCGCGTCGATCGCATTGGGCTCGGCGTCACCCCCGTGATCGGCCCCGTGATCGGCACCGTGTGCCGCGCCTTGGGCCGCCGTCACCAGCCGCTCCCGTCCCGGGCTACCCGCCGGCCCAGCTCTTCCAGATCCCGTTCTGCGTGATGCTGCCGCAGGTAGACCATGAGGTCGGCCGCCCGTCGGGCGTGCCCGGCGTCGTGGCCCAGCGGTCCCGCGCCGAGGGCGTGCCCCACCCGTGTGAGGACGTCGGCGGCGACGCCTTCCACCAGCGTCCGGACCCGCAGCGTGCGGCGCATCGAGGCGTCCTTGCGGTCCAGCGGGTCATCGTCGATCTCGTCCGCGGCCTGATCCAGCGCGGCCGACGCCGTCCGCAGCCCGATGTCGATGGCGCCCAGGTGCGCGTACGCGTGCGGCCCCACGTCGCGTTCCCGTGCGGCGGTCAGCAGCGGCCGCGCCAGGCCGCGCGCCCCGCCGTACCAGCACGCGGCCACCCCGCACCCGCCATGGCCGAACCCCGGCCGCGCGGTGTAGCCGCCGGGCGGCCCGACCGGTTCGGCCGGCACGTTCCCGAAGCGCACGTCGAGGGTGTCGCTGCCGGCCATACCGACCGCGGGCCAGGTGCCGGAGATCGGCCGCACGCCGTCCTCGCTGGTCCGGACGGTGAACAGCCGCACGCCGTCGGCGGCGTCCGCGGTGACCAGGGCGTGCGTGCACACCCGGGCACCGGAGCAGTACTGCTTGGTGCCCTCCAGCCACCAGCTGCCGTCGTCTCGCTGCTCGGCCGCCAGCGATGGCCCCGGCGGCCGCGCCGCCCATACACCCCACCGGGGGAGCGGGGAGCCCGGCTCGGCCGGGGCATCGTGCGGTGCGCTCAGTTCGTCGAGGATCGCGAGCGCGTCGGCGTGCCCTTCTCCCAGCCGCGCCAGCGACAGGTCCGTCTCGGCCAGGGCGGCCAGCGCGGCCCAGCGGACCCGGGTCCGCCCGTGTCCCGGCAACGGCAGGCCGAGCCGGCCGTCGTCCACCACCGCGGTGAACGCCCGCGCCGTCTCTTCCCAGGGTTCCGGCAGGTCAAGAGTCATCATCACGCCCCGCCAGCTACCCCAGGATTCGCGTCTCTACCCTGTTGGCCCGGGGGGCGACCCCCGGAACCCCCCGTATGCGCTCCGCGCCCCGCGGTGGTACGTCGCCGACACGCCGGCCGCTCACCCAGGCCTTCGGCCTGGGGTCGCTGGCCGGTAGCGATCGCCTCGCCGTTGCCCGTGCGGCTTGCTCGCCGATAGCACCGGCCGCTCACCCGGGCCGTTGGCCCGGACTCGCTGGGCCGGTAACGGTCGCCTCGCCGTAACTGTGCTGGCCCGGGGAGCGCCCCTGGAACCCCCTCCATCGCTTACGCGTCCCGCTTACCTGTCCCAGCCGGTAAGTACCGCGTCACGCGATGATCATGCGGGGCCCCGGCCGTGCGGTGAGCCGCACCCGGGAAAAATATGAAAAGTTAAGAATGTCCTGTGAGACCGGCTGAGACACTGCTTGGCGGATTCGCCCGGGGGTACGATCCGGTCGTGCCGTGGCCGCTGAGCAGGAGGGCGTTCCTGGCGGCTGTGGGCGCTGCGGCAGGCGCGGCCGCCGTCGGCAGCGCGGCCGCGGGGGATGCGCTGCAGCTCACCCCGCCGGCTCGCGTGCCCATGACGACCGGTTACGCGCCGGACGGCACAGCGGGCGTCACCGCGGCCTTCCCCGTGTCCCAGGTGCGGCTCCTGTCAGGTCCGTTCCGGGAAAATCAGCGCCGTAACACCAGCTATCTGCTGTTCGTGGACCCGGACCGGCTGCTGCGTTCCTTCCGGCTGAACTACGGCCTCACGTCCACCGCCCGCCCGTGCGGTGGCTGGGAGGCGCCGCATATCGACATACGCGGGCACAACACCGGCCATCTCATGTCGGCTCTGGCCTTGACCTGGGCGAACACCGGCGACCGGGCGGCTCTGGACAAGGGGCGGTATGTGGTCCGCCAGCTCGCCGCACTGCAGGGCCGCGCCGCGGCGGCCGGGTTCAGCCCCGGCTACCTGTCCGCCTTCCCGGAGAGCTACTTCGACCGGCTCGAGGCGGGGCATCCCCCCTGGTCGCCGTACTACATGATCCACAAGTACCTGGCCGGGTTCATCGACCAGTACCAGCTGGCCGGGGACGAGGTCGCCATCGAGGCCGCGATCTCGCTCGGGGACTGGGTGGACTGGCGCACCGGCCGCCTCACCTACGACCACATGCAGCGCGTCCTGGAAACCGAGTACGGCGGCCTGCCCGAGGCACTCACCAACCTGTACACGATCACCGGCCAGCAGCGGTACCTGCTGGCCGCCGAGCGCTTCTACCACGCCCGCGTCCTGGATCCAATGGCCAGGGGGCAGGACAAGCTGGACGGCCTGCACGCCAACACCACGGTGCCAAAGGTCATCTCCTGCCTGCGACTCTGGGAGGAAACCGGCACCGATCTCTACCACCGGGTCGCGGTGAACTTCTGGCGGATGGTGGCCCGCGACCACACCTACGCCGTCGGCGGCGCCAGCAACTACGAGCATTTCCACCGGCCGGGAGCCATCGCCGGGCAGCTCTCCAACTACACCTGCGAGAACTGCGTCAGCTATAACATGCTGAAGCTGACCCGCCTGCTGCATTTCCACCAGCAGGACCGGACCGACCTGGTCGACTACTACGAGCGTGCGCTGTTCAACCAGATGCTCGGTGAGCAGGACCCGGACTCGGCGCATGGGTTCAACATTTACTACACGGGCCTGTCGCCGGGCGCCTTCAAGCAGCAGCCGATGAACTACTTCCCGCGCGGCAACCCGGACGTCTACGCCACCGACTACAATACTTTTACCTGCGACAACGCGACCGGGATGGAGACGCAGGCGAAGTTCGCCGACACCATCTACTCCCGCGATGAACGCGGGATCTTCGTGAACCTGTTCGTCCCGTCCGAGCTGACCTGCGCGGACCGCGCGGTGACGCTGCGCCAGACGACCCGCTTCCCGGACGAGCCGAGCACCCGCATCGAGATCACCGCGGGCCTGGCCCTGATGGCGATCCGGGTCCGCGTCCCGGCCTGGACGGCATCGGCCCCGGTCGCGCGGCTGAACGGCCAGCCGATCCCGGTGACTGCGCGCGCGGGCGGCTGGCTCGCCGTGGACCGGCTCTGGCAGCGCGGGGACGTCCTGGAGGTCACGCTGCCGATGCGGCTGACGCTCGAGCCAGCACCCGACGACCGGACCGTGCAGTCGGCGGCGTACGGCCCGGTCGTGCTGAGCGGTGCCTACGGCCGGGACAATCGGACCACGATGCCGCGCCTGAAGCCTGGCTCGCTGGCCGCGGAGGGCGGCCCGCTGACGTTCGGTGCGAAGGCGGACAGCCAGGACGTTCGGCTGCTCCCGGTGGCCCGGGCCCAGCACCAGCACTACAACGTCTACTGGAAGACCGCCTGACGCTGCCTGCGCGTATGTTCTAAGCGCCTGCATCTAACTGCATGGACGTCGTTGGTCAGCGTTGGCCGTGATTGGCCGTATTCGGCTCTGTGTTACCCCAGTATTGCCCCGGCCGGCTGGCCGCACGGCGCCCTTGCGCGACCGGCGCTCGCGCAGCTCCTCCTCGGCCGCGGCGAGGCCGACCAGGTCGGCCTCGCCGCCGTGCCGCCGGATGTGGGCCAGGAGATCCTCTCCCGGCGCGCCCGCGAAGGGGCTCAATGCCAGGCGCCGTCAGTCTTTGCGGCGTTGCGGTAGCTGCCCTCAGCGACACGACGGGGTGTCTCCTGCCACTCGCGGATGACCCTTCGCCTGCCGTCCGGGCTTTTCGGCCAGTTGTCCCTCGTCACCAGCGCACCGGCATAAAGCGGCTCCCAGGAAATGGCGTAGAAAACGTCCGCCCCCGGCAATAGCGTCCGAAGCGCGTGAACTGCGCGCCGGTGATACCACTTGCTCACCACGGTGAGCGGCACCCCCCGGCTGATGGCTTCGCGCAGGAATGGCAGCGACAGCTCGACGTTCTGCCAGGTATTCGCGATTTGTTCCTCGACCCGGATCGAGTTATCGGCCACCCCGGCCGCACGGATCCGGGCCGGCGGAATGTCCGGAACTATTCCGGGCAGCCCAGTTCGGCCGCGTCGGCGTCCATGACGATCCGGGCCAGGGTGCCCTCAACCGCGGCCGGGCCGGGCCGGCCCGGCAGGAGCACGGGGGCCAGCACGCCGAACACCCGCTGGACGGCCGGCCCGTCGTAGTCCTCCAGCGCCGGCGTGGCCCGCAGGAAGACCTGGCCCCCGGGCAGCACGCTCACCTCGTCGAAGCAGCCGGACGCGGCGAGCGCGGCCCCCCCGCCGAGGCGGGCCGCCAGTTCGGCCGCGCACACCGTCACCCAGGAGTAGCCGCGCAGCACCTCCCGGCAGTGCGGCACGGCGGGAGGCTCGGCCGCCACGCCGAGGATGGCCCGCTCCAGCGCGGTCGCGTGGATGTTCGCATCGTCGGTGACGTGCCCGTAGTGCGCGCCGGCCGCCACCGCCTGTTCCTTGAGGAAACCCGCCCACGCGAGCTGGACCGGCGCCGACCCGCGCCAGCCGGCCAGGTCCGGCGGCGCCTCCGCCTCGAACCGGGCCCACCGCGGGTGGGTGGTGCTGCGGTGCACGGCGATGAGCGCCCCCGGTCCGGGGCTGACCGGGCGGCCGTCCGGGCCCAGCGGCATCAGCTCCAGGCTGACGTGAAAGGGGTACGAGCGCTCCAGCCCGTCCAGCATCCGGCGCCACATACGCGCGGAGTACGGCATGACGGTGCCGCCCAGGGTGTGCGGCTGCTGCTGCACCCGGAGCCGGGCCCAGGCGCCTCCCGGCGGTCCCCACGGGGCATCGTCGTCGGCGGGCGGTTCCGCGGCGAACGTGCCGCCCCGGCCGAGACGGCGGTCGATGTCCGGGAACAGCACCCGGCGCGCCCCGGTCAGCCAGTCACGCGCCAGCCGGGCGAAGTCAGCACGAGATCCGGGCTGGGCCACCAGCTCGGCATGAAGATTACTCATTGGGCCTTTTCCGGCCCCCGCCGGGGCGACACTATCCGGGCCCAGTACTTATCCCCTGCAGTTCCTCTGGATGCGGGTCCTGCGATGCGGGGACGGCCGGTCAGGCGACGGGCGCCTCGATGGGGACGTACGCGGGGACGCCGGTGAAGCGGGCGGTCAGCGCCTTCTGCACCCGCGGGAGGAGAAAGGCCGGCAGATACGCGCCGAATTCAGCCGGATCGGTGAACCGCCAGTCGTCGAGTTCTTCCGCCTGGAGCCGGATGGCGTCCGGGTCGGCCAGGACGCCGCCGTCGAAGATGAAGCTGATCATCGGCTTGAGCCGCTCGTCATCGGGAGCCGCCCAGCTCACGGCCAGCATCGGCCCGGTGGGCAGCAGCAGGCCGAGTTCCTCTTCGACCTCACGGAAGCAGCCCACGTGCGGTGGCTCCCCCTGCTCCAGGATTCCGCCGGGCAGCGACCACCCTTCCCGGTAGTTGGGCTTGACCAGGAGCACCCACGCGGACGGGCCGTCGGTGTCGGTGATGAGCGCGGAGGCCGATCCGTACATAGTGGGGAGAGAGGCGTACCAGCTCTGGGCGTCCATTGGGGTCACGGAATCCCAGCATAGAGGGGGTGGGTGAGGTCCGGGCTACCAGAGGGTGGCGTCTTGGGCGGCCATCGCCGCCGCGCCCTCCAGCCGGAGCAGCAGTTCCTTGCGGTCCAGGCCACCGCCGTACCCGGTGAGGCCGCCATCCGCGCCGATGACCCGGTGGCAGGGGATGATGACCGCGATCGGGTTCTGCCCGTTGGCCGCGCCGACGGCGCGGGACGCCGCGGGCGACTTGCCGAGCAGGCGTGCGATCGCGCCGTAACTGGTCGTGGTGCCGTAGGGGATCCGGGTCAGCGCGGACCACACCGCCAGCTGGAACGGCGAGCCCTGCGGGGACAGCGGCACGTCGAAGTCACGCCGCTCGCCCGCGAAGTAGGCCCGCAGTTGCCCCGCCACCGTGGCGAACGCCGTCGGCTCGCGCCGTGCCCCGGGCGGGGTGCTCGGCGGCCGCCCGCCCGGCGCGCCCAGCATGTACAGCCCGGTCAGCCCGTCGTCGCTGCCGGTCAGCAGCAGGTCGCCGATCGGCGAGGGCACCTGGTGCACGTAGCACGGAGCGTCCGGGTCCAGCGCGGCAAACGGCGCGATCATGCGTTTTCCCTCTCGATGATGGCCCACAGATGCTGGAGCGCGTAGGAGCGCCACGGCCGCCAGCTTTCGGCCTCCCGCGCGGCGGACGCCGGGTCCGAACGGACCCCGAGGGCGGCCAGCCCGTGCCGGACCCCCGCGTCCGTGGGCAGGAACGCGTCCGGGTCGGACAGCGCGCGCATCCGGATGTATCCGGCCGTCCACGGCCCGATACCGGGCAGCGCCAGCAGCGCGGCCTCGGCATCGTCCCGGCTGGCCCCCGGGTCCAGGCTCAGGGCCCCTGACGCGAGCGCCGTAGCCAGCCCGACCAGGGCCCGCGCGCGGCTGCGCGGCATCGGCAGGCGACCCGGGTCGGCTTCGGCGAGCGTTTCCGCGGCCGGGAAGCAGTGTGTGAGCGCGGCCCCACCATCATTCCCGCGGGCATCCCCGTCGGCCCCATCTGCCCCGTCAGCCCCAGGACGGGTCCCAGCGCCCCCGCTGGCCCCGCTAGGCTCGCCCATCGGCGCCGCGTTGACCGGCCGTTCCAGCGGCTTGCCGTACGCGGCGGTCAGCCGCGCGCCGAGACGGCGGGCGGCCGCCACGGACACCTGCTGGCCGAGCACCGCGCGGATGGCCAGCTCCGCCCCGTCCACGTGCCCGGGCACCCGCCGGCCGGGGCAGGCGGTCACGGCCGGCCGCAGGATCTCGCTCCGGGACAGGAACGCCGCGACCGCCGCCGGGTCGGCGTCCAGGTCGAGCAGCCGCCGGCAGCGCTGGACCGCGGGCGCGAGGTCCCGGAGGTCCTGAAGCTGGAGCTCGCAGTCGATGTGCGAGGCCGGGGGCTGCGCAGGCCGTAGTGCGGCCACGCCCGTCCCGTTCGGAAGGTTGAGGGTCCTCCGGTAGATGCCGCCGGTCACCGATTCCACGCCGGGGATGGCGCGCGCGGCGAGGAATCCGAGCATCCGGCCGATATCGATCGGCGGCCGGTACGCGAGCCGCAGCCGGATGATTCCCGGCGGTGTGGCCGGCCCGGTCGCCGGCCCGGTAGTCGGTGCGGTGGCGGGCCAGCGGCGGGCGGCGCGTTCCCGCAGCTCGCCCGGCGCTGCCGCGAAGACCTCGCGGATCGTCGCGTTGAACTGCCGGATGCTGGCGAACCCGGCGGCGAACGCGATCTCGGACAGCGGCAGCGCGGTGGTCTCGATCAGCACGCGCGCGGTCTGCGCGCGCTGCGCGCGGGCCAGCGCGATCGGCCCGGCACCGAGTTCGGCGGTCAGTGCCCGGTTGACCTGGCGCTCGCTGTAGCCGAGACGCCGCGCGAGGCCGGTGACGCCTTCCCGGTCCACCATTCCGTCGCCGATCAGCCGCATCGCGCGGGCGGCCAGGTCGGCCCGGACGTTCCATTCGGGTGAGCCGGGCGACGCGTCCGGGTGGCAGCGCTTGCAGGCCCGGAAGCCCGCCTCCTGGGCCGCGGCGGCGCTGGGGTAGAAGCGCATGTTCGCGCGTTTCGGGGTGATCGCGGGGCAGCTGGGGCGGCAGTAGATCCCGGTCGAGGTGACCGCGATGAAGAAGACGCCGTCGAAGCGGGCGTCCTTGCTGACCGCCGCCTCGTACTGCTGCCTGTCGTCCACGCCTCCACCCTGCCAGCGGCCGCCGGCACTGCGCTAGCGGGAATCGGACATCAACAGTGCCGGGCCTGCCCGGCGCTCGCTGGTAGCGTGCACGGCAAGGGCCACGGCGTACGCCGCGCGAAGGAGCAGAAGTCATGCAGCCGGAAATCAAGGGCACCACCATGCCAGTGCTGGAAGTAACGCTCCAGCCGGGTGAGCAGCTGATCTCGACCCACGGCGAGCTGTCCTGGATGTCGGCGAACATGCAGATGTCGCAGACCACCGGGGGCGGCGGCTTCATGAAGGGCCTGAAGCGCGTGATGGGCGGCGGCGGTATCTTCCTGACGCGGTATGAGCCGTCGGGCGGCCCCGGCATGATTGCGTTCGCCGCGAAGATACCCGGCCACATCGTGCCGGTCGACATCAGCCCCGGGCACTCCTATCTCGTGCACCGGCATGGCTGGCTGTGCGGCACGCCCGGCATCACGCCGAGCATCGGCGTGCAGCAGTCGTTCCGTGGTGGCCTGTGGGGCGGGGACGGATTCCTGCTGCAGCGCCTGGACGGCGAGGGCCGCGCCTGGATCGAACTGTCCGGCGAACTGATCCACTACACGCTCGGACCTGGCCAGTCGCTGCTGGTGCATCCCGGCCACGTCGGCATGTTCGAGGCCAGCGTCCAGTTCCAGATCACCCGGGTGCCGGGCATCACGAACATGGTTTTCGGCCAGGACGGCTTCCACCTGGTCGCGCTGACCGGCCCGGGCCAGATCTGGCTCCAGTCGATGCCGCTGGCCAACCTCGCCCACGCGCTCGCGCCGTACATCGCCCAGCAGATCGCCCCGGAAGCGGCCGGCACCGGCGCCGCGGCGGGCACCGTCGGCGGCATCATCGGCAACATCATGCGCAGCTGACGCGGCCGCTCCCGGTGAGGGAATTCCGTCTTTTCCGCCGGCCGGCCCTGGCGTGCGGACGGGAGCACGTGGCACAGTGCCCGCATGTCGATGACGGTAAGCACCACTTCTGGCGAGGTCCGTGGCCAGGAAGACGGCGGCGTGACGAGGTTTCTCGGTATCCCGTACGCGGCCAGCCCGATCGGAGATCTGCGGTTCCGCGCGCCCGTTCCGCCCCCGGCGTGGGACGGGGTGCTGGACGCGTCCGCGTTCAGCGCGACCCCGCCCAAGCCTGACTATCCGCCGCCGCTGGACGTCATGCTGCCCGAGCCGAACATTCCGGGTGAGAACTGGCTGACGCTGAACGTGTGGACGCCGGGCGGCGCCGGCCTGCCGGTGATGGTCTGGATTCACGGCGGGGCCTTCAGCCACGGCAATTCGGCGGCGGCGGTTTACGACGGGCGCGCGTTCGCCCGTGACGGCGTGGTCCTGGTCACGATCAATTACCGGCTCGGGGTTGACGGCTTCGCGGTGCTGCCGGATGCGCCCGCCAACCGTGGCCTGCTCGACCAGATCGCCGCGCTGGAGTGGGTGCGGGACAACATCGCCGCGTTCGGCGGTGACCCCGGCAACGTCACGATCTTCGGCGAGTCCGCCGGGGCGATGAGCGTCACCACGCTGCTGTCGATCCCGCGCACTCGCGGGCTGTTCGCCCGGGCGATCACGCAGAGCGGGGCCGCTCAGGCCGCCGCCGACCCGGCCGATGCCGCGCTGGTCACCAAGGAACTCGGCCGGGCGCTCGGGCTGGAGGCGACGGCGGCGAATCTGGCCGGGGTGCCCCTGGCGGCGCTGATCGGGGCCCAGACCATCGTCCGCGACGCGCTCGCCGCCCAGCCCGACCCGGCCCGTTTCGGTGTGAGCATCGTCGCCAGCGCGATTCCCTTTCCCCCGGTCATCGACGGTGACCTGATCCCCCGGCAGCCACTGGCGGCGATCGCGGCGGGGGAGGCCGCCGACGTGCCGCTGCTGACCGGGACGACCAGCGATGAGTTCCGCCTGTTCCTGGTCCCGACCGGCCGGGCCGCCTTCGTCACCGACGATCTCCTGGCTGCGCTGCTGCCTGTCCTGGGCATCAGCCCGCCGGTGGCTGAGCTGTACCGGTCGCACCGCCCCGGCGCGACCCCGGGCGATCTTCTCGCGGCGCTGCTCACCGACAGCTACTTCCGCCTGCCGGCCCTGGCCGTGGCGGAGGCCAGAACCGGCCCGGCGCCCACTTTTGTCTATGAATTCGCCTGGCCGAGTCCCGTCGGCGGCCTGGGCGCCTGCCACGCGATGGACATCCCGTTCGTCTTCGACAACCTCGCGGCCGACGGGGTCGACCGCCTCACCGGGCCGCAGGCGCCCCCGCAACTGGCCGCCCAGATGCACGCGGCCTGGGTCAGCTTCGCTCGTGCGGGCGACCCCGGCTGGCGTCCGTTCGGCATGGATTATCCGGTTTTTGTCTTCCGTGAATCCGGCGGAACCCTCGAACTGGATCCGCGCGGTGACGAGCGCGCGATCTGGCGCCAGCCCGGCGCCTAGCCAGCCCGGCCGGCCAGGCTCAGGACAGGGGCTGGTCGCCGGGAGGTGCCACGTTGCCGGAATCCTCGGTCGCGCCGGTCAGGAAGATCCATGTCTGCGACGCTCCGGGCCGGCCGGGGCGCGGCCGGGCCTCGGTCCTCCAGCCCGATCCTTCCGGGCCATGCAGAAGCTCTACCAGGGCCTGTTTAACGACGCTGCGCGCCCACTGGAACTCATCGCCGACCACGTCTTTTGGAGCATCCTGCGCGATCCAGCTCTGGACCTTCCCCCACGGGATCCCCTCCCGGCCCTTCAGGCGCTCCCAGAACTCCGCCCGTTGGTTCAGGCGCCGCACGGCCGCCTGCCGGTAGACCATCTCGGCGTCGACCGGGTACTCGTCTCCCGGCCCAGTCTTGCCGTCTCCCGGCCCAGTCTTGCCGTCGCCCGGGCCGGGCGCATCGCTTGCCTTGGCCGCCTGTTCCAGCGCTTCCCGGAATCGCGCTCGCAGCCTTGCCGCGTAGATGCCGTCCAGCCGTGCGTTCCGGTGCTCGGGATCACGAAGCTGCCGGTGCTCGGCCTCGAAACTCAGCACCCGGACCGGCAGCGGATAGGGGCGGGCGTGCCGATCGGTGCCCGGCGCACTCGACCAGAACACGCCGTGCCCGACCAGCGGCTCGTTCAGCAGCGTGGCCAGCAGGTCATCGGAGAAGTGCGCGTTGGCACGCTTGAGCGCGAAAAGGTCATCCGCCGCCAGCAGGTGGAAGACGAAGAAGTTGTCGCCCTGGCTGAGCAGTTCGGCCGGCATGCTCCCGGGCTGCTGGGTGACGAGTACCGCGCCGAGCCCGTACTTGCGGCCCTCCTTGACCCACGAGACGAACGGGCCATCCTCGGCCTGGCCCTGGCCGGCGGCGCCCAGCACGGACTGCGCTTCCTCGACGACCGCGATGACGGGAATGGTCCGCGGCTCGGCGTTCGTGAACTGTTCCTGGTTGTGCGCGAAAATATCGGCCAGAATCAGCCCGGCCAGGTGCAGCCCCCGCTGGCCCCGCATCTGCGAGATGTCGACGACGCAGAGCTTGCCGTCGGCGAGCGCCACCTTCAGCACCCGCAGCATCTGGCTGGCCGGATCGTGCAGCGCGTCCACCACGCGGACCATGTTGCCGATGATCGCGTTCGTCTGCGCGGCCTCGTTGGCCTCCCTGATACCGCAGATCTCCCGGACCGCGCCCGGATCGGCGTCGTAACGTTGTGCCCTGATCAGGTTGACCAGCCGGGTCCATTTCTCTCCACTGAGGCTCTTCAGCTTGGTGACGTTCTGCTGATCCTGGCGGTCCGCGGGCAGCGCGATGCTCAGCACTCGCTGCGCGCTGAGCTGCCGGATATCGAGCTTCACCATGTCCACCACGAACGACTGATAGGCGTCGCTCGGCGCCCGCCGATTGGTGAAGACCACGAGCTTGTCGGTCAGTCCGGGAACGTCGCACAGTCCCGGGCGGCCGTGCGCGTCCGGCCAGAAGTACTCGCCGTCAGGGTCGAAAATCACGGTTCCCACCGGAACGTCGGCGTGCCGGAGCGGCATCGTCGGCCCGGTCGCGTAGAGGCGGGAGAACAACAGCTTGATCAGATTCGACTTACCGAAACCGGCCCGCGCGAAGACGAAGCTGCGCCTGGACACCAGTTGCGTCACCTGGAACCTGGGCAGCACGGCCGGATGCTGGATGGTCATCCACTCATTTGCCGCGGCCCGTGGATCGTCGCCGGCGTACACGAACTCGCCCAGGGCGAGGAACCCGATCTGGGCCGCGGACGGATCATCGTCGGCCGCGTTCGCCACGTCGGCGAGAACGTCGTCGGACAGCAGAGCCACCTTGGCTCCCACATGCGGCAACCGCCGGTGGCTGGGGACGAAGATGAGCTTGTCGCCGTCCAGCCGCTCGACGCCGAGCACCCGGATGTCGGCCCGGTACTTGAGGTACTGGTCGCGCAGTTCGTCGGGGATCGGCCGGTCGTCCCGGACCGCGCGGATCGCGTAGTCCTCACCGATGGGGGAGACCAGTCTGCCCTCGGCCGCGATGGAGGTGATCCGGCCCAGTACGGCCTCGTCCTCGTGCTCGAGCTGGATGAGGACGAATTGGCCGTGCATCGGGGTGGACTGGAAGTCGCCCCGATACGGCAGGACGAGGTCCGCGTGAAACTCCATGCCGCTGCCGGAGAAGCCACGGAAGACGCCGATGACGGCATCGCGGTCGAACAGCTTCACTCGTACCTCCGCGCCGCGACGTCGGTGGCCAGCCGGAGCGCGTCAACGACCGGCCGGCGGGCGGGCTCCACCAGCTCGCGTACGGCCTCGACCAGGCTGTGCTGCACGATGTCGAGGTCGAAGTTCGCAACCTGCGAGTGCATGTCCGCTTGCTGAAGGCAGTACGGGTAGAACGGCACAGGAAAGCCGGCCACGGCGTCGGCCAGGAGGTGCCCGAAGACGACCTGAGCGTCGCCGACCTGCCAGGCGAACACGTCGGCGGTCCAGATCGGGTCACCTGGCCGGGCACCGAACCGCACGAAGTGCATGTCCCCGAGGTTGAACTTCGGCAATTCCCCGCCGCGTCCGCTCTCTTCAGGGCCGCGCAGGTACTCGTCCCATCGGTAAACGCTCTCCTGCATGGCCGCAGGGACCTTGACGAAGCACGGGCTGCCGCGATCGAAGATCCCGGCCAGCGACATCGCGAGCCGGAAGTGATCAAGGACGGCCGTGCGCTTGGCCAGCCCGACGATCCAGACGCGGCGCCGCTCCTCGCGCGCGGTCCGGTCGATCGCGGCGCGCATCCGCTGGCCCATCTGGATGAGCAGGTCGGAAGCGAAGATCTTGTCGCGTAGCAACCCGTCCCGCACGATGAGCGTGTCGGTCCCGAAGTTCCGGTAGCAGACCAGGTCATACAGCATGGCCCACTCGCACAGGTCCCGGTAGGTCTCCACCCATCGCGCGGATCGCCCCGACATCATGGGGGAGAGGTGCCGCAGGTCATCGACCCCGAGATCGGCCATCAGCCTGCCGAGCGCGGTACGGGGCCGCCCGTGATCCAGATGCCGGCGGCCCACTTCGCTGATGTCGGCGGCCGGTGAAACGACGTCCAGCATCAACTGGTGCCCGGCCGAATCGACCACCCGGATGATCCGCAGCTCGAACGGATTGAAGGTGACGGTATTGTTCCCGCCGTCGGTGGCCATCAGCGCGACCGAAGTCCCCTGGCGCGGCCGGATCGTCCGCACGTCGCCCGCCATCTCCCGGGCCTGGGTTAAGAGCTGATCCAGCAGCGGTGCGCCCCTCGCCGCTTGCGTCCGGACCTGCCGGCGCAGGTCGTCCAGCTGCTCGCGGTCGAACATAGGTCCTCCGGTGCGAGTGGTACGCCCGCCGAGGCTGCGGCACAAGGCGGCATAACGGCAGCGCCTAATGCTGCCGCTACCGGTATCACGGACAAACCGGCCATTCGGCTCGCCAGCCTTCGGCTCGTTGACGTGGTGGTGATGACGGCAGAGCGGACCCAGGTCGCAGTCAGCCGCGAGTGCTGAACCGGCGCTGAGCACTAGTGCAGCTCCCACGACGGCTGGTGCACCTTGTCTCACCAGCCACGATCCCAACGGGTGTCAACGGCCGAGAGGAAACATGTTGTGGCCTTGCGGGGCAGGCTGGCGAGGGCATGCCAGCGCCATAGCTGGATGCTTCGCACAGATCGCCAGATCTGGCCGCCATGAGAGAAACGCCATGAGAGAGACGGAAGCTCAGAATCTGGCCTGCAGCCGGGCGGCATCCACGGCGGCACCGAGCCAGGTGTAGATCTCCACGGCCCTGGCGAAGGCGGCCCGTGCCTGGTCCCGGTCGCCGTAGCGGACGAACTCTCCCACGGCCGCCTCCAGCGCCTTCGCCCTCGCCAGGGGCCGGCCGGCGTCGTCATAACGCTCCGCGGCCGCGAGCAGCCGGAGACCATCATGGTCCAGCAGGCCGCGGCAGTAGAGCGCGTCCGCCTGCCGGTGCGGGATCTCCGATCCCGCGGCGAGCGCGGCGGCGCGGCCCGCGAGGGCACGCGCGGTGCTCAGGTCGCCGGTCTCGATGGCGAGCCGGACGGCGTCGGCCACCAGGTCCTCGATCTCCCCGGGTTCTTCTGTCTCGCCGTCGAACCCATCGGTCAGCGCGGCGAGCGCCTCCGCTCGAGAGCGCGGTTCGCCACCTGTTCGGCCTGTGTCCTGTCCCCGATCCGGTAGAGGGCGTCGGCGAGCCGGCTGGCCAGCCAGCCGTGCCGGGCCGAGTCGGCCGGTGAGTTGGCGACCGCCTGCGTGAAGAGTTCGGCCGCGACCCCGGGCGCCTGGCCGACCAGCGAACCCGCGGTGCGGGCCAGCCAGTTCAGCATCCACTCGTCCATCGGCTCGGCCGTACCGTCGGGTCCGCCCACGGCCCGCAGCATCTGCCGGGCCACCCGGTCGGCCGGCGCGCCCGCCTCCGCGAGCGCGCGCCCGGCCTCGCGGTGCCAGGCGGCGCGGACCGGCGCCGGCATCTCCTCATACAGTGCCGCGCGGATCAGCGGATGCCGGAACCCGAGACCCTTGCCGGATTCGGCCAGCACACCGGCCGCGAGCGCCTGGTCAAGAACCCGGACCAGATCCGCGACGCTGCGGCCCAGGACGATCGCCAGATCCGTGACCGCGAAGTCCACGCCCAGCAGGGCCGCCGCCCGCAGGACCTCACGCACCGGCCCCGGAACAAAGCCAAGGCGATCCGCTATGGCCGCCGAGAGAGAGCTTGGCGCGGAACCGGGCGTGAGCGTAGCTGCCCCCGTGTCAGTGATGGTCACCCGGGAGCTGCGCCGCAGCGCGGCCACCAGCTCGGTGATGTAGAGCGGATTGCCCGCCGCGTCGGCGGCGAGCCGCAGGAGCTTGCCGTCGGGCGTGCCGCCGGCGAGGGAGGCGACCAGCTCCGCCGCCGTGGCCAACGAACCTAAGATCCCGAATTGCATTGCTGTCCCCTCGGGGGCTCAACCGCATTCGCAACGCTGATGCCACAGACATGCGACACGGACTCCACGGCCCTTATCGAGGCTAACTCACAGGCCATCGCAGGTGGCATTCCCGGCAACAACCAAACATGGAGAGTGAATTGAACTTTCTGCGAAGCACCGGCACTCACCGGCTGAGGCGCCGTGCAGACAAGATGATGATCATCGGCGCGACGTCCATCGCCCTGACCGCGTCCGCTCTCGTGTTCGGCGTCCTCGGCGCCGCCATTGCGGCCTGGCGCAGGCTTCTCCGGCACCAGGCCGTGCCCACGCTGTCAGCCCGCCGAATGCGGGCCGGTACTGCGGCGTCCTCGGTTCCAGCTACGCACGCGCGGTCTGGCACCAGTGGCCGCCGGCCGGCCGGCTAATCCCTGTCGGTTCGCTTGCGGGAAAGCCGGTCAGTTCTGCAGCGGCATCAATTCTTCGGCGAAACGGCCGAGGAAGTCATCGAGCGCCGCGGGAGCCGGTGAGACCGCGGCTGGCCGGATGACGAACTTGCTCAGCCCGGCGGCCACGTACTCCTCCAGCATCCGCCGCGCATCCGCCCAGCCAGCGGCGATCAGATCCGCTGGATCGGCCGCCGGGCGCCGCTGGCGCACGGCGGCGGCCAGCTGATCCGGAATCCCGTCCGTCGCCACGGCCAGGCTGATCCCGAAGTGGTCCGTTTCCACCTCCCGCCCGGCCTCCGCCGCGGCCGCCTGGATGGCTTCGCGGGCCGCGCGGCTCTCCGGCGGGGTGAGAAAGCTGCCGAGCCATCCGTCGGCGAGCCGCCCAGCGCGCCGGAACGCGCCCGGAGCACTGCCGCCCGTCCAGATGTCCAGCGGCTTGACCGGCGGCGGTCCCACGCTCGCGCCGTCGACGGTGAAGTACTGGCCCGTGAAGGACACGTTCTCCTCGCGGAGCAGCAACCGCACCAGTTCAAGCGATTCGTCGAACACGGCCCCGCGCGGCCCCGGGACGGGGAACATCGCCAGCTCGTCCGCCCGCGCGGGCTTCAGGCCGAACACGGGGAGTACCCGGCCCGGTGCGAGGGCGGCCAGCGACGCGAGCTGCTTGGCGACGAGTACCGGGTGGCGCCCCGGAAGGACCGCCACCCCGGTGCCCACCTTGAGGTGCCGGGTGCGGGACAGTGCGTGTGCCATGCCGATGAACGGCTCGACCTGCGGGCCGAACACCATCTCCTGGACCCATAGCGAGTCCACACCCATCTCTTCGAGACGGTCGACAGCCGCCGTGAACCCGCCGGCGTCCGCGTAACCACCCAGGGCAATCCCAATCCGTACCTTCACCCTTACATCCGATCACGCCGGCCGGAGGGCAGCGAACCCGGCACCCGCGGGCGGGGGACCGGCGGGGAGAGGGCGGCGAACTCAGCCCGCGACCGCGTCAGTGACCGGCGGACCGGGCACCCGCCCTCCGGAGCGCGACCGCGACACAGTCAGCGCGACCGCGGCCTCCCTACGTGAGCGTGCATGGCTGCGTGGAACCGGCGCGCGATACACCCGCGCACGGGAGGATCCGGTCCGTCTCCGGGTAGCCGGGATACACGTTGAACAGGACCTCGCAGTCGCAGAAGCCGCCGCAATCGGCGAGGCGGTCCAGCAGCGCGGCGGCACGTGGGGCGCGCAGATCGCGCCACCGGGCGGCCCAGCGGTGCGTGTTGTCACAGCCGAACGCGTTCAGCATCCGCATTAAATAGCAGCGCAGGCACTCACGCTTGCCGGGTTCGGTCAGGCGCTGGGACAGCTCGGCGAGTTCACGTTCGGCAGCGTCAGCGGCAGAGGTGTTCATGGCGCGTCTCCTCGGGAGGTATGCGGTTGAATGCCCGAGTTGTACCGCGCCCCACCGACATTCCGCTCGCCCCTCGCCTCAGCGGCGCCAGAAGTCGAAGCGGTCCCGCCCGGGACGGAACCCAGCCGCCTCCGCGATGTCGACGGCGATGTCGAAGCGGTCGCCGATCCGCCAGTCCTGGTGGGAATCGCTGCCGAACGACACCGCCCGCCCCCCTTCGTCTCGCCACCACCCCAGCAGCTGCACGGAGACCATCGGGCTCTTCGTATTCATCTCGAGCACGCGGCCGGACTGGGCCAGAGCGCGCAGCACCATGCGGTACTCCTCCTCGAACTCCTTTTCCTCGTAGCGACCGGAGCTCGCGGGCCAGTAGCGGCGCGGGAAATCAAGGTGCGCCAGGACCTGGAACAGGTCGCTGCCTGTGACCAGCCGCAGCAGTTCGGCGAAGTAACGGCGCAGCACCTCGTCCGGCCCGAACATTCCGTACATCGCCGGCAGTCCGACGAGGCGCCCGCGCAGCGGCACCGCGTGCAGCGAACCCAGGATGCGGTCGAAGCGGTGGCCACCGACGACGGCGCCGGCGCTGGCCGCGAACAGGTGCGCCTCGCCCGCCTCGACCCCGGACAGAATCCGCAGGCCGGGAAACCGCTGCCGGCATTCCTCGACCGCCGCCAGGTACCCGGGCACGTCCAGCGGCCGGATCCGGGTGTTGCGGCGCGGCTCGAGCCCGGCCGCGCCCCCCGGGTCGCTGGCCCCCCAGCGGGTGAAGTCGAGGTGCTCGGTGAAGGCGACCGCCGGGACGCCGACGTCCAGCGCGCGCTCGCACGCCCCCGTCATCGACGCCTGATTGGTGGTGTCGTACGACCACTCTGAGTGAACATGGTTGTCCGCCGGCACCACGGGGCCCATCCTCCCACGTCGGCGCGCCAAACGTGAATCCGCCCCGCCTCCCACCCAGGTCAGCGACGCCGGATCACGAGGACGGCCGAGGGCAACCCGATTTTCCCGAAACGGACCTGAGCGGATGCCTTCCGCGTGCGCCCGTCCCACCCCGCGGGGCAGGAATTCGGCGCAGATGGGCAGGAATTCTCCTGCTGCGCGGAACCTTGCGGGTGGCAGACTCGATCCCATGAAACGCCAGTTCTGCCAGGTCGATGTGTTCGCTGACGAGCTGTACCTCGGCAATCCCGTCGCCGTCGTGCTCGACGCCAAGGGCCTGGACACCGCGGAAATGCAGCGCTTCGCGTCCTGGACAAACCTTTCCGAGACGACGTTCGTCCTGCCGCCGCAGGCCGCCGGGGCCGACTACCGGGTGCGGATCTTCACGCCCAGCCGTGAGCTCCCGTTCGCCGGTCATCCGACGCTCGGTACCTGTCACGCCTGGCTGTCGGGCGGCGGGACACCGCAGCGCGGGGACGTGGTGGTCCAGGAGTGCGACGCGGGCCTGATCGAACTGCGGCGGATCGGCGGCGCGCTCGCCTTCGCCGGACCGCCGCTGCTGCGGTCGGGGCCCGTGGACGACGAGACCCTGCGGCGGATCGTGTCCGTGCTGGGTATCGGCCGGGCCGACATCGTCGACGCCCAGTGGGTGGATAACGGCCCCGGCTGGGTGGGGGTGCTGCTGAACAGCGCGGACGCGGTGCTCGCGCTCCGCCCCGGGCCGGCCGATCTCGACATCGGGGTGGCCGGGCCCTACCCGGCGGGTTCACCGGAGGCGTTCGAGGTTCGCGCCTTCACCCCCGCCCTGGGCGGCGTCGGTGAGGATCCGGTGACCGGCAGCCTCAATGCGTCGCTGGCGGGATGGCTGCTGGCGGCCGGGCACGCCGCCGCGCCGTATGTGGCCAGCCAGGGCGCGGCGCTCGGCCGCCGGGGCCGGGTGCACATCACCCGCGACCCCGACGGAACGATCTGGGTGGGCGGCGGCACGAAGACCGGCGTGACCGGCCGCGCCGACCTGTAACATCGGCCGGTCCCGTCACCCGTTCCGCTGATCTGTAACGCCCGCTCCCCAGGCAGCGGCGGGCGCTGGAAGCCGATCTGGGTCTCCGCGGCGGCGAAACCGACCGACCGGTAGACGCGGATCGCCCCGGCGGCCGGATCCGCGACGATGACAAGCGTCCGGGCGCCCAGGTGATCGAAGGCCCACCGGCCCGCGTGCCAGACCAGCGTCCCGGCCAGCCCCCTCCGGCGCCAGGCCGGGTGGGTCTCGACGTTCTGGTAGCGGGCGATGCCGCTGCCGTCGGAGAACACGCCGAGCTGGGCGACCAGCCGGCCGCCCGCGAACGCGCCGAACCATGCGCCATGGCCGTTCTCGGCCAGTCTGCGGGCGTCGGCCGTCCGCTGCTCGTAGAAGGCGCGGGTGACGTCGAATTCCCCGCCCTCGTCGGCGGCGAGCCGGAGGTCGAGTGATTGCCGCCAGTCCTCCCCGCCCGCCAGCGCCCGGTAATCAGCGAGGAGGTCCCGATTTGGTGGCTCACGCAGGTCGGGGGCCGTCATGACCGTGCCCCGCTCGATCCGGAGACCGGCCTCGTACAGGCCGGAGACGTCGGCCGCGTCCGGCTGGGTGGTGTCGATGCCGAGCGCCACGTGACCGGCGGCGGGGAAGACCTCGGCGAACCGCGCCAGCCACTTCGCCGTCTCCCGGGCCTTCGGGGCAGCCGCGAGGAGCAGGAAGTTTCCCCACCAGTACGCCGGGTGTGCCGGGCTCCGGACGACGATGTGATCACGGCAGTCGGTGATCTCGCTGCCCTCCATCCGGCGGATCATCAGATCCGTGCGGTATCCGAGGGAGGTGACGTTCACGGTCGCGGCACAGACAGTCTGATCTCCTCCGGCTCGAGAGGGTGACCGTGGGCGGATTTCACCGGTGGGGGCGCCGGGGTGCGGCGGACGTGATGACGTAGACCTGCTCCGGCCTCTGTTGCGGCGGCGGGACAGGATCCGGGGCGGACGGCCCCTCCCGGGCCGGACGCGGTGAGGCCACCTGGGACGGGCGCGGCGTCCGCTGGCCGACCGGTTCCCGCGCCGGTTCCCGCGACGCCGTGTCCCGCCGGGCGCCGTCGTCGGCGGCATCGGATGCATTCCCGCGCCCCGGCCCGTCCGTCGCGTGGCCCGGGTCCGTCGCGTCCTTGCCGTTGCCGTTGCCCTTGGCCGGCTGGATGGCGTCCGCGAGCCGGTGCCAGCGGTCTTCCCATTCGGCGACGTTGCCGTCGCAGGCCCGCACGTAGGCGGCCGTCACGGGGAGGGTGGGCAGGGTCAGCCCGCCCGCCGCCGCGGCCAGCGTCTTCATCGTGTAATGCGAAAGCTCGGCCATCTCCGGATACCCGAGCCCCGCCTTGATGCGCAGTTCCCGTAGGTCCTTCGCAAAGGCCGCCAGGTCGGTCTCCGAGTCGGTGGCCGGCGGTTTGGCGGGCGGCTCGTTCCGCAGCGCCAGCGCGGTTCCCGGCTTGGACGGTTCGCCGGTCTGGTCCGGTGCCGCCGGGCGGCCCCGAGGAGGGACTGGCCGGTTACCGGGCGCGCCCAGCTGATCGGGCGGAATCGGGCGGGCCTGGAGAACCGGCCGCGAGCCGTCGGGACCGTACGCGCCATCGGGACGGTAGGCGCCGCCTGGTCCGTAGCCACCGGGCCCGTAGTCGGCCGGGTGGTAGCCTTCTCCGCCCTGCGTACCGTCCGGCCCGTGGGCGCCGTCGGCTCCGTAGCCGTTATCAGGCCCGTAGGCGTCATCGGATCCGTAGGCGCCCTGAGGACCGTAGGAGTCTTCGTGCCCGTACGCGGCGTCCGATCCGTAGGTGGGCTCGTAGGCAGGTGCATGCCGGTAGACCGCGTCCGGTGCGTACTCGTAACCGTCCGCGGGCCCTGGTCCGTAGGGACCTTCCGCCGCGGACCCGTGGACCTGGTCCGGCGCGTACTCGTAGCCGTCCGCTGGCCCGGGCCCATAGCCCTCGTCCGGCGCGTACCCGTAGCCGTCGACGGGTGCCGGTCCGTATGCCTCGCCTGGGGCACGCGGGGCCTGCGCCGGCCCGTATTCCTGGCCGTTTCGGTGGGCCCGGCCCGGGCCGGGCCCGTAGCCCTGGTCCGGCCCCGCGGCCCTCGGACGACTGTAGGCCTGGTCCGGTCCCGGGCCGTAAGGGTCCGCGCGCCCAGGTGCATACGCCTGGTCCGGCCCCGGCCCATATGTGTCCGCAGGCCCAGGTCCATAGGGCTGGTCCGGCCCCGGCCCGTACGCGCCGGCGTGGCCACGCCCGGTCGCCCGTCCCGGTCCTGGCCGGTAGGTGTCCGCGGGCCCGCGCCCGTTCCCCTGGTCTGACCTCGGTCCGTATGTGTCGGCGGGCCCGCGCCCGGTCGCCTGTCCCGGTCCCGGCCCGTATGTGTCGGCGGGCCCGCGCCCGGTCGCCTGTCCCGGTCCCGGCCCGTATGTGTCGGCGGGCCCGCGCCCGGTCGCCTGTCCCGGTCCCGGCCGGTAGGTGTCCGCGGGCCCGCGCCCGTTCCCCTGGTCTGACCTCGGTCCGTATGTGTCGGCGGGCCTGCGCCCGGTCGCCTGTCCCGGTCCCGGCCGGTATGTGTCGGCGGGCCCGCGCCCGGTCGCCTGTCCCGGTCCCGGCCGGTATGTGTCGGCGGGCCCGCGCCCGGTC